>Ga0114940_10000405_pt1 | contig 21436 bp, 18 predicted proteins | sample ColdCreekSource_FD_87195 | JGI IMG/M metagenome (GOLD analysis project Ga0114940, IMG submission 87195) | Groundwater microbial communities from Cold Creek, Nevada to study Microbial Dark Matter (Phase II) - Cold Creek Source | ecosystem: Environmental > Aquatic > Deep subsurface > Groundwater ... | reverse complement strand
TGATCCAGTCGCACTGGGAGAACAACTACCAGGGCTCGGTCAAGGCGCTGAACATGGTTGAGGCGCGGCTCGCAGCAGCCATGGCCGACAAGGACTTGCCCCCGGTGATCTATGGCGGGCTGAAGCGCGAGGAGCTGCACCGTACCGGTTCGGTCGTGTTGCATGAGCTGTACTTCGATGCCCTTGGCGGCAACGGTCAAGCGGGCGGGGCAATCAAGGCTGCGCTTGCCCGGTCTCACGGCTCGTTCGAGGCATGGGAAGCCGAATTTCGCCGCACCGCGATGGCACTGGCAGGCGGGGCTGGCTGGGCCCTGCTGGCGTGGAACCACCACACCGGCTCGCTCCACAACTACTGGTGCTGGGATCACACTAACGGGCCAGCACATTCGACCCCGCTGCTCGCACTCGACATGTACGAGCATGCCTTTCACATGGATTACGGCGCGGCAGCTGCGAAATACGTCGATGCCTTTATGCTCAATGTCGATTGGGAAGTGGTTGAGAAGCGCTATCTCGCTTCGACCAGTCACACGCCATGAAATGGGTCACGCGCGAGCGACCAAAGATCGACCGGATCGCCTGCCCGTGGCTGATCCTGCGGTTCATCGATCCGGCGGCGGAATTTCTCTACGTGCCCGCAGCCGAAGTGCTGGCGACGGCGGCACGCGAAGGTGCAACTCCCTACGACGTTCCCGGGGTCGAGTTTAGCCATGTTGGCGAGTTGTGCAGTTTCGATGCCTTCAAGGCGAAGTATGCGCTCTGTGAACCGGGCCTCGCGCGGCTCGCGGAAATCGTGCGCGGCGCGGATACTTCGCGGCTCGATCTCACCCCGCAATCGGCCGGGCTCTACGCGATTTCGCTCGGACTATCGGCGTGCTTTGCCGACGATCACGAAATGCTGCGCCATGGGCTAGTGGTCTATGACGCCCTCTACGCTTGGTGCCGCGATGGCCAGGCCGAAACCCACAACTGGCCGCCGAAAATGGCCTGATCGCGTTCAGTCAGTGTCGATTCGCGACGCCAGCCACCCCACCAGCCAGACCCGCACTGCCCCCGCCAGCCCCGGCGGCACCTCTGCCCTGATCCGTTCCGCGTCGATCCGTGCGACCAGCGCATTGATCGGCAGGCCCTCGGCGCTGGCGGCCTGTTTGAGCAGTTCCCAGAACAAGGGCTCGAGGCTGATCGAGGTCTTGTGACCGGCGATCTCGATGGAGCGTTTGAGCGGGGGGTGGAACGGGGTGGTCATGGCGCGACGCTAGCCGCGCAGCACGCGGGCAGATACGATTTTTTCGGGGTGGCTGGCGAAACGCACCTGGCCTAGCTTCCATTGATCCAGCCACGGGAGCGGCGATGACAGACGGGTATCAGGCGCTGACCGAAAAGGAGAAGCAGACGCTGCGGCTGCTGCTCTCGGGCTATGATGCCAAATCGATGGCGCGGTATCTTGGGCTGTCGGTCCACACCATCAACGAACGGCTGCGCGATTCGCGGCGCAAGCTCTCGGTTTCCAGTAGCCGCGAGGCGGCGCGCCAGTTGCGCGAAGCTGAAGCCGTGCCCCCCGAATTGTTTGCGGACAGGCTTTTGGGGGATGCCGGGGCCGCAATCGTCATGGAACAGGTTGCGCCATCAAGGACGGGGCGCCGCGCCGTCTGGATCATCGGAGGATTGGCCATCATGTCATTTGCACTCGCGCTCTTGGCGCTCACCGCTCCCGTACAGATTGTGAATACCCCGGCCGCTGCGCCGGGTGTCACCAATGAAACTGCTGGAGCACAGGCCGCGCGGGAGTGGCTCGCGTTGGTCGATGCCGGTAAGTGGCCGGAAAGCTGGGCAGCGACGGCGAAATCGTTCCGTTCGGTCAACACTGTTGCCAACTGGGAAGGCGCTTCACAGACCGCGCGGGTGCCGCTTGGTGCGGTCCATACGCGGGTGCTGGAAAGCGATGTGCTTGCGCCGACCCCGCCGACCGGCAACCGCGTGGTGCGGTTCCGAACAGACTTCGCGAACAAGCCCGCCGTGATCGAAACGCTCGCGCTGGTTCGCGAAGACGGCGACTGGAAGGTGGTCGGATATTATATCGACTAAACGCGCTGTTTTGCGTCAATACATATGTTGCCCGCCGTTGACGCTCATCGTCGAGCCGGTGACGAAGCCGCCGTTCTCGGATGTGAGGAATGCCACCGCGCGGGCGATTTCCTCGGCCTGGCCCAAACGCCCAACCGGGATTTTGGCAACGATCTTTTCCAGCACCGGCGGCGGCACTGCGGCGACCATGTCGGTGTCGATATAGCCCGGTGCGATCGCGTTGACGGTGACGCCGAACTTGGCGCCTTCCTGCGCCAGCGCCTTGGTGAAGCCGTGGATGCCGGACTTGGCGGCAGCATAGTTGACCTGGCCATATTGTCCGGCCTGGCCGTTGATCGAACCGATGTTGACGATCCGCCCCCAGCCGCGCTCGCGCATCCCGGGGAAGCTCGCCTTGGCCATGTTGAAGCAGCCGCCAAGGTTGATCCGCATCACCTCGTTCCAATCGTCGAAGCTCATCTTGTGGAGCACCCCGTCGCGGGTCACGCCGGCGTTGTTGATGACGATATCGATCGGGCCGTATTCGGCGGCGATGTCGTTGCAATTGTGGATGCAGGCTTCGTGGTCACCCACGTCCCAGCGGATCGAGGGGATGCCACTTGCGGCGGTGAAGGCCTTGGCCTTGACGTCGTTGCCGCCGTAGTTGGCGATGACCGTGTGGCCCTGCCGCTTGAGCCGCTCGCAGATCGCCTGCCCGATCCCGCGTGTGCCGCCCGTGACGATCGCTACCCGTGCCATGTGTCCGCTCCCAAAGTCATTGCCGTTACGGCAAGCTTAGGCAGCACAATCGCGGGCGACAAGATTGCCGCATACGTAAAGTGGTGGCTTTTTGTAGGGTGCGCCAATCGCCTCCGGCCTGTCCGCACCTACTAAAAACGGAACTGCGTGCCGACGTAAACGGCCTGGCTGTCCTGCTTGCCGTCGGTCAGCGGGACCAAGCGGTCACGCTCAGTCTGGTAACGGACCCCGGCGGTGACGTTGAGGTTTCGGGAAAGGCGGTAGCTGCCGCCAACATCGACGCTTTCGTTGGCATCGCCATCGAAAGTGCGCGGCGAGCGGCCGGTGTTTTGCTTTTCATCGAGCGCGATGCGCGGGCTGAACCGGCTCGGCGTGTTGCGCGCACCGTCTGAGGGACGGAAGCTGGCGAGATCGGGGATCTCGACCGCGGCATGGGTCGGTACGCTGGCCCCGTTTTGGGCGAAGCTGCGATAGCCGCGCGCCGAACCGAGGCTGTAGGCGGTAGGCGCGATCCGCAGCGCGGCGGTGCCGCCGGGCATGTCGACCGCCGCAATGCGCGGCGCTTCGATCCGCATCGAGCGTGCTTGCCCTGCATCGACCCGCACCGCCACCGTGACCGATCGGTCGGCACGGGCGCTGCTGCCGGCTGGGGTGAAGCGGAAGGTCTTGCCCTTGGCGAGGGTCCGCACCGCGATGCTGCGCGACAGGCGCGGATCAACCGTGGCGGGCAGGAACTGGTCGGTCTCGCTCGCCGACCGCGCTGGCTGCGACGTTCCGTCAAACCGCGTCGATAGCGCCAGCACCGCACTGGGCAAGGCGAGCAGGCCCACCGCGCTGCCGATCAGCACCGCTGTAGTCGCGTTCCGCTTTCTGCCACTGTCACTCAGCCCGGCCATCGCCGAAAGACTCCATCTGATCGGGGTACATCCCGACTCGCTTGCGGAATGTCGCGCCGTTCGCGCAATTTTCCAAGGAGAACTTGCATCGTCCTGATTGAATTGCAGGTGAACGCCATCATTCAGTGGCCATTCAGCGCCTCACCGCGCTTAAGCCGTCCGGTATCAACTGCCGGTGCCACTTGCCGCCAACGCCGCCTCGGCTATAGAGGCTGCCGAACGCGGCATTCGCTCCGCATGACAGGACTTGGACACACCGATGAACGCCAGCCACTTAACCGCTCCCGCTCGCAACGGCCGTGCGGCGCTTCGCGTAACGATGGTCGCCGTGGCGGCGCTGGCGCTGACCAGCTGTGGCGGCAAGGACCGGCCCAAGGCCGATCTCGCTGCCAGCCGGGTGACCACGATCGGGGTCAATTCCTATCTGTGGCGCGCCAGCCTTGAAACACTGAGCTTCATGCCGCTGCTCCAGACGGACAGCAACGGCGGGGTGATCGTGACCGACTGGTATACCAACCCAGCCAACCCGGGAGAGCGGGTCAAGGTCACGGTGACGATCCTCGATCAGGACCTGCGCGCCGACGCGCTGCGCGTCGCGGCCAGCCGCCAGACCGCCCAAGGCGGCGGCTGGGTCGATGCGCCGGTGCAGGCGCAGACGGTGCAGAAGCTTGAAGACATTATCCTGACCAAGGCCCGCGACCTGCGCCGCGGCGCGGTCAAGTAGGGCCGCCAACCTCTCGACATCGGGAGTAGAGCGGTTAGAGGGGCGGTCATGACTACCGTCACCACTGAACCAAGCCGTTTCGATCCCGCGACCGCCGATCCGCGCTGGCAGCGGGCGTGGGATGATGCCCAGACGTTTCGCGCCGACGACGCCTCGCCCAAGCCGCGAAGCTACGTGCTCGAGATGTTTCCCTATCCTTCGGGCCGGATCCACATCGGCCACGTCCGCAACTACACCATGGGCGACGTGCTCGCGCGGACCAAGCGGATGCAGGGCTTCGAAGTGCTTCACCCGATGGGCTGGGACGCCTTCGGGATGCCGGCAGAGAACGCGGCGATGGAGCAGGGCGTCCATCCCGGCGGCTGGACCCGGGCCAACATCGCCAGCATGAAGGCGCAGCTCAAGCGGCTCGGTTTCGCACTCGACTGGAGCCGCGAACTGGCGACCTGCGAGCCGGATTATTACGGCCACGAACAGGCGCTGTTCCTCGACATGTACGCGGCGGGGCTGGTCACCCGCAAGGAAAGCGCGGTCAACTGGGACCCGGTCGACATGACGGTGCTGGCCAACGAGCAAGTGATCGATGGGCGCGGCTGGCGTTCGGGTGCGCTAGTTGAAAAGCGCAAGCTCAGCCAGTGGTTCCTCAAGATTACCCAGTTCGCCGAAGAACTGCTCGACGGATTGGAAAGCCTCGACAAGTGGCCCGACAAGGTCCGGCTGATGCAGGAAAACTGGATCGGCAAGTCGCAGGGCGTCGAGTTCGCCTTCGAACCGCTGGTGCCACTGCAAACGCCGATCGAAGTCTATTCGACCCGCCCCGACACGATCTTCGGGGCAAGCTTTGTGGCGATTGCGGCGGATCACCCGATTGCGCAGGAACTGGCGGCGACTTCGCCCGAGGCAGTGGAATTCATCGCCGAATGCAAGCGCGGCGGGACCACTGCGGCTGAGCTTGAAACTGCCGAGAAGCTGGGCTTCGATACCGGATTCGAAGTGCTCCATCCGTTCGACAACGGTTGGACGTTGCCGGTCTACATCGCCAATTTTGTGCTGATGGAATACGGCACCGGCGCAGTGATGGGCGTGCCCGGCCACGACCAGCGCGATTTCGATTTTGCCAGCAAGTACGGCTTGCCGATTGCCCGGGTGATCGCGCCTTCGCTGGCCGAGGCGGACAAACCGCTCGACGGCGCGGATTCCGGCGACGGGGTCTGCGTCAACTCGCGCTTCCTTGATGGCAAGAGCGTCGATGCGGCCAAGGCCGATGTCATCGCCCGCGCCGAGAGCGAAGGCTGGGGCCGCGGCAAGACCGTCTGGCGGCTGCGCGACTGGGGTGTTTCGCGCCAGCGTTATTGGGGCACGCCGATCCCGTTCATCCACTGCGAGAGCTGCGGAATCGTTCCAGTGCCAAAGGACCAGCTGCCGGTGGTCCTGCCCGACGATGTGGATTTCAAGACCCCGGGCAATCCGCTCGAGCGGCACCCGACCTGGAAGCACGTTGCCTGCCCCGGCTGCAACCAACCCGCGCTGCGCGAGACCGACACGCTCGACACCTTCGCGGATTCGTCGTGGTATTTCCTGCGCTTCGCCAGCCAGCCCGGTGACAGGCCGTTCGATCCGGAGATCATTAAGCAGTGGCTGCCGGTCGAACAGTATATCGGCGGGATTGAGCACGCGATCCTGCACCTGCTCTACGCCCGGTTCTGGACCCGCGCGCTCGCCCATATCGGGCTGATCGACGTGAAGGAGCCGTTCGCCAGCCTGTTCACACAAGGGATGGTGACGCATGAGACCTATTCGCGGGTCGATCCCGCGAACGGCGCGCCGATCTGGTTCGGTCCGGGCGAGGTCGAGCGCAACGGGAACGGTGCAACGCTCAAGGCCGATGGAGCGCCGGTCGAAGTCGGCCGGGTCATCAAGATGTCGAAATCGAAGAAAAATGTCGTCGATCCCGACGAGTTCATCACTGAATACGGCGCCGACGCGATCCGCTGGTTCATGCTGTCGGATTCGCCGCCTGAGCGCGATCTGCCGTGGTCGATGGCGGGCCTCGAAGGCTGCGCCCGGTTCGTCCAGCGGCTGTGGCGGCTGTTCGGGCAATACGATGCCGGCGCGACCGGTGAGGACAAGGCGCTCGACCGCAAGCGTGACCAGACTGTCGCCGCCGCCGCCGAGGACATTGCCGCACTCGGCTTCAACAAGGCCGTCGCGCGGATTTACGAGCTGACCAATGCGACCGAGAAGGCTGCGCCTTCGGCCAGCCGTTCCGCCGCGATCCGCACGATCCTGCTGCTGGTCGCGCCAATGATGCCGCACCTCGCCGAAGAGGCTTGGGCTAATATGGGCGAGTCCGGCCTGATCGCCGACGCCTCCTGGCCGCCGGTCGATCCGGCGCTGTTGGTCGAGGACGAGGTGACCGTCGCGATCCAGGTGCTGGGCAAGCTGCGCGACACCATCACGGTCGCCAAGGGCATGCCCCGGGACGAGTTGGAGGCGCTTGCCCTTGCCAGTGAGAAGGTCCAGCGTGCGCTTGATGGTAAGCCGGTGAGGAAGGTGATCGTGGTGCCCGACCGGTTGGTAAACCTCGTCGCATGAGGCTGCTCGCTGCCTTGGTTATGGCTTTGCTGGTTTCGGCTTGCGGGCTCCAGCCGATGTATGCGGGCGGCAGCAGCGGCGCCGTCGCGCAGGGCCTCGCCGGGATCGATGTGCCGCCAATCGAAGGGCGTGCGGGCTGGCTGGTCCGCAACGCGCTGGTCGATCGGCTTGGTGCGAGCTCTGCTGGCAACGATAAGTCCCGCTACCGGCTTGATGTCCGGCTCGATGACAAGCTTGAGGGGCTGGGCTTGCTGTCGGACGATACCATCGGCCGCGAACGCCGCACCCTGCGCGCACGTTACCAGCTGGTCGATCAGACCAGCGGCGAAGTGGTGGTCGACGCCACCGCCGGATCTGACGCAGGGATCGACGTGGTCTCCAGCGAATACGCCACCATCGCCGCCGAACAGTCTGCGCTCGAGAATCTCTCGCGCCAGGTCGCCGACCGGATTGTTACCCGGCTTGCGCTGCAACTGCGCACCCCTGCTCCGTGAAAGCGACGCAGCGCGACTTCAAGGGCATGGCGGTGCGCGCCGCAGCGCAGGCCAAAGTGTTCTTCTTTTGCGGTCCGGACGAGGCCGGCGCGCATCAGGCGGCGCAGCGGATCGTCGAACTGCTGCCCGATGCAGGCGAGCGGATCGATCTGTCGGGCGGTGATCTCAAGCGCGATCCGGTCCGGCTTGGCGACGAAGCGCGCTCGATTTCGCTGTTCGGCGACACCCGTCACATCCTGGTCCGCGCCAGCGGCGATGAAGCGCACGACGCGGTCGAGATCCTGCTCGGCGCGGAGGGCGAGGCCTGTCCAGTGCTGATCGTCGCGACCGGCGCGACCGACAAGTCCCGCACCGCCAAGCTACTTGCCGCGCGCAGCGATGCGCTGGTGGCGATGTTCTACCCGCCCGATCTGCGCTCGATGGCGCAGGATGTGCGCGACATGGCCGATGCCGCCGGAGTGAAGCTCGGCGGCGATCTGGCCGAACGGATTGCCCGCGCGGTCTCGCTCGACAGCCGTCTGGCGCAGTCTGAGATTGCCAAGCTTGCGCTCTATCTCGATGCCAGTCCGCAGGCCCCACGCAATGCCGATGCTGCCGCCTATGATGCAATCGGGGCACGGACCGAGGATGACGGCTTCATGCCGCTGGTTAATGCCGTGCTGGGCGGCGAGGCGGGGAAGCTGCCGGGCGAACTGCGGCGGATGTCCGAACTCGGCCTCAATCCGGTGGGCCTGCTGCTGGCGTTCGAACGGCGCGCTGCCCAGCTTGCGCAGCTCGCCGCGCGGCTTGGACCGCGCGGCGAGGTTTCCGGGTTCGTCAAAGCCGAAGTCACCGCGCGCCGGGTGTTCTTCAAGGACGAGCGCGAGCTCATAACCCAGCTGAGCAAATGGCGCGGGCCGCGGCTGGCCAGGCTGGTCGCGCGGCTGATCGAACTCCACCGCGCCCTGCTGGCCAACAGCCAGAACGCCGAATTGCTGCTTGCCCAGGGGCTGACCGAGATCACGCGCGCGGCATCTGTCCGCAGTTGAATTGCTTCGACGATTGTGCCGCATCGGCGCTTGCGGTTAGAACTACGCCAAACAAGGCGGGTCAGTCGATGTTGCAGCAATCTTCGGTCAAGGCCGGATCGGCGTGAACGCGCTGCACGATCTGATCAGGCACACGCCTGTCGGTCGGCCGATCAACGATGGCTTGGCTGCGCATCCACTCGAGAAGCGCAGGCTGCAATGCTATATCGCGCTCATCCTTGCCGATCTCGCCGCGCTGAGTGCAGGGTTCGGGCTGGCTGGCTACCTATATCAGGCGCGGTCGGGTCTGGCTGAAGGGCTGGGCATTGCCTGGTTGGTCTTGCCGGTGTTCATGACAGTCGCGCTCTACAACGGGTCCTATTCGCTCGATGCGCTTGAGCGGCATCGACTAGGTGCGCGGCGCGCGGTGCTGGCTTTAGCGATCGCATTGGCAGTGCTAGTTTTCTTTGCCTTCTATGCGAAGGCCAGCACCAATTTTTCGCGCGTCGTTCTGACCAGCGGGACAGCGCTTTCGGTTGTGGTGATGGTCTGGTCGCGCAGTGCGATGCGGCGATTTATCGACTGGCGCTGCGGGCCGCAGGTTGCGCAATGCCTGATAATCGAAGACGGCGGGCCCGAGATTGAACACCCGGTAGCGTTGCGGATCGACATGACTGGGTCTGGACTGCACGCCTCGCTTGATGATCCCGAAATGCTTGACCGGATTGGTTTGCTGCTGCGTGATGCAGACTCCGTGCTGGTCAGTTGTCCACCCGAACGCCGCGCATTGTGGGCGATCATCCTCAAGAGTGCGAATGTCACGGGCGCAGTGATAGATGACACCGTGCTGAAACTGGGCGCTAAGTCCGCTCACGTCGAGGCCGGGCGCGGCTGGCTGCGCGTTTCGGTCGGTCCGCTTGGCATGCGCGCGCGCGCGCTAAAGCGGTTGTTCGACGTGACAATCGCCAGCGCAGGGCTGTTGCTGCTCTCGCCGTTGATGATCGCAGTAGCAATCGCCATCAAGCTGGAGGACGGCGGGCCGGTACTGTTCAGGCAGCAACGGGTCGGGCGCGGGAACCGCTTTTTCACGGTACTCAAGTTCCGCAGCATGCGCATCGAGGCAAGTGATCAAACTGGACATATTTCGACAACGCCAGACGACAAGCGCGTGACTCGCGTTGGTCGGAGGATCCGCCGCACCAGTATCGATGAGCTGCCGCAACTCGTGAACGTGTTGCGCGGTGACATGAGCATCGTTGGACCCCGCCCTCATGCGCTGGCCTCTTTAGCTGGTGACAAGCTGTTCTGGGAAATTGATGGCCGCTATTGGCAACGCCATGCCTTGCGACCCGGGCTGACCGGTCTGGCGCAAGTGCGCGGCCTGCGCGGCTCTACCGATGCCGAGGGCGATCTGGCCGAGCGGCTCGACGCGGACCTTGAATATGTCGATGGCTGGTCGTTGTGGCGGGACTGTGCAATCGTTTGGGCCACGTTGCGCGTGCTGGTTCACGAACGCGCTTATTGACTCATATGTCGATAAACACTGGCTTTTTCGTAAGTATGTAAAAATACTGGCATTCTTTAACCAGTTTGTGGTAAATTCAGCCATCGGGTCCGGAGTTGCACAGTGTCATCCAATCTTGTTGCCACCATTGCCGGTGCTGCGCTGGTCGTAGGCGGATTTGCGGCAGGCACTGGGACAAGGTCCTATTCCGCACTACCGGTTAGCACGACTGCTGCAGCTGCTGCCGGTGCGGCAACCGGCGGACAATGCCAGGTTGAGGTGCGCCGCAGCGGCGATGCCGGGACCAGCGACGTCCGTCGCCTCCAGATCGACAATGGCGATTGCGTCTGCGTGATTACCACCGGGCCTTCGTCAGCCAATGGCGCTGCCGAGGACATCGTCCGCGCTTTGCTGCGCGACCGCCAGTGCACGGACGCACTTGCCCCGACCGATCTTGGGCCGACGACTGGCGCAACAGGTGGGATGGGCGGCATCGTCCTGCCGGTGGTGTTCGGGGTCGGTGCAGTCGGTCTCGGCGCTGCCTTGGGCGGCAGCAGCAAGGGTTGATTGCCCTGCCAGTTCTGGCAGTCTTCCGGTCACAATGACCGGGTCCTCTCGCATCACGCATTCAGGCAATCTGGTTTTCGAGGCCGAGCGCATCGGTGCGTCACCTCGCGTCGCGCCTGATGGCAAGGCGCTTGCCATGTTGGCTTGCGCACTGGTTTCCTTCCTGATGATTGTTGGCGGGGGCGGATCCCCCGCACCGGTCAGCGAGCTGGCCTGCCAGATTGCTGCTGCCTGCGCGGCTCTGGTCTGGCTCTGGCTTGTCCGGTCAGCGCGGCCAGTGCGATCGCTTCGCGCCATCGTTGTGCTGATCGCTGCAATTCCGGTAGCGCAGCTGATCCCGCTTCCGCCTGCACTCTGGCAGGCCTTGCCTGATCGAGGCTTGCTGGCCGATGCGCTCGCGCTGGTCGGCGCTGCCGATCGCTGGCATCCGCTCAGCATCGCTCCCTTCCGCACCTTGCAGGCCGTGCTTTCGCTGTTGCCGCCGCTCCTTGCCATGGCTCTGGCCAGCCAGCTCGACAATGCGGGGCAACGTCTGCTGCTTATGACGATCGCGGCGACGGGACTGCTCTCGATCATGGTCGGGGCGCTGCAGGTGATCGCAAGCCCGGGCTCTCCAGTGTTGTTCTATACAATCGAGCCCGGCGTACTGCACGGATTTCAGGCTAACCGGAACGCGCAGGCCGATGTCCTGCTGATTGCACTGCTGGCATTGGTGGCGAGCTGGGCCGGACGGCAACGCGGGGGCCAAAGCGATACTTGGCCGGGGGCGGCCTTGCTGGTCATGCTGTTCGCATTCGCCGTGGTGCTGACGACGTCGCGCACTGGAATGGTCCAGTTGCTAGTCGCGCTGGGCGGCGCTGCACTGATGGTGCGATCGCGCTTGCAGCACCTGCGGCTGCCGCGCTGGGCGGCGTTTGGCGCAACCGGTCTGGTTGTCGTTGCAGGCCTGTGGTCATGGCGAAATCCAGTGATCGGCAAGGCGCTCGCGCGGTTCGATATCGTTGGCGAGTACCGCGTCGATATCTGGCAGGATACGCTATTTGCGATCGGCAGGTCTTGGCCGGCAGGAACGGGTTTTGGAACCTTTACGCAGGTGTTCTTCGCGGCAGAACGGCTTGAGGCCGTGGGCATCACCTTGCCCAATCGAGCGCACAACGAAGTGCTTGAACTGGCTCTCGAAGGCGGGTTTCCGGCGCTTGTCTGCTGGGCATTGGCGGCTGCGCTGCTCCTTGCCGCCACTGCGCGCGCGCTTCGCTCAAGCCAGGGCAGCGCGCGGCTCGCGGTTCAGTTCGCGGTGGGAACTTTGGTGGTGACAGCACTCCACTCGCTGGTTGATTACCCGTTTCGATCCGTGGCATTAGCTACGCTTATCGGAGTCGCCGCTGGGATCCTCCTCGCAGCAGGTACGACACGGCCGCCAGTGCGACCGATGACGGAAACGGGTTGATCTATGGGCAAGGGCTGGACCGCCGTAGCGGTGTCTACACTGCTGGCTTGCAGCGCTTGTGCAAGCCAGGTGCAAAGCCCGCTTGCCGCAGGACCGGCGGCCTACGAAACGATCCCAGTGCGGGTGATGGACGAGCAGCTCGCCCAGCGTATCCGGCCCGGTGATCGGCTTTCAGTCCGCGTGTTCGGAGAGCCGGAACTCACGTCGGACAACTACTATGTTGGCAGCACCGGGTTCGTTCAGATTCCATTGGCAGGCCAGGTCATAGCTGCCGGGGTTACGCCGGAAGAGCTGCGCACCGAACTATCGCGCCGCTTGGGGGCCCGCTACATCCGCGAGCCGCAGGTGACCGTGGCCATCGCCGAACGAGCCAAAGCCAACTTCGCGGTTGAGGGCCAGGTGACCGAACCCGGCGTCTATCCAGCCGACGATGGGACCACTCTGCTCGCCGCGCTGGCTCAGGCGAAGAGCCCGACCCGGACTGCAAAGCTGGACGAGGTGCTGGTCTTCCGGACAGTTGACGGCAAGCGGCTTGGTGCGCGGTTCGATTTGCGGCAGGTCCGCGCAGGGGTGGCGCCCGATCCGCAAATCGTTGGCGGCGATACGATCGTGGTCGGCTATTCGGCGACCAAGGGTGCGTTTCGCGATTTCCTTCAGGCAGCACCGCTGTTCAACCTGTTTTATCTGTTCTGACGGGGCCCAGTCCATCGCATGACCGAACGCGCCGCCCTGACCGACCCCCACTTGTCACCCGCCGATGATTTCGGTGAGGAAGCCGAAGCGTTTCGCCAGGCGGCAAGTGGCGGTTTCGATCTGCGCTATTTCACCGCGCTACTGCGGGCCAATCTTGCCCTGATTGGCGCGATCCTCGCTGCAGTTCTGGCGATAGCCGTGGTCGTCACCATGCTCGATCGGCCGCGCTATACGGCGTCGTCAGCGATCCAGATCAACGACACCGGAAATCGCGTGATCGGAGACCGTGACGATAGCACTGCGCAGATCAACAATTCGTGGGATGTCGACCGGTTTCTCAAGACCCAGACCGATGTGTTCAAAAGCCGCGGGCTTGCCGTGCGGGTCGCGCAAAAGCTCAAGCTCTATGATGATCCGCGCTTCTTCGCGGCGATGGAAGTCGATCCACCCGCGAAGGGCACGCCCCGGGATGTGGTCCGCGACCAGACCGTGAGCCTTTTGCGCGGCAATCTGGCGGTCGATCTGCCGCGTGATTCACGTGTGGTCACGATCGGTTTCAACAGCGCCGACCCCGCAGTCGCAGCCCAGGTCGCCAACGCATTCGTCGGCGAATTCATCGAGGCCAGCTTACAGCGCAAGTTCGACAGTACCGCCTATGCCCGCGATTTCGTGTCGGGTCAGCTGGCAGATGCGAAGGCGCGGCTTGAGACTTCGGAACGCGAACTCAACAACTATGCCCGGCAGAGCGGGATCATCCGGACCCGCACCGCTGCACAGGTCGATGGCCGCAATGGCGACAACACCGGGGGATCGGTGACGACCGCAAACCTGCTCCAGCTGAATGCTGCGGCGAACGACGCGCGAACCCAGCGGATCATTGCGGAATCGCGCTGGCGTTCGGTCGGAAATGGCAACCCGCTCGGCTCGCGCGAGGTGCTGGCCAACCCTGCGGTGGTCAACCTAATGACCGAGCGTGCGCGCAAGGAAGCTGCGCTCCAGGAAGAATTGGTCCGCCACCTCGATGACTATCCGGCGGTCCAGGAAAAACGCGCTGAGCTCGCGCGGATCAACTCGGAACTGAGCGCGGCCGCGCGGTCTGTGCGGTCTTCGATCCAGGCGGAATACGATGCTGCACTGCGGGCGGAGCGCGATCTTGCAGCGCAGGTCGGGCAGCTTAAGGGGGCAACGTTGGCCGAACAGGACAACAGCGTGCGTCTTGCCCTGCTCGAGCGTGAGGCTGAGACTAACCGCACACTCTACGACAGTCTGCTCGGGCGCTATAACGAGCTGTTTGCGACTGCCGGGATCAGCGCCAGCAATGTCGCCGTGATCGATGTTGCCGAAGCCCCGCTTTCACCCAGTTCGCCCAGCTTGGTGCGCAATCTGGTGTTGGCGCTGCTGTTCGGCCTGGGACTCGCCGCGATCGCGGTCTTCCTCAAGGACCAGCTTGACGACGCAATCCGGGTTCCCGAAGATGTCGAGCACAAGCTGCGCCTGCCGTTGCTTGGGGTCATTCCCAAGGCACAGGGGCGCAACCCAGATGGCGATCTTGATGATCCGAAGTCGGCGGTCTCCGAAGCCTATAACTCGCTGCGCGGCGCGCTGCTCTATTCCACAACGAACGGTCTGCCGCAGGTGCTGCTGGTCACAAGTGCTCAGCCCGAGGAAGGCAAGACCACGACCAGCTATGCGATCGCTTCGGGCCTCGCGCGGATGGGCCGCAGGGTCGTGCTGATCGATGCCGACTTGCGTCGTCCTTCGGTGCATCGCCGGATCGGCTATGACAACGCGCGTGGGCTGACGTCGCTGCTGACCACGACAGATGCCTATGACAGTGCCCTGCAGCTTAGTAGTCAACCGCAGCTTACCCTGATGCCGTCCGGACCAATCCCGCCCAGCCCCACCGAACTGCTGGCTTCGACCCGGATGGAGCAACTGGTGACCGAGCTTGCGCGAAATTTCGACGTGGTGGTGATCGACAGCCCGCCAATCCTGGGACTCGCAGATTCGCCTGTGCTCTCCGCGATCGCCGATGGGGTGATCTTCGTGGTCGAATCCAATCGCGGCCGGCGCGGAGCGCTCAAGGGAGCGTTGCGCCGCCTGCGGGCGATGCGGCCGATCGTCCTCGGCGCGGTTCTGACCAAGTTCGATCCGGCGCGTTCGGGCAACCGCTATTCCGAGTACTACGGTTACAACTACTACAATTACGAAACGGCCGAAGCGAAGGACGGCTGATTTGGTCGGCGGAACCCTGCGCGGCGGTAGTCCGGCAATGCGGGGCCTCGCAACGGTAGCCCTGCTGGCTTACCTGTTGACCGCTCTTGGTCTCGGGTTTGATCGGATTGCCGATGCTGATCCGCGTTTAGCAAATCTCGTTCCCGGTCCGGCGCAGGTTGGAATACTGGAAGAGCGTGCCGATCGCTTCGTCGAAGCAGGCGTGCCGGGTTCGGCTTTGGCCGACGCCGAACTGCTGGTTCGCCGCGATCCGGTGAGTCTGCATGGCACCGGACTGCTGGGCGCGGCCCGACTGGGTCGGGGCGATCAGCGCGGGGCTGATGCGGCGTTCAGAATCGCGGCAAGGCTGGGCTGGCGCGATGCGCGGACTCAGCTCTACTGGCTGCGGCTGGCGCTGGCCCGACAGGATCATGCGCGCGCCGCGCTGCACTATGCGGCGCTGGCGCGGCAATGGCCGGATGCTCCGGCCATCATCAACATATCGGCGTTGTTTGAGGCCACGGCTGCTGGACGCAGTGCACTCGCCAGTAGGATTGCCGCAGGCGACAGCTGGGCGCTGGCCTATGCAGCGCCGCCAGAAGGCAGCAGTCCGCAAGCCGTCCTCAACCATGCCAAGGTCCTGGGAGAAGCTGCCGGCCTTGGCAGGATACTGGGCTGCGAAACGATCGCGCCTTTGGCCAGGTCATTGGTTCCAATCGACCCGGCAGAGGCCTTGCGGGTGTGGCGTGCGCATTGCCCTGACGAGGGGTTCGGCGGTCTTTTGCATGACGGAGATTTTCGCGCCGCCAGGCCGGATGCCAGCCTTGGCCCCTTTGCCTGGGAGTTTGCCGCAGACGGCGCATTCGACTTGCGCCTTGAGCCGGAAGGCGCCGCCGCCAGATCTGTGGTGACCCGAAATGACGGTGCAATCTTGCGGGCATTTGCCGCACAGCGGGTCGTGCTTGGGCAAGGCGGCTATCGCGTTTGGCTGAAGCAGGGAAGCAGCGCGAGCCTGTTATTTGCGAGCCTGTCCTGCGGCCGGGACCGGCTCGCCGCACAGCCCGTCGCGCTGACGGGCATGAGTGCAAACCTTGAATTTCCGGGTGGCTGTCCAGCACCATGGTTCCAGCTCTGGCTTGCTCCGAGGGGTCAGGCCCAGGTCACAGGTTTGCGCCTCGACAGGCTCTAGGCGAGGTGCAGATTACGCCTTCGCAAAGGCTGAGCCGGATTGCCGCTGTAGATCACACCGCCTTCTGCGTCTTGAAACAGCGCTGCGCGAGCGGCAATGACCGCCTCGTCGCCAAGGCAGCAGCCCGGCCCGATGAAAGCCTCGGCGGCGATCCAGCAGCGCGCGCCGATTGCAATTGGGCGCAGGACCAGCTGGAAATGCGGATCGCTGACGTCGTGGCTGCTGGCGCAGAGGAATGCGCGCTGCGAGATCACGGTACCGGGGCCGATCGCAATACTGCCTTGATTGTAGAGCTGCACGCCCGGGCCGACCAGAACGTTTTCGCCCAGCGTCAGATTTGACGGTAGCCAGATCTTGGCACTGCCGTGGACGCGTGCCCCTTGACCGACCTTGGCGCCGAATGCCCGCAGCACCAACCTGCGCCAGCCGTGCAATGGGGGGGGAGTAAAGCGCGCCAACATCAGCCAAGCGGCTGCCCAGACGGCCCGCAGCACCCGGTTGCCAAGTGTGAAGCTCGGGCCACCTTCCAACGGGCGATGTGCGTTTGCGTCGAGCGGCGTCACGCTGCCAGGCCGCCATGATTTGCAAGCAGTTTGCCATAGCATCCGCGCCACGCGTCCATCACCGTCTCCGCCGAAAAAGGCCCCCGCGCGAGGTCCATAGCTGCCTGCGACATCGCCTGCCATTGCCTGTCAGGCAGCGCAAGCGCAGCTGTGAGCGTGGTGGCGATGCTTTCGCGGCTCGTCCCGCAATCCAGCGCAGCTCCGGTGGCAAACCCTTGCGGCAGATTGCATTCGCTGCTCATCAATGTCGGGGTTCCGGCGGCCCACGCCTCAAGCACCGCCATCGGCAAACCCTCGCTGAGTGAGGGCAGGATCATGAACCGCGCGTCGCCAAGCCGTGCCGCCTTGTCTGTCCCGAAACTGGGGCCGACAAAGGCGATCGACGCAGGTCCAGCTGCGGCCCGCGCCGCAAGAGCTGCCACATCCTGCGGTTCGCCCCAACCCGCCAGGGTCAAGGTAGCTCCTGCTGGCAAGCGGCCCTCGCTCGCAAGAGTGGACCACGCCGCGGTCAACGAATCGAGGTTTTTTTTGCGGTGAATCCGTCCGAGGTAGAGCAGGTTCGGACTCCGCGATTCTCGGCTGACTTCGGTGATCAGCGGTGCGGGATTGGGGATCACGGAGATCGCCGCGCCATTGGTCTCACGTGCGATGTCGGCCGCCTCACGATTGGTAAGGGCATGGAACCGGCTGGCAGAGCGCCAGCTGGAGCGTTCGTATCCCGCCCGCGCGAGCGCCTTTTTCCAGCGCCCTCGCTCGGTGATCCATGGATCAAGCATTCCGTGTGGAGAGATCAGGTAAGGACGGCCGGTCTGCCGCGCCCAGATGTGCGCGGCACGCGATGGATATTGCCAGATACCGTGAAGGTGGAGGCAATCCAGTCGCGCCGCATCCAGCTTGGCCAGCAAAGACGGCGCAAACCCGAACAAGTCCGGCCCCCGACGCGAAGCGAAGTGAACTTCGACCCCGGCAAGCCGGGACAGGACATCGCCAACGTAAGGATCGTCCAGCGCCAGAATTACCGGCACGGCTCCGATCGTGCGAATGACCTCGGCCTGAGCCAGCACCGCCTCGGCCACGCCGCCGCCAAGATGCGAGATCGAGGTGGTGAGGATGCCGATTCGCTTTCCGTTCAAGGAGTTCTGCGCAGGCCCGTCATTGGCTCGAAGCGCTTCGCGTCGCCGCCGGGCCTGTTCTACCATCTGATACCCCCCGCAAGCGTGCCAACGGCGTTAACGCTGTGCGTGCCGTTGGCAAGTGCGGCAGATCAAGTCGCCCTCAGCTTCCGCTGATTGGCTTGGTGAAGGCAATTCCAAGGTCGGCAGCGGCGCGGTCGATCGGCAATGCGGTGGGATTGGCGATCGTCAGGGCAATGGCGCCATTGCGCGGTTCGGCTCCGCGCAGTTCCAGGCCTGCAAAGCCGCCGGTGATCCGCACTGCATCGATGAAGTCGTCCGCCGTCATGTCGGCAATAGGCAATTCGACCACGATGGCCGCGCCGGGTGCCACGGCAGGCAGGTCGTAGCTGCGGAACAGAGCCTCATGGGGATCGCGATCGCTTCCCTGCGAGCGGTAGATTGCCTCTGCGACCATGCTTCCCGATCCCGTCGGTTCGGCCAGCCAACCTTCGAACTCGACGAATTCGTTGGCGGCATCGAGCCCGGCGTTTGTCGCGGTGATGCACAGCAGCGCGAGCGGCTCGTGCCGCAGGGTCCATTGTACGCCGCCGACCATCCCGGCAAAACACGGAATGATCGCATCCTTACCCGGTTGAAGCCCCGTGGCAGTGCCATCGGTAACATTGGTGCCGTTGTCGCCATTGCGTCCGAGGTAGAGTCCGGTCAGCCGCCCACCTGGTCCCATCGTCAGGCCGGGGGTGGCATAGGCGCGGGCGCGGGCAAGCAGGCCGGGAGGACCGTAGGCATAGAGGTATTCGCCATCGCGCAGCGCGAACCGCCGCCGCCACGGGCGCAAGCGTGCGAAATTGTAAACCTCGCGCAAATCGCCGATCGTCACGTCGAGAATGCCAGTCAAGGCATCCAGTGGAATACTGTACGGCGCGGTCGGGTGCTTGAGCTTGGTCGTGCCGCTCAGCACCACGGACCCTTCATACCCGGTCTGACCATTGCTGGTTTCAGCCAGGCGATAGCCGCCAAATCCCGAGACGGTGAGGTCGTTGACCGTAACAGTCGAGCTGCCCACCGCAGTGATGACTGTGACCTGATTGCCACGGGAATCGCCGCCAGCATCGAGAATAGTGTTCTCGAAGCAGCCGCCGATCACCGTAACTTCCGCTCCGGCCTCAGCCTTGACCAAGCCGGTTGTCCCGCGAGCCCGCGGCCGGGTGACCACACAGTTCCGGGTTTCGGCAAAGGAAAAGGCGGCACCAAAACTGGGCTGGGCCATCGACGAGCCATCCTGCCAGCAATCGGTGATGCTCAGGCCGTCGCAATAGTGCGCGACGACGACACCGGCCCCGAGCATGTGACCGCCGACCCGTTCGATCTGGATTCGTCGTGCGCAGGTCAGTTCGATGCCGTCTTCAACATCGGCACCTGCCAAGGTCAGATCGCTGATCGTGCAATCCTGAAGAATGGCGAGCTTGCGCAAGCGCTTGTTGGGGCCGGAAATATCCGCCAGCGTCACTGACACCGGGATCGGCTTGTCGAGTGTGATCAGGTCACCGCTGACAGCCTTGACCTGGGCGAAATCCCAGTTGGGAGTTTCAGGCAGATCGTAGGGCAATTCGCCAAGCTGCCACAATAGGTCGTCGCCGATCGCAAGGCCGGCGCCCGCGCCGGGTTGCAACCGAACTTGCCGCGCACCCACCGCGACGTCTTCGGCAAGCGGAAAATCGACAATCGGTCCGATGTCTGCAGGATGGAAGACCAGCCCGCGTCCGCCGAATTGGCGAAGGTATCGTGCGCCGGAATAGTTCAGTGTACCTCCGCTGGGCGGTAGCAGCTGGATCGGCGGATTGGTGGTAAAGATCCGCTCGTTTGGCGGGATCCGTTCGACGCGATAGGTGACAGCCTGATGGTCGACACGGTCGATCCCCATAGCTTCCGCATAGGCCCGAGCGGCCCGGATTGCCGGCCCATCGTCAGTGACGGCATCGGCCTTAGCTCCGGCAAGTTCGACGGCCAGTCCGCCCGCTTCTGGCATTGCCCGGAAATAGCGGTTGTTGCTCGACCGGGCGACAAGGCGCGGGTGCGCTGCCATCAATGCAGCGGTGGCGAGCGGGTCGGCGATGTAGCGCCCCGGTGCGCGGCCGATTACGTCTCGGCCGCTGGTCTGGACGATCTTGGTTCCGGAATTGATGTTCTGGCTGGCAAATTCGGTGAACAGGAAATCGGGCATGGTTGGCCTTTCAAAGGGGTCAGGCAAATTCGGTAAAGATCAGGCGGCGCAGCTCCGCTGCCATCCAGGCGGCATCAAGCTCGTGTCCGGCGGGCGAGGGATGGGTGACGTCGCCCCAGATCAGCGAGGTGTAGAGCGCTGCAGCATTATTGCGGAACAGCACGCCTACTGCGGTGCCGCTGGCGGTTGCTGGATGGCTCAGCGTTACCGTGGTGGCGTTGACGACCGCCGAGACGGTAGCTCCGGCGGGAATTCCCGGCCCCGATACACCCGATCCGGCAACGATCCCGGCGCTCGCCGCGACTGCTGTTAACTGGGTGGAGCCGCTGGCCGTGGTTGCACTTGTCTCGAAGAAGTCGATTCCGCCTCCGCGCAGTAGCGGGCCGGGTCCGAAGCGGTCGATGAACCACAACTGTGCTGCGGGCCCGCCTGCAATGCTTACGGCCCGGCGCACCGCGTCCCGGGTGCGATAAGTGTCGATCACCGCATTGGCGCTGGTCCAGGTCGGTCCGAAGAACACGAGCGGCTTGCCGGGATTGGCGCTCGTCCAGGCATCGATCAGCTTGAAGCACTGCCGGGTGATTGCATCCTCATAGGAGGTCGCCCCGGCGACGGTGGCGAATCCGTTCGCCGCGCCATCATTGATGCTGGCCATGACAAGACCGAGCGCCGGGGTCAGCGGTCCTGCTTTTGCGGCATCGATTACCCCGGACAGGGTCAGGTCGGCGAGCCGCATCGGGTCCGCCCAGTTGACCTTTGGGAACCCGGCTGTGTTGAGCCCGCCAGTGGCGATCAGGCCGGTTGCACCGACGCCCGCAACCGCGCCGCGCAGGCCGAGCAGACGGGCAACCAGCGCGCCTTCGCCATCGGCCGCGAACATTGCGCCAGTGCTTTCGGGGAAGCTGTCACCAATGATCGTCACCACCGGATAGTTTCGGCCGGTCGGGCTGATCTCGTTCACGCTCGCGGCGTTTACACCGTTGGTCGGGACGCCATAGGTTTCGACTCTGATCCGCCGGGTTCCGCTGGCTGGGAAGGTGAACCTGATAAAGTAGAGCTGGCCGCTCCCAGCCGGAACGAGCTGCGTTGCGGCGAGACTGTCGTTGACCAGCAAGCGGACGTTGTAAGTGCTGTCGGCACCATGGCCGGTAACGGGTAGTTCGAAGCGCGTGCCGGTGTGGACGAATTCATAGGCGTGGTAGAGGTTGCCGAACAACGGATCTTCCTGTGCATTGCTGGCCCCGTAGTACCCATTGCGCGAGACAGCATGGCCGCTCAGCGGATAGTCCGGTCCGGCCTGGGCGACTGGACCGGCGAGGTACGTGATGCGCGGGTCGAAGCGCGGAACGCTCGCTCCGCCGGC
>Ga0114940_10000404_pt1 | contig 21495 bp, 15 predicted proteins | sample ColdCreekSource_FD_87195 | JGI IMG/M metagenome (GOLD analysis project Ga0114940, IMG submission 87195) | Groundwater microbial communities from Cold Creek, Nevada to study Microbial Dark Matter (Phase II) - Cold Creek Source | ecosystem: Environmental > Aquatic > Deep subsurface > Groundwater ... | reverse complement strand
TTAGCTCCCTCTACTTGACCATAATTGGTCACAATTTTGGTCTGTTCTAATCTTAGCGGGATGTGTTCCACTAAATAAACATCGCGAAAATTTCGCTGTCTTAAATAAGCCACGACTCGTCTACCTAATTCTGGATTGTCAGTAGTATTTTGCACTGCCACTGAGTTACCCTGAAAATCATAGTTTCTGGCAGACACGGCTTGGGAATTGAAAGTAGATTTAGATAATGATGCTCCTTGATCCAGGGCTGATTTGGCTTGTCCCTGATGATTTTCGGGGATATTTTGAGGGATATTTCTAATTGTTTTTCCAGGAGTGTACCCTGGGAGTAAATCTACCGTCAGGCGATCAGGTTCTAGCTCTTTAATATAATTCGCCACAGAGATGATTTCTGGTACAGATATATTCATATCTATTTGGGGTTTGGCTCTGGCGATCGCAGTTTCAAAGCTGGCTAGATAATTAGGAATATTAAAACGTTGCCGAATAGTTTCAAAAGCGGCTTGTTGCCGAAAAACCTGCTCTGATTTATCGGTACAGTCTCTAATTCTGGAGTCGCAACCCTCCAGGGTAATCTTGCCACTGTCGATAAGTTGTTTAAACACTTCTGGAGTTGTTCGCAAATAACGATCCACCCCCAGTCCTCCAGGGAGTTGATTAATCGTTTGGGACAATAAATCCATTCCCCCCAGTCGATAGGCATCTTTGACTGTTCCCTGACCAAATCCAGGGATTGATGTTTTCGAGTCCAAGGGAATATTAATTACCTGAGCTAGATTCAATTCTGGTTCAACTTTGAGGAGTAAAATTGTCTTGCTTTCACCCCTAGCCGTAGCCGAAAAACCCACTAAAGCATCAGCCTCAGACTCAACTTCGACTAACAAAATTTGCAGCGGTGTATTTAAAGTCGAATCCTCAACCCTAGTCTGTTTGAAAGATTCTACAGCATCATTACTATTGCCTGGGAGTCTTTGGGATATTTGCTGTTTAATTGGATCAACATTAGTCAAAGCTGCACCACCCATCGCCGACAAAATTGAAATCAAACTAACTAACCCGCCCCAAAAAAGACCTCGATTAAAATACCTCCAGGTTGAATGTTGCCACCAAAACCGCCAGAATTGATGTAGTGGGTTAACTTGATCCTGGTTCGACGATGATTCCTCAAGGCGATCGCTTGTTAGCAATTCAGTTGATTTAACTTGATTATGTGATTTATTAGCTAACTTGTCTTTTTCCCTCTGCCACGAGTCTGTTCTACGGGGCTGCGATCGCTTTTGATTCATTTCAATAGTTGCTTGATTTCTAGGCTGCGATGATCAGTTGAGTACTGCTTGAGTAATATGGTGATTGTTTTGAATATCTCAAATTTAACTTCTTTAGAGTATAAGCAAAGAGATTGAATAGAATGCACATACTGAGAAAAACTTAGATGTATCCTATATTTAGTTGGCAGAATTTCAGAGATTTTAACTTTCGATAATTATTGACGATAAATAATAATTCTCAGATAAGCAAAATTAGACACCATATATTACCACCGTAATCTATAACTGTTTTTTGGCAACCAGTCGTCAATTAGCCGTCAATTGGCTTTACTAACTGAGATTTATTGCATAAATTTGCTTATATTGCCCTCAATGTCCTGCGTCATTATCGAAAAAGTACATGGAACTAAAATTAATCCCGATTATTCTGGCTGGTGGTAAAGGAGAGCGTTTTTGGCCAGTGAGCCGCTTACAAAGACCCAAACAATTTCTCTGTCTAGATGGTAGTGGCAGAAGTCTCTTGCAGTCCACCGCCGACCGTCTTTTAGACTTAGCGGGAGGATGGGAGAACCTCTGGGTAATTACCTCGGAAATCATTGCGGAAGGGGTACAGAAACAATTACCCGATTTACCCAAATCTAATATTTTAGTTGAACCCCAAGGTCGAGACACTGCCGCCGCAGTGGCTTGGGCAACCTTAGAAGTTGCCAAGAAGTATGGTAAAGATGCTGTAGTGGGCTTTTTTCCCGCAGATCATTGGATTGGGGACGTGGCTGCTTACAACAAGACTTTAAACGCTGCGACTCAACAGGCACTGTCTCAACCTTCGATTGTAACTTTGGGCATTACCCCCAGCCATCCTGCCATTGGCTATGGCTACATCGAACAAGGAGAACAACGGGGAGAATTTAATCAATTACCTGTATATCAGGTAATGCGCTTTACCGAAAAGCCCGATGCAGCTACCGCCCAGTCATTTATTGATACAGGAAATTTTAGCTGGAATAGTGGCATGTTCATCTTCCAGGCAGGAGTTGTCCTAGACGAATTAGCCAAGTATGCTCCTAAGTTGTTGAATCTTCTGTTAGAAAAAGGTCGTGATGCCTATGCCGAACTAGAAAAGGAAAGCATTGATTATGCCCTGATGGAAAAAACCCAATTAGCCTACGTCCTACCTGCTAATTTTGGCTGGGATGACCTAGGGGACTGGAATGGGGTAGAGCGGCTGCTAAAAGGCGAACAGGATAATGTTGAATTGGGTACTCACATTAGCAAGAACACTCAGGATGCGGTAATTTATGCTAGCGATAATGCCGAAGTGATTGTCACCATTGGTTTAAAAGATGTAGTGATTGTTCGCGATGGCAAGGTCACCCTGGTGGTGGATAAAGCTCATACTCAAGATATTAAGGAGGTAGTCAAGTCCCTCTATGACGATCCAGAATTTAAGCATCTTTTGTAGTTATTAGCATAATTCAGGAACTAAGTTATTTAAGGCGATCGCAAATAAATAATGTTCCTGAAGCAACACACAAAGGAATCGTGACTAAATTTATAAAAGGAACACTAACTAAAGCTAAACATACCAACCCAAAACTACCACTAGCGGGCAAAGTTTTAAATACCGTTTTGAGTTTTTGACGAAATTTTAAGCGTCTTCTTTCTAAACAAGAATCGATAAAATCTAAACAGACAATGGTAGTAGCTAGAGTTAATGAGCCAATACTCGAAATAACTGTTCCCACTCCAGGGAATAAATTAATCAACAGCAAAGGAATTCCGATTAAAGCAATTAAGACGAGCTTTTTTAATTCATATAACAACGCTCTGCCCAAGTCACTGACAATATTTAGTTCAACAAATTCTACTTTTCCTGTGCGATGTTTTTCTAATTGTTCTGACAGTTGACCATACCAAGGTGCGCCTAACAACACCCCAAATTGTGTCAAAAGAAATCCTGTCGCAATCAAAAGTATGACCACTAGTAACAGACGCAAAATCGCGATTAGACTTGCAGCACCATAACTAAGAAAACTCAACCACTGAGGTAAGCTAGCAATCAAGTTATTTAACCAGGTAGTCACATCTCCCTGAATGCCATCGACAATTTGCCAACCAAAGTAGAGTAGACCGCTATAAAGAGCGATCGCCACGATGATATTCACCACAATCGGCATAACGATATATTTGATTAGTCTGGGGTTTTGGATAAAAGTAATTAAAGCGCGCGCAGGATAAGTCGCCCCATTCAGAGTCCCAAATCCCCCTAGAACTTTCACGATATTGTTCAACATTCTAATAATTATCAATTATCAATTATCAATTATCAATTATCAATTATTCCTGATAGTCACTTTGAATCTCTACTTCCAGTGTATCCTCATCAAAATAAACATATAGAACATTTGGTCGGCAACAAACTTGACAGTCTTCAGTATAGGATTGCTGCATCCCAGCGCTAATATCGACAAAGGTGCTATTCGGTTCGCCACAAAAAGCGCAGCTATATTCAGCAGTTGTTTGCATAGAGGAAAAGGTAAAGGAGAGAGGGCTTGTGTTACGTAACTGAATTGTAATATTTTTTAATTATTCACGGGATAGTGAGACATTTAATCTTCAACAACGGAGTGTCTGGCTGACTTTAGATTACCAAAGTCCACAAAATCAGCAGCAGTTTTGACCGAGGCGATCGCTATAATTTTTGGCGTTGCTTAATCGAGGTATGATTTACCATCTTTGAAAAAAAATAGACTAACTAAAAAGCTTAGAGCTTAGAGCTTAGAGCTTAGAGCTTATAGCTACGAACAAATTACTTTTCGGTTTCATACTTTAAATCAGCAACGCCTAATTTTTATCTCCAGCAGAAATAAACCTTATTTAGTCAGAGTCTACACCTTATTTATTAGTGGGATAAATTTAAGTACCGTTAACTATAAAACCTTGAACAAAATCAGCATATTTTTCTAATTGAGAGCGTTTTCCAGTGTATTGCTCGCCATGTCCAACAGGTTTACGAAATTCATTCATTTCTCTGATACGATTCTTTTGCTCTTCGTTTAAACCACCATACTGCTGCATTAAATCCAACAAACCTTTCCATTGAATTTTACTAAAATTAAAAGCCTCTCGTTTTGATAGTGGAACTGAAGAATTAGATGCTAGCCAATGACGAAAGTAATCTTCGAGCGCACCGTGTAAGCTCAGTAAAGCTAAACCTAAGAGATCGCGATCTTCTCCTGCTTTTAATAGACGCTCTAGACCTAATTTTAGCTTTAAAATATCTGTTCTCTCATTTCCATTTTCTTTGCTTGTAAGACCAAATAAGGTTTCAAGTATGGTTTTATCTTCAGCTAATAAATTATTTAGCCAAAGAGAAGCATTCTCTAACACTTTTTTTTCTTCTCTAGCTTGAATTTTTACCTCATTCTCTAAAACATCAAAGATAAGAATTAGTGACAGAGATTGCCAAATTGTTTTGGTGATATCTTCTACGTTGAAAGAAGTGACAAATTTACCATCTTCAGGAGAGTGAAACCCTAAATCTGAATCTTGAATTAGTTCTCGTAATTCTGAAAGTGATATGGTAGAAACACTTTTGAGATTATTTTCAATTGCTATATACTCTGTCAGATTTGGCAGATAGTCTATTTCTTGATTTTTGATAGGAGAAGATTTAAAAATAGGGTTGTTGTTAAATGGTTGTGATATTGCATAAATCGTTTTAGTTTCTGGAGCTTCTGGTAGAGAGCGATCGCGATAAAACTCTTGTCCAATAGAGGTAAGTTTTATAACAGAATCCGTTTCTGTTTCTAAAATATGTAAATTCCGCAGAGTTGCTGTGGTGTTTTTAATAAAAATCGAGTCTAATCCAAGCACAGTGGCTAATTCATCTTTAGTTGGTGGAGGGTTAAGTTCAACACCTGCGCGGAAAATAAAATCTTCTAATATATTTAACTGGCGCGATTTAGCAACCTCAATTTTTACTGGAGTTTGAGACACACAGTAGCGCAACTGGCGTGCAGCTAAAACTGAGAAACTGGGACTTTTTCGTTCAATCTCTTCTACTATGTTTTTTAATTCTGGGTCAATTGGTCTATCAGAGGATGTCGGAAACATCAATTAAACCTCCATGTAAGTTAACAATATGTGCAACCTTGGAATATATCGGAAATTGAGTAAACAGTGAGTGACAACCAACAATTACCAATAATTCTTGAGCGCGAGAAAAAGCCACATTTACCCGCTCTGGCGTTTTGGCGAATCCAATATTTTTCTGATTATTGTTTCGTACCATGCTGACAATGATGACTTGTCTTTCCATTCCCTGAAATCTGTCAACTGTACCAGTACGAATATGCAGGGAAGGAAACTTTTTAGGGTCTATTGTTGATTCAATTAATTTTAATTGACGACCATAGAAAGTAATTATTCCTATTTCTTTTCTAGGTTCTCCTTGTTTCACTCGAACCGACCAGGTTTGCTCGAATTTTTGACAGATATTTTTAATGGTTTCAATTTCTTTTTCATTAGTTAATGAAGTTCCAATTTTTTGTTCTCTGAATTCTAGATTAAGAGGAGTTTTAATCCAAACTATATGATTATTATCTTTGATATTAGAACTAGCTAGATTATGAGTGCGTTGTTTGTCTGGATTGGTCAGACCACATTCAAGATTATCTTCATAAAACTGATTAATTCCTGCCATAATCTGAGGGTGCATTCGGTACTGAATAGTCAGCATCTTTTTAATACTCTCTGGAGCAAATTCAAATAAGTTTTTGAATAGAGACTCTTTTAAATAATTAAGCTCTTCCGTCGTAGTACCCAACTCTTCAGCAATTTCTTCTATAGTGTCCTCGTTGAGCATAGGTGGTAACTGCCGATGATCGCCCACTAGCACTAATTTCTTAGCTTTTAAAGCAGGAATTAATAACTCAGGAGGAGTGCATTTACTAACCTCATCAATAATGACTACATCAAAAGATTTAAACTCTTGAGAAAAAATACCTTTAGCTGATTGACTACAAGTAATACCGATAACATTAGCGTTGTCTAAATAAATTCGTTTTAATTCATGACGATTTTGCTCTGAAGGATTTTTTAATCCCTCAATCCAGTCAGAAATTAGATTTTGATATCGATTGAGATAAGCCTCTGTCACTCCTAATTCTTGTTGCCAAACCTCGAACTGAGGTTTAAATCGGCGTAAGAAATTTAGCTCAAATAAATCTGTAAATTCTTCTTCTGGTTTGAGGTGTTCTGGAATAGTTTGCCAATATTCCCCCCACCAAGAACGCTCCTGTTTGATATCATCTATTTGTTGTTGTAGTTGACCTTCAATTTTATAAAGTTGATCTTGGGAATCTTGCAGTTGTTTGAATGCTTCGGCAGTATTTTTTTGTTGCTGTTGAAGATCAACCTCAATCTTGCTTTTAATTTTTGAAAGTACAGGAAAAAGGTTAATTTCGTGAATTAGGTTTTCTAGTTGAGCAACCTGACTTTTGTAGGTTTGAACCAGTGATAATAGTTGTGATGTGTCAGCTATACCAGCTTTTGGGTTTTGAAGGCATTTGTTGACGAAAGTGTGTAACCGAGGGAGTAATTGAGAACTTTCTCTTATTTCATACCAGAGTTTAATAACTGTCTCTAGCTTGAATTGGGCTTCACTTTTACTGGTTTCTACTTGCTCATTGGTTATTAATATTTGCCTATTAATATTTGCTTCCAATCTTGTTTGTTCGTTTAACTGTTCTAATAACTGGTTAAGCAATTCTTCTATTTCAGTTTTTACTTGAGAGCGTTGAACTTTTAAATTTTCTATGTTCTGCTCTAGTAGAACACTTATTTTATCTAATTGATGTCCAGTATTTTTAATTTCTTGAGATAGGCTTTCAGTTTTCTCTTTACAGATATCTAGATTCTCTGTAATTAGACTATTAATATTTGAAAGTACTCTAAAAGGCTCAAGTTGTGGAATTAAAGCTTCAAGTTGATTAAAACAATTTTGATAATAATTTACTTGCCCTAAAAATTGTGGTGTTAACGTGCGAACATCTGAAGGTTGTAAGTCTTGCTTTGCTATATTGGCTAATGGCTCAGGTAAAATTGGTAACTTATTCATTTGTCTTAGCAGTGTCAAGACTTGGTTAAATTTATGTTTACCTTCGTTGCAAACTTTTTCTACCAACTCTTGAGCAGTAGCTATTTGTTTGGATATTCGTAGTTCATCATTTTCAATCTCATCTAATTGTGCCTTAATTTGTGGTATTTTTTTGTTGATTTCTGTGTTGGTTCGATCTAAAAATTGCTGAGAACTGTTTAAAATACCGTGAATTGTCTCATCTGCTATTTGTTTAAAAATTGGCTCAAGTTCTGCGGGTTTATTTATTCTGATAATAGTATTACACTGCTTGGCGATTTCCTGAAGTTCAAACCATAGTAATCTTCTACATTCTTGGTAGTTAATAAATTGATAATGCTGATTCCAAGTACCAAGCTTTTGTTGAATTTGTACGAGAGTTAGTTGGGTTGTGCTTTGTAATTTTTGAATCGCTTGTAAGGGATTTGAGAAATTAAGTCTCTGACTAATAAAATCAAAAAATTTATAACCAGTGTTATTGCTAAAAGATTGATTGTTCACATTTAACAAGTTTTTACCTTCCTCTAACATTGAATATATTGAATGGGCAATTCTCGAAACCTCTTCCCATTCACGATATTCGATCATTAATTTACTCAGTTTATTATTGCCAGAGTGTAAATAACTTTCCCAAGGCGTACTATTTGCTGGTTTAACATTAACGCTCTCAACTAGACAAAATGGTAATTGGAGTGAATGTTCTGTCAAGCTTTGTTGTTGCTGAAAACACCTTTCGATCACTTCAAATAATTTTAAAGAAGCTGTACCTGACCATTCGTAAAGATTGCCGATCGCTAATTCGATTTTGGATTTTTGAAAATTCAAACTGTTTAATTCTTTCTGGAACTCGGTTCGCTTTTCGGTGATTTTTAATTTTTCTGACTGTAACTGAGCAATAAAATTTTTATTTTTCATCAAAGCTTGGGCTGCGGAATCAACCTCAACCATCGCTGAAGCTGCATCCTGGGCGTAAGACAGTGCTGTCCGAATTGATGGTAGTTGAGCTTTGTGTAACCATCCAGCCATAGCAAATAGTTGATGTTCAGGGGGTAGAATGCCAAATTCAATAGCTATTTTTCTGGCGGCAGCGACGTTTTTCGTTAACTCTTGCGCTGATGTTTCTTTATTTATGTATGGTTGGAGACGTGCTAACAAATTGATAACTTCTGGCTCATACCAGTTCACCGTAGATCCTTTCGTTTGCAAAGCATCTAGATTGGTTTTAAGATACTCAATTTCACGCTTTTTTTCTTCAGTTTCTTTATAGTTTTTCGTTTTAGCTTGATAGTCTAACTCTATGGTTACTTTATTTTCTTCTAATAGCTTTTGCTGAGAGTTAACTTTTGATTCTGTTTGAACATAATCGGCAAATCTTCTTGATAGTATCTGCGACTCCCCAAAAATTTGCAAAAAATCGGGGTTTAGAGATAAATTTAGTTCTGAGATAATATTTTGAACTAGATCTGAGCATTCTTGTAAAAAGGTAATTTGTTGTTGTTGATTTTGGATGGTATTTGAGATTTGTTGCTGTTCTTGCTTTAATTTGCTTTCTTTAGCCAAATTCTGTTGGCAAGTTTGCCAAGCAAAATTAGCTTCAACCATTCTTGATTCTGCATTTTTAGCACGCTCTAATACTAGATGAGATTCGGCTAACTTTATAGGTATATTGTCTTGTAACCATCCTGCTAGAGCAAACAGATCGCGCTCTGGAAGAACTAATTCAATTTCTCTGACAAGAATTGTGACGTTATCTATATCTATCGCTAATTGTTTAACGGAGTCATCTCGATCTGTGAAGGCAGTAAGCCCTGTTAAGCAACTAACTACTGTTGTCTCATCCCAATTTATCGAAGGTGCGGAAGTAAGAATGGTATCTAAGTTCCTAAAGAGTGACTCTATCTCCTCTTGTTTACCTTGGGCAATCTCATAAGCTTTAAGTTGGTTTTGATAATTGGTCTTTAGAATTTCTTGATCAGCTATTAATTGTTTTTGCTTTGGCAGAAATTTTTCTTCTGTTATGAGATAAGTATTAAATTGTTCTGCTGATGTCAGTAACTGACAAAGAATCTCGGCGAGTTTGAGTTTTTCATTAAGACGTTGTTCGCAGTCTATAGAGGTATTTTGCAGCCAATTTTTAATTATATTCTCTTCTAGAAATGGCTCTCCTTCAACTCCAACAGAGTCTTTGTTTCCTTTCCTAACAGCGCGAATTGCTGGATTGTGTTGTAATCGCGACAGAGCATTATCTACGGCTAAATTAGCTTGAGAAGCAATTAAGGTGCGTCCACCTCGTAAAGCAACCTGATAGCAAATCTCTGCAATTACAGTGGTTTTACCCGTTCCTGGTGGGCCTTGAATTAATGCCAAATCTGGTGCAGACAGCACCGTCTCTACGGCAGCTTTTTGAGATGAATTAATAGTTTTTAATAATAAATCTTGTGGCTGAAGTTCGATGTTTTCTTTAGATTCTCTAGCTTGAGAAGCGTCGAACAAAAACTGACCTAAATAAGGATTTTGCGCTTTTCCTTTTTCTAAGTTTCTTAAAGCTTTTTTCTTCCACCCAATCTGAACAAGATCACCAACTGCCTCGAAAGATAGAAGTCCTTCTTGTGGTAAAGAATCATGTCCCTCAGCAAGAGAATTAAATATCTCAGAATCTAAACTGATTTTGAGCAAGTTCTTGTCAGAATTTATTGATTCAATCATTCCTAATTCTCTTCCATCGCGATCTCTTGAATCATTTTCCCTTAGCTTGATGTTTTGATTACGCGCCTGTTTAGCTCTTTGCCAAAAATCATTTAGTGTGATGCTGTTTTCAGCTTGACTATCAACAGTTGCAGATCGAGGATCAATTTTAAAAGTTATATTTCTAGTAGCTTCGCCGTAATTATGACTGACAAAAGGCACACAAAATTGTTTCTCTCTAGCAAGACGTTCTAAAACTTTTAGAAAAACTTTCCAAGCTTTTAGCTGATCTTCTGTCGGGGGTGTTGGTGGGGGTGGCAAAACTGTTATACGTTTTATTGCTTCAGGTGGCACTCCAATACGATATTGATAATTAGAGCGAAGACGAAGATAAAACGGCGCACTAAAAGCATCTTGCTTTCCTTTATGCATTGGAAGCAACCGAGTCGAAAGTATTTTTAAACCGCCGTATCCATTTGACTTTACAGCAGCTATTAATCCTAAAGTTAACCCCCACTCTTTTAGTCTTTCAGGTAATTCAAGTCCATCTGAGTCTGTCGCTATGGTTAGTCCCCATATTTGTTCGCCTAGTTCTCGTCCCTGTCCTTGACGAGTTAGATAAAATAGGTGGGGAGTTTGACCAACTAGCTTAAACATTAACTGTTCGGCAAGATTACGGCGATCGCAAAATTCCAAACAAGTTTCTAAAGCTTCCTCACCTTCGATTTGACGAATAAAATTATCAATTGCTCCACCAGTAAATTTATAGCCCCAATCTTCGTAGGGAGATTGTGCAGAAAATAATAGAAAATTATCTGGCATAACATTTGCGATCGCTAAAAATGAGTCTTACTCATAATTGTTCCCAATTATGTTTCGCGAACTATTATTTCTACGATTTTTTGGTGTAAAAAAACGCTATGCATACAATATCAGCGTAAATCTCAACCATAAATGATAATGATAAGACAGATAGTTTTGATTTATTTCTGCTAATTATTTCTATTCACCATTCCTCTTAAATCCAATTACTCAGAAATTCTATCTGTCCCTGCATTTCTGCCGAAGACTTGGTATTTATTAGCCTCAACACTCCCCTCATCAAGTCACCAATTCCATATCGTTGTTGCGGAGCTAAAATAATTCCAGCATGAGGTAAGCCTTTACTAACGAGAACAGTGTGCAATCGGTAAAAGTCTCTAGTATTGAAACTAAAGATGACTCGACCGTTTTGCTTTGCCCAATCTAGTTGCTCTTGATCTGATCTATGGAGCATTCCTGCATCCGTAACTGTCAGAACATCAACATTGCGAGATTTTAAAGCTTTTACAAAGTCCTCGTCCATTGAGTCTTCGTCAATGTACAAAAGTATCTTGCTCATCTAAAAATTTGTTAAACCTTTTTGTCTTGTAATGCTGCTAGCTTCCAATATTCAGCGTCTTCTTCCGCCAAATCTGCTTCAATTTCATCGAGGTTAGCATGATAATAAGCCAAAGCAGCATAAACTTGAGCAAGACTTAGATGACTCATACGATGAGCAATTTCCTCAGCACTCGCACCTTCTTTATATAAAACAACTACTCGGCGAACGGATGTTCCTGTTCCTGTAATGGTTGGACGATTATTACCAATGTGTGGAGAACAGGTGACTAATTTCCCGATATCAGTAGCGGTAGACATAGTTTATACTTTAGCGATTAGCCACTTCAATCTAACATTTCATCGCATTAGAACGGAGAAATGCACTATAAAACGATCATTCATAGCCACGCATCTTGCCAGGATTCAATAAGCCATAGGGATCTACCTGTTGTTTAAAGGCGACTTTTTGCGGATCGATTTGTTTATTCCCGCCATCTTCAATGGTGTGAACATGAGGATTAGCGATAAACGCACCTTGAGCTTCATGATCACGAATAATCTCCTGGAGTCTAGCTTCAGTAGTGTAGCGGACTAGCTGTAATCCCGCAGGTATTGCCTTGTCTCCTGCGCGCAAAAATTCTAGGTGAAGCATAATTTCATTGCCACCGTTCTCCTGTTGATATTGTTGAGCTAGTTTTTCCAGTCTTTCGAGAGTGAAATAAAAGGTTTGGAGATAAGTTAAACTACGATCGCAACTACGAGCCAGAAGAGTTGTATGATTCCAAGTAAATTCTAGTAAGCTATTGCCTTTACCAGATGAACCAGGCTGACTATAGGTTATTTCTCCCTGATACTCTTTAACTAAATCCTGAAACGGTTCAAAATCATATTGGGAGACCATCAAAAGAGCGCAATGTTTACCTTCTGGAATATAATTTTTCAGTGCCGTAAAATAGCGTGTAATCGGTGCAGCATGAATACTAACCAGCTTTTTGACAATACCGTTGCTATCACTTAGGGCTTGTCCAAATTTGGCAGCAGTCATAAAATCATCGAAAACGGCGATCGCTTCTTGCCAGGGATAAGCAGAAGCTAGAGGAATTTCTAATTCGGTAATGATGCCCGTCGTTCCATAAGCATGGAGTACATTTTGCACTTTATCTCCTTGTAATTCCATGACTCTAGGTTGCTCCTCAAGGGTTACTAAACGCACTCGACGGAGATTACCGCGATCGCTAATTTGTCCGTAATTGATCGAACCCATCCCGACGCTACCACCACCGATAAAGCCCCCTATACTCGCAGTACGATAGGTAGAAGGAGCCATCCGCAATTCCCAACCGATTTTTCTAGATTGTTGATCAAAGTCCGCCATTCTAACTCCTGGCTGCACCGTGGCAATACCAGGCTGGAGGCTAATAATTTGATTCATTTTGGAAGTATCGAGAATTATCCCCCCCTGCAAGGGTATACATTGACCATAATTCCCTGTACCAGCACCCCTCACCGTGAGGGGAATCTTATTTTGTACAGAGACTTGAGCAACTCGCAGTACTTCGGCTTCGTTAGTGGGAAATACTGCTAAATCTCCCCGTTTTGCTTGTAACTGTTCCTGAAGAATGGGACTGAAATGATAATAGTCTAAAGATAATTTAGTTAGTTCCTGGCGATCGCTTGTAGTTTCAATCCCCTTTAGTTCAAGGGCGATCGCTTGATAGTCGATATTTGTATTTATATTTGTACTCATTAATTTAGGATTACGTCTAAGGTTATTGTGACGCAAACCCTCTCATCAAGCAAGATTGAGAACATCTAGTAACTGAGTTTTTTTTAACCTTACAAAATCAAATTAAAACTTTATTATTCCGAAACGATAATAAGCGATCGCCATCATGGTAATCACTGTTCCCAGCCAGAAAATTTGCTGATTTAAACCCTAAATTTTCGCTAGGATGAAAGTTGAAGTCTAAAGTTAATATATGACCCAAACGTCTCAAACGATTCAACTGCCTGATAGCCAAAGTGCGATCGCCCTAGCGGGAAGTAGGGAACAGAATCTCCAATTACTAGCGCGACAAACGGGAGTTACCCTAGTCTTGCGAGGACAAGATTTACTTCTGAAAGGTCAAGAGAAAGCAGTAGAACGTTGTGCCAAAGCAATTAGAACCTTAGAACCATTGTGGTCTTTGGGAAAACCCCTGTATGAACCAGATATCTTAACCGCGTTTCAGGCGATCGATACAGGAAGAACAGAAGAATATCGTGACTTACAAAGTAACATTCTTGCTCGCACCAAAAAAGGCGAAGTAATTCGCGCTAAAACTTTTAAGCAAAAGCAATACGTCAAAGCGATTCAAAAATACGATATCACCTTTGGAATCGGCCCTGCGGGTACGGGAAAAACCTTTCTGGCTGCGGTGTTGGCAGTCAAGGCATTATTGAGTGATGAATGTGATCGCATTATTTTAACTCGCCCTGCGGTGGAAGCAGGAGAAAAACTAGGATTTTTACCAGGAGACTTACAGGAGAAAGTAAATCCTTTTTTACGTCCTTTATACGATGCTCTCTACGAGTTTATTGATGCCGAAAAAATCCCCGATTTAATGGAGCGAGGTAAAATTGAGGTCGCCCCTTTGGCATATATGCGAGGACGAACTCTATCCAATGCGTTTGTCATTGTTGACGAGGCACAAAATACCACCCCTGCCCAGCTAAAAATGGTGTTAACTCGTTTGGGCTTTGGCTCAAAAATGGTGGTTACAGGAGACATTACCCAGACTGACTTACCTGCTAATCAAGATTCGGGGTTAATTGTCTCCCGCAGAATTTTACGTAATGTCGAGGGGATTGCTTTTTGTGAATTGACCCAAGCAGACGTAGTTCGCCATCCCCTAGTGCAGAAAATAGTCGCCGCCTACGAACGTTGTGAAGGTTAGCATGAAGTTGATCAAAAGCCTATAGCTTATAGCTTATAGCTTGTAGGTAATAAATTAATAACTTATACTATCTAATTCACATTAGACGTAAAATAGAAAGAATTTAGATTCTGGATCAAAATCATGGAAGGACAAGGTGTCAAGATTGGTAGTACCGCAATTATTTGGAGTTTGGCTACGGGAATGATGGCGATCTCCATTCCCATCGTTAAAATGACCGAAACGGGAATTATTTTGCCTCTAGCGGTAGTAATTGGAGTTAGCATAAGTACCATCGCTATTTGGCTAAGTAGCTGGTTTTCTTAGAACCTCTTCAATTAATTGATAATTGATAATTGATTCACAATTGAGTTATTTTATAACTGCATCTTTCGCCTAGCCTAGAGAATAATAAGTGGCGTTGCTGAATGTGTAATGCTTTTCCGCTATCCGAATGCTTATCCACGATGACACAAGTTATTCAGAAGCTAATAGCTAATAGCTGACAGCTAATAGCTACGAGCAGTATTATTTTGTACGTCATTACTAAATCACCAACGCCTAATAAGTTAATGATCTCTGTCACAGCTCAAGTACCTATTCTCGATCTATCTCAAGTTAATCAACAGTTAGAACATGCTGAAGCTTCATCAATCGTCGAGTGGAGTACCGAAACCTTTGGTGATGGCTTAATAATGAGTACTAGCTTTGGCATCCAGGCAGCGGTGATGCTTCATTTGGTCACTCAGGTTATCCCGAAGATTCCGATAGTTTGGGTGGATACAGGTTATCTTCCTCCTGAAACTTATAAGTTCGCTGACACTCTGACTACCAAACTAGGACTTAATCTGCAAATCTATCAAGCAGCTATGTCTCCCGCTCGTATGGAAGCCCTCCACGGCAAGCTTTGGGAACAAGACGATGTGGAGGCGTTTAATCACTACGATCGCATTCGCAAAGTAGAACCGATGCAGCGGGCATTACAAGAATTACAGGCTACGGCTTGGCTAGCGGGGCTACGTCGCCATCAAACTTCTCATCGTGAAGGTTTGAACAGAGTTGATCGCCAAAATGATCTTTATAAAGTTCATCCCATCTTAGATTGGAATGCCAAGGATATTTATCAATATCTCCAGAAATACGATTTACCCTATCACCCATTCTTCGATAAAGGTTATATTACCGTCGGTGACTGGCATTCTAGTCGCCCTGTTTCTGCCGATGATCATAATTCTCGGGATACTCGTTTTCGCGGCCTAAAACAAGAGTGTGGCTTACATCTACCTCAAACCGTGGCAGAGGAAGAAAGTCTAAATTCTAGTAGTCTTTAGTTACTAAAAAAGCTATTAGCTCTTAGCTTTTAGCTTTAGAATCGAAAATAAGGTTGATACTCTAATCGAGCGTAATCAATAAAACTTCTATAACTCATCGAACTCACTTCAAATCATGTCAAAAAAAACATCATCTAGTTCATAACCAAACAACTGTGCCATTGACTTCAAACGCGATCGCTCGGAAATTCCTTGGGCTTTCAACCAGTCGGACAAGACAAAGATTTTATTCATTACAAAAATCTCTAACGCCTCTGGATTAAACATAATTCCTTCATTACGATTAAATTGATGGGGAACTAACATGGCAGTGTAGCGTGCTAATTCTCCTGCTTTCCAATCCAACAGAAACGGTAGCCAAGGATAGGTGGCATCCAAACGGACATACCACAACCGAATTTCAGGAATCTCTGATAACTCACGAGGATCGCTCTCTTCTCGCTCAAAAGCGATCGCCAACTGTAGTTGCTGTTCATAGTCGGCAATTTTCCCTGGTAGCAAGGGAGCAAGATGATTCTTGACTGAAGATAAATCCAATGAGGCGATCGCTTGATTGTCTAAAATTATTTTGATGGTCACAGTTAATAATTACCAAAAAATGGCAGGGATTTCAGTTGGGTTAAGTTAAAATTAACGTCTAGTTTCAATCATGGACATTTAACTAACAAGCAAGTTAAAGTGGTAATGAGTATGTATAATTTTAAATCAAATTAGCCTCCCTTATGAAAACCTCTGAGGCAAGTCCTAAATCAATTAATTCTCTAGAGGATGCTCTAGCTCGTTGCCAAGAATTAGGAATGCGAGTTAGTCGTCAACGTCGCTATGTTTTAGAACTGTTGTGGAAGAACGAAAACCATCTTTCCGCCCGAGAGATCTATGACTTGCTCAACCAAGAGGGTAAAGAAATTGGTCATACCTCGGTGTACCAAAATCTTGAGGCATTGTCAGCAGGAGGGATAATCGAGTGTTTGGAACGCTCCGACGGCAGACTGTATGGCAATATTAGCGATTCCCATAGCCACCTCAACTGTTTAGATACTAATCAAATTATCGATCTGCAAATCAAGTTACCCGAATCAATTATCCAGCAGATTGAAGCCGAGACTGGAGTTTCTATCGTGGATTATCGGATTGATTTTTTTGGCTATAAGAATTCAAAGAAAGTTAAATAACTGAATGTTACGCACCCATTGAATTGTGAAGATTGATCAAGGGTTAATAGAGGTTGATGCTATTGCAAACGTCTAACAGTTTAAATAATTTGCCGCGATATAAAGCGATTCTTTGGGTATTATCTGCCGCAGTTACTTGGTTTGGCGTGTTTTCTCTTCAAGTTCCCGTTTTAGCTGAATCTGTCAGAGTAGGAACTAAAACTTTTGTACCATTTTCTTTCGTTCAAGATGGACGTTATATTGGTTTTAGTATCGATCTTTGGGAAAACATAGCTCAAGAATTGAACCTAGAGTACGAATTATATGGAGAAAAATCAATCAGCGATCTTCTTGATTCGGTGAGTTCGGGAAATACCGATGTAGCGATTGCAGGGATCACTATTACCGCCGCAAGAGAACAAAATGTTGATTTTTCCTACTCTTTTTTTGAATCTGGATTGCAAATATTAGTTCCTTTAAATTCTCAAGTCTCTCCGATTAATTCTTTTATTTGGTTAATTTTATCGCCAATTTTACTAAGAACTATTGCAATTTTGTTACTAATGATCATAATTGCAGCCCATTTGCTTTGGTTTTTCGAGCGTAAAAATAATCCAGAAATGTTTCCCCAGAATTATCTTCTAGGAATTTGGGAAGCTTTCTGGTGGGCGGTAGTTACTGTCGTTACCGTAGGTTATGGGGATAAAACCCCTCTCAGCATACCAGGTAGAGTCGTTGCTACTATTTGGATGTTTACAGGGGTATTGTTAGTATCTTATTTTACAGCTTCTGTAAGTTCGGCACTTACCGTACAACAGTTAGAAAGTAGTATTCAAGGGCCAGAAAATCTTAACGGCAAAAGAGTTGCTACTGTTGCGGGTAGCACTGCTGCAACATATCTAGATAATCGACCGATTAAAAAAATTGAGTTTGAGTTAATAGAAGAAGCATTTGAGTCCTTAAATGAAAACGAAGTCGATGCAGTGGTTTATGATGCACCTGTTCTACAAAACTATGCAACTCAAGAGGGTGTAGGAAAGGCAAAAGTAGTAGGCTCTGTATTTGCCAAGCAAAGTTATGGCATTGCTTTAAAAACCAATAGTCCTTACCGAGAACAAATCAATCAAGCATTATTAAAACTAATGGAAAATGGAACTTATAATGAAATTCATCAAAAATGGTTTGGATCAGATGAATGATCCGATCTGATTAAATTTGATAAAGCTGAATTTTGCCTTGTTGATCACCCACTGCCACTATTTGTCCATTAGCAGCGATCGCTACTGAAGTGGCTTCCCAGTTAGAAGTGGCGATCGCGATAATTTCTTCTCTCGTAGTAAAATTCCACAGTTTTATCGATTCGTTTGCACCTACACTAGCTATTGTCTGTCCATCAAGACTAAAACTTAAGCTGGTTATACCCTGCTTGTGTCCAATTAGACTAGCAATTTCTTCTTGAGTGGCAATATTCCAAAGTTTGATGGTTTTGTCTTTTCCTGTACTGGCTAAAGTCAGTCCGTCGGGGCTAAAGGCTAGAGCATCGATAGACAGTTTGTGAGCAATAAAGGAAGCGGTTTCTGTTTGGGTAGTAATGTTCCAAAGTTTAATCGTCTTATCGGCACCAGCACTAGCTAAGGTTTGTCCATCAGGACTAAAGGCTAGGGCATTTATGGCTAGCTTCTGCACAGGGAAAGCAAAAATTTGTTCTTGAGTAGTAATGTTCCAAAGTTTAATCGTCTTGTCGGCACCAGCACTAGCTAAGGTTTGTCCATCAGGACTAAAGGCTAAAGCATTTACGGCTAGTTTCTGTATGGGGAAAGCAAAAATTTGCTCTTGAGTAGTAATGTTCCAAAGTTTAATTGTCTTATCGGCACCAGCACTAGCTAAGGTTTGTCCATCAAGACTAAAGGCTAGGGCTGAAATTTCGGATTCGTGTCCAGACAACTCTCCTAATTGTGTTCTTGAAACTAAATCCCACAGATTTTTACCAGAAGTCGGAGCTTCAGGTGTAGGCAATAGTTGAGAAGTTGTTGGGTTTATTACAGCTTCTGATTGTTCTAAATTTATTAGTTTGTCTGAAGCTACAATCTCTAATACAGCTTCGGGAGTTATCGATTTTTCCTGGTTCTGGATAGGAGAAGGATCAGACATGGTTTCTTCCTCCCTAGAAATTACTGCCAATTCTGGAGTAGAACTCACTGCTGAGACTGTGGATTGCTCGGGAATTTCGACAGTTGAGGGTTCAATTCTGGTTAATTCGACCACTACCGTTGCATTAAGAAGCAAACATTCAAAGCTAAATTCTGGTCCTTTTAAGCCCAAGGTAATGCGATCGCCTGATGCTAAAATTTTGCTGTCTTTGATGCTATCTCCGTTGACTAAAGTTCCGTTAGTTGTCCCTAAATCTTTAATTTCCCAATTTGCGTTGACTAATTTGATCTCTGCATGATGACGCGATACAGTGACGTATTCATGGGCATCTAGAACAATTTGACAGTCTGGAGCGCGACCAATTACAGTAATTTCTTTCGGCGATACAGAGTATTGGGGGTTCTTTTCCGATTCCACAGCTTTACTTAAAGTTAAAGTAGCCCAATTAGAGTTATCGAAGTTAGACATTAGTTTAAAATTTATTCTTACTGTTGAGTTTTTTTTAACTATCTTTAATTAACTGAAAATTGCTGAAAAACTTTATTTTAAATACGATCAAAAAGATTGTTTTAAGCTCTTAATCTAAAACTTATTACATAGTCTTTAATCATCAGGTTTTTAGTTGATGAAAAAACATTTTACGAATTGTAACACATAAAAATACCTGTATTTCTATCTTATATAATTACCTGAAATAAAGTATTATCTATCACAAAGTTGTTCTTGAATACTTTTGATATCTATAAGCCTAGAATAAAATCACAAAAAACTATTTTATTTCAGCTTTATTTTGATTTTTATTAACTAACTTGTATTAATTATTGTTGAGGCGAAATAATGGCAGAAGACATCAATGTCTTGATGGAGCAGTGTGAGGAAAAGTCGCAAGTTTTACTTACCGATGCCAATCAAGCACTAGATGAAGTTGATCAAATCGTCGAATTGGCTAATAATTTGGCTGATGAATTAACCACAGCCAATGATGAAGCCCAAGTCAGTTGGGCAGCAATTATCACTGAATTAGAAGTCGCCGCCGAGTCTTTGGACACCGAAATGGAAACTACTAGAGAAAATCTCACGGCTTTTCAAGAAAAAATTGCTGAAGTTGGGGAAGGTATTGGTGAAGCGATGGATAGATTTAAAACTCGCTTAGAAGAAGTTAAAAGTCGTAAAGAAGAAATATTTTCTCAAACAGAAGAACAAAGCGACAATACTAAATCTGGCTTAGATGACTTTACCCAAAATATTAGCAATTTTGTCGACAAAGTTATCGAACATCAAGAAACAGCTAATGGCAACATCGAAGAACATAATAATGTTTTAGATGCTGCTACCGAAAGTTTTGATGAGAAAAAAGCCAACTTAATCGAACAGTTTGAGGCTTTAGAAGCAGAACTACAAGACAAACTGGAAACTATGGCAGAAGACTTTTCTCAAGTTGCCGAAGATAGCAAAACCAAAGAAGAAAGTTTGATAGATAACTTAGAGTCTTTAGCTAGTGATGTAGCAACTAAGATGACGAGTAAATTTGCCGAAGATGTACTCCAAGAATTAACTGGCGACTCGGAATTAGTAACCGAAGCTTTCTCTGCTTTAGATACGGTGGGAGAAGACATGAAAGAATTGCTCGATGGAGACATTGGTGAAATTATCAACAAAGTTGGCGAAGTTACAGGCTTAGTTGATGAAGTCAAACCCGTATTAGAACTAGCAAAATCTTTATTAGCTTAGGGATACTTAATTAGGAGCAAGTTAGGAAATGTCTGAAGTACAAGAGTTACGGCAAAATATTGAAGAATCTGAAGAAAAATTGGTAGCAATTCTCGATGCGATCGATTTAGCGACGGTTCAAATGGGAGATTTATCGACTCAGTTAGAATCTACTAACAGCACCCTAGAAGCTACCAAAACCTCGATTATTGAAAGCTTAGAAACAACGACTCAAGAGTTTCAAACTACTCAAACCGAATTTAGTAACTCTCGCGACGAGATGTTAGAAGTTCTCGCTGGCTGGCAAGAAGCTTTGACTAACCTGCAAGAAAACCTAGATAAAGGCAATGAAGCGGTAGACAATGCCGAAAATGAATTTGGCAGTGAAAACGACAACCAGCAAAGCGAATTAGACGGAACTTTTGCAGAAGTTGTTACAGCTTTTGAAGAGTTAACCGAATCTATTGCTGGGATGGAAGACAGCTTAAGGGAAACCGATAGCGATACTGAAAGCTTTTTTGCCGACTTGAGCGACAAGATTGAAGAGATAAAATCCCAAATGGAAACGGCTCAAGCCGATACCGAAGCTGATTTTGAAGAGATTGCTAATAATGTCGGAGATACGCTTAAATCAAGCCTGGAATCTCTGTTAGACGAGTTTAGTAATAAACTTACCGACGATCAAATGAGGGAGATTGCTTCGGGTTTTGAAGAGTTAACTAGTAACTTCGATGAGATGCTTAATTCCTTTGGCGAAGATACCGAGGAGTTAGCCGATAAGCT
>Ga0114940_10000403_pt1 | contig 21513 bp, 1 predicted proteins | sample ColdCreekSource_FD_87195 | JGI IMG/M metagenome (GOLD analysis project Ga0114940, IMG submission 87195) | Groundwater microbial communities from Cold Creek, Nevada to study Microbial Dark Matter (Phase II) - Cold Creek Source | ecosystem: Environmental > Aquatic > Deep subsurface > Groundwater ... | reverse complement strand
GCGTGATCTTCGGTGGCGAGGCGCTCGAGCTCGAGGCGCTGCGACCGTGGTTCGAGCGCTTCGGCGACCAGCAGCCGCAGTTGATCAACATGTACGGCATCACCGAAACTACGGTGCACGTGACGTATCGGCCGGTCGCCCTTAGCGATCTGCAAAACGCTTCGGTCAGCCCGATCGGCGAGCCGATCGACGACCTCGTGCTTTACGTGCTCGATGAAGCGCTCGAGCCTTGTGCTTGGGGCGTCACGGGTGAGCTGTATGTCGGTGGCTCCGGCCTCGCGCGCGGGTATCTGCGCCGGCCTGCGCTGAGCGCTGAACGCTTTGTGCCGAATCCCTTCGGACCGGGGCGCTTGTACCGCAGCGGCGATCTCGCGCTGCGTCGCGAGAACGGCGCGCTCGAGTACTTGGGACGCTCAGATCATCAGGTGAAGATCCGCGGCTTCCGGATCGAGCTGGGTGAGATCGCTTCGCAGCTGCAAGCGCATCCGGCGGTGCGCGAAGCCTCGGTGATCGCGCGGCCCGGACCGAGCGGGCAGCGACTGTTGGGTTATGTCACGTGCCACGCGGACCGCGAACCTGATGTGGTGGACGTGCTGAAGCAGCACCTGCGTCGCGTGCTGCCAGAGTACATGGTGCCAGCGAGCTTGATCGTGCTCGACGAATTGCCGCTGACTGTGAACGGCAAGCTCGACCAAGCGCGTCTGCCCGAGCAGAGTCAGCGCGCGCTGAGCTTCGTGCCGCCGAGCACGGAGATCGAGCGGCAGTTGGCGGAGATCTGGACGGAGCTGCTGGGTGTGGAGCGCGTCGGAAAGAGCGACGACTTTTTTGAGCTCGGTGGGCACTCGCTGCTAGTCACGCAGGTGTTGTCGCGTGTGCAGCGCCAGTTTGGCGTCGCGCTGCAGCTGCGCACGTTGTTCGATGCGTCGACGCTGCACGGTCTGGCCGCGCGCATCGACGAGGCCGGGGCGAGCAGCCAAAGCCCCGAGTCGCAGCTGGATGCGCTGGATGCGCTCCTTTCGGATCTGGAAAACGAAGCATGAGCACTACCCCCTCGTCGCGCGAACGCGAGCTCGCCGCGCGCTTTCTCGCGCTGCCCAAGGATCGGCGTCAACGTTTCTACGCCGGTCTGACTGCACAAGGCATTCAGCTGAATGTCTTGCCGATCCCAACCGCGCCGAATGGCGCCGGGCGCGAGCGCTTGTCTTACGCGCAGGAGCGGCTGTGGTTTTTGGCGCAGCTCGAGCCTGACAGTACGGCTTACAACATGGCGGGTGCGCTGCGGCTCTCGGGTACGCCAGACGTCGGTTCGCTGCGCCGTGCGCTCAGCACGGTGGTGCAGCGGCACGAGGCGCTGCGTACGCGCTTCGAGACCCACGGCGGTGTGGCTCGCACGCGCATCCTTGACGTTCAGGCTAACGCGAGCGCTGCGCGTGGCGAAGATGCGTCGCTACTCGCGACGGATGCTCGCGACGAGTATGCGCGGCTCGGTGAGCAGGCCGTGCAAGCTTGGGCGGAGCGCGAGGCAGAGGTTCTATTCGACCTCGCGCGCGGGCCGCTGTTACGCATGCATTTGGTGCGCTTCGGCGAGGCTGACTACGGCCTGTACGTATGCATGCACCACATCGTCTCGGACGGCTGGTCGCTGCGCGTGTTCATCGCTGAGCTCGTGCGCAGCTACGAGCATTTCGTGGCCGGTGCGAGCACGCCGCCTGCGCTGCCAGAGCTGTCGATTCAGTACGCAGACTACGCGACTTGGCAGCGCGCCTGGTTGGAAGCCGGAGAGCGCGAGCGGCAGCTGGAATATTGGCGCACGCAGCTCGCGGGCGAGCTGCGTGTCTTGCCGCTGCCAGCGGACAGACCGAGGCCGGCGGTGCAGAGCCAGCGCGGCGCCGTGTTGAACTTCGCTGTACCTTCACAGCTCGCGAGTGAGCTGCGGCTGTTGGCGCAAGCGCACGGCGTCACGATGTTCATGCTCGGGCTGGCGGCGTTCAAGGCGCTCGTGTTCCGCACGACGGGTGAGGGAGATCTGTGCGTCGGGAGCAGTGTTGCGAACCGCAACCGGATCGAGACCGAGGGTTTGATTGGGTTCTTCGTGAACACGCAGGTGTTGCGCACCCAGCTCACTCCAGTCCTGAGCTTTGTGCAGCTGTTGGCTGCGGTGAAGCAGGCTTCGCTCGCGGCGCAGAGCCACCAAGAGCTTCCGTTCGAGCAGCTGGTCGATGCGCTCGCGCCGGAGCGCAGCTTGGCGCACAATCCGCTATTTCAGGTGCACTACGATCACCAGGGCAGCGGGTACGACGCGCTGGGCTCGCTCGCCGGTCTGACTGTTACGCCGATCTCGCGTGAGCAGCGGTCGACGGTGTTCGATTTGATGTTGACCACGCTCGAACAGTCAGACGGGAGTATCGCGGCGACTTTCAGCTATGCGACCGATCTGTTCGACCCTGGGACGATCGAGCGGCTGGCAGCGCGGTTCGTGCGGCTATTGACGCAGGTCGCTCGCGCGCCCGAGACAGCGATCGGGCGGCTTGTGTTGTGTCAGGCGGATGAGCGCATCGCGCCCGTGGCGCTCGCAAGTGTCGCGCTCGCCGACGACGCATCGCGTGCCTGGGTCGCAGCACATGCCGGATCCGCGCTGAGCCTGTGCGTGCTCGACGCGGGTGGCCAACTCGTGGCGCCAGGGCTCGCGGGTGAGCTCTACTGGAGCGACGCTCGAGCCGATAAGCTCGTGGCCTCGGGGCAGCTGGCGCGGTTCCGTGCCGATGGGTCGCTCGAGGTGCTGACGCAGCCGGTGGCGGCGGTACGCGCGCAGAGCACTGAGCCGCGGGTGCATGTTTCAGCGAGCTCGGAGCCCGAGCTGCTGCTGAGTCGGGTGTTCTGCCAGGTGTTGCAGCTCGCTGAGGTGTCGGTCGACGACAACTTCTTTGAGCTGGGTGGTGATTCGATCATCTCGATCCAAGTGGTGAGCCGGGCGCGTGAGCTGGGCATCGGTCTGCGGCCGAAGGACCTGTTTCAGCACCAGACTGTGCGCAAGCTGGCGGCTGTGGCCAAGCCGCTGAGCGCGGCAGTGAGCGCAGAAGCTGTCAGCGGCGACCATCAGCTGACGCCAATTCAGCAAGGGTTCTTCGCGCGCGAGTTGCCGGAGCCTGATCACTTCAATCAGTCGGTGCTGCTCGCGAGCCGTGCGCCGTTGGACAGTCGCGCGCTGGAGCGTGCGCTTGTGTGTGTGGTGGCACAACATGATGCGCTGCGCAGTGCGTTCCGGAGCTCGGACGATGGTGTACGGCAGTACGTCGAGCCGGTGGCGAGCTTGGAGAACAAGCGGCTGCTCGTCACGGCGCACGTGGCGGACCGAGCAGAGATCAGCGAGCGTTGTGACGCGGCGCAGCGCAGCTTGAGCCTGGCACGTGGCGAGGTGATGCGCGCGCTGCACCTGCGTGCCGCGGAGGGCGGCAGTTGGTTGCTGCTGGTCGCGCACCACTTGGTGATCGACGGTGTGTCGTGGCGCGTGCTGCTCGAAGACTTGCAGCGCGCGTACGCGGCGATCGTGACCGGCGAAGAGCCGCAGCTGCCCGCGCGCACGAGCGCATTCGGTGCTTGGGCCGAGCACCTGCATGACTACGCGCAAAGTCCCGAGCTCGCCCGCGAGCGAGAATACTGGCTGCAAACCAGCGCGCGCGTAACGCCGCTATCAGCTGCTACGCGCGCCGCACAGGCTGCGACGATGGCTGATGTGCAGCGCGTCGAAGTGCGCTTGCAGTCTGCGGAGACCGAGCGGTTGGTGCAGCAGAGCGCTTCGGCTTATCGCACGCATGTGCACGAGCTGTTGCTTGTAGCGTTGAGCCGAGCGCTGGCTGAGGTGTTCTCGCAGCGTGAGATCTCACTTTGGCTCGAAGGGCACGGCCGCGAAGATGTGTTCGACGACCTCGATGTGAGTCGCACGCTCGGCTGGTTTACGAGCGAGTATCCTGTCGTGCTGACGCCGGCTGCGGATCTGGCGCAGAGCATCAAGGGCATCAAGGAGCAGCTGCGCGCGGTGCCGCAGCGCGGCTTGGGCTACGGAGTGCTCGCGGAGCTGGGTGCAACTGAGCTGCGCGCGCAGCTGAACGCTGCGGTCAAGCCGGACGTGGCATTCAACTACTTAGGCCAGTTCGACGCCACGTTCGGAGAGGATGCGCTGTTCCGCGTCGCCGACGAGTCAGCCGGAGCCGAGCTGGCCGAGAGCACGCCACTCGCGCACGCGCTGGAGATCAACGGTCAGATCTACGGTGGCGAGCTGAGCCTGTGGCTCAACTACAACCCGCGCCAGATCGAGCCCGTGACCTTGCAGCGCTTGGCGGCGAGCTTCCAGCGTGAGCTGCGTGCGATCATCGCGCACTGCGCGAGCCCCGACGCGGGTGGCGTCACGCCTTCAGACTTCCCGCTCGCAGGCCTAGAGCAAGCGCAGCTCGATGCGCTCGTGGCAGAGGCGGGTGTACCCGAGGACGTGTATCCAGTCACGCCGATGCAGCACGGCATGCTGTTTCACGCGCTGTACGACAGCGCGCCGGGCGTGTACGTCACGCAACTCGCAGTCACGATCGAGGGCCTCGATGAGCAACGCTTCGTGGAGGCGTGGCGCCGCGCACTCACACGCCACGCGATCCTGCGCACGCAGTTCGCCTGGAACGGTCGCCGCGAACCCTTGCAGATCGTGGCTAAGCACGCCGAGCTGGCATTCGAAAGCTACGACCTGCGCGACGCGCACGACCAAGCCGCACAGCTCGACGTGATCACGCGCGAGCAACACAGACGTGCTTTCGCGCTGCAGCATGCACCGCTGTGGCGCATCGCGCTCGTGCGCTTGGATGATGTGCGAAGCGCTTTCGTCTGGACACATCACCACCTGTTGCTCGACGGCTGGAGCACCGCGCGTTTGCTCGACGAGGTGCTGCTCGATTATCTGGGCCAAGCCCGCCCCAGCCCGTCCTTTGCATTTGCGGACTATGTCGCTTGGCTCGCGCGCCGCGACGAGCAGGCGAGCGAGCAGTTCTGGCGCGAGCGCCTGCGCGCGCTCGACGAGCCGACCCTGCTCGCGGGCCAGCTCGCCGGCACACCCGCCGCTCCCAGCGACGGCTCCACAGCGGTCGAGCTCGTGCGCACGCGGCTGTCAGCCGCCGAGACAAAGGCGCTCCAAGCGCTCGCACAACGCGAGCACGTGACGCTCAACGCACTGGTCCAAGCCGCCTGGGCACTGCTTCTGCAGCGCTACACCGCACAGTCCTCTGTGGTGTTCGGCGCAACGACATCGGGCCGTCCGCACGACCTCGCTGGCTCAGAGCAGATGCTCGGCCTGTTCATCAACACGCTACCGGTGATCATTCAGCTGCAGCCGGAAGCGGCGCTTTCTCAGCTCTGGCAGAGCGTGCAGGAAGCGGGCATGCTCGCGCGCGAGCACGAGCACACGCCGCTCGCCAAGCTGCAGCGCTGGGCCGGCGTGATGCCCGGCCAGAGCGCGCTGTTCGACACGCTGCTGGTGTTCGAAAATTTTCCGATCGACAGCGCGCTGCGCGGCGCTTGGCAGGAGCTCTCGTTTGGGCAAGTGCAGACGGTCGAGATCACGAACTACGCGCTCACCTTAGCCGTGCGCCCGGGCGAAGAGATCGAGCTGGACTACGCGTTCGATCCCGCTGTGCTCGCGGCCAATGCGGTGCAGCAAATGGCTGCACAAGTGCTGACGTGGCTGCGCGTGTTTCCGCAGCTGTCAGCGGAGCAGAAGCTGGCTCAGCTGACGCTCGCCGGCGAGCCAGCCCTGCAAGTCAGCTACGAGCCGAACCCAGCGTTTGTGCCCATTCACCAAGTGCTCCTGCAGCGCATGCGTGCACGCACAGCGCAGCACGAGACGCTGGTCATCTCAGGCTCGGGCGCTGGTGAAGCCTGGACCGCCGCTGAGCTCGAGCGGCGTGTACACGCCCTCACGCGCTTCCTGCGCGAGCGTGGTGTGACCACGGACTCACGCGTCGGTTTGTACGTGCAGCGCGGGCCGTGGCTGATTGCAGGTGCGCTCGCGATCTGGCAAGCCGGCGGCGCATACGTGCCGCTCGATCCAGCGTATCCGCGCGAACGCTTGGAGTGGATGGCCGAAGACGCGCAGCTGCGGCTGGTCTTGTGCACGCGCGGCTTCCACACGCTGCTCGGCGTAGACAATGTCGACATCGCTGAAGCTGCAGCGGGCACCACGCAGCCGCTTCCAGCTGCCACACGGATCCATCCCGCGCAGCTCGCGTACATCATCTACACGTCGGGCTCGACGGGAACGCCGAAAGGCGTCGGCGTTGCACACGGCGCGCTGACCATGCACGCGTTCGCGATCGGCGCGCAGTACAACTACACTGAGCAAGACACCGCGCTGCAAATGGCGTCGCCGAGCTTCGATGCCTCGGTAGAACAATGGACGACGCCGCTGCTAGGTGGCGCGCGCCTCGTGATGGCGGACGAGCAACCGTGGACAGGCAGCGAAGCGCTCGATGTCCTGCGGCGCGAGCGCGTGACGGTGATCTATCCGCCGACCAGCCAGCTCGTTGCGCTGTGTCAACACTTGGAAGAAAGCGGCGAGACTTATCGCCTGCGCATCTGCTGCGTGGGCGGAGAAGCCATCTCGCGCGAGAACATCGCGCTGATCCGGCGCAACGTGCAGCCCGAAGCGATCATCAACGGCTACGGGCCCACCGAAACAGTGGTTACACCGCTCGCCTGGCGCGCGACGCCCGACATGGCTTGCGAAACACCGTACGCGCCGATCGGCTGGACCATCGGCGATCGCAGCGCGTACGTGCTCGACGCCGAGCTCAACGTGCAGCCGCGCGGCGTCGCCGGTGAGCTGTATCTAGGCGGCAGCGGCATGGCGCGCGGCTATCTCGGACGCGCTGCGCTGACCGGAGAGCGCTTCGTCCCGGATCCCTTTGGCAAGACCGCGGGTGCCCGCTTGTACCGCACAGGCGACCGTGTACGCGCACTGCCAGACGGCACGATCGAGTTCCTCGGCCGCGTCGATCATCAGGTGAAGCTGCGCGGCTATCGCATCGAGCTGGGCGAAATCGAAGCGCGTATACTCAGCGATCGCACTGTGATCGAAGCGGTCGCCGTGGTCCGACAAGACGCAGGCAAAGCGCAGCTGGTGTGCTACGCGAGCTCGGCAGCGCGCGACCTCTCGCAGCTGGAAGCGGCGCTCCTGCAGCGCCTGCGCAGCGAGCTCCCTACACACATGGTGCCCTCGCGTCTCGTGGTGCTACCGGAGCTGCCGCACACGCCGAACGGCAAGATCGACCGCCGAGCGCTGCCCGCACCAGCGGCCGTTGCACGCGAGCACAAGGCCGCAAGCACATGGCTCGAGCGCGAGCTGCTCGCGTGCTTCGCCGAAGTGCTCGAGCAAACTGAAACTGAGCTGGGCGTGAGCGACGACTTCTTCGAGCTCGGCGGCGACTCTTTGGTAAGCCTGCAGCTGGTCTCGCGCCTGCGTGCACGCGGCTACGGGCTGAGCCTGCGCGATATCTTCAGCTTGCGCACGGTCGAAGCTATGGCGGTGGCGCTTACCGAGCTCGCAGCTACGAGCGGCGAGAAGTCACAGATCGAGCGCACACAGCGGCAGTCTTGGCACCCGCTCTCGTACGCGCAGGAGCGTTTGTGGTTTCTCGCACAGCTCGAGCCCGAGAGCGCCGCGTACAACATCTCTGCAGGTCTACGCATGCGCGGCGCGCTGGACGTTGCGGCGCTGCGCCGGGCATTCGCGCTGCTTGCCTCGCGCCACGAAGCGCTGCGCACGCGCTTCCAAGAGCACGACGGTCAAGGCGTGCAGCGCATCGAGGCCGAGGTCGAGCTGCCGCTGCAGCTGGTGGATGCACGCGGTGGGGGAGCGGAGCAGCGCGCACGAGCGCTGTTCGAAGCCGAAGTGTCCCGCCCGTTCCAGCTCGATCACGCACCGCTGGTGCGCGTGCTCGTGCTTCAGCTCGCGGACGACGAGCACGTCCTCGCCGTGAGTGTGCACCACATCATCGCAGACGGCTGGTCTGTGCGGCTGCTCATCGAAGAGCTCGCACACGCCTATACATCTTACACCACGAACAGTGCACCAGCGCTGGCCGCACTCGAGCTGCAGTATATCGACTTTGCCACGTGGCAGAGGCAGTGGCTGTCGCAAGGTGAGCTGGCGCGTCAGCTCGCGTATTGGCGCGAGCAGCTGGGTGACATGCACGAAGCCTTGGAGCTGCCGCTCGATCATCCACGGCATGCCGCCATGACACGTGCGGGCGGGGCAGTGGAGTTTGCGCTGGACGCCGCTCTCAGCGGCAGCGTCGCACAGCTGGCCCAGCGCTTCGGCGCAAGCACGTTCATGCTGCTGCTGGCTGTGCTGAAGAGCGTGCTGTACCGCGTGAGCGGGCAACGCGACCTGCGAGTCGGTGTACCGATGAGCAATCGCAACCGGCTCGAGACCGAGTCGATCGTCGGCTTGTTTGTGAATACGCTCGTGCTGCGTACGCAGCTCGACGGCTCCGTGCGCTTCGCGGAGCTGCTCGAGCGCGTCAAAGAGACCGCGCTCGGCGTGCAGAGCCATCAAGACCTGCCGTTCGAGCAGCTCGTCGACGCGCTGGCGCCGGAGCGCAGCCTGAGCCACAACCCGCTGTTTCAGGTCATGTTCGACCACCAGCGCGCCGGGCTCGCGCCGCTGCGTTCACTGCCCGGCCTCGAGGTCGAGCCGTTTGCAGCAGGCGAGCGCACGGTGCAGTTCGATCTGTCGCTCGACACAGTTGAAGACCAGGGCTCGATCCTGGGCAGCTTTTCGTATGCCAGTGAATTGTTCGAGCGCTCGACCATCGAGGCGCTGAGCGAGCGCTTCCAAGCTGTGTTGGGCGCGGTCGTAGACAACGTCGAGCTGCACATCGCAGAGCTGCCGATCGTGGTCGGTGCCGAGCAGACGCTGCTGCTGTCAGCGGCAGGTCCGCGTGTCACAATCACAGCGCCCTTCGACTTCGTGCACCAGCAGATCGATGCGCAGGCAAGGCTGCGACCCGATGCCGTCGCATTGCAAGGCGAAGCTGTTGCGGATCGTTGGAGCTACGCGCGACTCGAGCGCGTGTCGAACCAGTGGGCACACGAGCTGGTTGCGCGCGGCGTCGAGCCCGAGTCGAGGGTAGGCCTGTGCATGGGTCGTGGTCCGAGCATGATCGCCGCGGCGCTGGCCATCTTCAAAGCGGGTGGTGCGTACCTGCCGCTCGACCCGAGCTACCCCCCAGATCGCTTGAAGGCCATGGTCGAGGACGCGGGTGTGCAGCTGATCGTGAGCGACGGGCTGCAGCCGGTGGCTGCGGAGCTCGGCGCCGCCATCCATCCTCTGCAGCCGCGAGAGCACGGTGACGTGCCAGCCTCGGCGCCAGCGCGCGCTCTCTCTCCCGAGATGCTCGCCTACGTGATCTACACGTCCGGCTCCACCGGTCGGCCCAAAGGCGTCGCGGTCACGCACGCCGCGCTGGCGCAGCACATCGCCGCGATCGGCGCCGACTACGGCATGCTGCCGCAGGATTGCTCGCTGCACTTCGCTTCCATGGGCTTCGATGCTGGCGTTGAGCAGTGGGTGAGCCCGCTCTGCCACGGCGCTAAGCTGTTCATTCGCGGCGACGAGCTGTGGAGCGCCGAGCGTGCGGTCGAGGTTCTGCGCGAGCGTGGCGTGTCGTGGTTCGAGATGCCACCCGGCTACCTGACCGAAGTCGCCCGCGCAGCACTCGCGCGAGGCGAGACCCTGCAGCTGCGAGCGTGCACGGCTGGTGGTGAAGCGCTGTCACGTGAGAGCTTGAGCGTGATCTTGCAGGCGATTCATCCGGCGCCGCTGATCAACGGCTACGGCCCCACCGAAGCGGTGATCACGCCGATGACCTGGCGCTGCGATGACCCCGCGCAGTGTGAGACCGCGTATGCACCGATCGGCCGCGTGGTCGGACCGAGGCGCGCATACGTGCTCGACGCGGACCTCAATTTGTTGCCGCGCGGCAGCACCGGCGAGCTGTATCTCGCGGGGCTGAGCAATGCCCGCGGCTACCTCGGTCGTCCCGATCTGACTGCTGAGCGCTTCGTCCCCGATCCTTATACCGCTCAGACCGGCGCGATCATGTACCGTACTGGCGATCTGGCGCGCGTACGAGCGGATGGTGAAGTCGAATACGTCGGCCGCGCAGATCACCAGGTGAAGCTGCGCGGGTTCCGGATCGAGCTGGGTGAGATCGAAGCGCAGTTGCTCGCGTACCCGGGCGTGCGCGAAGCGGTGGTCGTCGCTGACGGCGGCGCGCTTGCGACTCGCTTGCTGGGTTACGTAGCCGGCGATGTAGATGTCGACGCGCTGCGAGCGCAGCTGCGTGGAAGCTTGCCCGAGTACATGGTGCCCGCGCAGCTGGTCGTGCTGCCGGCGCTACCCCGCAATGAAAATGGCAAGGTCGATCGCAAGCGCTTGCCCTCGCTCCAAGCCGACACGGTGCCATACGTCGCGCCTGAGTCTGCGATCGAGGCGCAGCTGTGCGCGATCATCGAGGAGGTGCTGACGCTCGCTCAGGTAGGTCGCAGCGACGACTTCTTCGCATTGGGTGGCGACTCGATCCGCGGTCTGCAGGTGATCTCGCGCGCACGCAAGCTCGGCATTGGGCTGCGCCCACGCGATCTATTCGAGGCGCGTACGGTCGCGGAGCTGGCCCAGGTCTCTACACCGCTGCAGCTGGAGGCGGCGGCGCCGGAGCTCGCACCATTGGCCAGAGACACTGAAGTCTTTGCGCTGTCGTACGCACAAGAGCGGATGTGGTTTCTGGCGCAGCTGGAGCCGGACAGCAGCGCCTACAACATTCCGAGCGCTGTGCGCATCCGTGGCCAGCTAGAGCCTCACCTCTTGCAGGGCGCGCTCGATGCACTGACCACTCGCCATGAAGCGCTGCGCACGAGCTTCGAGCTGCGCGACGGTGTGCCGATGCAGCGCGTGCACGCGCACATCGCGCTGCAGCTACAAGTTATCGATGCGAGCACGGAACCCATGGCGCGCGCAGAGAATCGCGCCCGCAAACTCGTCGAAGAGCACGCGCACGAGCCATTCGATCTCGTGCACGCACCGCTTCTGCGCGTCGCGCTGGTGCGCCTGCCGGGCGATGAGCATGTGCTCTCGCTCGTCGTGCATCACATCGTTTCGGACGGCTGGTCGATGGATCTCGCGACCGCTGAGTTGATCGAGCTGTACAATGCCGCACGCGCGGGTGCCGATCTCGCGACGGTGCTGCCGCCCTTGCCAGTGCAGTACGTGGACTACGCGGCGTGGCAGCGCACGCGTTTAGCAGGGCCGGAGCGCGCGAAGCAGCTCCAATACTGGATGACCGAGCTGGGCGACGAGCACCCCGTGCTTTCGCTGCCGTTCGACCGCGTACGCCAGAGTGTTGCGGACATCCAAGGCGCGGTGCTCGAGCACACGCTCGACGCCACGCTCAGCCGCGCGTTGCACGACCTGGCGCGCGCGCAAGGGGTCAGCATGTTCATGCTGCTCTTGGCTGCATGGCAGACGTTGCTGTATCGCTTGACCGCAGAGAGCGACATCCGCGTAGGCGTGCCTGTCACGAACCGCGACCGCATCGAGACAGAGCGCCTGATCGGCCTGTTCGTGAACACTCAGGTGTTGCGCAGCAAACTGACTGGCGAACAGCGCTTCGCCTCGCTGCTGCAGTACGTCAAGCGCACAGCGTTGGCAGCGAGCGCGCACCGTGACCTGCCGTTCGAGCAGCTGGTAGAAGCGCTGCAGCCTGCGCGCAGCCTGGGTCTGAACCCGTTGTTTCAAGTCACGTTCAACCACGCGGTGGCCGCTGCGAGCGTCAGCGCCAGCGCCAGCACGCCGGCAGCGTTCGAGCTGAGCGAGTTCAGCTGGCAGGCGCGCACGACTCAGTTCGACTTGAGCCTGGACACCGAGGAGCGCTCGGACCAGCGCTTGCGCCTAGCGTTCACGTACGCGTCGGATGTGTTCGATGCGCGTAGCATCGAGCTCATGTCAGAGCGTCTCCGCGCGCTCCTGAAGCAAGTCGCTGCAGAGCCTACGCGGCGCATTGGCGAGCTCACGCTGCTGACAGCTGCAGAGCGCGCGACGCTGACGGCTGCGGCAGGACCACGTGTCCCGGCCCGCGCGCCTACTACCTTGTTCGTACATGAAGCGATCTCGGCGCAAGCCGCGGTCCGGCCTGACGCGATCGCGCTGCGGGGCGAGAGTGGTGCGGGCTACAGCTACGCGCAGCTCGATCAGTTGTCGAGCCAGTGGGCGCACAGGCTGCGCCGCTACGGCGTGGGACCTGAGGTGCGGGTCGGCCTGTGTTTGGGGCGTTCGCCGGACATGATCTTGGCCGCACTGGCCATCTCGAAAGCCGGAGGTGCGTATGTCGCGCTCGATCCTAGCTATCCGCTGGAGCGCCTGCGCGCGATCGTCGAGGACGCGCAGCTCGCGCTGATCGTCACGCAGCGCACGCAGCTGGTGGCGGCGGAGCTCGACGTTGCTCGCCGCATTTGGTTCGACGCAGAGTATGTGGGCGACGAGTCTGTTAAGGCCCCGGCGCTCGTGCTCTCACCGCACAACCTCGCGTACATCGTGTACACCTCTGGCTCGACCGGGCGGCCCAAGGGTGTGGCCGTGAGTCATGGGCCGCTTGCTCAGCACATCGCGGCGGCAGGCGCGGATTACGGCATGCAGCCAGAAGACTGCGCGGTGCACTTTGCATCGCTGAGCTTCGATGCGGGCGTGGAGCAATGGGTGAGCCCGCTCGTCCATGGTGCACGGCTGGTCGTTCGTGGCGACGAGCTCTGGAGCACCGAGCGCACACTGGCCGTGTTGCGCGAGCACAATGTGAGCTGGTTCGATGCGACGCCCGGTTATCTGCAAGAGCTGGCGCGTACAGCGTTGTCACGCGGCGAGCGCGTGCGTCTACGCGGCTGCATCGCCGGGGGTGAGGCGCTGCAGCGTGAGAGCTTGAGCGTGATCTTGCAAGCGATCGAGCCGGCGCTGCTGATCAACTGCTACGGCCCGACCGAGGCTGTGATCACGCCGATGACGTGGCATGTGGCTGACGCTTCGCAATGCCAGACGGCTTATGCACCGATCGGTCGTGTGGTCGGAGCGCGCAGCGCGTACGTGTTAGACGGAGAGCTCAACCTCCTGCCACCGGGCGTGATAGGCGAGCTGTATCTGAGCGGTACGAGCCTTGCGCGCGGCTACCTCGATCGACCGGACCTCACGGCTGAACGCTTCTTGCCAGATCCATTCTCGCAGCAGCCTGGTGCGCGCATGTACCGCACCGGCGACCAGGTGCGCGTGCTGGCGAATGGTGACTGCGAGTTCGTTGGGCGTGTGGATCATCAGGTGAAGCTCCGTGGGTTCCGCGTGGAGCCAGGTGAGATCGAGGCGCGCATTCTGGAGCTGCCAGGTGTGCGAGACACGGTCGTCGTCGCTCAGGGCGGCGGTGCGGTCGCGCAGCGGCTGGTCGCCTATGTTGTGGCTGATGTCGAGCCGGCGAGCCTAAAGGCGCAGCTAGCAGCGGCGCTGCCAGCGTACATGGTCCCGTCCCACTGGGTGCTCATGCCCGAGCTCCCGCGCACTGGCAACGGCAAGGTCGACCGCAAGCAGCTCCCGCAGCCCGAGTCCGCCGCCGAGAGCTTCAGCGCGCCACAAACTGCAGTCGAGCAGAGGCTGGCCGCGATCTGGCAGGAAGTGCTCGAGCTGCCGCGCGTCGGCCTGACTGACAACTTCTTCGAGCTTGGCGGCCATTCGCTGCTGGTCATGCGTGTGGTGACGCGCGTGCAGTCCGAGCTGGGCGTCGAGCTGGCGGTGCGCGAGCTGTTCGAGACCAACGACTTGCGCGAGCTCGCTGCGCTGGTCGAGCGCTCTGTGTCCTCGAAGGAAGGGCTGTCCGATGCAGTGGCTGACAGCCTGAGCGAGCTTGAAAACATGTCTGAAGCAGAGCTGGCCGAGCTCTTGAACGAATCCGAGGAATGACGCAACCGATGAGCGACTCTTCTCTCCTAGCGACTTGGAACACGCTCAGCCCAGACAAGCGCAAGGCCTTTGCCGCGCTGATGCGAAAGAAGGGCATCAATGTGTACGCGCAGCTGCCGGTCTCGCGCGTCGCGCGTACGGGTGTATTGCCGTTGTCGTACGCACAAGAACGCATGTGGTTTCTCGCGCAGCTCGAGCCGGAGAGTGCCGCGTACAGCATCGCCGGTGGTTTCGCGCTGCGAGGTGAGCTCGATGCGAGTGCCGTGCAGCGTGCAGTGGACGCGTTGGTGGAGCGCCATGAGCCGATGCGCACGGCATTCATCGAGACTGCGGGCCGTGCGGAACAGGTGCTCTTGGACAAGGAGCACGCACGATGCGCCGTCGAGCAGCTCGACTTGCGCGAGAGCGAGAACCCAGAGCAGCAGCTCGAGCTGCTGGCGAACGAGCACGCGAGTCGTCCCTTCGATCTGACCAAAGCGCCGCTATTTCGCGTGACCTTGATTGCGCTCGGACCCGAGCGGCACGCGTTGTTGTTTGCGCTCCACCACATCATCGCAGACGGCTGGTCGCTGGAGCTGCTGCTCGCCGAGTTTTCCGCATTGTACGAGGATGTGGCGAGCCGGCTGCCCGACCTGCAAATCCAGTATCTCGATTACGCCGCGTGGCAACGCGCGTGGCTCTCTGCAGGCGAGCTCGATCGCCAGCTGAAGTATTGGCTGGAGAAGCTCGGCACCGAGCATCCCGTGCTCGAGCTGCCGAGCGACAAGCCGCGCAGCCAGGCGAACGTCTCACGCGGTGCTGTGTACAGCTTCCAGATCGACGCAGACACGAGCGCGCGCGCTCAGCGCTTTGCGCAAGCAGAGAGCGCGACCTTGTTCATGCTGCTCTTGGCGGCCTATGACGTGCTCCTGTATCGCTGGACGGGCCATGCTGATCTGCGGGTAGGCGTGCCGGTCAGCAACCGCCCGCGGGCGGAGTTTGAAGGGCTTCTCGGCCTGTTCGTCAACACGCACGTGCATCGCACGGTGCTGCGCGGCGATGAGTCTGTACGGGCGCTGCTGGCGCGCGTACGCGAAGCTGCGCTCGGGGCCCAAGCTCACGCTGAGCTGCCCTTCGAGCGGCTGGTGGATGCGCTCGCGCCCGAGCGTACGTTGGGCGTGAATCCGCTGTTTCAAGTGATGTACAACCATGAAGCCAGCGCCGTGCGCCATCAGATCGCAAGCGAAGGGAAGCTTCACATCACGCCGCTGGCAGCGGCAGGACGCAGCGCGCAGCTCGACCTGACATTGGACACTGCGCTCGACGCTGCGACGGGCGAGATCAGCGCGGCGTTCACCTACGCCAGCGATCTGTTCTCGCACGAGACTATCGAAGCGCTGGCGGCGCGCTACGTAAGCTTGGTCCGTCAGCTGCTACGCAGCCCAGAGCGGCCGATCGCTGAGCTAACATTTCTTACGCAAGACGAGCAGCAAGCGCTGCTCGTGGCCGGCGCTTCGCGTATCGGGAGCACGCCGAGCACGTTTGTGCACGTGTGCGTCGCCGAGCAAGCGCGGCTGCGACCGGATGCCGTCGCGCTGCAGGCAGAGTCAGGCGAGCTCACAACCTATGCGCAGCTCGAGCGCAGCGCCAATCAATGGGCGCAGCGGCTGCGCGCGTGTGGTGTGCGCGAGGAGAGCCGGGTTGGGCTGCTGTTCGAGCGCTCGCCGCGCACCTTGCTCGCGGCGCTAGCAGTATGGAAAGCGGGTGCGGCGTTCGTAGCGCTCGACCCAAGCCAGGCGCCCTCGCGACTCGCGAGCATGCTCGCGGATGCAGGCGCACATGTGATCCTGACTGAGCGGACGCAGCTCACAGCGGCAGAGCTGGGGGTGCAATGTTTGTGGCTGGACGCCGATGACGTGAGCAGCGAGCCGAGTGAGCCGCCTGCGGTCGCGCTCACGGAGCATCACCTCGCGTACCTCGTTTACACTTCGGGCTCGACCGGGCGGCCCAAGGCGGTGGCCGTCGCGCACGGTGCGCTTACGCAGCATCTCGAAGCGATCGGCCGCGACTACAGCGTCAGCGCGGAGGACTGCGTGCTGCAGTTTGCGCCGCTGAGCTTCGACGCGAGCTTGGAGCAATGGGCGGGTGCGCTCATGCACGGCGCGCGTGTGTTCGTTCGCGGCGCTGAGCTGTGGAGCGCGGAGCGCGCGTTCGAGCTGGTTCGCAGCTATGCGATCAGTGTGCTGGACGTGCCGCCGGCGTACCTCCGAGAGCTGGCAGAGCACGCGCTCGCTCGCGGGGAGCTGCTGCCTGTGCGGCTGTGCGTCGTGGGCGGAGAGGCGTTGCCTCGCGAGAGCCTCGAGCGCATCTCGCTGGCACTCGGGTCGGGCCGATTGGTCAATGCCTACGGGCCCACTGAAGCCGTGATCACGCCGATGACTTGGCATGGGCCAGTGGATGTCAGCACGGTCAGCACGGCTTACGCGCCGATCGGGCGCGTCGTGGGAGCGCGCGCGAGCTACGTGCTCGATGCTGACCTCAACCTCGCAGCTTCCGGCGTGGTGGGCGAGCTGTACTTGGGCGGCGTTTGTCTCGCACGTGGGTACTTTCAGCGGCCCGACCTGAGCGCCGAGCGCTTCGTTCCCGATCCCTTTACGAACGACCCCGGACGTCGCATGTACCGCACGGGCGATCTGGTGCGGCGCTTGCCGGATGGACAGATCGAGTACCTCGGCCGGATCGATCACCAGGTCAAGTTGCGTGGCTTCCGGATCGAGCTGGGCGAGGTCGAGGCTGCGCTGCTCGCACTGCCCGGGGTGCGCGAGGCGGTGGTGATCGCACAAGGCGGCGCGTTGGCCGCGCGCTTGATCGGCTACGTGGCGGCTGAGCTCGCCGGCGACGCGCTACGTGCGCAGCTGGCGGCGGCATTGCCCAGCTACATGGTGCCGAGCCAAATCGTCGTGCTGCCTGAGCTGCCGCGCTCGGACACAGGCAAGGTCGACCGCAAGCGCTTGCCTGCGCCGGAAGCACCGGTGCAGCTGTACGTCGCACCGCGCAACGAAGCCGAACGCGCGCTGAGCGAGATTTGGCGCGATGTGCTGGGGCTCGCTGCCGAGGTCTCAGTCACGTCGAACTTCTTCGAGCTGGGCGGCGACTCCATCGTCTCCATCCAAGTGGTGAGCCGCGCGCGCCAAGCGGGTTTTGGCCTGACGCCGCGCCAGATGTTTGAGCACCAAACGATCGAGGCGCTGGCGCGTGCGGTGAGCAAGGCCGCGCCATGGCTGATCGACCAAGGTGTCGCTCGCGGCCGCGTTGCGCTCACCCCCATTCAGCACGAGTTCTTCGGCGCTGGGCTGAAGCAACCGGAACACTACAACCAAGCGGTGCTGCTGCGCTGCAAAGAATCCCTCGATCCTGCGCGCCTGGCCCAAGCGCTCGCCACGCTGCTCGAACACCACGACGCGCTGCGCATGCGCTATCAGCGCGAGGGTGACGCGTGGGTTCAGGAATATGCGCAGCCGACAGCTGCGAGCCCGCTCTGGGTTCGCAGCGCGCGCGACAGGGGAGAGATCGAGCAGCTGTGTGACCAGGCGCAGCGCAGCTTGAGCATCGAGCGCGGCGAGCTGCTGCGCGCGCTGTACATCGAAGTGGCCGACGGCAGCCATCGGCTGCTGCTGACCGTCCATCACCTCGTCATGGACGGTCTCTCGTTTCGGGTGCTGCTGGAAGATCTCGAGCGCAGCTATGCCCGCGAGCCACTGCCCTCGAAAACGAGCTCATTTGGCGCGTTCTCTGACGCGCTGCACAGCTACGCAAAGAGCGACCAGCTCGCCGCGCAGCTCGAGTACTGGCAGCACACGTTACAGGGCGCTGAGCTCGCACCTGTGCACGAGAGCGGTGCGGTCGAGCACCTGGAGCTCAGGTTCGATCGCGACCTCACCAGTCAGCTGCTGAAGCAAGCGGGCCTGGCGTATCGCACACAGATCCAGGACTTGCTGCTCGCGGCGCTTGCACGTGCGGCGCAGCCGTTGCTGCAGTCGAGCGCTCTGTGGGTAGACCTCGAGGGGCATGGCCGCGAGGATATGTTCGAGGGGCTCGACGTGAGCCGCACCGTGGGTTGGTTTACGAGCAAGTACCCCGTGCGGCTCGATGCCCGCGGTGAGCTGCCTGCCGCGATCAAGCGCGTGAAAGAGAGCCTGCGGTCGGTGCCGGCGCGCGGACTCGGCTTCGGTGTACTCTCGCAGCTCGGCAGCGAGCAGCAGCGCGCGGCGCTCGCGCGCTTGCCCAAGCCGCAGATCGCGTTCAACTACCTCGGCCAGTTCGACGCGACATTCGAAGAGGCGGGCCTATTCGAGGTCGCCGAAGAATCGCACGGCGCGATCTCTGGCAGCGACGCCGATGGCGAGTACTGGATCGACATCAATGGTCAGGTGTACGCGGGCGAGCTGAGCTTCGGTCTCACCTTCAGCTGCGCCGCACTCTCCGAAGCGCAGCGCCGCGCGTTCATGCAACGCTTCGATGAAGAGCTGCGCGGGCTCGTTGCGCACTGCATGAGCCCCGAAGCTTTCGGCCGCACGCCTTGGGACTTCCCGCTCGCGAAGCTCAACCAAGCACAGCTCGACAGCCTGATCGTGGGCGCTCCGGGCCCGTCGGACATCTATCCGCTCACGCCCATGCAGCGCGGCATGTTGTTCCATTCGTTGTATGCCCCGGAGCTAGCCACGTACGTCACGCAGCTCGACGCAGCCGTCAGCGGCTTGGACAGCGCGCGCTTCCTGGCTGCATGGCAGACCGCGATCGATCGGCACGCCATCCTGCGCACTGGCTTCGTCTGGCGCGGGTTGCCCGAGCCGATGCAGGTCGTGGCGCAACAGGTGCAGCTGGAAGCGGCAGTCGTCGACCTGCGTGCCGAGCCTGACGGGGAGGCTGCGCTGCAAGCGCTCAAGCAGCGCGAGCACGCCCGGCCGTTCGCGTTGGAACGCGCGCCGCTGTTTCGGATCGCGCTGGCACTGCTAGACGGCGGCCGCCAGTGCTTCGTGTGGACGTGTCATCACTTGCTGCTCGATGGATGGAGCACCGCGCGCCTCTTGGACGAGGTGCTGCTCGCGTACCTGGGCCGCGAGCTGCCTCCGCCCACTGGCCGATTTTCCGACTATCTGCGCTACCTCGCCGGTCGCGATGCGCGCGAGAGCGAAGCCGTTTGGCGGGCCAAGCTCGACGTGCTCGAGGAGCCCACACGCTTGGCGAGCAGCTTGCCACCGGTCAGTGGCGGCAGCGAGGAGCACGTCGTAACGACGCAGCTGACGGCGGCGGAGACCGCGCGGCTCGCAGTTTTCGCGCAGCGCGAGCGCGTGACCACCAATACGCTGATCCAGTCTGCGTGGGCGCTGATCCTGCAGCGCTACACCTCGCAGCGCGCTGTGGTGTTTGGCGCAACCGTCTCAGGTAGGCCTGCGGAGCTGGCCGACTCGGAGCAGATGCTGGGTCTGTTCATCAACACGTTGCCCGTGATCCTCGCGCCTGCGCCGGAATGGACCGTACGCGAGCTGATCCAGCGCGTGCAGGCCGACAACCTGCAGCTGCGAGAGCACGAGCATACGCCGCTCGCCGACATCCAGCGCTGGGCAGGGCTGGGTGGGCAGGGTTTGTTCGACTCGCTGCTCGTCTTCGAAAATTACCCGGTCGACAAGGCGCTGGACAGCAGCTGGGATGGCCTCGCATTCGAGCAAGTGAGCTCGCACGAGTCGACCAACTATCCGCTGACGCTCGCAGTGAATCTAGGCGCGGAGCTGCATATCGGCTACGCGTTTGCTGGCTCTGCCTTTGCGCGCGAGCAGGTCGAGCGCTTGGGCCAGCAGGTCTTGGCGTTGCTAGCTGACTTCGAGCAGCGACCGGGTGAACGGGTCGGCGCGCTGCAGCTGCGCGGAAACCCGCTCGCCCAGCAGCTGCCAGCGGCAGCGCCAAACGAGCTGCCGCTGCTCGACGTAGCGATCCTGCGGCACGCCCACGGCCCACTGCGCGATCGCGTTGCGGTCATCACCTCGCATGAACGACTGACTTGGGCAGAGCTGGATCAGCTCTCCGACCGCCTGGCGCAGCGGCTGATGCGTCGCGGCGTCGAGCCGGAGTGCGTGGTCGGCATCTGCATGCCGCGCAGAGCGGCGTACCTCGTGGCCGCGTTGGCGGTCTGGAAAGCAGGCGGTGCGTTCCTCCCGCTCGATTCGCGCGCACCCAGCGAACGCTTGCGCTTCATGGCCGAGGACGCTGGCGCGAAGCTGGTGCTCACGCACTCGAGCTTGCCGATCGAGATCGAGGGCGCGAGTGTCCTCGCGGTAGACCGTCTGCTCGACGAGCCCGATACAGCACCCAGGCTCGCGCTGCCGCAGCGCTGCGGCGAGCACCTCGCGTACGTCATCTACACCTCGGGCTCGACCGGCACGCCGAAAGGCGTCGGCGTGGCGCATGCAGCCATCAGCATGCATTGTCATGCGACGGCCGAGATCTATGCGATGTCCTCCGACGACTGCGCGCTGCACTTCGCGTCCTTCAGCTTCGACGCCGCGATCGAGCAGTGGGCGTGCCCGATGGTCGGTGGCAGTGCTGTGCGGCTGGGCGACGACGAAGCCTGGACACCGGACGAGCTTGCGGAGGTGATGGAGCGCGATCGTGTGACGATCATCTACCCGCCGATGAGTCACGTCTTGCAGCTGGCAGAGGCGCTCGATGCACGCGGTCAGCGCCGCTTGGGGCTGCGTGCAGTGTGCGTGGGTGGTGAAGCTGTGCCCAAGCGCACGATCGAGCTGATCCGCAAGACGCTCGCGCCGCAGCTGATAGTCAACGGTTACGGACCTACCGAGACGGTGGTGACTCCGCTGCTCTGGGCTGCAGAGGCCGAGCGGCCTTGCGACACGGCTTACGCGCCGATCGGCAACGTGGTGGGTGATCGCAGCTGCTATGTGCTGGATCCGGAGCTCAACATCTTGCCGGCGTTCGCTACCGGGGAGCTGTATATCGGAGGCACCGGCAGTGCTCGTGGCTACCAGAGGCGTCCGCAGCTGACGGCGGAGCGCTTTGTACCCGACCCGTTCTCTGGGGTGCCGGGTGCGCGCATGTACCGCACCGGCGACCTCGTGCGCATGCTGAGCGATGGTGCGATCGAATACCTCGGCAGGACCGATCACCAGGTCAAGCTGCGTGGCTTCCGCATCGAGCTGGGCGAGATCGAGTCCGCGCTGCTCGCACAACCGGGTGTGTCCGAAGCGTACGTGATGGTGCACGAGCAAGCCGCGAGCAAGCGTTTGGTCGGCTACGTTGCAGGGCCCGTTTTCGGCGACGATAGTGCCGCGTCGAAGCTGTTGGCGGCGTTGCGTAAGCAGTTGCCGGAACACATGGTCCCGCAGCTGCTCACAGTGCTGGAGCAGCTGCCGCGCACGCGCCATGGCAAGGTCGATCGCGCGCGCCTGCCAAAGCCCGAGCAAGAGGCGCGCAGCTACGAGGCGCCCGTG
>Ga0114940_10000402_pt1 | contig 21535 bp, 15 predicted proteins | sample ColdCreekSource_FD_87195 | JGI IMG/M metagenome (GOLD analysis project Ga0114940, IMG submission 87195) | Groundwater microbial communities from Cold Creek, Nevada to study Microbial Dark Matter (Phase II) - Cold Creek Source | ecosystem: Environmental > Aquatic > Deep subsurface > Groundwater ... | reverse complement strand
TTTTCTTGTTCTAGCCTCTCAATTTTTTGCTCTTGTTCCTCTGGACTCATGTACAGCACATTACCACACTTTTTCCTGGCTGGAAATTATTCCGCTCCTCCTACCTGGGCAGTTACGATAAATTACCAAAAAAGTAGCGAAATAATATATTAATAAATTTACACAAATGAACACAAAAGATTTAATACTCCAAGAATTAGAAGAAACTTCAGAGCCTTTGCTTAACGAAGTTTTGGACTTTGTAAGGTTTCTAAAAATCAAGCAAACACAAGAAGCGACCGAAAATCAACAAGATTTAGAAGATAGTCATCAAGCTTTAATGGAAGCTACAGAGAAAGGAACTATTTCATTAGAGGCTTTTAAAACAGATGTTTACAAGTAAGTAATGACTATGATTCGTATTTTGCTCGTAGATGACCAAATCATTATCCGTCAAGGATTAAGAAGCTTACTCGAATCCCAAGCAGATTTTCAGATAGTTGGGGAAGCAGAAAATGGTAAAACTGCGATCGCTCTAGTGGCACAACTTGATGACACCCCTGAACAACCAGATTTAATTCTCATGGATGTACGGATGCCTGTAATGGATGGGGTAGCGGCAATTAAAAAGTTGACGGAGCAATTCAGTTCAATCCCAGTATTGGTATTAAGCACCTTTGATGATGATGAATATATTACCCAAGCGATGCAATTTGGGGCTAAAGGTTATTTACTAAAGGATACAGATATCGAAGAAATCGCAGCAGCGATCCGAACTGCTGTCAAAGGTTATACCCAATTAGGTCCTGGTTTATTTCAGAAATTTTTAACTACATCTGCTCAACATCAATATCCTCTGTCTCAGGAATTAGCTACTTCTTTGCAAGCCCTTTCTCCCAGAGAAAAAGAGGTTTTGTCTTTAATTGCCCAAGGTGCGAATAATAAAGAAATTGCCCAAAAATTATATATTTCAGAAAGAACTGTCAAAGCTCATGTTACCAGTATTCTCAGTCAATTAAATTTACGCGATCGCACTCAAGCTGCCATCTTGGCTACTCAGTATCGAGGGTTGCTGATTGATCATGGTTTTTAACTCATCAACTGCTCATGAACAACCTTGTTTCAATATTTTTCCAACTTTCTACTTGCTAGGGACATGGAATAACAAAAAATCCAGTAAATTAAGCCAATAAACAAATAAATTTCCGCTGATCGCCCCACAAATTTCGGGTTAGCTAAAATTGATTGTGATACTCCTAACAAATCTACCAAGCTGACAATTACTAATAACGATGTATCTTTAAACAAACTGATAAACTGACCAACAATCGTTGGAATCACTGCTCTTAAGGCTTGAGGAAGAATGATCAAGATGATGACTAAAGGTGAACTTAAACCCAAGGCTTTAGCTGCTTCAGTTTGCCCCCTTGGTACTGACTGTAAACCACCCCGCACGTTTTCCGCCAAATAAGCAGCCGTAAATAGGGTATAGCCAGCGATCGCTCGCCAAACTTGGTCGATTAACACATTGCTAGGCAGCACCAAAGGCAGCATGATCTGCGCCATAAACAGGATTCCAATTAGAGGCAAACCTCTAACCAGTTCAATATAAATAGTCGCTAGCCAACGAATTGCTGGTAATTCGCTTTGTCGTCCTAGGGCTAACAGCACCCCCAAGGGAAAAGAAAGCACAATACTGACTACTGCCACTAACAAGGTGAGAATTAAACCACTGAAACTAGTTATTGGGACTGTATTGAGCAACCCACCCCCCATTAACAGCCAAAGAACCAAGCCGAAAATCAACACCCAGATTGCTGCTAACCAAGTTCTCAAAAAAGGAAGACTTTTCCCTAATTTTTTGCCCAAAGTGGCCACTAGGACTAAAAACACTAGCATTCCTAAAAGACGGATACTTGAATCTACGCCTACCAAGGGAGAGATCAACCCGCAGATAGCAGCCAGAAGAGTCAGCATAATTAAATTGCTGCGGTTAAATAGATTCCCAGCTTCAGATAAGATTCCCCCAGAAAAACCTGCCAACCCCAGAATAATTCCCAGTGCCATCCAAGGTCGCCAGAGAGACACTTCTGGATAGTAACCGACCAAAAACAGCCGCAGATTTGCCGTCACTACTGACCACTTCGCCTGAGTAAATGTCCAACCAATTAAGGATGTGGCGACCCAGGAGAGCAATGTAAGACAAGTAAGAGTCAGAAGGGAGTTGTACCAAGTGCTAAATAAATTTTTCTTCAACCAAACCCCAGGACTAAATTGATTAACTGGGGGGAGAGATTGTTCTGGCGAATTTGAATTTGTGCTAGTCATCGTTCTTGTAATTGCACCCTTTTGTTGAACCAGTTCATAATCAGAGCAATAATCAAGTTAATAATTAAATAAGTAACCATGACAATTAACAGCATTTCTACAGAGCGACCAGTATTGTTAAAAATGGTATTGGCGATCGCATAAAGATCGCTATAGCCGATGGCGATCGCTAAACTGGAATTTTTGGCGAGGTTAAGATACTCGCTAGTTAGGGAGGGAATCATCACCCGTAATGCTTGGGGAAAGACCACCAACTGCATAACTAAACTGGGCTTGAGTCCTAATGCTCTGGCTGCTTCAGTTTGACCCCTGGGTACTGACCCAATACCTGAGCGCACCACTTCAGCAATATAAGCTGCCGTGTAGACTGATAATCCGATCAGCAGGGTAGCCAATTCGGGAGAAAAGTTTAGTCCTCCCAAGATAGTTCCCCCTTGTCGATCTAATTGAGGCTGTTGCCAATCCAAACCCCAGACTAAAGCAAAAATAGTAGCGATCGCTGTGCCGATTAGTACTATCCTAAATATTGGTGTCGCAGAACCATATTGTTCGATTGCCCTAGTTCGCCTACGCACCACAATCATAGTTAAAATGACGCTGGCGAAGATCAAGTCTAAAGCTAACCAAGTGGATGTCGTCCCTGCTGGCCAAGGAATACTTATGCCTCTATTGCTGAAATAAATTGCTCCTGGCAGAATCAAGGGCTGATCAACCCTGGGTAGGTTAAGAAAGACAGCAGAATACCAGAAAAATAGTTGCAACAGCAGAGGCGTATTCCGCAAGATTTCCACATAAACGGTGGCTAGCTGCCGCACCAGCCAGTTAGCTGATAACCTGCCAATGCCCACAGTGACACCAATCAAAGTTGCTAATATGATACCCACAACCATCACTCGCAGAGAGTTTAGCAAACCGACTAAAATTGCTTTGCTATAAGTATCACTAGGCTGGAAATCAATTACCTGATCGCTGATATCAAAAGAAGCTTGGCTGCCCAGAAAGTCAAACCCAAACTCCAGATTCTTTTCCTGAAAATTATTGACTAGGTTATTACCCAGAACGATAAGAACAGCCAACACCACAGAAATTACGACAATTTGCAGCAAAATGCCGATCACACGCTGATTATGCCACAGAGGAACTTTTGCGTTAGCCATGACAATAATTGATAATTGATAATTGATAATTACCTCTTTTTGTCAATAAAGGAGCGAAGCCCCAGCTAAAAGCTAAGAACTAAAAGCTTTTAAAGAAAAATAACTATCATCTAAATGGAGGAGAATAGAGCAATCCCCCCTCAGTCCAAAGATTATTAAGTCCTCGGTCTAAATTCAATGGTTTACCAATGTTGCGATCGTAAATTTCACCGTAGTTACCAACATGCTTGATCGCTCTAGCAGCAAAGTCATTAGGTAAGCCGATAGTTTTGCCAAAAGACTCTTCTGTACCTAAAAAGCGTTTAATGTCTGGATTAGCACTATTGGTAAAAGTATTAAGGTTTTTTGAGTCGATGCCAAATTCTTCTCCTTGAATTAAGGCATAGGTGATCCACTTAACCGCATCAAACCAGGCAGCATCGCCATCGACAATTAATGGCCCCAAGGGTTCTTTGGACATCACTGTATCGAGAATAGCATGTTGCTCAGGATCGGGTAAGATTGCACGGCGACCGACTAGTTGAGTGCGATCTGCTGTAATTGCTTCACAACGACCTTGCACATAAGAATTGTAAAGGGTATCTTCATCCCCAAAAACCACGGAAGTGTACTTAATCTTCCGCTGGCTCATCTGATCTGCTAGGTTTTGTTCAGCGGTAGTACCTGACTTGACACAGATAGTTTTTCCTTGTAGCTGTTCTAATTCTTTCACCCCACTATCGGCAGGTACCATCATCCCCTGAGCGTCGTAAAAAATAGTCGGGGTAAATTCCATTCCTAACTCAATATCACGGCTAATTGTCCAGGTAGTGTTGCGAGCGAGTAAATCAACCTCTCCTGTTTGTAAGGCAGTAAACCTCTGAGCAGCAGTAAGATTGCGATATTCAACCTGATTTGGATCATCAAACAAAGCGGCGGCAACGGCACGACAGAGATCGACATCCATCCCTAAGTATTCACCTTTTTCGTTAACAAAACTAAATCCTGGTAATTTTCCGCTGACACCGCAAATTAGTTTACCTCGTTGCTTGACTGTATCTAATCGGCTAGTTTGAGCTGTCTCTTTACTTTTTGTAGTATCTGTAGATTCTGTTGTGCTTGAGGTTTGGGTTTTGGGTTGTTGACTTCCACAGGCACTCACAAATATCAGTATTAAGATTACTAGTAGCCCTGAACTCCACTGACGGATTGGCCAAAATTGATTATACATATTTATTAATTAATAATTTTCTTCAGCTCGATAAATTGGATCTGACGCTTCATTGAGTATACGATAGGCAGCGTCCCGTTCTTCTTCTTCCCCATCTTGTTTTAGGGTTTAGGACAAACTATAGTCATTCCTATTAATTTCCTGATGGTAGCTTTGTATTGATGAGCGGGTTAAACATTGCCTACTACCCATATGCCCTAAAGGATTCCCTTCAGTCACGAAGCGGTATCCTTTAGGACTACCTACTACTTTTTTAAAGATCACCTGGTTCTTATTTGGAATGACTATAAAGATCGCATTCTCGGCATCGAAAACAATGTTTTTTTTGGCGATCGCCATTCTTGAATATTTTTAATTGAGCTATATTTAGGACATTTCAACCTGAGATTATAAAATAAGCATCATTGCTATTTAACAACCCCATAAATCAGAACTAACATTAATGGTTTTCTCTCCTCATCAGGACAATACTGAAGCAGCGTCTAACTTACGGGAAGTGAGTTATGAATACAGTAATAATCTAGGGGAGATTCTGCACCAGCTTCAGATTTCTCTCTTGTTCTCAACTTATCAAGCGGGCAAATTGGGAGTTGTTACCGTTAAAGACCGCACCCTGGATATTGCTTTTCATAACTTTGAACGAGCAATGGGAATAGCGGTTAACAAGACGCGGATGGCGGTTGGGGGCAAAGATTGGGTCTATTTTCTCAAAAATGATCCTGATCTAGCGGTACAGATTGAACCTGCGGGGAGTCATGATGCTTGTTTTCTGACCAAAAGTGGACAGTATACAGGGGATATTTCGATTCATGATTTAGCCTGGGGCGGTCAAGAACTATGGATTGTCAATACGCGATTTTCTTGTCTTTGCACCCTTAGCAATAACTATAATTTTCTGCCCCAGTGGCGACCTCCATTTATTAGTGCGATCGCTCCTGAAGATCGCTGTCACCTCAACGGCATGGCAATAGTCAACGGGATGCCCAAATATGTCACGGTTTTAGGTAGGACGGATACTCCAGGGGGTTGGCGAGAAAACAAAGCCAATGGTGGCTGTATCTTAGAAGTGCCTGGCGGGAAAGTAATCACCGAGGGTTTATCCATGCCTCATTCTCCGAGAATGGTTCGAGGTCTTTTATGGGTACTTAATTCCGGCCGAGGAGAACTAATTACCGTCGATCCGAAATCTGGTAATCAGGAAATGATCGTAACCTTACCTGGTTATACTCGTGGTTTGGCAGTTATTGGTAAGTTTGCTTTAGTAGGTCTGTCTAAGATTCGGGAAACTGCCACTTTTGGTAATTTACCGATTGGCGATCGCTTTGATCAACTCAAATGTGGTGTGGCGGTGGTGGATCTGCAAACCAGGCAAATGGTCAGCTTGTTGGAATTCAAATCTGGAGTAGACGAGATTTTTGATCTACAAACGGTAGCTTTTCGTCGGGCGCTGATTTCTGGCCCTTACTCGGTTGTTGATGGCGCTAGTCAAATTTGGTCTTTACCTGCCAGCGCAAACATTAAACATTGAGCATTGAGCAGCGATCTAGAAGTTCGGTAAGGTTACAGTTTCTTAAATCTCTCTCCAGAGGTTATGAAGGTATGGTTACTGCCCAAGGAGAAATTTATGATGCGATCGCCAAATTTGTCTCAAGGTTTATTACTCTGGTGTTTATCTCTCTCTTGTTTCACTATCGGCGGGGGGTTTAATCCTCCCCAGGTAATGGCACAACCTGTTGCTCCAAGTCTGTCTCAGGCGGAGCGGGATTATCAAGCAGCCAGGGAAATGATCGAATTTGGTAGTCTATTAGCTGCTCAAACTAAACTTGACCAGGCATTAAGAACCTATCAAGCTTTGAAGGACAAAGAAGGACAATATAATTGCCAGGTAGAATTAGCCAGAATCGACTATAAATCAGGGGACTATCAACAGGCTCAGAATAAACTCAGGCTAGCAGCACAACTGAATAACTATAGTCATTCCCGTGATGGACGGGGGACCACTCTGTTGGGTTTAATTGCGGTGGAGTTGGGGGATTATCGAGAGGCTCTGGGCTACTTGAATATTGGGGTACATGAATTAAGAGTTTACGGTTTTAAGGATCGTTTGGGGCAGCAAGAATTAAATGAGGGACTCATTGCTTTAGGAGAGGTGTCTTTCCATCAGGGTTTGTATCAGCAGGGGTCGCAAAATGTAGCTCAAGTTCTGCGGGTTACAGGCAGTCCTGAATTGCGTCGTAGGGCTTTAAACACCTTGGGTTCAATTCAATTGGAAATCGGGCAATATTCTGAGGCGAAGGAAACTTTTGAACAGGCAGCAGGGGTAGCCAACACATCAGGAGATGTCTTGGGCAAAGCTAAAACCCTAGAAAACTTGGGTAAAGTTTATCAATTTCAGGGGGATAAAAAACAGGCTTTAAAATATTATCAACTGGCGTTAAACGATCTACGGAGGGTTGGGGCTTGGAGTAGACAGGTGTTTGTCCTCAACAATTTAGGGTTATTGGCAACGGATTTGGGTTTAAGTAATCGCGCCCTGGAATATTTCCAAACTGCTGAGGGAACTCTCTCTAATTCTGGTGGTGTGGGGCGGGTTATTACCTATACCAACCTTGGTTATTATTACGGTCAAAAGCAAGAATATCCTATAGCGACGGACTACTTAGAACGGGCTTTAGGCTGGGCAACTAGTCAAGGCGATCGCCTGGGGGAAGCTAAGTCCCTGGCGGGGTTAGGGGAAATTCAACTCCAGCAACAAAATTTTGACCAGGCGAAAGATACTTTAGAATCTAGTGTGGCAATCTTTGAGTCTTTGCGCCCTGGTTTACGAGATGAACAGAAAATAGCCTTAGCGGAAAGCCAAAAACGCACCTATGATTTACTACAACAAGTTTATGTTGCCCTAAAACAGCCTGAATCAGCCCTGATCGTGGCGGAAAGGGGACGAGCCAGAGCCTTTATTGAGTTACTTGCCCAAAAGGATAATGAGAATACGGAACAACCAGATTTTGATCGTACCGCACCAAGCCTGGAAAAAATTAAAGCGATCGCACAAAACCGTCAGGCAACTTTAGTCAGCTACTCAATTATTGCCAATCACCAGGGAGAAGAATCTCAACTATATATCTGGGTGGTTAATCCCCAGGGGGACATCAGTTTTCGTCAGGTAGATTTGCCAGAAATTAAGCAAAAATTTAGTACCTCCGTTGCCAGTGTCTCGAATAATTCCCTCCAAGCTGTGGCAGGGGGGCTAGATCTAAGAAATCCTCGTCTTCAAGACTATGTAGTCGCTTTTCGGGGAGATTTACGGGCGAAATCTACATCCTTGAATGAGCGACAGAAACTAGGTTTTCCTCGGGATGCCTATACAATGCTCATTACACCGATTAAAGATTTATTACCCACAGATCCCGCAGAACTAGTGGTGTTTATTCCTCAAGGGGCGCTTTTTCTCGCTCCATTTCCCGCCCTACAAAATAGTGCTGGAGAATTTCTGATTGAACAACATACCATTCAAATTGCTCCTTCGATTCAAACTTTAGCTATCAAACCTTCCATCAATCCTATTGATCCCTCTCAGGCTTTAATTGTGGGGAATCCTGCACCGATGCCCGAATCCCTATCACCTTTGATGGGGGCGGAAGCAGAAGCTAAAGCGATCGCCGAAATTCTCGAAACCACCCCAATTATCGGCGAAGCCGCCACTGAAAAAGCGATCGTCGAGCAAATGCCCCAGGCTAAATTAATTCACTTAGCAACCCACGGCTTATTTGATGAGCATCAGGGGTTAGCTAGTTCTCTAGCGTTTTCTAGTAAGGAGAATAACGATGGCTTCTTAACGGCGGCGGAAATTCTAGATCTGGATTTAACGGCAGATTTGGTGGTATTAAGCGCCTGTAATACAGGACGAGGCAAAATTACGGGGGATGGTGTTGTGGGGCTTTCTCGCTCTTTCTTACTGGCGGGGGCGCAAAGCACGATGGTTTCTCTTTGGCCTGTCCCTGATCTTTCCACCTCTGCTTTAATGACGGAGTTTTATCGGCAGTTAGGAAACAACCTGACTCAACCCCAAGCACTGCGTCAGGCGATGTTAGATACAATGCAAACATATCCTGATCCTCGTGAGTGGGCAGCTTTTATGTTGGTTAGTAAATAACTGATAAGTAGCTCAACTTAATTAAACAGCTAATAATTGTGAGCAACTAGCAACTAGCAACTAGCAACTAGCAACTAGCAACTAGCAGAGAGGTTATCTGTTACCCGCAATTGGGTAAAGCCATTTTACTTTTATTTTGTTGGAGCTACTTAGATTGATCTCCCTCTTCTGTCAGATTCTAAGTATTAGAAATGTCCTAAATAATCGAAAGCCCAAGTAGAATAATTTGTTTTTTGAAAGTTAGAAAGTAAAACCATAGTCCAAACTAAAGTGCAGACCATTATCCTGTAGGTCATCTCCCCCATCGTCCAAACTGACTAAAGGCGGTGCATAGTCTAGCTGAAGATTTAAACCATTGATGGGTTCCCAAATAAAGCCAATGCCTAAAGCTGCAAGAAAAGTCTGATCTAGTTGTTCGTTAGGATTATCCTCATTATTCCAGACTGTCCCCAGATTGAAAAATGGGGTAAAGGTAAGACTACTCTCTCCTGCCTTATTCTTGAGGATAGTTAGGCGATCTTCTATGGAAAAAACTATCCCATTGTCTCCAGAACGGGCATTTTGTCGATAACCCCTAACGGATTGACCACCGCCGATCACAAACTGTTGGGAAGGGAGTAGACTATCTCCTGATAGCTGTGCCTCCCCTTGAATTACCAAAAAATTGTTGCTGTTTAAGACTTGTACCCGTTGCACCTGTCCGAGCCAACTCAGAAATTGACCATCAGGAACTGGCTCTTCATTCTCCGTCGCTCCCAAGATATTTGCCCCCAAATTAACTTGAGAACGCAATGCCCAGGCTCCTGAAACCTGGCGCTTAATATATTCTTGCCCGAAACGAACCACGCTGGTGGTGGTATTTCCGTCTGGATCTGCACCCTGACCAAAAGGAGCCCCTCTTTGAAACAGCAAAGTCTGACCATCTTGATAATCAAAACCAAGAGACAGAGCAAATTCTTGACGAGGATCACGGATAATTGGCTGACGAAAATTGAGATTAAATTTCTCGCTTTTGCCTTCAATCTCTAATTCATCAAAGTCATCCCCCAAAGGATTAATCACTTCATTGCGATTGAGGCTAATCCCTGTGGTCACTGTACCATTTTTAGCATTCACAGGAATTTGGTATTCAACACCCAAGTCAAAGGTGTCAGTTAAGGCTTGAATTCGAGGATAGTAAAGAGCCGAAAAGCGATCGCCTGGATGAATCAGACTACGATAGCTATAGTTGAAGCCTAAACGCTCGGAACCGACACTGGGAGGGGAATAGTTGTCTATACTCACCCTGGCATTGGAACGATCTGCCTCCGTCACCCTAACTTTGATAATACTTTTGCCAATTTCAGGGCGATCGCCTGCACTCAGACTAGCTTCCACATTATCGAATAAAGGATCGAGGCGCAATAGCCGTAGTTGATCTTCGAGTTTTGCCGAACTCAAAGGGGTTTGAGTCGCTAGTTCAAGGCGATCGCGTACATAGTTTTCTAAGCGCTGGGTTCCTTCTACTTCGATCCGCGCTACTGCCCCTTCAATTATCTGTACCTGAATATTGCCAGTCTGGAGGGACTCTTCTACCAGCAATGCCCTAGAAGTAATATAACCCTGTTCGAGATAGATCTGGGTCAGATCGTCGATCGCTAATCGTAGTTTTGCCTCCGCCACTGTTTTTCCCACCAGAGGCAGCATAACCTGGTTGATTTGTTCGGGGGTCAGGATGGTAGATCCGCTGACCTTAATAGCTTTGATTGTAACCTCTGCTTGGTTTACGGGATTTCTCTGGGGTTGACGGGGCTGAGGAATCGGCTCAAACCCTGGCAAGGGTTCAGGAATTGGGAGAGGTTTTTGGTTGACCTGGGCTAGCTGAGGAGGCGTAACGGCAGGATTTTCTTCTGGAGCAAGTTGCTTACTTGCTGGTAGTTCTAATGATTCCAATGCGATCGCTGATGACCATTTACTAGTGCAATTTAACCACCCAAATAAGACCAAAAATATCAATAAGTATTTATACTTTGTATGGTTAACTATTAGTTTCATAAGATTTAAAAAAGTATTAAATATTAATATACGTATTAAGTAAGTTTTAAATAAAGTGATAAACACAGAATAACTACCCCGATATTCAGACTATTAGATTTGTTTGCTATTTTAGGTTAAATAAATCTAAAGATACTTTCATAAACTACATCAGGTATCACAAAGCAATAGTAAGATTATGGCTATTGATAGAATTCGGAGTTCTGTTTAATCACATCTGCTGACATTAGTTCTTGATATTGTTATTGCCATGTTATTTCGCTATCGTTCTTCAGCTAAAGGGAAATCCCAGTCAAATCTGATTGCTAAATCCAGCCTTCACCAAACCCTTCGTGGTCTGTTGTTGATTATGGCGATCGCATTTGCGGATTTGGTCACGGGTATCGCCCCCACCCTGGCGCAGTCTATTACACCGAACAATGATGGTACTGGCACGACAGTTAACACAGAAGGGGCAAACATCAAGATTGAGGGGGGGAGCTTATCGGAGGATGGGGCAAACTTGTTTCACAGTTTTGAACAGTTTGGACTATCGGAATCACAAATTGCCGATTTTATGTCTAACCCAAATATTCGCAACATTTTAGGGCGGATTAACGGGGGAGATCCATCGGTGATTAATGGCTTGATTCAGGTGACAGGGGGCAATTCTAACCTACTGTTGATGAACCCTGCGGGGATTATTTTTGGCGAGTCGGCACAGCTTAATGTTCCCGCTGATTTTACGGCGACAACTGCTACTGGTATAGGTTTTGAGAATAACCTATGGTTTAATGCCGTGGGGGAAAATAATTATCAAACCCTGGTGGGGACTCCTAATACCTTTGCCTTTGATACAGTTAATGCGGGAGCAATCGTCAATGGTGCAGATTTGAATCTGGCGGAGGGCAAGAATCTAACTTTTGTCGGTGGCAATGTGATCAACACAGGGGAAATTCAGGCAGAGGGGGGCAACGTGACTCTCTCCGCTGTTCCAGGCAGCAGTACGGTTAAGATTTCTCAGCCAGGACATGTGCTTAGTCTAGAGATTGAACCTCCCAGGGACAATGCAGGGAATATATTACCCTTTACTCCTCAAGACTTACCGAGTTTATTAACCAGTTCAGGAGATGTAAATGCGGGACTTACCGCCAATAATGACGGTTCGGTAACCATCAACGAGACAGCAACGAGCTTTATTCCCGAAGCAGCTATGGCGATTAGTACGGGGGAAATTAATGTTTCTGGATTTACTGGAGGTACGGTTGATCTAACGGGCAATAAAGTAGGTCTACTCTCTGGTGAGATCAATGCCCAGGGAACTGATGCAGGAGGACAGGTGCGCGTTGGTGGTGATTACCAGGGAGGCGATGCATTGCCTCCAGCGACTCAAACCATTGTCGATCAGGGGTCAAATATTGCCGTGGATGCCACGGACACGGGGAACGGCGGGCAAGTTGTTGTTTGGTCTGATTCCTTGACTCGCTTTACAGGTAATATTACTGCTCGTGGGGGAGAAAATGCTGGTGATGGAGGTTTAGTAGAGGTATCAGGGAAGGACTTGTTGTTATTTACGGGAACTGTAGACGCAGGGGCAACCTCTGGAGAGGCAGGAGATTTATTGCTTGATCCGAAGAATATTACCATCGGCGATCCTGATAGTCCTTTGACCACTCTCTTGAATCCCAATCCTGAAGGAGTGTCTGGGGATGAAGTTGGATTTGCTGCCTCGGTAGCTACGGTAGGTGAAGACTTGATAGTTGGTTCACCAAATTATAACTTCACGGATGGAGATGAAACCGTAGAATTCGCTGGACAAGTCTTTCTATTTGATAATAACGGTAATTTTTCGCGGACTTATAACAACCCTAACCCGACAGCGAGCGGATTTTTTGGACATTCTGTGGCGGCCGCAGGAGAAAATGAATTTTTGGTAGGCGCTCCTCGCAACACTGTAGAGGAAGTTACCCAAGCGGGGCAGGTATTTTTGTTCAATAAAGATAGTACTGAACCGATTCAGACTTACAACAACCCAAATCCCGATGCTCGCTTTGACTTTAATGCGAATTTCCCTGGTGCAACTTCAATACCTTTTAGGGATTCTAATTTTGGTGAATCCATCGCTGCTATTGGTAGCGATCGCATTTTAGTCGGCGCTCCTGGTCATACGGTGGATGATATTGAACGAGCAGGACAAGCATTTTTACTTGATCGCAATGATGGTGAGTTGATCCAAACGTATGATAATCCCAATCCCTCTGTTGCCGACGAATTCTCATCAGGATCAGGGAATGGGTTCGGTTTTTCTGTGGCAGGGATAGAAGATAATTTGTTGATCGGTGCGCCTGGTAATTTATCAGGGGACGAAGAACAGGCAGGACAGGCTTTCTTATTCACTCAGGATGGCGAACGGCTTCAAACCTTTGATAATCCCAATCCAGTTGCTAGCGGTGGTTTTGGTAGTGCGGTGGCAGCGGTAGATGGTGATCTGGTAATTGGTGCGCCAAGAAACGCTACGGGAGAGGCTTTCTTGTTCGCCCAAGATGGCGAACGGCTGCAAACTTATGAAAATCCTAGTTCATCGGGGAATGATTTTGGTAGTGCGATCGCAATCACGGAATCGAACGACATCATCATTGGTGCGCCAGGGAATGATGTAGAGACAATTGTTGCAGGGACTGATATTTCTTCTTCCGTCGGTGGAGCAGGTCAAGTTTTCTTGCTGGAGCGAGACGGCACGGTATTAGAAACCCTGGATAACCCTAATCCAGTTTCAAACGGGCGTTTTGGTGGTGCGGTGACGGAGGTAGGAACAGATCGAATCTTAGTTGGTGCCGATGGCAATACCGCCACTTTCACCGAGGACGAACTGGAAGTTGATGACGCGGGGGAAGCTCTTCTCTCCCGCACGGGAGCGGATTTTGGTGAGCTAGAAGAAATTGAGGACAATAATTTGTTTGCCTCTGATCCTGGTTCATCGGTTAATCTGTTCCCCGATGTGATTACCAATATTACTAATACGGGAACGGATGTCACCCTGCAAGCCAACAATGATCTGGTAGTGGATCAAGGGATTATTACTGATGCTGATGGGGAAGGGGGTAACATTACTCTGCAAGCAGGACGTGACCTCACTATTAATGGGGATATCACTACAGATAATGGCAATCTAAATCTGGTTGCCAATGAGACAACCGAAGATGCCGTGATTTCGGAGTTTCGTGAGCCAGGAACAGGATCGATCTTTGTAGCGGAAGGGGTAACTTTGGATGGGGGGACAGGTAATATTGACTTGAATGTTAATGCAGGAGCAGGAGACAGGGGAGATATTACCGTAGGGAATATAGTCGGTAATGATATTTCTTTGGTAACAGGCAGCGGCACGGTAGAGGTGAACGGGACTGTTTCTGGGGCTAATAATGAGTCTGCGAATAGTATTGCGATCGCTGGAGACGAAATTAACTTGGGAGGAGGAGATAATTCCGTTAGGGGAAATAATATCACCCTCGCTACAGGAACTCCAGAGCAAGATATTATTATTGGCAATGAGGTTGACACTCCTGCCTTGGACATCACAGTTGGGGACATTAATGCTTTAGATTTACCTGATGATGGGGAAACTCCACTGAACATCGGTAATGCAGATAACACGGGGACAGTAACAATATTGGATACTATCGCTAATGGCGGTTCAGACCCCCTCTCATTTCCAGTAGCCGTAAGGGGAGGGGATACTTTAGTTGCTCCCGATTTAGGTTTTAGCTGGGACGTTGATTCGGGGAATCTCAATCAGATTTTTGACAACGGCTTAACCTACAACAACTTTGAAAATTACCGTCAAGGGGAAATTGAGAATGTAGATGATTCAGAAAATCTAGATAATGCCAATAATCTAGACTCTCTAGATAATCAGTTCCGCAATTTGCTAGATGATCAAATCGAATCCCCCACTGCTCAAGAAAAAGAGGCAAGTACCCCCGCACCGATAATCAATAGCAATATATCTTTAGTGGGGGACACCAAGAAAAGTTCGGAACTTGCTCTGCTGCGCTATATTGATGCTGATTTTACCGAGGAGTATGAAGATTACTACAATCGTGAAATTGATGGGGGGCAACAAGCTGATGCAGTAGAGTTGGGGGTGAATGTAGCCCAAGTGCAGCAGACCCTTAAAACGATTGAAGAATCTACAGGGGTTAAACCTGCCTTAATTTACGCAGCCTTCTTTCCTGTCGGCATTGATGCACTCCAAGGACGCAATAGTAATATTCTGCCCCAAGCAGACGATCAGTTAGAGTTAGTGACCATCACCGCCCAGGGAGATGCGATTCGGAAGCAGATTCAGGGAGTTACCAGAGCCGAAGTTGATCGCTCTGCTCGTCGTCTAACGGATAGTATCGTCGGTATTCAGCCAGAAGAGGACTTTCTGCCCTATAGTCAGGAACTTTATCAATGGCTCGTTAAACCCCTCAAGGCTGACTTAGAAGCTCAGCAGATTAGCAATTTGGTCTTTTTGATGGACGGCGGATTAAGAAGCCTCCCCATCGCCGCCCTCCATGATGGCAAACGATATCTGGTGGAAGAATATAGTGTCGGTTTGATGCCCAGTATCAGTTTGACGGATACGCGATATCGGGACATCAACGGTGTAGATTTACTGGCGATGGGTTCTGAGACCTTCCCCGCCGATTCTAATCTAGCTGAATTGCCCGCAGTCCCTGTGGAAATCGAAATTATTACCCAACAACTATGGTCAGGGGGCAGTACTTTCCTCGATGCCGATTTCACCATTGATAATCTCAAGCAAACTCAACGCTCTAAACCTTTTGGTATTTTGCATCTAGCCACCCATGCCGAGTTTAAACCAGGGAGTCCCAAAAATTCCTATATTCAGTTTGGCGATCGCAAATTAGATTTAGATCAAGTTAGAGAATTAGGACTAAGTAATCCTCAAGTCGAGTTAATGGTACTGAGTGCCTGTAAAACCGCTCTCGGCGATCGCGATGCAGAATTTGGCTTTTCAGGACTAGCCCATCAAGCAGGGGTTAAATCCGCCCTCGGCAGTCTTTGGTCGATTAGTGACCAGGGTACTTTATCCCTGATGTCCAAGTTCTATCAAGAACTAAAAACAGCCCCCATTAAAGCCGAAGCATTACGTCGAACCCAGGTAGCGATGATTAACCAACAAGTACATTTAGAAACAGGTAAGCTGATTACCGAAAATCAAACTTTTACCTTACCCTCTGACATTGAAGCGATCAACCTGACCCATCCTTTCTTTTGGAGTCCCTATACTATTATTGGTAATCCTTGGTAAAAAGCTACTAGGCAAAAACCCTTCCGCCTCGTCCAAAAAATTATCTGTCATTCATCTTTACTCGGTCATTCTAGTTAATTTTCAGAGAGTTTTTGGGCAGTTTAAGGTTAATTCCCGACTATTTTGTCCCGGGATAAATACGATAACTGATTGGTCAAGACTGGGGATAGCATGAATAAAGCAGATAAAACGATCAAGATGAGCAAATCGTTCCGAGGCATGATGGGATGGGGAGTACTAACACTGCTCTTGATCACTACGGTGATTCCTGCGATCGCTGTAGAAAAACCTGAGATTACTAATAAAACCAATAAAACTGCTACAAGTCTGTTAATTCAAGGTAAAGCTGCCTATGAGTCGGGAAACTTCACCCAGGCAAAGGAAGCTTGGACATTAGCGATCGCTCAATTCCACATCCAAGGCGATCGCCTGAACCAGGCTTTAAGTCTAAATTATCTTTCTCTAGCAGATCAGGAGTTAGGTCAATGGCAGGAAGCAAAACAGCATATCGATCAAAGTATGAAATTGCTTGACTCATCGTCAAGTCCAGATGTTTTCGCCCAGGCGCTAAATACCCAAGGAAGCCTACAGCTAGCTCAAGGTAACGGCACAGAAGCTTTAGCCAGTTGGTCAGTCGCCGAAAAGATTTACCGTCAAGGGTCAGATCCTGTTGGAGTCATGGGAAGCCAACTCAATCAAGCTCAGGCATTACAGCAGTTAGGATTATATCGGCGATCGCAAAAAATTCTCGAACAGTTAGCCACAGAATTAGACCAAGAATCAGACCCTCAGCTACGAGTTATGGGTTTACGCAGTTTAGGTAATGCTCTCCAGGTGGCGGGAAATCTAGAACAGTCCCAGCAGGTATTAAGAGAAAGTCTAACCTTAGCTCAAGAATCAAAATTAGCGGGGGAAACTAGTTCCATTTTGTTCAGCTTAGGCAATACCGCCAGAGGCTTAAAGCAATATGAAAGGGCGATCGCTTTTTATGCCGAAACCGCTGAAAAGACCACTGATCCAATTTCCCAAGTGGAAGCCCAATTAAATCAACTTAGTTTGTTGTCACTGCTCAATAAGCCCCAAGCCTTTCAAGAACTTCTACCCAAAGTGCAGTCTAACCTAGGTAGTCTGTCACCCAGTCGTCGCAGTATCTATGCCAAGGTAAATTTAGCCAAAAATCTGATTGATCACTCAGCAAACGTAAGTAAATACTTACCCTATAGTCGAACCCTGCTAGAACAATCCATTGCCGAAGCTCAAGAAATCCATGATCTTCGGGCGCAATCCTATGGTTTAGGAACTTTGGGTCACTTAGCCGAAAAACAGCAGCAGTTAGATCTAGCTAAACAACAGACAGAACAAGCATTAGTATTAGCTACAACAATTGATGCCGAGGATATTACCTATCAATGGCAATGGCAATTAGGGAGGATTTTCAAGCAACAGGGAGATCTTAAAAGTGCGATCGCTGCTGAATCTAATGCCGTCCAAAGTTTGGAAAAAATTCGTGGGGATTTAGTCGCCACCAACCTAGATGCCCAATATTCCTTTCGCGAAAGTGTTGAGCCTATTTATCGTGATCTAGTCGCCTTGCTGGTGTCATCGGAGCCGAATCAAGAGAATTTGACTCAAGCCCGATCAGTGATTGAATCTTTGCAACTAGCAGAATTAGAAAACTACTTTCGAGAAGCCTGTATTGATGCCAAACCGAAGCAAATCGACCAGGTGGATACTCAAGCAGCGGTAGTCTATCCGATCATTTTGCCTGATCGCCTTTCGGTCATTGTGTCACTGCCTGGCAAGCCTTTATCCTATTACGAACACAAGGTTAATCAAGCCGATGCAGAAGAGATTATCGGCAAACTATATCAATCCCTCAATCCTGCTTTTTCTAACAAAAGACGTTTACAACTGTCTCAACAGGTATACAACTGGTTAATCCAACCCGCCGAAGCAGCATTGACCACTAGTAACATCGAAACCTTGGTATTTGTCCTTGATGGTAGCCTGCGAAATCTGCCGATGGCTGCCCTTTACGATGGCAAACAATATCTCGTGGAAAAATATAACGTAGCCCTAACTCCAGGAATGCAGCTTCTCGATCCCACTGCCCTGAAAAATCAAAAGCTCCAGGCGGTAGTAGCAGGAGTTAGTGAGTCGAATGAAGGGTTTAGTGCCTTACCTGGAGTAAAAACCGAAGTGGAGGAAATTTCCCAGACTTTTCCTTCCCAAATGTTGCTCAACCAGGAATTCACTAGCCAAAACTTTCAAGAACAGCTCAAACATTCCCCTTCCCCGCTGATTCACCTGGCAACCCACGGTCAATTTAGCTCTAACCCTGAAGAAACCTTTATTGTTACCTGGGGCGATCGCATTAAAGTCAAAGACTTGGAGCATATCCTCCAGGCGAGGGAAGAAAGTATCGATAACAAACCCATCGAGCTACTGGTGCTGAGTGCTTGTCAAACTGCGGAAGGAGATAAAAGAGCAGCTTTAGGCATCGCGGGAATTGCTGTGCGATCTGGAGCGAGAAGTACTTTAGCTACCCTCTGGTCAGTAGAGGATCAATCTACAGTTAAATTGATGAATCAGTTTTATCGTCAGTTAGCGGCTCAAGATTCTGTAACCAAGGCAAAAGCCCTCAGAGAAGCACAGATCTCCTTAATGCACTCAGAAAACTATCATCATCCCTATTATTGGGCTCCATTTATCTTAGTGGGCAATTGGCTATAGCAAGTAAGGCGTTGTTGATTTAGCGGACGGGCTGATCCTTTAGGACTCGTTCAAGACAAATAATGACTTACAAGATAATAGGGAATTTAGATGTTATATTTGATGGCATAATTCCCTATTTATTTTGGTTGAGCTACTTAATCACGGGCGATCACGTAGAAAGTCGTCAAACCATGAACGCGAGCGCTATACACAGGAAGTATTGCAGTTAAATGAAAACATGAATATTCTCTAACTGCTTAAAAATATTGTGCAAGTTGGCAATGTAAAACTATGACTAACAATTATCCTTTTGCTCAAGAACTGATCACTGACACGCAGGGTAATGTGAGTAAGGTAATTATTAACTTTGATGACTATCAACATTTACTAGAACTTTTGGAAGACCAGGCTCTTTACCAAGCAATGAAGGTCACTGAAGGTGAAGTGCCTATGAGTAAAGAGGAAGCTTTAAAAGAACTAGAAGCATAATAGCGTGAACACTGAATATTTGCCTAGCTTTATTAAAGACCTAAAAAAGCTAAAAAAAACACCCGCCTACTCACAAATTAGCTCAACTGTATTGGAAAAAATTCCCCAATGCCAGAATATTGCAGAAATTAATAATTTAAAAAAGATTAAAGGTGCAAAAAATGCTTATCGAATAAGAGTTGGGGATTATCGTATTGGGGTATTTATTGAAAATGAGGCAGTAACTTTTTCGAGAGTATTGCATCGTAAAGAGGTATATCGCTATTTTCCTTGAGTTAGTTTTGAATTTCGCTCCCCCTTTGAGAATGTTGGGTTTCACTTCGTTTTACTCAACCTACAAGATTGGTGATCGCGCGACCTAATTCCCAAAATTCCTAAATTAAGAGAATAAAACAACCCTCTCACTACTGGGGGGTTTTTTGTAGGTCAGATCTCTCCTCCGCTAGAATCGCCCCTTCTACGGGACATACCTGCAAACAGATACCACAGTCAATACAGGTAGCAAAATCAATCCAATACCATTCCGTGCCTTTAACATTTTTTCCAGGGCCATCGTGAATACAGGCGACAGGACAAGCATCAACACAATCCGCTACTCCTTCGCAGATATCAGTAACAATAGAATGAGGCAAAGCAAGATTCTCCTTTATGTTTGATCAAAAAAGCTTTTAGCTTTTTAACTGACTATTCACTCCCTAGCTTATAGCTTATAGCTATGGTTTAGTCTGTGTTTGAGATTTTAGCAGAATTAGACCAGCTAAGAACTCCCCTGTCGCCATCTAAATGAACTGGTTGCCCTACTGGAAGGACTGCGTTAACTCCATCATGACCAAAAGGCAAGTCGTAGATTAAAGGAATACCTAAATCTTCTAGGCGATCGCCTAATACTTCGGCCAAAGTCCAACTACTTGTCCCAGGATAGGGTTCACAACGACTAAAACGACCGAGAGCAATACCCTTAAGCTGATTTAAAATCCCCATCATCCGCCATTGGGTCAACATGCGATCGATCCGATAGGGATATTCCGTAACATCTTCCAAAGCTAATATTGCCCCCGTCAAATTAGGCTGCATGGCGGTATTTAACAGATGAGTCGCTACCGTCAAATTCCCTGGAAGTAAAATTCCTGATGCCTGTCCTACAACTCCTGCCTTGCCCTGTAAAGCCTCAAGGTTACCTGTTTCTAAATAACTAAACATTCTGGCGATCGCCCATTCTGGTTCAGCAGCCAGAGTAGTTAACACCGCACCATGAAGACTGGACACCCCCTCCCTAGCCAAACTCCACAACAGACTAGTCACATCAGAAAATCCCATGACCCATTTAGGATTAGTCACGTCCCAAGTCCAATCTTCCAGCAACCTTGCCCCACCATAACCACCCCGCACAGCAATAATTGCTTTGCATTCAGGATTATGCCAAGCGTCCGCTAAATCTGCTCGTCTTTGGCGATCGCTTCCTGCCAAATAACCACACCAGGATTGATAATTCTTGCCCATCTCTACCCGATAACCGCGATCGCGCCACACTGCTATTCCTTGTTCTAGGGCATCAGTACTTTTAACTGCACCAGAAGTGGCGATCGCTGTAACCAAATCTCCAGGTTGCAGTAATGGTGGCAATTGACACGGTTTCAATCTGACAGAGGATGATGACATCGCCATAGTCGTAATTGTCAGTATTCTAATCAAAGCTTGCAGTATAACTCCTGTCTTACCAAATCTTGAAGAAGAAGCTTCACATTCTCTTCCTTTAAAAAGTAAATTTATGTTAAGTTGATCTTTATAAAGTTTTAAGCTTATGCAAATTTAAAGAGAATATTAACGAGAATACTATGGCGTTTGAAATTCCCGATGGCATCAAAACGTGGTCGCAGTTTGGTCATCCAATTTTAATGTGGGTCTTGCTAGGTCTTACCACCTATGCATTCTATTTAGGACTTCAGTTTAAAAAAGTTCGTACTGTCGATAAAGAAACTCGCAAAGAGCTAGTTAAAAAGAAATTTGGCGAAAGACACCATCAAGCAGGCTCGATTCTGTTAGCTTTGATGGTGGTGGGCAATATTGGCGGGATGGCAATTACCTATATCAACAACGGCAAGCTTTTTGTGGGGCCACATCTGCTGGCGGGATTAGGTATGACGGGTCTAATTGCCGTCTCAGCATCTCTAGTT
>Ga0114940_10000401_pt1 | contig 21549 bp, 24 predicted proteins | sample ColdCreekSource_FD_87195 | JGI IMG/M metagenome (GOLD analysis project Ga0114940, IMG submission 87195) | Groundwater microbial communities from Cold Creek, Nevada to study Microbial Dark Matter (Phase II) - Cold Creek Source | ecosystem: Environmental > Aquatic > Deep subsurface > Groundwater ... | reverse complement strand
TCATCCCTTAATGCATATCTTCTGGTCATTGCTGTTTTTCTTTTTTGTTTCTTTTGATTCTACTTAATTGATGACACGCCCTAATACGTAGAAAAGCGATCGCCTTTATTAGAGCGATCGCTTTTTTAAGCACAAGCAATCTAGTTTTAAGCTAAATTTTCTGGATGAGAAAAATGCACATCTAGTTTATCTAAAATAGCAATTCCTGCTTGAGTATCGCCTTGAGCTACTAAAGCGCGAAATCTAGTCTCAGCGTCAAACTCTGCCAAAGCAATAGTGCTTAATTCTTCAATCAACTTTATTAAGACTCATCCCTCTAGCCTTAGCCAAAGCTTTAAGTCTTTCATGTTTTTCATTGGGCAGACGAATTGTTAAAACTGACATAGTAAATACCTGTTAATTAATAATTCAAAACTTCATTCGTACTGAGGAGAAGAAAACTAATCTATCTATTAGCAGACGAGTAGTTGTTTTGTACTGAAAAATTAAAAGTATTGACTAGCGATCGCCAAATGTGGTTTAATTGAAATTAAGATATTCATAATGGGAATATTTGGAGCTGTGTGTCGAAGTCACCACTCCCATTATAAAAAAATAATACCACAAAGTGCGATCGCTGAATAAGCCTGGAATTTTCAATACTTTTGCCCTGCTAGGTTTAAAAAATAGTTTTTTTGTACTGAAAAAAAGTGTTGACTTGCGATCGCGTGTTTTCTCTTCGCAAGCCGTTACCTGGAAAAACTCCAGGTATTTACGACGTAAAGCTATATGCGAAGCGATTATCCGCAGGTGTATCCTCCTTCGAGGACGTAGTCCTTTAGGAATCCTTGAGGAAAAGCGAAGATTTTCTGCTAGAAGATGATAAATCTTGAATGACAATATGGCGATCTCGGTCAAAATAGATCAAATTCTGCTCCTGAAAGCTGCCGATGACTCGAGTAATCGTTACTCTGGTGGTGTGAATCGCCTCTGCCAGATGCTGATGAGTAAATCTAACTGGTAAACGAACACCATACTCAGAGGATTGTCCAATATCCTGTTTGAGCAGAGATAATAAATCTTTTAAGCGATCTTCAACTCGACTTCTGGCAACGATTGTCAATAATTGTTGAGACTTGATCAAGCGATCGCTGAACTGAGTTACGAACTGCCTTGCCAATAAGGGATACCTGACAATATCCTGGGCAGAATAACACTTGGCATAAACATCTCCTAAGGCTACAGCCCGATCAACTAAGGAAGTATCTGCAACATTACCAAAAACTCCATTTGCCGTTACCCAACCTGAGATTACCTCCCGCCCATCTTGCTGAACCCGACTCAACTGTACGACACCACGGTAGACTTGCCAAATTTCTGAATTTAACAGTGAAATTTCATTTCCTCGGTAATATTGCTGTAAAAGTAATTCTTTTTCTCTCTTTTCTAAGCTGGAACTACTTGTCTGACTTAATAACATAATTTCGGTGAGTTTTACTTTACTAACCATACTAACCATCTTAACGTTTAGTTTAGATGGTTAAAGTAAACAGAAAGAAAGGGAAGGGTTAAGCTTAGAATATGTTTTTGGGTTTGATACAGGCGAATTAGGCTGTTTTAGCCTCTTACGAAGTTTGCGACGCGAAGCTAGTCCTTTAGGGCTCAACGGGGGGGACCCCCGCAACGCAACTTCGCGCTAGTTCTTAGCCCTGCACCATACCATTCCTCTTCGCTTTAGAGTCAGTAGAAACCGCATCCAAGCGATCGCAGGACCATGATAGAACGTAAAAATATCACCGTAGGCTAGTTGTGTATTTTGATGATGCTGTAGATGTCTTTCTGGAGTAGTGACAAACAGTAGTCGGCAACAAAAAGCGATCGCTTTAGGAGTATGCCAGTTGATAATGGAAACATGTCGCCAAACTACGTGAAGCTCTCCGATAACTAAGGCTAAAACAGCACCTAAAGGAGAAATATTCCATGCCCAAGGTATAAAAATAAAATAAGGCAAAGCTCCTAAAAAGCCATCTAAAACTACTAAAGGATTGTGACTTAAAACTGCATAATGAATAAAGCTACGGTTTTTACCATGATGGACTAAAGTATGAAATTTGCCAAAAACATGCTCAGGAACGTGGTAGAAAAAAGTTGACAAGAAATCACCAACAAGTAATAACAAGCAAGCGATAAAAATAGCTTTAATCAAGAACATAACCAACTCCATAGATACAGGTGCTAGCTTATTAGTTATGAATTAAGGCTATTTTATTAAATATTTAAGTTATGATTACTCAAAGATTAACAAGAGTTAAATTGCACTTATTCCTGTTTCTTTGGTTCTAATTCTGATTGTTTCATCGACATTTGAGACAAAAATCTTACCATCGCCAATTTCTCCCGTGCGAGCAGAGAACGATATCTGCTGCACCACTAAATCTGCCATTTCGTCTTCAATAATGACTTCCAACTTAGTTTTAGTTGTAAAGTCAACCTTATATTCCGTACCTCGATAACGAGTCGTCATTCCTTTCTTGTGTCCAAAGGCTTTAACGTCTGAGATCGACATCCCGATCACTCCCGCTGAGATTAAGCTTGATTTAACATCATCAAGTTTATGAGAATGAATAATCGCTTCAATTTTCTTCAATTTACACCTCAAGTTTATAGCTTATAGCTTATATAGCAATCCTAAATGAAATGAGAAATTTCTATATGCCCTAAAGGATTCCCTATCGGTCACGAAGCGGTGACGCGACGAAGGAGCTAATCCTTTAGGGAAACGCCCCTACTACCTACTACCTACTACCTACTACTTAAAACCAATTAATATAGTATTTTGAGACGATGATTCATCTATAGGCTCATAGCACGAATAATAATCAATGGGAACAGAAATAGAACGCAAATATTTAGTTAAGAAATCAGTATGGCGATCGCACAAAAAATTCCTCGAAAGTCAGTCTCCAGATATCGGTGCAAGATATTGTCAAGGATATATACCTAGCAGTAGCAACACAACAGTAAGACTCCGCATTATTGAAGAACAAGGTTATCTCACCATTAAAAGCACAACTGTCGGATATACTCGCGCTGAATTTGAGTATCCGATCCCTGTAGATGATGCTCAAGAGATGTTGGATAATCTTTGTATTAAACCATTAATTGAAAAAATTAGATACAAAATCGAAGTAGCTAATTTAATCTGGGAAGTTGATGAATTTTTGGGAGAAAACCAAGGCTTAATTATTGCCGAAGTAGAATTAGAAACAGAAGAGCAAAAGATTGAGCTTCCCAACTGGATCGAACGAGAAGTAAACGAACAAAAATACTTTAATTCTTATTTAGTTAAGCATCCCTATAGTCAATGGGGAGAATCTATCGACTAAAAACTAAAGACTAAAGACTAAAAACTAAATAAATTAAATGAACAAAACCTTAATTATTTTTAGTCGTTATCCAGAGGCAGGAAAGACGAAAACACGGATGATTCCTGCTTTGGGTGCTATAGGTGCAGCGGAGTTACAGCGAGAGATGACCGAGCATACATTAAAAACTGCGATCGCCTTACAATCATCCTCTGATATTGCCATCCAAATCCACTTTGCAGGGGGAGAAATCCAGTTGATGAGGGAATGGTTAGGGGCAGATTTTGATTATATTCCTCAGACAGCGGGGGATCTGGGAACTAAAATGCGCCTTGCTTTTGACAATGCCTTTACGTCGGGGAATCAACAGGTAGTGATTATTGGCACTGATTGTCCTGATCTTGACCAAGAGATACTAACTACAGCATTTAGTTCCTTAGAACATCATGATTTAGTTCTGGGAGTAGCGGCAGATGGGGGATATTATTTGATTGGCTTGCAGCGACCAATTGTAGAGCTTTTTCAGAATATTACTTGGGGAACAGAACAAGTCTTAACCCAAACAAAGAACATCGCCCAACAACTAAAATTAGCTGTGGATTATCTACCTACTTTAGGGGATGTTGATCGTCCTCAAGATCTGGATATCTGGCAGAAATATACTTAAACATCTTGACCTAAAAGCTTGAGTCTAGCCACAATAAACTACGATCGAATTGAGTTACACTGATGGTTAGGGGAAATATAACCATTTCTGAACTTTAACTTGAGGTATAGAGGCTAATGACTACTTTAAAGTTGACTAAACAAGACATTGTGGGCATCACAGAAGCGCAAGTCGCTGTTATTGCTGGTCGTTTGGAACAAGACGAATACAATACTCCTTTTGAAGCTTTAGAAGATTGGCATTTGCTTAGAGCGATCGCTTTTCAACGGGAAGAGTTAGTCCAGCCTTACATCCACCTGTTAGATATTGAAGCTTACGACGAAGCTTAAAGTCATTACCGAAAGCAATAAATATCCTTCATGAACCCAGCTAACCAAATTTATCCTGTTGTTTGGCAAGACAATCAAGTCTTATTAATTGATCAAACTCGTTTGCCTGGGGAATATAGCCATGTTGCCATTAGCCGCAGTGCTGATATGGCTCAAGCCATCAAAACAATGGTTGTCCGTGGCGCGCCTGCGATTGGGGTGGCAGCAGCCTATGGTATATATCTCGGCGCAATGGAGATTGAGACGGAGGAGCGCAAACAGTTTCTAGCTCATCTCCAACAGGTTGCCGAACTGCTAAAACAGACTCGCCCTACCGCCGTTAATCTATTCTGGGCGATCTCCCGCATGATGAAAACTGCTCATGAGGAAATCGGCACTGTTACTGCTATCAAGCAGACTCTACTCCAGACTGCACAACAGATCCAGATAGAAGACTTGGCTACTTGTCAAGCGATCGGCGACCACGGTTTAAGTGTCCTACCTTCCACCCCCAACAAGTTGCGTATTCTGACCCACTGTAATGCTGGTTCTCTGGCTACTGCTGGCTATGGTACTGCTTTAGGGGTGATTCGTTCTGCCTGGCGAGAACGGCGCTTAGAAAGAGTCTACGCCGATGAAACCCGTCCTCGTCTCCAGGGGGCAAAATTAACCGCCTGGGAATGCGTTCAAGAGAGAATTCCTGTCACCGTAATCACCGACAGCATGGCTGCTCACTGTATGCAGCAGAACATGATCGATCTGGTGGTGGTGGGGGCGGATCGCATTGCCGCCAATGGGGATGCTGCTAACAAAATTGGGACTTATGCCCTGGCGATCGCCGCTAAAGCTCATAACGTGCCTTTTTATGTCGCTGCCCCCTTCTCCACCATTGATTTTGATTTAGCTAACGGTAGCCAGATACCAATTGAAGAAAGGGATGGAAGTGAAATAGCTCAAATTGGGGATACTGACATCTGTGTTGCTGGAGCAGAATTCTATAACCCCGCCTTTGACGTTACTCCAGCTAATTTAATCAGTGCCATTATTACCGAAAAAGGAGTAATTCAGCCCAGTGCTTTGATTGATCATCGCAAGGCGATCTCTTAATGGTTGAGCTTTGCCCCTTTTTCAACCTGAGTCATGGTATTTTGCGATTGATCGAAACTTACGTCAACAAATTTGTAGGTTCCAAAAATCATATCCCACCAATCGATCGCCAACCCAAAATTGCTATCCCACTGACTGTTTTTGTGGTGAACATAGTGAATCGGCATTTTCATCCAGAAACACTTGTGGGGGGTGTGATGCTGAATTTGATGGGCATAGGAAGCGAAAGCCGCAAAAGCTATAGTCCCAGAGATCATAATCACGCCGAAGGATAGTGACACCAAAAAAGCTGGTAATACTAATAAAGATACTAAACTGAAGTCCAGAAAATCTCTGACAAATCCTTTGCTGGTGTTGCTACGATGATGTCCATAATGCCCCGTAATTTTGTTGCCAAACATTGGACTGACGTGCATTAAACGATGAACCCAATATTCTAGAAAACTGCCAAAAATAAAGGCAAAGATGAAACACACGAATGTCTGCATAGAGGTTGATTTGTTATGAAAGATTAAGCCTATTGAGCTTACTCCAAAAAACATTACTTAGGGGGTAACGTCCTGAAATCCAACACCAAACTTGAATCTAGCTTTAAAGAGCAAGCTGTAACGATCTGCTCCGCAATAGTTGAGAAATCCTGAAACATGGCACAATAAAAATACATTAGTTCATCGGCAATTAACCCCAAACTCACCTGTTCGATAAGATAGCAATCGAATCCTAGATTAATATGACTGTAACAATCCCCGCACCTACCAGAACTCGTCGCCAGGTTTTTCCCTTCACGGCTATTGTGGGACAAGAAGAGATGAAACTAGCTCTTTTGCTCAACGTCATCGATCCCAAAATTGGTGGGGTGATGATTATGGGCGATCGCGGTACTGGGAAATCTACCACCATCCGCGCCTTAGCCGATTTACTACCTGAAATTGACGTGGTGGCAGGAGATCCCTTTAATAGCGATCCTCAAGATCCTGATCTTATGAGTGATGAAGTAAAGCAGAAACTGGAACAGGGAGAAGCGATCGCCGTTGTCAAGAAAAAAGTCCAGATGGTAGATTTACCCCTGGGAGCAACGGAGGATCGGGTATGTGGCACGATTGATATCGAGAAGGCTCTAGCTGACGGCATTAAAGCCTTTGAACCAGGATTACTCGCTAAAGCTAACCGTGGCATTCTCTATGTAGATGAGGTCAATCTGTTGGACGATCATCTAGTGGATGTACTGTTGGATTCCGCTGCGGGGGGTTGGAACACCGTTGAGAGAGAAGGTATTTCCATTCGTCATCCTGCACAGTTTGTGATGGTAGGCTCAGGCAACCCCGAAGAAGGAGAATTACGTCCTCAACTTTTAGACCGTTTTGGGATGCATGCTGAGATCCGTACCGTGAAAGAACCTGACCTCAGAGTGCAGATTGTCGAACAAAGAGGGGAATTTGACGGTAATCCTGATGCTTTTAGTCAGAAATATGGTGCAGAACAATCAGCTTTACAAGAAAAAATTGTCCAGGCGCAGCAGCTTTTACCTGCCGTGAAGTTGGATTACGACTTGCGGGTCAAAATTTCAGAAATCTGCTCAGAGCTAGATGTAGATGGTTTACGGGGGGATATTGTCACCAACCGTGCAGCCAAAGCGATCGCTGCTTTTGAAGGACGCACGGAAGTTACCGTAGATGACATTCGTCGAGTAATTGTGTTGTGCCTCCGCCATCGCTTACGGAAAGATCCCCTCGAATCTATTGATTCTGGGTACAAAGTTGCTAAATCTGTGGCGCGGGTATTTGGTTTAGAACTGACAGAATAGAACTAGACAAGTTGGAGCGGACAAAGCGAAGCTAGAAGCTAGAAAAAAGTCCATTTGAACGAAGCTAATTCACACCAAGCGTACTTTAGGCTTATGGCAGTAACCACAGAAAATCCAGGGATAACTCAAATCGACCCAAAAGTTCCCCTGATTGAACTTCGGGGAGTGAGCAAAGCCTTCGGCAAGAATGTGATTCTCGACCGAGTTAACCTTAAAATTGATCGACAAGAAGCCCTAGTGATTATTGGCCCTTCTGGTACGGGAAAATCGACTATTTTACGGATGATTGCGGGATTATTGCCCATTGACCAGGGAACAATCTATATCAACGGTGCCAAGCGTACAGGCTTAATTGAAGACCAAAGTGACCCCATTGGCATTAGTATGGTGTTTCAACAGGCTGCCTTATTTGATTCTTTAACCGTTGAAGAAAACGTCGGCTTCTTGCTTTACCAACACTCCAAGCTGAGTCGGCGCAAAATCAAGGAACTGGTAGATGAAAAGTTAGAGATGGTGGGATTATCAGGCACTAATGATCGTTTTCCTGCGGAATTGTCAGGGGGAATGCGTAAACGAGTTAGTTTTGCCCGCTCGATCATCTTTAATCCCGAAAATCCTCAGAGTAGACCAGAAATTGTGCTGTATGATGAACCTACCGCTGGTTTAGACCCGATCGCTTCCACTGTCATTGAAGATTTGGTGCGAGATTTACAATGTACAGTTCGTGGTTGTGGCACTTACATTATGGTGAGTCATCAACACAGTACAATTCGCCGCACGGCAGATCGGATTGTGTTTCTCTACGACGGAAAAGTGCAGTGGATTGGTACAGTCGAAGAGATTGATACTACGGATAATCCTCTCGTCAAACAGTTTTTCAGTGGTAGCGTCGAAGGGCCAATTCGGGTTCATTGACCATATATTTAAACACCAGAAATAAATCAAGAGGAGTGATATGCGATCGCGTACCTTAAGAGAGGGTTCAGTTGGTTTACTAATTATATTTGGGGCTTTGCTGTTTGGCGGATTAGCCCTTTGGATTAGAGGTTTTGCCTTCGGCAAACAAAGCTATCAAATTATTGCTGATTTTCCTGATGTCAATGGCATTACCATCGGTGATGGAGTCCGTTATCGAGGACTTCAGGTGGGTAGAGTCAATGATATTCAGCCTAGTACTAACGGGGTAGATGTGGTGGTTGAAATCGATTCCACTAGTCTTTTGATTCCCCAGGATGCCACCCTCGTTGCCAGAAGCTCAGGATTAATCGGGGATACTTTTATTGATATTATTCCTGAATCCACTCTCCCCGCTACAGTAGCTAACATGAAGCCCGTTGGCTCTAATTGCGACCCTAACCAAATAATTTGTGATCAAGCTCGGTTAAAGGGAGAAAAAGGCATTAACCTAGATGATTTGCTGCCCTATACCTACCGTTTTAGTAAAGCTTATGGTGAACCAGAATTTGTCGCCAAAGTAGATGCCACCGTTGCCAATGCGGGATTAGCTGCTGCTGAGGTTACCGATCTGACCAAAAATACCACAGCGTTAGTTAATCAGTTACAGCAAGAGGTAGATAGTACCTCCCAGGAGTTAGTTACTACCGCCCAGGCTTTCCAAACCACTGCTAAACAGGTGAATCAATTAACTAGTAATGTTGAACAGCTCATTGCCCAAAATGAGTCTAATTTAACTACTACTCTGGAAAGTATTAGTACCACTAGCGATCGCCTACAAACTTTAGTCGCTAAAATAGACAAAACCGTCGATGCTGCTGATACCGAAAAACTAGCGCAAAATCTCAACGAGTTAACCACTAATGCTGTGGTGGCATCGGACAACATTAAAAATATTACCGCCAGTTTTGGCAGTGATCAGAGTTTGGTTAGTCTGCAAAAAACCTTAGACTCTGCTAGAGTCACCTTTGATAACTCGCAGAAAATCACCTCGGATCTAGAATCAATTACAGGAGATCCTGCCTTTTTAAAGAATGTGCGGGATCTTGTTAACGGCTTGAGCAATCTGGTTTCTACTAGCCAACAGCTAGAACAACAGATTCAGACTAGTCAGGCAGTTAAACCACTACAGTCAGGTAAATTTGCCCCTTCGGACAATACTATTAAGCAAATAAAGTGAGTAATATGACCAGTTTTTAGCCATTCTAGGAAAAGCGATCGCTTTCTATACTGTTTCTAGCTGCTTAATTCAAGACAAATCTGACGTTCTAAAGGATGTAGGTGGTCGCTAATTCAAATGATCCCTGATAACCCCGCGAGTTAATTTTCTTAATAAATAATTGCTAGGACTTCATCCAGTAATTTGTTAACCTTTCATAAGGTTATCTTAAACTCAACTTTCCTCCGTTTCCCACTCTAATTTAGCGTTTGTAGCAGCAACGCATTATGCCCTTGTCTCGTATAGTTAGTTCAGTAGTTGCGATCGCCCTAGCCTTGGGAATGATTATTCTCGGAGGATGGTACTTTACTCTGGGTATTGGTATTCTGATTGTCTTAGCACAGCGAGAATACTTTCGTTTAGTCCGCGCTAAAGGAGTTGAACCCGCAGGCAAAATCACTTTAATTGTCTCTTTAATTCTGTTACTCAGCGCCACCGTCGCTCCCAACGTTACCGATGCGATATTCTGTCTGGGGGGAACAATTATTTGTTTTTATCTCTTATTTCAACCAAAAATTGCCACCATCGCCGACATCGCCAGCTCAATTTTAGGACTATTCTATTCAGGCTATCTGCCAACCTTTTGGGTACGGTTGAGAGTTAATCTACCCAACAGTAACAATGCCAGTAATTTACCTTTTGATGGTTACTGGCCAGATTCTTGGCTCAATCCCAGTCAATTTCCTACTGCCTTGACCCTAACTTTTTTAGTCATGGCCTGTATTTGGGCGGCAGATATCGGCGCATATACGATGGGGAAAAGTTTTGGGCGCACCAGATTATCAGATATTAGTCCTAAAAAGACCGTTGAGGGGGCAGCCTTTGGCATCCTGGGAAGCTTAATTGTCGCGGAGTTAGGAGCGTGGTATTTTGGGTTTCCCGCCTGGAGGGTTAGTGGCATTATGCTAGGTACATTAATTGGGATCACTAGCTTGCTGGGAGATCTCACGGAATCAATGATGAAGCGGGATGCTGGGGTAAAAGATTCTGGGCAATTAATCCCTGGACATGGGGGCATTCTAGATCGGACAGATAGCTATGTCTTTACCGCTCCCCTAGTCTATTACTTCTTTACTTTGTTATTACCCTTGTTTTCAACATGAGTTCTTAGTCATCGAAAGTATGCAATACGAAGAGCATTCTATTCGTTTTAATTCCAAATATTCTAAAGCTCGTCAAAATTTTCTCGCCGCTGCTTCAGACCAGGCTACCCTGATCAAATCTTGGCAACATCCCCTCCGAGGTATAGCAGGGGAAAAACTATATCTGGATCTGGCTTGGTTTGGCGATCTGGCTGCTAAAAAAGTATTACTCTCAGTTTCTGGAACTCATGGAATAGAAGGATATTGTGGTTCGGGTATTCAAGTTGGTTCAATGCGGACAGGGTGGCATTTACAAGCTGATTCTAACGTGGCGATCGCCATGATTCATGGCCTAAATCCCTACGGAATGAGTCATTTAAGACGGGTTAATGAGGACGGAGTGGATCTTAACCGTAATTTTATTGATTTTCGACAACCGTTACCCAAAAATACCTTCTACGATGATCTAGCGGAGGTGATTGTTCCCCAACATTGGACAGAAGCAACTCAGACGCAAACCTTAGACCGCATCACGGAGTATTTATACAGCCAGCCATCAGGGGTAGCAGACTTAGCTAAAGGTCAATATCATCACTGGTATGCCCCTTTCTATGGCGGAGAAGTTTCCACCTGGTCAAATCGAGTATTTAACCACATCAGCGATCGCTATCTCCGAGACAAACGAGGGGTGGGTTTACTGGATTATCATACAGGCTTGGGACAATACGCCACAGGTCAATTAATGAGCCTCCCTGGTTCTGAGGCAGAACAAAAACTCGCTTCGGCAATTTGGGGCGATAAACTAGTGGTGACAGGTTCAGAACAGTCTGTGGCTGCCTATTCTCCCCAGGGAACTTTAATTGCCTCCTTGCAAGCTCAATTAGTCTCTTCTACTTGTATTGCTGCTGCCTATGAATTCGGCACCATTCCTGAAACAGAAGTTTTTCACGCTCTACGGGCGGATCATTGGCTATCTGCTCATGGTGATTTAGCTACCAAACAGGCTGTAGAAATTAAACAAAACATGCTGGATGCCTTCTATAGCGACCGCCCTGATTGGCAGAAATCAATCTGCAACCTGGCATTTACTGCTCAAGAAGAATTATTGGTGGGATTGCGATCGTTATAAGGGCTTCGCCCTAGCTATAAGCTCTAAGTTATAAGCTTTAAGCTTAAATTGAGTCGATAGAGATCGCCTGTTTTTTCATAAAAATGTAGGGGCAAATGGCCGTTCGCCCCTACTACATGGTTACGTTTCAGCTTGTCCTCAGAATTATGGGGCTTGCCAAATACGCTGATGGTAATCTTCTAGTTTGGCATAGGGATCGCTAACACCATGATGATGATGTCCGTGTTCTTGTCCATGTCCGTGTCCGTGTCCATGCTCATGATGATGCCCGTGTCCCCCATGACTATCTGCGACTGCCAGGCGAAACTTACACATTTCACAGTTCATGGCTACCTGCCCTAACTGCGCCTCGATCTCTCTGGCTCGAAGAACTTGGAGCAATGGTGAGGAGACACCCATTTCAGGTAAACAAGCAAAATCAATCTCTGGATGTTGTTCTTCTTGTTGAGCAGTAAGCTCAAAGATCTTTTCCATCAACGTGCCAGTAAAGAGAAAATAGGGCAGAACAATTACTCGTTTTGCCCCATAGAGATAGGCTCGACGGAAACCTTCTTCCAGGCGGGGATGGGTAATACCAATAAAGCAAGTTTCCACTGTTTTGTAGCCGCTGCCTTCCCACATAATTCGGGCTAGTTTGCACACATCCCCATTGGCATCAGGATCGCTAGAACCTCTGCCGACAAACAATAGTACTGTATCCTCACGGGAAATACTGCGAGGGTTATGTTCAGGCTGATCTAATGCTTGCAGGCGATCGCGCCAGAGTTCGATAATCTTTGGCGTAATCCCAAAGTGACGACCATAACTAAAATTAATTTGTGGATAAGGCGATCGCGCTCGATCTAATTCATTGGTTACATCAAATTTGTTATGTCTGGCAGCAAACAATAAAATCGGTAGAGCCGTAATATCTGTATAGCCTCGTTCGACACAGGCTTCAACTCCTTCCTGAATTGTGGGTTCTGTTAATTCTAAAAAACAGGGAATTACGGGGCGGGAAGTATCTAACTTTTGGTAAGTCTCCACAAAATCGATGAAGGTTTGTCTCCCGCGATCGTTCCTAGTGCCGTGACCAATAGCCAGCAACGGTCTTTTGTAGGGTAAGGGCGGTAATTGCAGAGAATTAGAGTTAGTTTGAACTAAAGTATTGACCATGAATATCTGTACCTCGCAGAATTGATTTAGCTAGTTGTGTTAGTTAACTTGATTGAGTTAACTATGGTAATCGGCGGGCATCCTGACTAAGAGACTATACTAATAATCTATGGTATTGTCTCATCACAGTTGCGGGACAGCGCTGGACTTACACCAAACTTTCCCCATTACTTCTAAATAGATGTTGCTTATTTAGAACCGAACTCAATTCAGCATACCAATACTTCCTTTGGTCAGACTTAAATCCTCGCAAAACTTAGTTTAAATTTAATTTACCTTAAAAAAGTAGAGAGCTTGAACGACAATTACTTATCATCTCAAACTCTCATATTGTTTAGAATGTATTTAGTTTATGAGGGCAATTCGTGGCTTACAGCAGTCAAAAATAGTCAACCAGCGGCCACCCTACATAATACCTAGCTGACCTAAGATGCCCTTACCAGTAAAGTATTCTGCCGCCATAGCAGCAACAAAACCTAGCATTGCTAAACGACCATTCCAATCTTCCGCAAATTTAGTGAAGCCAAATCTGTTTTCCTGTTCCATTAGTTTTTACCTGGGTTAGTTGTATGTCTTTATATTAACTTATTAAAATTTTTGTTAATGTGACTTGACATACCAAACGATAATAAAAATCAAAAAATCTTGATAATATGGACTTTAGCGATCGCCAGTATAAAATTATTAAAAGCTATAAGCTATAAGCTAGTTCCTCAACATCATTGCGTGAAAAATCAATCTGGCTGGCACCAAGAAGAAAAGGCTAAGTTTCAAGTAGGCAAGGCTTTTTATAATCCTCGCAGCAAATATGTCCGAGATTTCGGGGTGTTGGCGGGAAAGGTCTACAAACAAGATTATGGTAGCCTCAGAGTGCTAGATGCTCTGGGAGGTTGTGGCGTTCGCAGTTTACGCTACTACCTAGAAAGTGATGCCGATTACTTGTGGGTTAATGACGGAAACCACCAGCTTAACTCCCTCATCGAGCAAAATTTGTGTTCAGCGATCGCTCCTGAGTATTTTCAGCTTACTCATCAGGATGCCCATCGTGTTTTCTTTCGTTGTTATCAAGAGCGAGATTACTACGATCTGGTAGACGTAGACTGTTTTGGCAGTGCTGTCCCCTATCTGAATACCATGCTCTGGGCAACCAAGATTGGGGGGTTAATGTATCTCACCTGCACCGATGGCAGGACTCTGACAGGACATCCTCCCGAAAAAACCGTTCAGGCTTATAATGCGATCGCTCGTTCCCATCCCGCTATTCAAGAACAGGCTTTAAGATTACTCATTGGGGCAACTCAACAACAGGCTGCAACCAAAGGTTTGGGCATTGAACCGATCTTTTCCCTCTTTACAGGACAAACCTATCGAGTCATGTTGCGTCTAGTATCGAAGCCTCAGTTAACTGCTCAAAACTATGGTTTCCTTGCCTATTGTCATGGCTGTGGAGACTATCAGACCTATTCCTGGCGTAAACTAAATAAAGTTGGCTGCACCTGCAAAAACCCAGCCATTACCGTCAGTGGGGCGATGTGGCTCGGTAAATTACATGATGCTCAACAGCTAAAACGCTACCAAACCCTAGCTCAACAATGGCATTGGCAGCCAATAGTTAAATTACTTCAGTTAATGGAGGGAGAAATCGATTTTCCGCCATACTTTTATACCCTGGGAGAAATTGGTAAACGAGGCAAACTAGATCTACCCAAGCGATCGCATTTAATTCAAGCTCTGCAAGACCAAGGTTATCAAGCAGCACCCACCCATATTTCACCCCAAGGAATCAAAACAAATGCCCAGATGAGGGAGATTATTGCGATCGCTAGGAACAGGTAGTAGGAGAGGCTTACCAATTATCAATTATCAATTATCAATTATCAATTATCAAAGGTTGTCGTTTCCAGTTCATAATGTCCCAAGTTCGCAGATCCCAAGGAGTAGGTTGATAACCAGTGAGACTGTTACCATAAGCCATGACATCGGCTCGATGTACTAGCGGAATAACTGCCACGTCTTTGAACAAAAGATCGTTCATGGCAATAAATAACTGCTGACGCTTTTTGGGGTCTAATTCTTGACTTGCTGTTTGCCAGCTTTGGTCATACTCAGGGTTGCAATAGCGAGAGTTATTATCCCCAGACCAGTTATTTGCTTGTTGGGGAATTTGTGAACAGGTCATATAGTTCATATAAGCAGCAGGATCGGGACTAGTATTTCCTGATGTGTACATCTGCAAGTCGGCATAAAAATGTTCTACGGTATCGTTGTTGCTGGAGTCACTGGAAAAATAAACCCCAGGGTCAATGGTTTTTAGTTCGACTCCCATCCCAATCGACTGTAAACCTTGTTTAACCACTGCTTGGGTTTTCTGACGCAAGGGGTTGACTGCGGTTTGGAAGACCATCTGCATTTCAATGCCATTTTTGTCACGAGTGCCGTTGCCGTTGGTGTCTTTCCACCCTGCTTGGTCTAATAACTTTTTGGCTTGTTCTAGGTCGTATTTATAGCTAGTGTTGGTTGAAGCATATTCTGGTGGGGCAACTAAAAAATTGGCGGTAGCTTTCCCCGTAACGCCATAGAGCTTCTGGGCAATAGTATCGCGGTCGATCGCTAATTCTAAGGCTTGGCGGACAGAGCGATCGCTCAAAAATGGATGAGGAAAATCAACGCTAGAACGTTCTCCCGAAGGAGCTACCTGATTAGGATCACTATGATTTAAAATTATTCGCTCCATTTGAGCGCCATAATTAGAGACTACTTTTCCCTTACCTGCGGTGGCTAATTGATCTAATACGGGAGCTTCTACCTGAAGATTATAGGCAAAGTCCGCATCTCCAGTTTGTAGCACTGCTCTGGCTGCGGAGGTAGCATCTCCGCCACCTTTGAGTTCAATCTTGTCAAAGTCTAATTGCTCGGCTTGACGAAACTCAGGATTTGGCTCATAAGTCACCGTATCCCCTGGACGAAAATCGACGACGCGATAAGCGCCTGTGCCGATAGGCTTTAAGTTAGCGGGTGCTGACCGAGCATTTTCACCATTATAGGATTGATAAATATGCTGAGGTAGAATCATTCCTTCTGTTCCCACAAATACCAATGACCAAGCAGGATTGACCTCTTTAAAGTTAATTTTTACTGTATAGTCATCGATCGCCTCAACACTTTTGACCACCTCATAAGTACCTGCTGAAACTGCTCCCACTTTCGGATTACTCAGAAACTTATAGGTAAACACTACATCTTGGGCAGTAAAAGGCTTGCCGTCAGACCATTTAACATTTTGTTTTAGCTTCCAGGTAACAGATTTCCCGTCCGCTGCCACGCCACCGTTTGACTGGGTAGGTATTGCCTCTGCTAAAAAGGGAATCATTTTCCCTTGATTATCAAAGCTCGCTAACGGCTCTAGGGTAATTCGAGCAGCTTCCGCATCCTTAAACCCAGTAGAGAGATGGGGATTGAGAATGGTTGGTGCTTGCCAATAAAGTAATTTCAAAGTATCGCTTTCTTGATTACTTTTCGTCGCACTATTACAAGCCATCATGGCAAAAGTTAAACCCAATGAGACGCAAAATCTAGCTAAAAACCTGTCAACAAACACTTACTCTTCCTCAAGCCACTGTTGACTATGGATGATACTCGATCTTATCTTGGTTCGCAAACTAAGTAATTTATGACCTCCCTGGGGGGATTCGCGATCGCGCTACTACACAATTAGAATTAATTAAAGGGCTTAATCAGCTTACGGGCGATCGCCAAATCTAAAATTAAACGGGCGATGGCAAAACAGACAATACTCTGTAAGACTAAACCCCCTAAAGACAATAATTTAGATAAATCTAATAAAGCGAAATCTAGATCTAAAGCTAAATTCTTTTCCACTAAAGCCAAGCCACGAACTAAACCAAAAGCCAACACCGCACCATCATTAAGATGGGAATTGCGATCGCTCCGAATTACATAACGATAGGTCACGCCAAACAAAAACCCACTCACGGTACCAATAGCCAAAGAGATGACCCATGACCAGTCCAGGGCAATAGTCTCAGCCTTCAGTTCTGGGAGCAAATCTAGGGCGATGTCTCCATTCAGACTTTGAATCAGGTCTTGAGCCACAAAAAACACTAGTTCAGCAACGGTAAATGTCCCCGCACCAAAGATTCCCGCCTTAACAGATTCGATTCTTTCCGTAACTAAACTAGGCACAATTTACAACCAAATTTACAACCACAAGATACCGCTTAAGAAGTATGATAGGGTTTATAGTTGCCAAATTAAATAGATATTTCAAAATAGAGATACAAAGCATGGATATTTTAACTTTAGGCTGGGTCACAATCTTAGCTTTATTTTCCTGGTCGATCGCAATGGTTGTCTGGGGTCGTAACGGATTTTAGTTGTGGAAACCAATCAATTACTAAATACTTTATTTCTAGTAGCCGTAGGCATTCTAGGGTTACTGAGTTTAGGAGTTAGCTATCTTTCGGTGGTTAAATGGCGCGATCGCCGTCGTCAAGGACGGGATAAACGAGGCGGAGTTTAACGGTGTCCACACATCGTAGGCTTTCTGAGTTCGGGGTTCGGAGTTTTGGGAATCATTTTCCTTGCAAAGCTGCAATCTGAGCCTCGGCCTTATTTAAAGACTCGTACCATTCTTGTTCTGGGTCGCTATCGGCGACTATGCCTGCACCCACTTGTCCATAAACTTGGGCGGTGTCGCTATCAGCAGATTTCACATAAAGTAAAGTCCGAATCAGAATATTGAGGTCTAAATTTCCTCGTTGGTCGAGATAGCCGCAGGAACCATAAAATAAACTACGACCCACTGGTTCTAATTCCTCGATCAGTTCCATGCAACGTACTTTAGGACAGCCTGTAATTGTGCCGCCAGGAAACACACTTTTGATTAAATCGATCCCATCGCGATCGCTCTTTAAAATCCCTTTGACGTTACTAACCAAATGCATTACATGGCTATAGCGTTCGATCACTAATAATTCGTCTACCTCCACCGAACCCCACTGACATACCCGTCCTAGATCATTTCGTTCTAAGTCCACCAGCATAATGTGTTCTGCTCTTTCTTTGGTGTTAGCCAGTAGTTCTGCTGCTAAAGCGAGATCGCTTGTTGGATCTACCCCTCTTCTTCTCGTCCCTGCAATGGGTCTAGTTTGAGCAATACTGCCCTCTAGCTGCACTAATCGTTCAGGGGAACAACTGACTACATCGCCCCAAGGCGATCGCCAATAACTGGCAAAAGGAGAAGGATTAATTGCCTGGAGTTGCTGATAGATACTCCAGCTATCTCTAGTAGTAGTGGTTTGAAATCTTAGGGATAAATTAGTCTGAAAAATATCCCCTGCTTGAATATGCCGTTTTCCTTGGCTAACAGCATCTTGATACTGCTGCTGATCTGTTAAAAAAGTAATCTTTGATGGGGTGGAGGTACTAGGCTCGATTTCTGGACAGGATTTGAATGCAGCAAGTTTGGCTTCCAATTGATCTAGCTGCTCAAAATCAATTGCAGCTAACCACAAAGTTTGGGCTACATGGTCTAAGACGGCAAAACAATCTGGCTCATACCAATAGGCGACGGGAAAGGGTAAAGTATCCTGATTTAGTTCTGGTAATTTTTCAATCTCCCAAGCCAGATCATAACCCAGCCAACCCAGCCAACCACCAGTAAAGGGTAATTGAGCTACCGCAGCATTATCCCTAGGAGATTGCTGGAGTAGTGACCTTAAAAAAGGCAGAATTTCACCAATTTTCGGTGTCCATAATTGAAGCTCTCCTTCCCTCACAGAAGGCGCACCAGCGCAGATAGAATAGCGAGATAACTGAGGTTGAACTGAATCTTCAATTGCTCCAGGACTTTCCAGCAGAGTAGCCACTGTATCCCCCAGAAACAGCGCAGCAAAAATTTCCGAAGCAGTTCGATGATTAAGAGATAGCGATCGCCATTGCCACATTTTTACAGGCCGATTTATTGTTTGAATAACCATGAATGAGATTAAATGGCGATCAACACATTAAAGTTTTAGCTGGGTTTCTATATTCTCGCTATAAGTTTCGTAGGGTTTACTGCCAAATAAACTCTCTACCAGTTCGCCATCGCGAAAGATCAAGACGGCGGGAATACTTCTAATGCCATATTTTTTAGCATTATCTTTGTTCTCATCAATATCAATTTTAACGACAGTAGCGCGATCGCCATACTCTGTAGCCAACTTATCCATCAAAGGGGCAACTATCTTACAAGGGCCACACCAACTAGCAGTATAGTCAGCAACTACCAACTTTTGTTCCCCTAGCAGTTGATTAAACTCACTTTCGTTGACATAATTTGCTTTGGCTTCAGAAGTCATTTTGATCTCCATAAATAAAATAAATCATTTGAGTTACCTATGAACTAGGTCGAAGCCAGTTTATACTGATTTGGTGGCTTCTAAACCAAGATATTTAAGTAATCGCTCAAAATCAAAATTTTGCTTAATCAGGCGTTTAATTTGCCGCACTTTCATATCTTCTTGTAAGGGGACTTTGCCGAATGCCCCATCCACCACCTCAACGGTAGTTAAAGTATCTGTATCTACGGACAATACAGGAATTTCCAAACTTTCCGCCCGCTCAATAATTATTTCTTTCGGGGGAATACGACCAGTGAGAATCAGGCAGTGGGTGGAGGTTTCTAAGGCTGCCATTTGTAATTCAGTGCGATCGCCTCCTGTGATCACCGCCATGTTTTCTCGTTGGCGAAAATATCCTAGGGCTGAATTTACGTTCATTGCCCCAATACTCAGACTTTCTACCATCCAGTCTAAATGTTCAGCGCAACATAACACTTCGGCATTAAGGCGCTTGGCAATCTCTTTGACACTGACGCTATTCAGAATCCGATCCTTGGGAATCATGCCCAAAACAGGAATTTGTTGATTTTCTAAATAAAGTTTAATTGTCTCCGAAGCGGTGCTAAATTCTTCTGGTGGAACATCGTTGATGACCACCCCCAGCAAGCGATCGCCAAGAAATTTTTTAGCTGATAATAAACTGCCCACCAAAAGTTGTGGCTGGTAGCGAGTGACTAGCAGAATTGAGGCATCAACTAGTTCGGCAATTTCTGGTACGGAAAGATTAAAAATACTACCTTCCCAAAGATTGCTAGAGCCTTCAAGAAAAATTAAATCCCCCTCGATTTGCCCCACATACTCTCGCACCGCTTCACTATAGTCTTGGAGATCTTCTCCTTGTAATCGGCGATTGATCATCTGCTGATTTACAGGCAGTAAAGGCGGCTTTACTTGATTGTCAGACAAGCCCAAGGCTGTCGCTAAAAATTTGGCATCTTCAGCTAGTGAGGGATCTGCTAAATTTTCTCGAAAATCGATTGCCAAGGGTTGACCATAACCAATTGCAATATCTTTTGCTTGGGCTAAATAGCTCAAACCAAGAATAGTCGCCGATTTACCACAGTAGGCTTCGGTAGAAGCTATTAGAAGATATTTAGCAGATGTTGCCACGCCTCACTCCTGATTGATGTTGTGTTTATTTGATTTTATTCAAAGCGCAGCAGTTTGCGATAAAAACTTTGAGGAAAATCGGTTTTCTTTGAACGCTTAAAATTCATGATGACATCAATTAGGTAATCAATGAACTCTGAGTTAGACAAATTTACTTCATAGCTGAGTTCTGCTTGCCCATCGAATTGTAAACGACAACGAGTTAACTCCGAAGGTAATTTTGATACATACCAACTGGCAACAAAGGGAATGCTCTCTCCCCCTTCTATTTGACGCTCTCCCTCTAAAGATGCCTCTCGGTATAAAGCGATCGCGTGAGGTAGCCAACTATGTTTATTTTTTGAATAATAAGGTACATATATAATTACATCTGCTTTACTGGCTGGCTTGATTTGTTCAATGGTAGACATAGATAAAAACCAATAATAGTGTTGATTTAATTTTTCGAGACTTTCTAAATAGCTCGACTGTCTACTTTATAACACCAGTTTTTTCAGACAACCTCCATCTTAGAGAGATCAGCAATTCATAAGCATTCTCAAAAAAGTCAAAAAAAATGCTCCCCATCGCTGGAGAGCATTTTTTGTTTAGTTACTGAACTCAGAGAGCCTTGTAACTCAGTTAAACTTAACCGTTGATTGCAGGGGCAGTTAGAGCTACTGGAGCTTGTTCGCCACTAGCAAGGTCAAGAGGGAAGTTGTGCGCGTTACGCTCGTGCATTACTTCAAATCCAAGGTTAGCTCGGTTCAAAATGTCTGCCCAAGTGTTTACTACGTGTCCTTGAGAATCCATTACCGACTGGTTGAAGTTAAATCCATTCAGGTTGAACGCCATTGTGGAGATTCCCATTGCTGTGAACCAGATTCCCACTACTGGCCATGCTCCTAAGAAGAAGTGTAGGCTTCTGCTGTTGTTGAAGGATGCATACTGGAAGATTAGACGACCGAAGTAGCCGTGGGCTGCAACGATGTTGTAGGTTTCTTCTTCTTGTCCGAATTTGTATCCGTAGTTCTGGGATTCAGATTCTGTTGTTTCCCGAACTAAGGAGGATGTTACCAAGGAACCGTGCATTGCACTGAACAATGAACCACCGAATACTCCTGCTACTCCCAACATGTGGAAGGGGTGCATCAAGATGTTATGTTCTGCTTGGAATACCAACATGAAGTTGAATGTTCCGCTGATTCCTAAAGGCATTCCATCGGAGAAGCTTCCTTGTCCTAATGGGTAGATTAGGAATACTGCTGTGGCTGCGGATACTGGTGC
>Ga0114940_10000400_pt1 | contig 21564 bp, 21 predicted proteins | sample ColdCreekSource_FD_87195 | JGI IMG/M metagenome (GOLD analysis project Ga0114940, IMG submission 87195) | Groundwater microbial communities from Cold Creek, Nevada to study Microbial Dark Matter (Phase II) - Cold Creek Source | ecosystem: Environmental > Aquatic > Deep subsurface > Groundwater ... | reverse complement strand
TGTGGAGCAGCTTTGCGTCCGCCAAGGCTCCGGCGAAGTCGATGTTCGCCGGGTCGGCCTCGGCAAAGGCGCTGCCCGCGCGGTCATAGGTGATCGCCGAGGGGCGCGGGCCCGCCCCGGCTTCCATGAAATAGAGTCCCATCCGGCCGGCCGCTCGGACAAGATATGCCGTGTCGACCCCTGCCGAACGCAGTGCCGTTACCGAGCGGTCGCCCAAAGCGTTGTCGGTCACGAGCCCAACAAAGCGCACCTTGTGCCCGAGTGATCCCAGTGCCGCCGCGACGTTCGCTTCTGCTCCGCCAACGTCGAGCGACAGGCTCTCCGCCTGCACCATCAAATGCGCACCCGGTGGGGTGAGCCGGAACAGGAGCTCGCCAAAGCAGGTAACGGTCATGGGGATGCGTTACCGCGCCAGCCAGCCGCCGTCCACGGCCAGCACTTGCCCGGTGACATAGTCCGCAGCAGGCGAGGCGAGGAACACCGCGGTGCCAGCGATGTCTTCTGGTCGGCCCCAGCGTCCGGTCGGAATCCGCTCGAGGATCTGGCGATTGCGCGTCTCGTCGCTCTGCAGCGCAGCGGTGTTGTTGGTGGCGATATAGCCGGGGGCAATTGCGTTAACCTGCACGCCTTTCGGGGCGAGTTCATTCGCCAGCGCCTTGGTCACGCCCGCCACGCCAGACTTTGCAGCGGCATAGCTGGGAACGCGAATACCGCCCTGAAAGCTCAGTAGCGAGGCGATGTTGACGATCTTGCCCGAACCTTGCGCGACCATGTGCCGTGCGGCGGATTGGCTCAGGAAAAACAACGCCTTGAGATTGGTATCTACCACCGTGTCCCAATCTTCCTCGGTGAAGTCTGCCAGATCGTTGCGGCGGATGATCCCGGCGTTGTTGACCAGAATGTCGATCCCGCCAAGGCCCCCGACCACGTCGACCATCACCCGTTTAACCGGCTCAATCGAGGAGAAGTCTGCCTTGATATTCAGCGCCTTTCGGCCCGTTGCTGCGATCAGATCGAGCGTTTCAGCAGGCTCGCTGCGACCTGCCACCGCAACATCGGCTCCGGCCTCCGCCAAGGCGACAGCAATCGCCTGACCGATCCCGGTGTTGGCCCCGGTGACCAGCGCGCGCTTACCTGAAAGGTCGAACGAGATTGCCATCGGACTCAAAGCGCCTTCAGATAGGCGGCGATGTCCTGGTCCTGGGCATTGGGATAGAAATACTCGGCAAACTTCTCGCCCGCGATCGCGGCCTTGAGCAGGCCCTGATCGACGGTCTTGAGCACGGTCAGCATGTCATGACACGAGGCCGCCTTCATGTCCTTCAGGATGGAGCGGTTCGCCGCCATGAAGTGCGCGCGTTCCTTGGGATAACCCGCGCCGCCCTCATTCTCGAAGATCTTGCGATAGCAATCCTGCAGGTTGAGCTCGGCCGCCCAGCCGAAGCCCTTGGCATAGGGCATCGACATGCAGTTGCCGTCATTGATCTGGCTGAACAGGAAGGCGTCGGTCGGGTCGATCACCAGTCCGCAGAACACGCCCGGCATGGCGTTGCAGGCGAGCATTGAACCCATTCCCGTCCCGCAGCCGGTGATGACGAAGTCCGCCGCGCCTGAGTTTAGCAGGATCCCCGCGAGAAGGCCGTTCATGACATAGGTCAGCGAGGCAGAATCTTCCGGCGTGTACATGCCATAGTTGAACACCTGATGGCCGAATGGTTCGGCCACGGCGGTCAGCGCATCGTGGACAATCGCGTTCTTGGCGGCCTGGCTGTTCTCAATGATCAGGGCGATCTTCATGGCATCTCTCTCAGAATGGTTTCGGCGTCGTTGCCGCAATGGTAACCGGTGTCAAAGCTGGAATCAAGCCGCTTCGTGGCCTACTGCTGGCTAGGCCTTTGGCGGTGCGACCGAAGCCCGCGCGACGAATTCGGTGGGGAATTGCGATTGCTCCAGCCCAGCAGACTCCGGGTGAATAAGCTTGCGCGCGGCGGAGCGCGCCATGGTCCTGATCGGCCAACGCACGGTGGTGAGTGGCGGCCAGATTGTCGCCGCAATTGCGGTATCGTCGAATCCCACCACTGACAGGTCGCCCGGCACATCGAGTCCGCGTTCGCGCGCGACGTGGACTACCCCGGCCGCCATCACATCGTTGCTGGCGAAGATCGCGGTCGGACGTTCGGGCTGGTCGAGCAGTGCCGCTCCCGCCTCTTTGCCAGTCTCGAAGGTATAGTTTCCGCGAGCGATCAGGCTTGGATCGCTGGCCAGGCCATGCGCCGCCATCGCCTCGTGCCAGCCCTCGCGTCGCTCCATCGCCGAGCGGAACCCTTCCGGCCCCTCGATCAGACCGATCCGGCGATGGCCCTGCGCGATCAGGAAACCAACCGCCTCGCACACCGCTTGCCGGTCGTTCGACTGGACGAGATGCTCGGCATCGTCGAGCTCGGCCGAACCCATCCGCACATAGTTGCAGCCCAGCTCGTCGAGCAGAGTGAAGAACGAGTCGTTCTCTGACAGCGGCGGCAGCACCATCACGCCATAGAGCCGCTGCTGCTCGATGAAGCCGCGGATCTGGTCGAACAGCGCAGGATCATGACGGTTGACCGGATGGATCACCAGCGCGAATTCGGTGTCGCGAATTGCATCGAGCACGCCTTCCTGGAAGTTCAGGATCATCTGGGCATTGGGATTGTCGTAGATCATCCCCAACACGAAATTGCGCCGCAGCGCGAGCGCGCGGGCTTGCGGGTTGGGAACATAGCCAAGCTCGGCAATCACCGTCTCGACCTTCTCACGCGTTGCCGGATTGAGCAGCGGCGAGCGGTTGATAACCCGGCTGACGGTCTTTTTGGAGACCCCCGATAGGCGCGCAACGTCATTGATCGTCGGCTGGCCTTCGCGGCCCGATTTGCGCGCCATCGTATCCCCTTGACTGCCCGGACAGCGGACCGGACCCGTTCGCCTCTTGCCTTCCTGTCGCTGCAAAGGCAATGCTGACACCGGTTACCATAGGCGAGCCCACCGTGTCCGACAACCTGCCCTTGCTGCTGCGGATCCATCCGGACGACACCGTCGCGGTGGCGATGCGCGCGCTAGAAAGCGGAGAAATTGCGCTCGGCGTGACAGTCGCTGCGCCGGTGCCGCAGGGTCACAAGATCGCGCTGCTGCCAATGCCCACGGGAACTCCGGTGGCTAAATACGGCCAGTCGATCGGGCATGCGACCCGGGCGATTGCGCCGGGCGAGCATGTTCACAGCCATAATCTTGCCACCGCGCTGACGGGCGAACTCACTTACCGACCGGGTCAGGCGAAACTCACGGCAATTCGCGCCTGCGAATCGCCGACCTGGCGCGGCTACTTGCGGGAAGACGGAACGGCGGCGACCCGCAACGAAGTGTGGATTTTGCCCACGGTCGGCTGCGTCGGCCTGACCGCCGAGGAGGTAGCCCGTGCCGCGCGTGAACGCCATGCCGGGCGGATCGACGGGATTTACGCCTTTTCTCACCCCCATGGCTGCTCGCAGCTGGGCGACGACCTTGCCGGGACGCGGGCGCTGCTCGCTGGATTGGCGACCAACCCCAACGCCGCCGGAGTGCTGCTGCTTGGCCTCGGCTGCGAATCGAACCAGCTTGATGCGTTGCTTGCCGCCGTGCCCGAGGCAGCGCGGAGCAAGGTCCGCGTGCTTGCCAGTCAGGCGGCGGGCGATGAACTTGCGATGGCTGCGGCGCTGATCGACGATCTGGTCGAACACGCCGCGGCCGCCCAGCGCGAAGAACTGCCGTTTTCCGCGCTGACGATCGGCCTCAAATGTGGTGGTTCGGACGGGTTCTCGGGCCTCACCGCCAATCCCTTGCTCGGCCGATTGAGCGACCGCCTGACCGGGAGCGGCGGCAAGGCAATTCTGACCGAAATACCCGAGATTTTCGGGGCGGAGCAGGCGCTGTTCGATCGGGCGATCTCGGCCCCGGTGTTCGATGCGGCGGTAGGCCTCGTCAACCGCTTCAAGCGCTACTTTCTGGATCAGGGGCAGCCGGTCTCAGAGAACCCCTCCCCCGGCAACATTGCTGGCGGCATCACGACGCTGGAAGAGAAGTCATTGGGCGCGGTCCAGAAGGGCGGACAGGCGCCGCTGGTCGATGTGATCGGTTACGGCGAACAAGCATGCAAGCCGGGACTGACCTTGCTGGAAGCCCCCGGGAATGATGCTGTTTCGTCCACTGCGCTTGCCGCAGCTGGCGCGACCATGGTGCTGTTCACGACCGGGCGCGGAACGCCGCTGGGCTTCCCGGTGCCGACGATCAAGGTTGCGTCCAACCAGTCGCTTGCCAGCGCCAAACCGCACTGGATCGATTTCGATGCGTCGCTCGCGCTGCGCGAAGGACAACAGAGCGCCGATGCAGCGTTCCTCAGCGCGATCTGCGCCATCGCCAGCGGTGAGCCAAGCGCCGCCGAACGCGCCGGACAGCGCGCGATTTCGATCTGGAAACGCGGCGTCACGCTTTAAGCCGTGCAGGACGAAGCCAAGCTCTCTTGCCAATGACACCGGTTTCCTCTAGCCAGCGCCGCAGACACTGAAACGTGATTTCGATGGGGATGAGTTTGACTGAGCAGGCCCAATCCATTGCCGCAGCCTTCGTTTCTGCGCGGCGCGCGGCCGGCGTGCTAGCGCGCTATCCGGGTGACCGTCCCGGCGATCTGGCCAGTGCCTATCAGATACAGGACACGGCGATTGCACTCGATGGCCGCGCCATCAGCGGCTGGAAGGTCGGCAAAATCAACCCGCCCCTCGACAGTGAACTGGGAACCAACCGTCTGTCTGGTCCGATTTTCGCCAACGACGTGGTGTTCATAGCGGATGGCAACGTACCTGCCATGCCAGTGTTCGCTGACGGGTTTGCAGCGGGTGAAGCAGAGATGTTGCTTCTCGTTGCCGCTGGCTGGAACGGCAAGGTTCCAATCGACGACGCTTCGACCCTTGCCATTGTCGACGATGTCCGCCTCGGAATCGAAATAGCCAGTTCACCTTATCCAGGCATCAACGCCGACGGACCGATTGTCACGGTGTCGGACTTTGGCAACAATTGCGGTCTGGTGATCGGGGCCTCGCTAGAAGGCTGGCGCGAAGTTGATCTTTGTGCCGTTCCCGTGCGTTCCGAGATTGACGGCGTTGTCGTTGGTGAAGGTTCCGCCCGGACCATGCTCGACGGCCCCTTTGGCGCGGTGCGCTTCCTGCTCGCCAACCTCAGCGCGCGGGGGTTCGATCTGACCGGCGGGCTTTGGGTTTCGAGCGGCGCGATCACCGGGGTCCACCCGGTCAAGCCAGGACAAACCTTCTCGGCCGAGTTCGGCGAGTTCGGAAAGCTTGCGTGCAAGATCACAGCGGCACAGGCCCGCTGAGTTTTTCGATGGACCGGAATAACCGGCCATCTGATGGAGAGGCTGATGACTGATCTGGCTGCCCCGATAGCCAAGCCTGCCGGCGGTCGTCGCTGGTGGATTATTGCGTTGCTGTTTGTCGCAACGACGGTGAACTACATCGACCGCACCATGTTGGGTCTGCTGGCCCCGACGCTGGGCAAGGACCTCGACTGGAGCGAAGACGACTACGGCACGATCGTCACCGCGTTTCAGGCGGCCTACGCCTGCGGCTTTCTGCTGATGGGCTGGCTGATCGACCGGTTCGGTCCGAAAGTTGGCTATACCATCGCCATCTCGATCTGGACGATCGGTCATGTAGCACACGGCTTTGCATCATCGGTCGGCTCGTTCATGGCGGCACGGGTGATCCTGGGCGTGGGTGAGGCCGGACATTTCCCCTCGGTCGTGCGCGCCAGCAGCGAATGGTTTCCGCAAAAGGAGCGCGCGCTGGCGATCGGCTGGGTCAATTCCGGCACCACAATCGGCGTTATCCTGACAGCCCCGACGCTGGCGCTGTTCATGACCTGGCTGGGGCTTGGCTGGCGCGAGACCTTCATCTGGTCCGGTCTGTTCGGCGTTGCTCTGCTGACCTTGTGGTGGAAGTTCTATTCCAACCCCCGCGAGAGCGGAACTGTCAGCGAAGCGGAGCTCGCCTGGATCGAGCACGATCCGCCCGAACGGGTCGAGCAGGTCAAATGGCGCCGCCTGATCACCCTGCGTGAGGCCTGGGCCTTTGCCATCGCCAAGTTCCTGACCGATCCGGTCTGGTTCCTGATGCTGTTCTGGCTGCCCAAGTATTTCAACACGACCTACGGCGTCGACCTCAAGGTCGTGCTGCTGCCGATGATCCTGATGTACCTGCTTTCGGACATCGGCTCGATCGCGGGCGGCTGGATGTCCTCGAAGCTGATCCAGCGCGGCCACACGGCAAATTATGCACGCAAGATCACGCTGCTGCTGTCCGGTTGCTGCGTGCTGCCGCTGCTGTTCGTATCGGGCCTTGAAAGCATGTGGGCAGCGGTGCTGCTGATCGGCATTGCTCTGGCTGGGCACCAGTCGTTCAGCTCCAACCTGCTCTCGATCCCGCCCGACATGTTTCCCAAGCGCGCGGTCGGCTCGGCCATCGGGCTTGGCGGGTTTGCCGGCGGGATTGGCGGGATGATCATGGCCAAGTCGACCGGGCTGGTGCTCGACGCAACGGGCGGCAGCTACACGCTGATCTTCGCGGCCTGCACCGTCACCTACTTCTTCGCCGTGCTGGCAATCCACATTCTCTCACCACGGCTGGCCCGGGTCGAGGTCTGACAGCGGCGCTGCAATTCCTGCATCCTGATGTGGAAGTTGGCGGAGAGGCAGGGATTCGAACCCTGGGTACCCTCGCGGGTACGCCGCATTTCGAGTGCGGTGCATTCGACCACTCTGCCACCTCTCCGCGAAGTGCCGGGGCGCAAGGCCCGGTCGAGAAGCGGGCGGTTAGCCGAACATAATCGGCTTGCCAAGCCCCTCTAGGAGGATTCCGGGGAGCGACCGCCAGCCTTTGCTTGTTTCGCAACCGCACAAAACCTATATTGCCTACATGGAACGCGCGCGCTTCTTTTCCCCCCAGGCCGGACGCCGGATCGATGCCCCGCTGCGCAACACGTCACGCTTTGCGATCGGCGATGTTGTCCGGCACCGTATCTTCGATTTTCGTGGGGTCATTTTCGACATCGACCCGGTCTTCGCCAACAGCGAAGAATGGTACGATTCGATCCCCGCAGAGGTGCGCCCGCACCGCGAACAGCCGTTCTATCACCTGCTCGCAGAGAACGGCGATTCCAGCTACGTCGCCTATGTCAGTCAGCAGAACCTGATGGGTGACGGCGACGCGGGACCGGTCGATCATCCCTCGGTCGATGAACTGTTCGATGACTTCGACGGCGGGCGCTATCGCCTGCGTCGTTCAATGACTCACTGAGAGCGCCGAGCGCAGGCGTAGACCAGCAAGCGCTGCCTGCCCATGTCATGGGTTACAGGCGCTGCAGCGAGGTGGCACCTGGCAGCTACATGTGCGCGGACGAGCTGCCACGCGCCGGTGTTGGCTGGCTGGTTGCGCGGCGTTTCGGCGAACACGATCACATCGGCGCCTGCCTTCAGCACCCGGGCCAGTTCGGCGTTGGTATCGATCCCGCTAACATTGCGCTCGGTTTCGTGATTGAGGTGCGGCGGGAACACCAGCGGTGTCACGATCCGCCGACCAGTGAGCGTGTAGAGCGCAGCGGGCCCGTCGAAAACCAACAGGCTATCTCCCGGTAGTCCGGCAATCGTCTGCTTCAGCGCCGCCATCTCTTGGCGGCTCTGCGCGTGCCGGGAGAATTGAAACGGCGGATGATAGATCGCCGCCGCCGCGGCCGCCAAGGCAGCTAGTCCCCAGCCGAGCAATCTACGATCCAGAACGGCTGACGCTGCAACCGCCAGTGGCAGGACCAACGGCAAGCCGTAATGCAGATAGAGTTGCGGGACGGCGATTACACCGATTGTTGCTGCACCGATCCAGCCGAGCAGAAAACGGCGGTAAGGTAACATCCGCTCGTGTCGCAGCACCAGACTCAACACGGCGAGTGCCACAAGCGGAATGAACCGCCGTGAAAGATCGAGCGACCGTCCCACCACATCGGCCAAAGTGGGCGAATTCTTGAAAAAGATCGATTCAACCGTTGCTGACCAGTACTCGGCAAAATGGCCACCTATCGCGAATCCCGCAGCAAGCAGCAGAGTTGGTGCGGCACCCAAAGTGACGAACCTCGCGGCATTTCTCAGCGCATGACGGCGCTCGAGACGGTAGACTGCAAAAAGGCCAAACAGGCAGGCCTCGAAGATCACGGTCTGCTTGACGGTCAGCGCCGTGCCAAGCGCCAGCATCGCCCAGCCGAACCGCCGCCGCTCCGGCGCGCCCGTGAGCCACAATGCCGCCAGCGCCACGGGGAGATTGTAGAACACTGGCGCTTCGCCGGTATTTCCGTTGAAACTGCCGAACATGACCAGATAGATCAGGCCTGCCAACAAGCTGCCCTGCAGGCCAGCCCAGCGGCGAGCGATTGCAGCGACCACGATCGCCGTTGCCCCCGCAAACAACGTAGCGACCAACTGATAGAACCAGGTCGCGGTCGAGACCGCAGAGATCGCGTAATAGATCAGGAATATCCCGGGCGGCTTGCGATCCCAGATGTCGACGTACGGGATGGCACCGTGGTGCATCCGCTCACCAACCAGCAGGTAAAACTGGTCGACTGAATAGGCGACAGGGTCACCGAACACATCGGCGCGGAGCGCAAAAGCAGCGAGGAGCAGCAGACCGGCAGCCCAGACCGCCGACTTGGTGTCGCTGGCCGAACCGGCGATCCGTGACCTTGTCAGATCAGTCACCCCGCCCGCCCTTGCGCGCCTCTGAGCGCCAAATCACGAATAAAATTCCAGGGTCCGGTCGTACCAGTCGTGCAGGCACGCGGTGTCCTGACAGGCGCTGCGCTCGCGCAGGAACTCGCGCTGGCGGCGCAGCAGCGTCTTTCGGTCCTCCGCACTGAGCGAGCGCAGCACGGTCTTGAACCGGTCGGACAGATCGCGGTCTTTACGAGAGAGCGAGCGACTCTCACAGATCATCACCAGCGTTGCCTGATCCTGTCCGCCGCAATCGAAGCTGGGGCTGAACGTGGCTGGTTCTGGCGCTGCAGCTGTTTCGACAGCCGCTGGCGCCGCGACTTGTTCGACCACCGCCGGTGAGTCTGCTGGCGTTTCGGTTGCGGTCACCGGCTTGACCTTGCCTGCTGCCGCGACGGTGCCAGGGGTCGGCACCGGCTTCAATTCGCCCTGGCTGTCAACCAGTTGCCACCATAGCAGGATTCCCAGCAGTACCGCGCCCAGTGCAGCCAATAGCAGCTTGCCCGGCCCGACCCCGCCTTCCACCACGTCCTCTTCAACGCCGTGGCGCACCACCCGATCCGCACCACCACCGCGCAATACCTTGGCCTTCTGCTCGGCAAATTCGGCATCGGTCAACGCGCCGCTTTGGTGCAGACGGGCCAGCCGTTCGAGCGCGTCGAGCGTGTCGGTCACCGCCCGGTCAGCTCTTCAGCCGCAAGCCGCTGCGCAGCAGGGTGTAAAGCACCATGCCCAGCACCAGATTGAGCAGTCCCAACCCGATCGCCCCGTGCAAAACGGCCTGATTGGTGCTGCCGATGTCGCTCTGTCCCAGAAAACCAAAGCGGAAGCCTGAGATGACATAGAAGAACGGGTTGAGACGGCTGATCGTCTGGAAAGCCGGAGCGAGGTTGTCGATCACGTAGAACGTGCCCGAAAGTAGCGAGAGCGGCGCGATCACGAAGTTGGTAACGGCCGCGTTGTGGTCGAACTTCTCCGCCCACAGCGAGGTAATCACCCCGACAATCGCCAGCAAGGTTGCGCCCATCAGTCCGAACCAGACAACGGCCCAAGGGTGCGCGACGGCCAGGTGCACGCCCGGCCAGAGCAGCATCGCCAAGGCCACCGCCAGCCCGACCAGCACCGCCCGGGTGACCGCTGCGCCGACCAGCGCGAGCATCAGCTCAGCCTCTGAAAGCGGCGGCATCAGGTAGTCGATTATCGTGCCCTGGATTTTTCCGCCGAGTAGACTGAAGCTCGCATTGGCGAAGGCATTCTGCATCATCCCCATTACGATCAGGCCGGGCGCGACAAAGGTGGCGAAGTTGACGCCGAGGATCAGCCGGTCGCTGCGCCCCAATGCAACGGTGAAGATCACCAGGAACAGCAGCGTGGTCATCGCCGGGGCCCAGATCGTCTGGGTCTGCACCTTGAAAAAGCGGCGCACTTCCTTCATATAGAGCGTCCACAGCCCCAACCGGTTGACCCGGTGGATGATGGGCACTCCCTGGGCCGGAAACTTGCCTTGTACCGCGTCGGACAGTTCGGCGCGGGATGCGGCGATTTCCGCAGAACTATGTTGATTGGCCATGTCCTGCCGACTATCGGCTGGCCTGCGCCATGGCAAGCGCAAGGGGCACGCAGCCCCCAACGAGGTGTTTCGAATGAGCTGGACCGACGAACGGATCGAAAAGCTGACCAAGATGTGGGAAGGCGGCGCAACCGCCAGCCAGATCGCCGATGAGCTTGGCGGGGTCAGCCGCAACGCCGTGATCGGCAAGGCGCACCGCCTCGGCCTCAAGGCGCGCCCATCCCCGGTCAAGGCGAATGAGAAGGAAGCCGAGCCCGCCGCCGCGCCAAAGGTTGCCAAGGCGGCAGAGCCAGCCGCGCCGCGTCCAGCACCCCGCTCGGCTCCTGCCGCAGCACCGCGCGCGGCTCCCGCTGCCGCTCCTGCCGCGGGCGCAGCGCCATCAACCCCGCAGCCGCGGATCGTCTCGGTCGGTCCTGGCGGGTTCTTGCGCCAAGGCCCGGGCGATCAGCAGCCGCCGATCCCTCCTGCGCCGCCGCGCCGTCTGGTGCCGGCCAAGCCGAGCGCCGAGATTGCCGACAAGACCGGCCTGCTCGATCTCAACGACCGGATCTGCCGCTGGCCGATGGGCCATCCGGGCGAGGCTGATTTCCACTTCTGTGGTGAGAAGGTGAACCCCGGTTTCCCCTATTGCGTCGAGCATTGCGGACGGGCGTTCCAGGCGCAGCTGCCGCGTGGACATCGCCGCCCGCCGCCGCCGCTGCCGTTTGGCGGTCCGCGAGTACGCTGACGCTCCCTTAAGTTCTGTGCAGTCACGCCGTTAACCAAGGCGTGACTGCACATCAGCCTATCCCGCTTCGTCCCGCTGGCGGCTTGCTCCGCTGGCTCGGTCTGTCGTCAATCGCCAGCGATTACGGTAGCCCGCGCTTGCCGACCGGCCGCCGCTGCGCGGAGCGCGAGCGTGCGCTTGAGGCCATAGGCGCCTTCCTGACGCGCAACGAGCTGGCCGTGTCAGAGCAAACCCTGACAGTCGCCCAGGCTTACCTTTCAGGCTCCGACAGCCACCTCGTCCGGCAGATCGACCGGCGCATCTCGCAAGGCGGCGCGATCACCTCGGACTGGCTTGATGAAGCAGCGCACCGCGTCGGCCGGGTCGACGAACTGGCGTCGCTGTCCGCGCTGATGCAGCGCCTCGAATCCAGCATCGACGAGTTCAGCAAGACCAGCGAAGATGCTCGCAGCGCGACCAGCGACTACAATTCTGCGCTTGTCGCGCATGTCGATGAATTGCAGCAGGTCGATGCCGCAGGCGCGGTGATCTCCGATCTCGCCAGCATAGCCCGCGCCATGCTCAAGCGGACCCGCCAGATCGAGCGTCAGATGGTGCTGCGCGAAGCCGAGACCCGCAAGCTGCGGCGGCGGCTCGACGTGGCCAAGCGCTCGGCCGAAGAGGACCACCTGACCGGCTTGCCCAATCGGCGCGCCTTTGAGCAACGTTTCGAGGATGAGTACCGCACTGCCCGCGCCGCCGCCGAGCCGCTCTGCGTTGCGCTGTGCGATGTCGATCACTTCAAGCGGGTCAATGACGAGCACGGCCACGATGCGGGTGACCGGGTGCTGCGGCTGGTGGCCGATAGCCTCGCGCGAATTTCGGACGAGCGCTGCCACGTCGCAAGGCATGGCGGGGAGGAATTCGTGCTGCTGTTCCGTGACCATTCGATCGGTCAGGCCGCTGCCAGCCTCGATGCGCTGCGTGAGGAACTCTCCGCGCGCCGCTTCGTCAACCGCGCCACAGAGCAGCCGTTTGGCCAGGTGACGTTTTCGGCCGGGGTGGCCGACGTGTTTGCAGGCAACGATCACCGCGCTGCGCTGCGCGCCGCTGATGCTGCGCTCTATCGCGCTAAGGAAGGCGGTCGTAACCGGGTGGAATGCGCCCGGCCCGAGGATGCGGGCGCGCCAGCCTAGGGATTGCGGAGAAACACTACATAGCCGGTGAACAGTGGATCGCGGCGCAGGCCTTCGGGCTCTCGCCATTCGCCGCCTTGCACCAGCGCGACGCGGTGCGGTACGGGAACGCGCGCCAGTCGCTTCAGGTAGCGCTCGTAGCCAGGTATCGTCGTCGTCCCCTGATAGCTTTGCACTACGACTTCATCGACCACGCCCTTGAGCTGCGCCAGCGCGGCGGGATCGGCGTTGGCGCTCCAATCCATCAACCCGGTGACCGAGAGACGGTACTGCCGTGGCAAACGCTGGCGCAGCCCGCGCAGGAACGCGGCGTAATCGGCCAGTCCCGGTGTTGCCGCGTCGAAATCGACCTGCAAGCCCACCACCTTGCTGCCTGCCGCCTGCCACCGGCGCAGATCGCGCGCGATCGCGGTGTGCACCCCCTCGCCCCAATCGAGTCGCGCGGCGCGGACCACCAGCCAGACCTCAGCGTGGTTGATGCGCGGCGCGGATGGGCGCAGTCCGACGAGCCGGGCAGGATTGTCAGCGCGCACCTCGCCATCAAGCAGGTAGATCGTCTTGGCGCGGTCCAGCACAGGCTGCGGCCTGACCCCGGCCCACAGGTAGAAGGCGTCATGGTCAGCAGCGTCGACCGGTGACGAGTGCTCTGTGCTGCAGGCAGCCAGCACCAGCGCGAGCAGCAGGATCAGGCCGCGCCGCACGGCTACCAATAGAAGTGCAGCTTTTTGGCCCATTGGCTGGCGGGATAATCGCGCTTGAGCTGCTGGAACCACGCCTTGCGCTGCGCTTCGGGCGCATCTTCGCCACCGCAATCGTTCATTCCACTGGGCGCGTAGCACATCACCGCGCGGTACAGTGCGTAAGCCCGGTCGTTGGCCCCGGCGCTGCGATTGGCGATCACCGCGCTGTAGAACGCCGAGCGGTAGAGGCGCGGGGCGGCAAAGCCCTTGGCAGTGCCGCCAAGCTCGTGCGGTTTGGGCGGCGGATCGTACTGGCCTGCCATGGTATCGAGCCCGTTGATGCGGTAAAAATCGCCGAGGCACAGGCGGCCCGGCACGTCGCCCGGATTCTTGGCCAGCGCCGCGGCGGTCACGGCGATCGGTGCGCAGGGATAGCCGTCCGCGACCTTGCCCTTGGTGAACACGTTCGCCCGCCCTTCAGCGTTCGGCAGCGGCAGCGGCAGTTTGGTATCTGCCGCGAAGGCAGCGAACTGCCCCCGGATCAGCTGGCCGCCGAGCAAGGTGTAAAGCGCCGCGTCGCGCTCCTCTGCGGAATTGGCGCGGTCTTGCACCACCTTGCGGAGCAATGCGGGCTCGGCCGACCAGGTCAGCAGGATTCGGCGAATCGCGCTGTCACGCACAGGCGAACCGCGTGCGAACACCGCGTCGACCTTGCCCGTGCGTTCCCAGTTCATGGCCAGGCCGAGCTCGACCGTGGTGCGCTGCCAGGCGCTCTTTGTGCCGCCGATCAGCTCCTGCCAGAACCCCGCTTCGTTGCGGTCTTTCAGCGCGGCCAGCGCCATGCCGCGCAGCATCTGGCGGCTGAAAGCGAGGTTGCTGTGCTTAGCTGCCCGGGCATCGTCGGGGACCAATTGCAGCACGCGCTGGTAGTCCTTGGCGACATAGTAAGCGTGGGTTGCACGCAGATAGTCGAACAGCGGCTTGTCGTTCGCAAATTGCGGAGCCTGCGCCTCGAGTGCCTCGGCGGTCAGGCTGGGGGGCGCTTCGCCATTGCGGTCATAACCGGGGCGCATTTGCATCAGATCGAGCGTGGCAAGCAGCAGCGCGCCGTCTGCCGCAGCCTTCTGGTGCTGGTCGGACAACAGCTTGTTGTCGATCTCCTGCACCAGTTCGGTCGCGCCTTCGCTGCCTGGTGCGACGGTGCCGAGCATCGCGCTGTAGTTTTTCGCCAGCGTTTCGCGATCACCCGAAAGCCAGGCGACACGGCGAAGCAGTCCCTTTGCTGAAGCCGCATAGCGACCGCGCGGCCAAGTCTTGAGATAGCCGGCAAAGCCTGCCCCGGCACGCTGCGCGGCGGCCTGATCGACCGCCTTGGGGCCCTGAAACCAGCCGTACTCGTCCTCGCTCTTGGCCTGGGCGGCGTTCAGCGCCACACGCGCAACCATGTAGGCAGCGGTTTCCTTGAGCCATGGATCGGCGTCACGAACTAGGCTGGCAAAGCCGCTGGCGGCGCTGTCCCAGTCTTCGCGGTAAAACGCCTCTGCTGCTTGAAGATAGCCGAGGTAGCTGCGCCCAGCCCCGCTCGAAACCGAGGGCCACGGCGCGACATCGGCATTCTCCGCGCTGTCGCAGGCGCCAACCAGTCGGGCCCGCGCAGCGGTCAGGCTGTCACGCTCTGCCGCCGTGAGACCCCGGTTGGCAGCCATCGCCGCGATGAACGCCGCCGCGCCGCTTTCCACGCTGACGCAGTGCGAACCGGTGCGCCCAGCGGCCTCTCCCGCAAAGCCGCCGAAGTATTCGTAGCGCCCCGGAAACAGCGCCATGTTGAGTTGGCGCCACGAGTAGAAGGTGACCCCGCCGTTGGTCCATTCCATGTCCTGTTCGGGATCCTTGAGCCCGACGAAATCGAGCCCGGCGCGGTCGCGCAGCAGCATCAGCAGATTGACGCGGGAGTCGTTTCCCGGAGCCAGTGTGGCCTGGCTCGCGCAGCCCAGTTCCTGCGAGGCGAGGCTCCACGAAACGGCGCAACCCGGATCGGCGCAGGCCCAGGCCACGCCGGTCGTCGCAGTCAGGCCAAGCAGGGTTCCAGCCAGTAGTTTCCCGAAGCGCATCGTTCCCTCCGCCAACCGCACGGCATCCGGGCCGATCTTGCCCGGAATTTTCCGTGTTGCACAAGCGGGATAGCAGACTGCCCCCGGCTTTGCTTGAATGGAAGCGCCAGCGCATGTCGACGCGGCAACGAAAAAGGGCCGCGCTTGCGCACGGCCCCCGTTCGTTTTCGCTGATGCGAAGGATCAGTCGTCGTTCTTGAGGAACGCCGGGACGTGATCCGGAGCCGGGCCATCGTCACGGTCGCGACGCGGACCACGGTCACCGCCTTCACGACGCGGGCCACGATCGTCACGACGCGGGCCGCGATCGCCACCACGGCCACCCGGGCGACGGTCGCCGCCGCGGTCACCACGGTCACCGCGCGGTTCGCGCGGTTCGCGCGGCGGGCGGGTGTCTTCCAGTTCAGCCCCGGTTTCCTGATCAACGACGCGCATCGACAGGCGAACCTTGCCGCGCGGATCGATCTCGAGCACCTTGACCTTGACCGCCATGCCTTCCGACACGACGTCGCCTGGACGCTCGACGCGCTCGTTCTTCATCTCGCTGACGTGGACGAGACCGTCCTTGCCGCCCATGAAGTTCACGAAGGCTCCGAAATCGACGATGTTGACGACCTTGCCGTCATAGACCTTGCCGACTTCAGCTTCCTCAACGATGCCGAGGATCCACGCACGCGCGGCTTCGATCTGGTTGAGGTCCGAAGACGAAATCTTGATCAGACCTTCGTCGTCGATGTCGACCTTGGCGCCGGTTTCAGCAACGATCTCGCGGATAACCTTGCCGCCGGTACCGATGATGTCGCGGATCTTCGACTTGTCGATCTGCAACGTCTCGATCCGAGGCGCGTGTGCCGAGAGTTCGGTGCGGGTGGTATCCAGCGCCTTGTTCATCTCGCCCAGGATGTGCGCGCGGCCGCCCTTGGCCTGGCGCAGAGCGGCTTCGAAGATCTCGCGGGTGATCCCGGCGACCTTGATGTCCATCTGCATCGTGGTGATGCCTTCGGACGTCCCGGCCACCTTGAAGTCCATGTCGCCCAGGTGATCTTCGTCACCCAGGATGTCGGACAGCACGGTGAAATCGTCGCCTTCGAGGATCAGGCCCATCGCAATGCCCGAAACCGGACGCTTGAGCGGCACGCCAGCGTCCATCATCGCCAGCGAACCGCCGCAGACGGTCGCCATCGAGGAGGAACCGTTGGACTCGGTAATGTCCGAGACCACGCGGATCGTGTAAGGGAACTCTTCCTTGCTCGGCAGCACAGCCTGCAGCGCGCGCCAGGCGAGCTTGCCGTGGCCAGTGTCGCGACGCGAAGGAGCCCCGAAGCGGCCCACTTCACCGACCGAATAGGGCGGGAAGTTATAGTGCAGCATGAAGTTCGAGTAGGAGAGACCCTCCAACCCGTCGATCATCTGCTCGCTGTCCTTGGTGCCCAAGGTGGTAGTGCAGATCGACTGCGTTTCACCGCGGGTGAACAGCGCCGAACCGTGGGTGCGCGGCAGGAAGCCGGCGATCGCTTCGATCGGGCGAACCTGATCGACCTTGCGGCCATCGATGCGGGTGCCGTCCTTGAGGATCGCGCCGCGAACGATGTCGGCTTCGACCTTCTTGACCGACTTGATCGCAACCATCTGGGTCTGCGCGTCTTCGCTGGCGAAGGCTTCCTTGGCCTTGGCGCGGGCGGCATTGAGCGCGTCCGAGCGGGCCGACTTGTCGGTCAGCTTGTAGGCTGCGGCAATGTCCTTGCCGATCAGGTCCTTGAGCTTGGCCTTGACCGCCGAGTTGTCCGAAACGGCAACGTCCCAGGGTTCCTTGGCAGCCTTCTCGGCCAGGTCGATGATCAGGTTGCAGACCTTCTTGCACTCGTCATGCGCGAACAGCACGGCACCGAGCATGATCTCTTCGTCAAGCTCGCGGGCCTGCGATTCAACCATCATCACCGCGTTGCCGGTGGCGGCAACGACCAGGTCGAGCGCGCCGGCAGCGGCCACGTCCTGACGCGGGTTGAGGGTGTATTCGCCGTCGACATAACCGACGCGCGCAGCGCCGATCGGGCCCATGAACGGCACGCCCGAAATGGTCAGCGCGGCCGAAGCAGCGATCATCGCCAGCACGTCAGGCTCGACTTCACCGTCATAGCTCAAAACCTGAGCGATCACGTTGATCTCGTTATAGAAGCCTTCGGGGAACAGCGGGCGGACCGGACGGTCGATCAGGCGGGAAACCAGCGTTTCCTTTTCGGTCGCGCCGCGTTCACGCTTGAAGAAGCCGCCCGGGATGCGCCCGGCGGCGAAAAACTTTTCCTGGTAGTGTACGGTGAGCGGGAAGAAATCCTGCCCTTCCTTCACGCTCTTGGCGGCCGTGACGGCGCAGAGCACAACGGTTTCGCCATAGGTGGCGAGGACCGCACCGTTTGCCTGACGGGCAATGCGGCCGGTTTCCAGAGTGAGGGTCTTGCCGCCCCACTCCATCGATACGGTTTTGGTGTCGAACATGTGTTTTCCTTGTGACCCGCAGCGCCATATTGCGGTGCGGGGCCTCTGTTGCCGGAGATGCCGTTCCGGCCCGGTCGGAGCGCGTCTTTGCGCCCCCCTTCACTGGCCCCGCCGCCTCATTGCAGTCAGGGTCCAGAAACAAGAAGCGGCCCTTAAGCAGGGCCGCTCCCGGTGATTACTTGCGCAGACCAAGCTTCTGGATCAGCGCGTTGTAGCGATCCACATCCTTGCGCTTGAGATAGTCAAGCAGGCTGCGGCGCTTGTTGACCATCATCAGCAGACCGCGGCGCGAATGGTTGTCCTTGTGGTGAGCCTTGAAGTGCTCGGTCAGCGTCAGGATCCGCGAGGTGAGGATCGCGACCTGCACTTCCGGCGAACCGGTGTCGCCCTTGGCGCGCGCGTTGTCGGTGATGATTTCAGTCTTCTTTTCGGCGGTAACCGACATATCATTTACTCCGCGACATCGGAAAGGTTGAACCCCCGCACCACCGTGGCGTTTCCGCCTGAAAGCTCCACCAGCGCCACGGGAACCAGTCCCAGTCGCGCCCAGTGCAGCCCGTCAGTATGGGGCAGTCCGGTCAGAACCCGGCCCTGGCGGACCATGCTTGCCTGTTCCGGACCGAGGTTGAGAGCCGGGATGTCGACCAGCCCTGCCTCCAGCGGCAAGAGTACGTTCTCAAGCGCCGCGCCCTTACCCACTTCATTCAGTTTGTCCAGCGAAATCGCCTGATTTTCGGCGAACGGCCCCGCGCTTAAGCGGCGCAGCATGGTGACATGGCCGACCGTGCCCAGCACCTGCGCGATGTCGCGCGCGAGGCTGCGGATATAGGTGCCCTTGGAGACGTGGGCGATGAGGGTGACGCTGTCCGCATCGTGCGCCTCAATCCGCAGTGCGTGGATGGTCACGCTGCGGCTCGCCAGTTCCACCACCTCACCCTTGCGCGCCAGATCATAGGCCCGTTCCCCATCGACCTTTAGCGCCGAGTAGATCGGCGGCACCTGTTCGATCGGCCCGGTAAAGCGCGGCAGCACCGCCTCGACCTCGGCCAAAGTCGGCCGCACCTCGCTTGTCGCGATGACTTTGCCTTCAAGATCGAGCGTGTCGGTCTCCGCACCGAAAGCCACGGTAAACGCATAGGCCTTGCTCGCATCGAGCATCCGCCCGCACAGCTTGGTCGCCTCCCCAAGCGCGATCGGCAGCACCCCGGTGGCGAGCGGATCGAGCGTTCCGCCATGGCCGACCTTGACCTTGCCGAGGCCAGCTTCGCGGCACACCCGCTTGACCGCCGCAACCGCCTGGGTCGAGCCAAGCCCGAGCGGCTTGTCGAGGATGATCCAGCCGTGCGGCATAGGCCGTTACCGACCAGCCACCGCCATGGCGATGCTGAGATAGATGTCCGTCACCCACCGTACCGGCGGAACCACGAATTTCGCGACGATGTCGAGGTTGGGCGAGACCGATGGCAGCGCAACCAGCAGCACCAGCATCAACGGAAAGCCGATCGGGCGCAGCTTTTCGTAGGTCGCAGCGGCCTTGGGCGGGAGGAAGCCCTCGACGATGTGCGAGCCATCGAACGGCGGCACCGGGATCAGGTTGAACAGCGCGAGGAAGATGTTGATCGTGATGTAATTGAACAGGTTGAGTGCCACAAACCCCGGCACACCGATCTGATCCAGCTGCGCCGCCTGTGGCGAAAAGTTCAGCAGCAGCCCCAGCAACACCGCCCCGACCAGCGCCTGCGCGAGATTGCTCCCCGGCCCTGCGGCAGCCACCAGCATCATGCCCGTGCGCGGATTGCGCAGCCGTTCCTTGATCACCGGCACTGGCTTGGCCCAGCCGAACACCGGTGCCTTGATCAGCGCGAGGAAGCCCGGCAGCACAACCGTTCCGATCGGATCGACATGGCGGAATGGGTTGAGGCTCAGCCGGTTCAGTTGCGCCGCAGTGGGGTCGCCCAGCGCCCGCGCAGTCCAGCCATGCGCGACCTCGTGAAACACAATCGCGATCACCAGCGGGATGATCAGCGAGGCGGCCTGGTAGATGGTCTCATTCATCGGCCAAGGGCCTCCGTGAAATGCTTCCGGCACAAGGCCACGTAGCGGTCATTCCCGCCGATCTCGGTCTGTGCACCGTGTTGAACCGCCGCACCCGATGCGTCGACCCGCAGGTTCATCGTCGACTTGCGCCCGCAGTGGCAGACCGCCTTCAGTTCGACCAGCGAATCCGCGATCCCGAGCAGGACCTTGGCCCCGGGAAACAGCTCACCCTGAAAGTCGGTACGCAGGCCGTAACACAGCACCGGAACCTTGGCCTCGTCCGCCAGCCGCGCCAATTGCCAGACCTGTGCTTCGGTCAGGAACTGCGCCTCGTCGATCAGCACGCAGGCGAGCGGCTCTACCCGGTGCGCTGCGGTAATCCGCTCCCACAGGTCGGTGTCGCCTTCAAACCGGTGCGCATCGGCGCCCAGCCCGATCCGGCTTTCGATCGCCTGATGGTCGCTGCGATCATCGAGCGCCGCAGTCCACAGCATGGTCGCCATGCCGCGCTCGCGGTAATTGAAATCGGCCTGCAGCAGCGTGGTCGATTTGCCGGCGTTCATGCTGGCGTAGTAGAAATAGAGCTTGGCCATGAGCGCTACGAAATAGGGCTTCCCCCGCGAAAGGCCAGCGCGATTGACAGAATTGGCCGCCTCGCCCAGCGTCGCCACCGATGGGGGCGGAGAGAAACACGATGCGTGCCTTGCTCGCCCTGCCGCTGCTGCTGACCGTGGCGGCGGCCAGCCCGACCTACCGCTACCGGCTGGACGAAGCGCAGAGCAAGGTGGCGGCGCGGGTCAGCTTCTTCGGCCTCGCCAGCAAGAAGGCGCAGTTCCCCCGGATGACCGGATCGATCGCGCTCCAGCCCGACCGGCTCGACAGCATCGATCTGGAGGTGGTGCTCGATGCCCGCGCGCTGACGGCGGGCGACGGCGTCACACAAGCACGGCTCAAGAGCGCGGACTTCTTCGACGTGGCGAACCATCCCACGGTCACCTTCCGCGGCCAGCGCATGACCATGCTCAGCCCGGTGACGGCCAAGGTTGCAGGCGAAGTGACGGCGCGCGGGGTGACGCGCCCGGCGGTGCTGCAGGTCAGCTTCGCCCGCCCGCCTGCGAGCGCCAAGCCCGGTGAGGCGGTGCAATTGTCAGCGCGCACCACGATTGACCGGCGCGAGTTCGGGATGACGGCTTATCGGCTGGTGGTTGGCCGCAAGGTCACGGTCACGATTGATGCGCGGTTGGTGCCGGGTTGAATGCAAGGCCTAAGTTGCAGGGACAGCGTCGGCTTGACGAGCCCGTCCGGGTTTAAGATGCGCTCTCCCAGTTGGTACTGTCCGACTTGGGGTGGGAAGCCGACAACATTTTGCCTTTCGGCAGTCTGCCCCTCCAGTTCCGCTCTGACATATTGATGGGGTTAAGGGCTCGTACGACTTAGCGGGGCAGCAACAGTTCGCGATAAGCAACGCGTTTGAAGACGGCGCTGCCGCCATTTTCGGATGTTGCCTTAGCGGTCTGGCCAATCTCAACGGGAGGCACCGCTGTCCAGCAACTGGTGCTCTTATCGCCCATGGCGCTCGTGAAGCAGTCCTTGCCATCTTTTTGCAAGTAGGTGCCGTGTACGACATGCGTTCCATCGGCGCGGTTCTCAATATAGGCCCCGGTCGGATCGATGGTGATAACGGTCGGCTTGCCGTCGTCATCAAACTCCCAGCTCGTGTTCAGAAGGGACATCGTGGCGGCAGAAGCACCTTCGACAGAGGTGTTGGCACTGGCTGCTGAGCTGTCGTCCGAGGCATTATTGGCGGTTGCAGGCGATCTGTCCGAATTGCATGAAGTGAGAAGCAGGACCGCTCCCAACAAAGTAATTTTGCCCATCGACGGTCTCCCTGAGTCGAGAATGGTATAGCAGACATCGCCGATGCGCCGAATTTAACCT
>Ga0114940_10000398_pt1 | contig 21620 bp, 19 predicted proteins | sample ColdCreekSource_FD_87195 | JGI IMG/M metagenome (GOLD analysis project Ga0114940, IMG submission 87195) | Groundwater microbial communities from Cold Creek, Nevada to study Microbial Dark Matter (Phase II) - Cold Creek Source | ecosystem: Environmental > Aquatic > Deep subsurface > Groundwater ... | reverse complement strand
CGGAGATCAACGCCGCTCCTGTGGTCCACCGATTGAAGAAGTTCGATCTTCTTCACGTATGATCTGTAAATGTTTTAATGAAACGCTATATTAGGGTTAGACGTTAAAACGAAACTCGATGACATCACCATCCTGGACCACATATTCCCGTCCTTCGAGGCGGAGCTTGCCGGTCTCACGAGCTTTTGTAAATGAACCGTATGTCACGAGTTCTTCATAGCGGATGGTTTCCGCTGCGATAAAACCCCGTTCAAAATCAGAATGGATCACTCCGGCAGCTCTTGATGCGCTGTCGCCGGCGTGGATGGTCCAGGCGCGGGTTTCTTTTTCTCCGGTGGTTAAATAGGTTCGCAACCCCAAAAGATGATAGGCCGCGCGGATCAATGCTCCGACACCGGATTCCTTGACGCCCAGACTTGCCAGATATTCCTGTTGTTCGGATGGAGAAAGATCCACCAGATCACTCTCGATCTGAGCACTGATGACAACTGCTTCGGTATCATGATGGGTTTTGACATATTCACGTATTGCCTGGACATGTTTGATTGCAGGTGATGTCGACCTGTCCGCCGTAGCTTTAGCGAATGAGGATGGCCCCGCCACGGCTTCACCGAGGCCATCTACAGCAGACAAGCATTGAGCCAGATCATTTTCGGAAACGTTACAAGCAAATAGTGTGGGTTTTGCCGTGAGCAGGAAAAAGGTTTTGAAAATGGCTTTTCCCTCGTTGGAAAGCTCCAATGTGATGGCCGGTTTGCCGGTGTTCAGATGAGCTTCCAGCCTGCCAAGCAGGGCGCGTTCGGCAAGAACAGCCTTGTCATTGGCTTTGACACCTTTCGGTTGTTTTTCGAGACGCTTTTGCACAGCGGTCAGGTCCGCCAGCACAAGTTCGGTGGTGACCACCTCGATATCCCGCAAAGGATCGATGGAACCACTGACATGATGAATGTTGGGATCCTCAAAGCATCTGACGACCTGAACAATCGCATCGACTTCCCGGATATGGGAAAGAAACTGGTTGCCGAGACCTTCACCCTGGCTGGCGCCCTTGACCAGGCCTGCGATATCCACAAATTCGAAAGCGGCCGGAACAATCTTTTGAGACCTGGAAAGTTTTGCCAGCACATCCAGTCGCAAGTCCGGCACAGATACCACGCCCACATTGGGTTCGATGGTGCAGAATGGATAATTGGCAGCTTCTGCTTTTCGTGAGCGGATCAGCGCATTGAAAAGCGTGCTTTTACCCACATTTGGGAGTCCAACAATTCCAGCTCGCAACATCCCTTTATGGAGCCTGAGCCAGGGACGAATATCCACGACAAAATTATCTGGCGTCAGAATAGGGTGCAGGAAACCTTCCGGCTTGAAGCCACGGGTTCTCATTGCGTACACTCACCTCCCACTCGAAACCACGTTTTTCCTCCGATGAAACTTTTGATTCTTGCTGCGGGTTATGCCACGCGTCTTTACCCTCTCACGCTGAACCAGCCGAAGCCATTGCTGCCCGTGGCCGGCAAGCCCATGATTGACCATGTGATCAAAAAATTTGATCGTTGCCCGGAAATCGACGAAATCTATGTGGTCACCAACAACAAGTTTGCCCGGCACTTTGAATCCTGGGCAGGTGAAACTGCAACCAATCACGGGGGACGGCGCATTCGGATTTTCAACGACCGGACAACTTCCGACACTGACAAGCTGGGGGCGATCGGTGACATCCATTTTGTGATCCAGCAGGCAAACCTGGACGACGATCTCATCATCGTGGCCGGCGACAATCTCTTCAGTGGAATGCTTGAAAATTACGTGCGCCAGGCCAGTGAAAAGGGGATTTTGATCGGCGTGTACGATGTCAAAAATCTTGAGGAGATTAAAAAATACAACAACATCACCATGGACGCATCGGGGAAGGTGACTTCCTTCGAAGAAAAGCCAAAAGAACCCCGAAGCACTGTTACGGCCATCGCGCTTTATCATTATCCGCGCAAAACGCTCTCTCTTATCAAGCAATACATTGCTGAAGGCAATAATCCGGACCAACCGGGCCGCCTGGTTCAATGGCTTTATACCCGCCAGCCTGTTTTCACCTACCTGGTGAAGGGGGAATGGATGGATATCGGAAGCAAGGAGACCTACGAAGAGGCAAACAAATTGTTTGCGCAAACGGCGAAATCCTGACATTTCTTCGCACCTATGCTTCAACGTCGCCACATCTTCTCTTCCGAATCGGTTACCGAAGGCCATCCTGACAAGGTCTGCGACACCATTTCCGACAGTATTCTGGATGCATGTCTGGCCCGGGATAAACACAGCCGGGTGGCATGTGAAACACTCGCGAAATCCAATCTTGTGGTCATTGCCGGTGAAATCACCACCCAAACGGACTTTCCCTATCATCAGGTGATTCGCGATGCCATCGAGGAAATCGGCTACACGGATTTGAATTCCCTTTTCAACCACAAAACCTGCCAGATTCTTTCGTCCATTGTTCGTCAAAGTCCCGATATCGCCCAAGGGGTTGACGCACGCAAGGTGGAGGGCAAGGCGACGGCCGAACAGGGCGCAGGCGATCAGGGTTTGATGTTTGGATATGCATGCAATGAAACACCCGAACTGATGCCCGCTCCGATCATGTATGCGCATCAACTTGCCCGCGCAATGACCCGCGCTCGCAAGCTTGGAAAAATCAAATGGCTGCGCCCCGACGCCAAAACGCAGGTCTCCGTGGAATATGATGAGAACCGTGTTCTTCGCATTGACGCCGTGGTGGTTTCGACGATGCATTCTGCGGCCGTCAAACATCGGACGATTCACGACACCATTCTTCGCGAAATTATTCGAAAAACGCTCCCCATGCATCTGCTCGACAAAAAAACGCGTTACCTTATCAATCCGACCGGCCGTTTTGTGGTGGGTGGTCCCGAAGGCGATGCGGGTCTCACGGGACGAAAAATTATTGCGGACAGCTACGGCGGCATGGGACGCCACGGCGGCGGCGCTTTTTCAGGCAAGGATCCTTCGAAAGTGGATCGCAGCGCTGCATACATGGGACGTTACGTGGCCAAAAATGTGGTTGCCGCCGGTCTGGCTGATCGTTGTGAAATTCAATTTGCCTATGCCATTGGGTACCCGGAACCAATTTCTCTTTGCGTTGATACCTTTGGCACCGGCAAGGTCTCCGATAAAAAAATCGAGCAGGCTATCCGCGAAACATTCAGCTTCAAGCCAGCCAACATCATCAAGCAGCTTGATCTGCTTCGTCCAATCTATCGCAAAACGACCAATTACGGTCACTTCGGTCGCGAGGATGATCTCAAAGCGATCACCTGGGAACGTCGTGACAAAGCAGAGGCACTGGCAGAAGCAGCTGGAGTTTAAGAAGATATTGCAGTGCAGCTTGCGCTTGACCAAAAGGCTCGCCAACCAGGAGACGCAGGACCATGGACGTATCAAGGCCGGCCTTCATTAACGCCTCCTCTTTGCCCGTTCACGAGCGGTGCTTTCGTGAATGGAATCCATGTCGTGATACCCTTGGGCATTGACAGCGTATTTGCGTAGCGATCCAAACCACGCTGGATACGATAAATTTGTTACGGGCTTTTTATGAACAATCGGTCCCTTTTCTGTTTGTGTTTTTTCAACCCAGTGATGAAAGAGTTCGATCGCCACCTCTCGAACATGCCGTCCCTCCCAAGCGCTCTTGGCCTTTAATTCGCGATATAGATGGTCGGGGATATCAATCGTTGCTTTCATGTAAACAATATAACCATATAACCATATTACCGTATTACAGTCAACTTAAAGCCTCAAAGATCTTTGAGGCCATCCGCGAAATATTTTGTCCAACCCATGGCACCGCATGAACACTGGCACATTGATGTCTCCTATTTGAACATCTGCGGAACGTTTTACTATCTTTGCTACATCCTGGATGATGCTCAACGTTTCATTGTCCAATGGATCGACCATTACAACAACGTCCGCCTTCACAGCGCCATCGGATACATCACTCCAATCAGTAGCTTATTCAAATAACTGATTTCTCCAGTTCACGCTGAACCAAAACACCGGAGTTCCAGAGAATGAAGTTGCGACGTTCTTTCAGAGAGCGTAGGGTAACGTATATGAAGCTTGCCGGTGATATCACCTACGATTCAAAAGTTGAAGGGAACGTGGTCGTCACCCGGGCAGATGCGGCCATCAACTGGGTGCGAAAAAACTCGCTCTGGCCGATGCCTCTCGGTCTTGCATGTTGCGCCATTGAGCTTATGGCTGCGGGCGCCTCCCGCTTTGATATCGCGCGGTTTGGCGCGGAGGTGATGCGTTTTTCGCCACGGCAGGCGGATCTCCTGATTGTTGCGGGAACGGTGACCTATAAAATGGCGGATGCCGCCCGACGGATTTACGATCAAATGGCTTCGCCGAAATGGGTCATTGCCATGGGCGCATGCGCATCCACGGGAGGGATGTATCGCAGTTACGCTGTGCTCCAGGGGATTGATAAGATTTTACCGGTGGATGTTTACATCTCCGGTTGTCCACCCCGTCCAGAGGCGCTTCTCGATGGGCTGATGAAGATTCAGAAGAAGATTGAACAGGAACCTTCCCTTCAGAAGCTCAAGATAGCCTCCTGATTCATTTCACCGCGCCCTTGCAAGAAGCGAGCGTTACAGATAGGATGAAAGCATGATTACCGATCTATCCTTTGAAATTCATGAGCTGGAAAAGAAGCTTTCTGATATCGGGAGGTCTCTTTGACCTCCCAAGACTTAAATCCCGTGTTGAGAGCTTCGAGGTCGAGATGGCAGCGCCCGGTTTCTGGAATTCCAGAGAGAAGGCGCGGGAAATCATTGCCCAGGTTAACGGGCTGAAATTCAAAGTCGAGTCCCACCGCGATTTATCACGGGAGATTGCCGATCTTCAAACCTATCAGGAACTGATCGCAACCGAAACCAGTCCATCCGAGCGCGCCAAGCTCGAAACAGAAATTGAGAAGGAGTTTCTTGCCACCTCCAAACGTCTCTCCGATTTTGAGCTGGCCACGTTTCTCTCTCGCCCCGAGGACGCAAAGAATGCCATTCTCAGCATTCACGCCGGCGCGGGTGGAACCGAAGCTTTCGATTGGGCAGACATGCTTTTTCGCATGTACCGGCGTTACTGTGAACGTCACAATTTCAAGGTTGAAGTGATGGATGTCCTTCAGGGCGAAACCGCAGGTATTCAGAGCGCGACTTTCCTTGTCAGCGGGACCAATGCCTACGGGTTTTTGAAAACAGAGCGCGGCGTGCATCGTTTGGTTCGTATATCTCCCTTTGACGCAAAGGCGCGGCGTCACACCTCCTTCGCTTCCCTGGATGTGCTTGCCGAAATGGACGAAGATATCGAAATTGAAATCTTGGATCGGGATTTGCGAGTTGACACTTATCGCTCGAGCGGTGCCGGTGGGCAGCATGTCAACAAGACGGATTCTGCTGTCCGCCTCACGCATCTCCCCAGTGGAATCGTGGTGGCCTGCCAGAACGAGCGTTCACAGCAAAAAAATCGGGGCACGGCCATGAAAATCCTGAAATCCAGGCTTTACGAAATGGAGATGGATAAAAAACGCGCGGAATTGGAACGCCATTACAGTGAAAAGGGCGATATCGCTTTTGGGATGCACATACGGTCTTATGTCCTGCAACCTTATCAACTGGTGAAGGATCGTCGTACCGGCGAGCAAACCGGCAATATACAGGCCGTTCTGGATGGCGAGATTGATGCCTTTATTCAGGCTTCGCTCAAAGGCAAAAAGGCAACCGACGCAGATGACGACAATGAATCCATTCGACCCCTCGACATGGCCCGGAACAAGCCTCTTCGACAAGCTCAGGATTTATGAACCGGCTTGACGACATACTGACACAAAAGCGTCAGGAAGTGGAGAAGAAGAAACGGGCCATCGGCCTTTCCGGATTTCCCGAAAGCGCCTCACGGCGTCTTGACCGGCGGCCATTTGGACAAACCGTCCGACGCACAAAAGGGCTGGCTTTGATCGCTGAAATCAAGCGCGCTTCCCCAACGGCAGGATTGATCCGGCAGGACTTTGAGCCGGCCTCTCTGGCGCGCGCGTATGAAAAGGGTGGAGCACATGCTCTCTCGGTTCTCACGGATGAGTCGTTTTTCCAGGGAAAGTTGAAACACCTCCTCCAGGCGCGCAGAGCCACCTTGCTTCCCTGTCTGCGCAAGGATTTTGTGATTGATGAATACCAGATCTGGGAGGCGCATCTTGCCAAGGCAGACGCAGTACTGCTCATCGTGGCAGCTCTGAATAAAAAAGAGCTGTCTTGTTTCATGAAACTTTCCCAACAACTGGAAATGGACCCGCTCGTCGAAGTCCATGATGAAGTCGAATTGAATGTAGCGCTTGAATCCGGCGCACAATTGATCGGCATCAACAACCGGAATCTTCAAACATTCCAGGTTGACTTGAAGGTAACTGAACAATTGGCGCCCAAAATTCCGAAGGAATGTGTCATTGTCAGTGAGAGTGGCATCAGCTCGGCATCGGATGCCCGGCGGGTGCGTGACTGTGGAGTTCACGCCATCCTTGTAGGCGAAAGCCTCATGTGCCAGCCGGATGTCGAGAGTGCGGTGCGGACCTTGATGGAAGGATGCTGAATCATCTCACCTCCACAAATTCAGCCTTTTCGGCGTTCCACTGATATTTGAGAGTCCCCTCTCCGACAAGTTTGCCGCTCTGCCGAATCGAATATTTGGAAATGACGCGGGTAATATTTCCTTCCGCGTCCTTCTCATAATCGATCCGGGCCTCGTAGATGGTGGTGACGTCGCCCGTTGCAGCGTCGTGGTCGATGGCTTCGTGACGTTTGGAGACAAACACCACCGGTTTCAAGTCATGGTCCTGGAAAAGATAATACATGAGACGATCCTCCTTGAACAGGGAAGGGCCGCCGGCGCGCGGACTGTCATTGGATACATGAAACATCATGCCGATTCCGGGGCCGCCTGGAAACCGGACAGCCTGATCCATCTCAATATGTGATAATGTGGAACCATCCTCATGGTCGTTCCCATCCGCAATCATGGAGAGAGACATCGTTGATCACATATAACAGCCACCGCTTCCAAGGCAATCCAGATGGACATTTCGTGCGTGGTATGATTGCATCATTATTTAATTTGGGCATGAGTGCCGAACTCACATCCGATATTCTTCTGGATACAATCCATTACCTGGAACAGCGAAAGGCGCAAGGCGCCCGGTATATTCGCATCAGCCCTGAACTTCTGCAAGATGACATAGAAGAACGACCAGCCGCTCCTCAAGAGAAGCCCGTGCAACCCACCTTATTTTCCTCTCCGGCCGGAACACGGTGGGTGAAAACCCTGATGACTCCGGAACGCCGGACGGCATTCGAAGCCTTGCGGACCCGAGTGCTTGGCTGTGAGAAGTGCCCGCATCTGGTCAGGTCCCGAACACAGGTGGTTTTTGGAATTGGCAACCCGGATACCGACCTGATGTTTGTAGGCGAAGCGCCCGGAGCCGACGAAGACAAACAGGGCGAACCCTTTGTGGGCCGTGCCGGCCAGCTTCTCACGAAGATGATCCAGACCATGGGATTTGCGCGTGCGGACGTTTACATTGGCAATGTGCTGAAATGTCGGCCGGACATGGACACTCCATCCGGCAACCGCAAACCCACGCCCGAGGAAATGGCAACGTGCATACCGTATTTGAAGGAACAAATTCAGCTGATCCAACCCAGGGTGTTGATGGCGCTTGGTGACACTGCGATAAAAGGGTTATTGCCGGGATTGAAAGAAGGTATCAGCAAACTGCGCGGTCGCTGGCATGAATTCGAAGGCATTCCCCTCATGCCAACATTTCACCCGGCGTATTTGTTGCACAACCAGAGTCTTGCTCTGAAACGGCTGTGCTGGGAGGATATGCTGGCTGTTTTGGAAAAACTCGAAAGGCCCATTTCTGAAAAGCAACGCAAGTATTTTCTCTCTGCGCTTTCGGGGCAAACTCCCTCCTGAGTTTTTTCTTGTACCATGAATTCTGAAGAAGGCATCCGTTTCCGCGTACTCCGCGCCCTGGCAACCATGGTTTATCGCCTGGCCTGGCCGATTGTCATCCTCTGCATGCTGCTGGCAGCTGCCTCGGTTCATCTCACGCTGAATGGTTCGGCTTATCTTGGGATCAACCGTCTTACATTTACCGGAAATCCCAATGACTTGCTGCGTTCGGATGCCTCCTATCACAAGCGCTACCTTGAGTACACGCGGGAATTCCGAGCCGAAGAGGATTACGCGATTGTGGTGTGCGGGCCGGATTTCGAACGCAACCGTCAATGTGTGGAATCCATCGCCGAAAAATTAAGATTGCAGCCGTCTCTTTTTAAAAAAATCTTCTACCGGATTGACGTCACTGAACTGGCTGACCGCGGGCTTCTGTTTCTGGAGCTTGATCAGCTCAAACAGATGGAACAAAGCATCAGCGAATTCGGCAGCATGCTAAAACAGGAGGATTTCAAATTGGATCTGAACAGCCTCCTTTCCGCTGCAAACAGGATGCTGGATCCCAAGTACATGAGCCAAACCAAGAACCAACAGTCGTTGGATGCCTTTACCGAAGAGTTTGTCGGTAGTTTGAATGCCCTCGCAGATCGACTGGAAGGCAAGGCGACCGGCAAACCCGTGCGCTTCGGCAATTTTATCGCTGAAAAGGCCAAACTGGGTGACATGGAAAAGCAACGAACCCTGCACGAATATATTGCATTTGAGAACGGCACCATCCTGATTATTCAGGTTCCATCTCCCAACAAAGAGGCAAGTTTCGGAGAGCACGATTATGCCATCAAACCGCTCAAAGCTATCATTGGAGAAGCCCGTAATCAGTTTCCCGGCCTCGAAATAGGCCTGACCGGTGAACCGGCCCTTAGCGAGGATGAAGCGCAGGCCAGCGGACGCGATACCACCATTGCGTCCATCGTCACATTTCTGATGATCGCCCTGCTCTTTTGGTTTTCATACCATGAATTTTCACGTCCGGCGCTTGCGCTGCTGACTCTGATGGTGGCCATCTGTTGGACGCTGGGTTTTACCACGCTGGGGATCGGGCATCTGAACATTCTGAGCATCACCTTCATCCCTATGATCCTGGGTCTTGGAATCGATTTTGGAATCCAGATTCTTGGCCGTTACGAGGAAGAACTTCCCAAGGCACAGAATGTCATCACGGCGCTCACCCACACGATCATGCATACAGGCAATGCCATCATCACTGGCGCCAGCACCACGGCAGCCGCCTTTTACACAATGTGTTTGAATGATTTCGTGGGACTGTCGGAAATGGGGTTGATCAGCGGCACCGGGATCATTTTTTGTGTGGTTGTCAATTTGTTTTTCCTGCCGGCGCTGCTGACTCTTTACGATCGTCGCAGGTCCGGTCCCCGTGAAGTGCCCCAAAGTCAGCATTACGAAAAAAGCCGTTTGTTTGATCGTCTTGTTCTTGACCACGCCGGAATTATCATCGTCCTGGCAATCGCGGTTACGATCACAGCGCTGTTCCAGATCCCGTTGCTGCGATTTGATTACAACCTCCTCAACCTTCAAAACAACCATCTCGAGTCTGTTCGATTTGAGCGAAAACTCATTGATAACAAGGATTCATTTTCCGTCATTTCCGCTGCCGTGCTGAGTGATAATTTGAAGGAGGCTGAGGAAAAGGCCGAAAAGATCAAAAAACTGCGGTCTGTTCGCGAGGTGATAAGCCTTACGGAACTTGTGCCGCATGATCAGGAGGAAAAACTCAAAATCATCACCAATTTCAAGCGGATCCTGGAAAACATCCGTCTGCCCAAGTCCGGTGTGAATGTCAACGTGCCGGAAAACGTCCGCGTCCTTCAGGAATTGAAAGCCAGTTGCGAAAAATTGGCCCAGCGCGCCAAAAAATGGGCGCCCAAGGAACAGAAAAAGGAGGCGGATGAATTTTTTGGCAGACTGATTCCACCCATGAATCGCGCGCTGAACGTGCTTAAGTCAATGGACCAGGTGAAGGCTGAACAAATTCTCAGCGCCTACCAGACCCAGGTGTTTGGCGAACTGCGCAAGAATCTGGACCAGTTGAAACGCCAGAAGGTGGACCGGCCCATCACTGAAAACGATGTTCCACAAGTGCTGCGCGAGCGTTACAGAGGTCGAACCGGAAAAATCCTGCTCGAAGTTTACCCGCGGGAAAACATCTGGGATCGGGAGCCGCTGGATCGATTTGTCCGCGAGCTACGCTCGGTGGATGAAACGGTGACGGGAACGCCTGTTCAAAACTTTGAATACATTGAACTGCTCAGGATCAGCTACGAAAAAGCAGCAATTTATGCGCTCATTGCCATCATCCTTCTCGTCACACTGCATTTCCGTACGCTCAAGTACGTGATTCCGACGTTGCTGCCACTTATGCTGGGAATTGTTTGGACGGTTGGATTGATGCCGCTCATTGACCTGTCATTCAATCCTGCGAATATCATCACGCTGCCGCTTGTGATTGGAATCGGTGTGGCTTTTGGTGTCTACGCCGTTGATCGGTATCGTGAGAATCGGTCTCCCGCCATTTTCTCCACCAGCACGGGCAAGGCCATACTTCTCTCCGCTCTCACCACGATATTCGGTTTTGGCAGTCTGGCACTTGCTTCGCATCAGGGCATTGCCAGTCTTGGGCTTTTGATGACAATGGGTGTGTCCATGTGTCTTGTCGCGGCGCTTTATGTGTGTCCCAGTGTTTTACGCGTTCTGGGCCGCCGCCGAAGTGAAATGAAATAGGGATCCACGCTTCTCAAGCACGGCATTTCAGATATCCAGGCAAAAAATCTTTTCCAAAAAAAATCAAAAAACTGACGGAGTGGGGTTGATTTATTCCACAGGATTGGAGTAATCTGGGCGCAGCATGTCTTCCAAATTCAGTTCGTTCACACGTCTTGATCCAAAGCCCGTGTGTAAAGGCATGGAAGCCGCTGATTTGTTGGATACCACCTTCCTTGCTTACAACGGGGGTCGACTGCGTGAAGCCTGTCAACTATTCACCGGCAAGATGCTTCCCCGCAATGGATTGGTGGGGATGAGTCTGACAGGCGCGCTCACGCCGGCAGGTCTCGGCAAATCATGTCTGATTCCGCTCATGCGCGCTGGATTTGTGGATTGGATTGTCAGCACCGGCGCAAATCTTTACCACGATATGCATTACGGCCTTGATATGCGCCTCTATCAGGGATCGCCATTCTTGAACGATGTCGAACTTCGACAAAAAAAGGTGATCCGCATCTACGATATCATTTTCGATTACAATGTTCTTTTGGATACCGACGCTTACGTGCAAAAAGTCGTCAGCCTCGAGGAATTTCAAAAATCCATGGGTACGGATGAGTTTCACTACCGTCTGGGCCGATATGTTTATGAACGGGAGAAACAGCTCGGAATCCACGATGCCTCGGTTCTTTCCGCGGCTTACCAGTGTGGTGTGCCCATTTTCACTTCTTCCCCGGGAGACAGCTCCATTGGCATGAGTGTGGCTGCCATGGCCATGCTGGATAACAAGTTGTCGTTTGATGTGAACCGGGATGTCAATCAAACGGCTGCAATTGTCTATAACGCCAAAACCACCGGTCATACCTCCAGCGTTTTCATTCTGGGTGGAGGGTCTCCAAAAAACTTTATCCTCCAAACCGAGCCTCAGATTCAAGAGATCATGGGCTTGGAGGAAAAGGGGCATGATTATTTTTTACAATGCACGGATGCGCGTCCTGACACGGGAGGTCTGAGCGGCGCCACGCCGTCTGAAGCCGTCAGCTGGGGAAAAGTGGATCCGGATAAGCTGTCGGACTGCGTTGTCTGTTACCTGGATTCCACAGTGGCACTACCCTTGATCACCGCTTATGCCATCACGCGTGTTCATCCTCGGGTGCTCAAGCAATTGTATAACGAGCGCGACGAAATGCTGGATGTGCTTCGGCAGAAGTATCTCAAAATCGGCGCCATCTCCATTCTTCAGTCACACCGCAATTTTTCAAAACATCCTGTCGGCGTCCATTCAAGAAACTCAAATTCAAGAAATTCAAAATGATGACCACGGAAAAGAAAATCAACTTCGGACACTGTTTAATTTGTCTGGGACTTGTCTGCTTCTGGTTCTTCAACTTTCTCCCTTCAGTCTCGGCGCAAACATCCAAACTCCGCGCGCTCCCCACGCTCAAGGATCCTGCCTCAAGGGGGAGTGTGGAAGAGGATGATGAAGGCCGGAAGTTTATTTCCACGGGCGCATCGATTCCCATGGATGATGGACGCGGTTATCCGAATGGCTACGGGTATGCGCTCTGGAAACGGAGCGGCTGGCCCTGGCCGACGACTGATTTCAAGCTGGCATTTGCTGTTGTTACCGGTGACGCTGAATTGAGTCTGCGAGGACTGATCACCCGCGACACGGACCTGGGTTTTGGTTTCAGCTACCGTACGCTGGGCCGTTTTGAGGAATATAATCGCGGCCAGATTGATATTCTCAGTCGCATGGAAACCCACACGGTTGCGGGACGGTGGTTTGTCCATCATCGTATCATCCACAACTATGTCGAAATTGCGCAGGCGCGCGCAACGTATGAACTTGGTTACGCCGACTACGCTCGGGAGAGTGAAACCATATCGAGCTTCACTCTGGCGCCAAGCGGAATTTTTCAAACGGTGAGACTCAATGCGGGCACCGGAAAGCTCAAGCGGTCTGATTATTCTCCCAAAGGCTGGGCTGTCAATTTGGAAGCCGAGGCTACATTTCGTGATGACTGGCGGCGCTGGGGTCCTCCCAACGCGTGGGATTCACCTTCGTCGTTTCAGAAATTTCAGATGGATGCCGCTTACGTGGCTTCCTCGGTTTATGATCAGAAACTACTGGCGAAGTTTGGCGGTGGTGTCGGTAGTGGGTTGGACCGTCTGTCCACTTTCCGATTGGGCGATTCTCTTTCAGGACGGCCCGACAATCTCGTGTTGCATGGATTTTATACACACGAAATTTTTGCTGAAGATTACGTGTTGCTCAATCTGGATTACATAATCCCTCTTTTGAGAGAACAGGAACTGGCCTTCCATGCCTATGCAGATGGTGCTGTCACAACGCGATCGGATATTCCCGACCATTCAGCCCATGTCTGGACCGGTATCGGCGCCGGTGTCAGCTTTAAAGGGTGGTGGGAAACCCAATGGGTGGTGGGTTACGGCTACGGGATCAATGCCCAGCGGGGCAATGATCATGGCGGTCACGAATTCTTCACACAAATGTCGAAGCAGTTTTGAGAGAGTTGATTCTTGCGCTCCTACATCGTTAATCCATGGATGGCGCTGCCGTTTGTGTTTCTGCTGGGTGCCATCGCGGTCATGCCGCTGGTTGCGCACAAGTGGTGGGAGCGCAACTATCCCATCGTTACTGCCTTGCTTGGATCAATCACATTGATCTACTACTTTGGGGCTTTACACGAAACTCAACGTCCGCTCGAGAGTTTGCACGAATATTTCAGCTTCATTTGCTTGATTGGATCACTCTTCGTGGTTTCCGGTGGGATTCACATCTGCGTGAAAGGTGAAGCCACCCCATGGATCAATGTTGTCATTCTGGCGATGGGTGGGTTACTGGCCAATGTTGTTGGCACAACCGGCGCCTCCATGCTTCTGATCCGACCCTTCCTGCGGGCCAATAAATACCGTCTGACAACTTATCACGTTGTTTTTTTTATCTTCATTGTCAGCAATGTGGGTGGTTCTCTCACGCCCATCGGCGATCCGCCACTTTATTTGGGTTATCTCAAAGGCGTTCCATTCTTCTGGACCACCTGGTCGCTTTTCCCCATGTGGATTGTGGGAATGACATGGCTTTTGGCGCTGTTCTACATGCTGGATTACCGCAACTTTTTACGCGCTCCCCGCGAAGTTCGCGAACGCGAAACCGCGCATGAAACGTGGAAGTTCGATGGCCTGCACAATCTGATCTGGCTGGGCCTGATCCTTGCAGCACTTTTTCTAAGCGATCCTCCCTTCATACGGGAGGCCATCATGATTTTTGCGGCCATGATGTCCTGGAAATTCACAAGGTGGCACATCTATGAAGCCAACGATTTTTCATGGGCGCCCATTCGTGAGGTGGCCATTCTTTTCGCCGGAATTTTCGCGACCATGATGCCCGCGCTAGACTGGCTTGAAGCCAATGCGGCAAAGCTCGGCGTGACCTCCGTTGCCAGTTTTTATTGGGGCAGTGGCTGTCTCTCAGCCGCGCTGGATAATGCGCCCACCTATCTGAATTTTTTGAGCGCTGCCATTGGGCTGTTTGTCAGTGAAGGAGCTGATTCGTCCTTTGTGGATCATCCCATCGACTATCTGCTGAAAAACCATCCTGCGCACATCGCGGCCATCAGCATCGGGTCGGTCTTTTTCGGAGCGTGCACCTACATTGGCAACGGCCCCAATTTCATGGTCAAGAGCATTGCCGAACACGCAGGGGCAAAGATGCCCAGCTTTTTCGGTTATATTTTCAAATTTACCATCCCCATTCTGTTGCCAATGCTCGTGCTGGTTGGGTGGCTTTTCTTCCGTTAACCAATGTTGCTCGAACAAGTCCGCAGTTTTTCATTGTGACCAAACTTTAGTCTTGTACTTGATCTGTTATAGGTCTATATTATGATCATGAAGACCATGACATTCAGTGAAACAAAAAGAGATTTTAGCAAAGTCGTTGATTCTGTCGATCGCGGCAACGAAGTTCTTTTTCGAAGACGGGATCGTGTTTATAGAATTGAGGTTGTTCCAGAGCCCAAACCTCTTCCTATTCATCCTGTTGGTTATTTCGACGAATCATTCACAGACGAAGAATTAAAAATTCATAATGAGCTTATGAAGGATGCTCCAACCACTGCGATTCAATGAGTGCAATTCGGCAATGGTCTGTTTTTGATTATCCATTTGAGATCGAGCGGGCTCATCCCATTGTAATCATTTCGAATGACGAAACCTGTGGAAATGAAAAGATGCTTTATTTTAACGGACTTATTTGCACGACCGTCCGTGACAATCGCACCCCGAAACCTTGGGAGATTTTCCTGGTTCAAGAGGATGGGTTGGATCAAAAAACCGCAGTTCGGTGTAATTTTATTTATGCATTACCAAAAGAGAAACTAAAAAACTTTCGTGGGACCGTTACAGATACGAGACAAAGGCAAATTGAAAAGGTCCTTGGCAGTTGCTTCCGTTTTCGATTGTACACTCGTGATTAGTTTTGTGTGGTTGTGCAGGATTTTTGTTGATTGTCCGCGTGTTTATGGCAGATTTCATGCCGTTTACAATGGTGAATCCGTTCCACCATGAAAAAGTGGAGCGTATTGCACCATCGAAGCTCCAGGAAATGAACACTGTATTGCCAGGATTCGCCGGACTGCCGCCGAAACAGGGATTGTACGATCCACAATTCGAACATGATTCCTGTGGCACGGGGTTTGTTGTCAACGTCAAGGGCAAAAAGTCCCATGAAATTGTGCATCAGGCGCTCACGGTGTTGATGAATCTCCGTCATCGGGGCGCATGTGGTTGCGAGGCCAATACCGGGGATGGCGCGGGGATCCTGCTGCAAATTCCCCATGCTTTATTCAAACAGTCATGCGCTAATACTGGCATCCAACTTCCCTCGCCGGGTGAATACGGTGTCGGCATGGTTTATCTGTCTCCTGATGTTACAGAACGGCAGGAATGCGAAAAACTTTTTGAACAGATTGTGGAGGAGGAAGGCCAGCGTTTGCTTGGCTGGCGTACGGTGCCGACCAACCATGCCAGCCTCGGAAACACTTCCAGATCAGCAGAGCCGGTGATGCGTCAGGTGTTCATTGCGCGGAGCTCGAAGATCAAGGATGACATGGCGTTTGAACGGAAGCTCTATGTCATTCGGAAGCGCGCTGAGAATGCCATTCGTTTTTCAGGGATGAAAGGAGGGAACCGCTTTTATATTTGCAGCCTCTCCTATAAGACAGTGATCTACAAGGGTATGTTGATGTCAGAACAGGTCGAGGAGTATTTTCCTGATCTCGCAAATCCATTGGTCGAAAGCGCGTTGGCCCTTGTTCATTCGCGTTTCAGCACCAATACCTTCCCCACCTGGGAACGCGCTCATCCATACCGTTATCTGGCACACAATGGCGAGATCAATACTCTCCGCGGGAACATCAATTGGATGCACGCACGACAAGCCATGTTTGTCTCAGAACTTTTTGGGGATGATCTGCCTAAAACTCTACCGATCATCCAAACCGATGGGAGTGACTCGGCGATGTTTGACAACTGTCTGGAGCTGCTCGTGCTCTCCGGCCGGTCTCTGGCGCACTCGATGATGATGATGATCCCGGAACCATGGTTGAACCACGAAAGCATGAGCGATGAGAAGAAAGCGTTCTACGAATATCACAGTTGCCTGATGGAACCGTGGGATGGACCAGCTTCCATTGCTTTCACGGATGGTGTGCAAATAGGAGCAGTCCTTGATCGTAACGGACTTCGCCCCTCACGTTACTATATCACCAAGGATGATCTGGTGATCATGGCTTCGGAAGTGGGAGTGCTCGATGTACCGCCGGATCGGGTTCTCCACAAGGGGCGTCTGCAGCCGGGACGTATGTTTCTTATCGATACGCAGGCAGGTCGCATTGTGTCAGACGAAGAGCTCAAACAGAAGATCTCCACCGAACACCCATACCGGTCATGGATCAATCAACACATGGTGGCGCTCGATGATTTGCCCGAAGTGTCACATCTTCCAGAACCGGATCATCAAACAGTTCTTCAGCGTCAACAGGCTTTTGGTTATACGACTGAAGATCTGCGCATTCTTATGGCGCCCATGGCCAAACAGGGCGTGGAAGCTGTTGGTTCCATGGGGACAGACACGCCCTTGGCGGTATTGTCCGATAAACCACAGCTCTTGTACAACTACTTCAAGCAGCTTTTCGCACAGGTCACCAATCCGCCCATTGATTGTATTCGTGAAGAGATTATCACCTCCTCCGAGACAACCATTGGCTCTGAGCGGAATCTACTCAAGCCGGAGCCTGAGAGCTGCCACTTGATCGAACTGAAATCTCCCATCCTGACCAACGAAGAACTGGTTAACCTGCGTCATGTGAACGAACGCGGCTTTAAATCGGCCACACTTCCCATCCTCTTTAAAGTTTCCGAGGGAAGTGTTGGACTGGAAAATACGCTGGAGGAGCTCTATCGCCAGGCTGATCGCGCAATCGAGGATGGAATCAATATTCTCATCCTGTCGGATCGTGGTATCAGTCGTGAGAACGCGCCAATTCCAGCGCTCCTTGCGATTTCAGGACTGCATCATCATCTCATTCGATCAGGTTCGCGCACACGAGTGGGACTGGTGATCGAGACGGGTGAGCCTCGTGAAGTCCATCACTTTTCCCTGTTGATTGGTTATGGAGCAGGAGCGATCAACCCTTATCTTGCTTTTGAAACTCTCGATGACATGATCAGTCAGGGAATATTGCCAGGCATCCAACATAAAGAAGCCTGCAAAAACTATTCGAAGTCCATCGTGAAGGGAGTGGTCAAGGTGATCTCCAAAATGGGGATTTCCACCATCCAAAGTTATCGTGGGGCGCAGATTTTTGAGGCGATTGGTTTGAATCAGTCTGTGATTGACAAGTATTTTACATGGACTCCGTCTCGAATCGGTGGGATTGGATTGGATCTGCTGGCTCGTGAGACGCAAATCCGTCATGAAAAAGCTTTCCCCACACGTCCTGTCAATGATCAGATGCTCGATGGTGGTGGTCAATATCAGTGGCGCTCGGATGGCGAATATCATCTCTTCAGTCCACAAACGATTCACAAATTGCAGATCGCCTGCCGCACCAACAACTACAAGATATTCAAGGAGTATTCCGGGTTGGTCAACAACCAGTCCGAGCAGCTTTGTACAATCCGGGGACTTCTGGACTTCAAGCTTGCTCCCAATCCCATCCCGATTGAGGAGGTGGAACCCATTGAATCCATTGTCAAGAGATTCAAAACAGGCGCCATGTCGTACGGTTCCATCAGCAAAGAGGCGCATGAGAGTTTGGCAATCGCCATGAACCGGATTGGTGGCAAGAGTAATACCGGTGAAGGTGGCGAAGATCCTGCCCGTTACACACCTGATCCAAACGGGGATTCCCGCAATAGCGCCATCAAGCAGGTTGCTTCAGGCAGATTTGGTGTTACCAGTCTTTACCTGGTGAAAGCAAGGGAGCTTCAGATTAAAATGGCCCAGGGCGCCAAACCGGGGGAAGGCGGACAGTTGCCTGGAGGAAAGGTTTATCCATGGATAGCCAAGGTGCGATATGCAACCCCTGGAGTGGGATTGATTTCGCCCCCACCTCACCATGATATCTACTCGATTGAAGATCTCGCACAACTCATTCACGATTTGAAAAATGCCAATCACCACGCTCGCATTAGTGTGAAATTGGTGGCTGAAGTTGGCGTTGGCACAGTCGCCGCCGGTGTAGCCAAGGCTCATGCGGATGTTGTTTTGATCAGTGGGCATGATGGTGGTACGGGCGCTTCCCCCCAGACCAGTATCAAACATGCTGGTATTCCGTGGGAACTGGGCCTTGCCGAGACTCATCAAACGCTTCTGTTGAATAATCTGCGCAGCCGCATTGCGGTGGAAACCGATGGACAGTTGAAAACAGGACGGGATGTTGCTGTTGCAGCGCTGCTTGGCGCCGAAGAATTCGGGTTCGCCACGGCGCCTCTCGTTGTGCTTGGTTGCATCATAATGCGCGTGTGCCACCTGAACACCTGTCCCGTCGGTGTCGCAACACAGGATCCCCAGTTGCGCGCAAAATTTACGGGTGATCCCGCCCATGTGGTGAACTTCATGAATTTCATCGCCCAGGAAGTTCGTGAATGGATGGCACAACTCGGTTTTCGTACGATCAACGAAATGATCGGGCGATGCGACCGTCTTGAGGCCAGAAAAGCAGTGTCGCATTGGAAGGCAAAGGGGCTCGATTTTTCCAAAATTCTTTATCAACCGGAGGTGCCTCCGGATGTGGGACGCTATTGTCAGATTCCGCAGGACCACGGATTGGATCAATCGCTTGATAATCAGGTGCTTCTCAAGCTTTGTGAGCCAGCGCTTGAACGACGTGAGCAGGTCCGCGCCACGCTGCCCATCCGCAACACCAATCGTGTGGTGGGAACCATCCTTGGCAGTGAATTAACCCGTCGCCATGGTGCTGAGGGGCTTCCGGAAGATACCATTCAAATTCACTTCAATGGATCGGCCGGACAAAGCTTCGGCGCTTTTGTTCCGCGTGGGATCACCCTCGTGCTTGAGGGAGATGCCAATGATTATGTGGGCAAAGGTCTCTCAGGTGGAAAAATAATCATTTATCCTCCTGAAGAGTCGACCTTTCCGGCTGAAGAAAATATCATCATTGGAAACGTGGCATTTTATGGCGCCACATCCGGTGAGGTTTATATTCGAGGAAAAGCCGGCGAACGATTCTGTGTGCGAAATAGTGGAGTTCGCGCAGTTGTTGAATCGGTGGGCGACCACGGTTGCGAATACATGACCGGCGGATGCGTGGTGGTCATTGGTCCTGCAGGACGCAATTTTGCCGCAGGCATGAGCGGCGGAATTGCTTACGTACTCGACGTCGAGGGCGATTTCCCGAAGCGATGCAACATGCAGATGATTGAGATGGAGAAACTGGAGAAGCCAGAAGAAATCGTCGAGGTGCGCACCATGATCGAAAAGCACGTGAAATACACGAAAAGTGATTTGGGACGCAACATCCTCAAATTGTGGGACGACATGACGCCGCGCTTCGTCAAGGTCATGCCCAGGGACTACAAACGCATGCTCCAGGCCATGGAACGCGTCACCAAAGCCGGCCTCAGCGGCGAAGAAGCCACCATGGCCGCCTTCGAGGAAAACACCCGCGACCTGGCCCGAGTGGGAGGGAATTAACCATCATATTTCATCTCGCAGGGAATCCCGCGCTTATGGCACACGGCCACGTGCCGCGCGAGAGTTTAAGGAAATCTCCAATGGCTGTACGATGGCGTCTTGTTCAAGCGATCCATGCGCCACAATCAAAAACAGCGCCTGACGTTTTTCAGCCCTTTTTGCTTCTTGTGTAATGTTTATCAAACTCATGCACAATATTGGGATTGAAAAATCTCTGTTTTGCACTTCTTGGATTTGTTGGGTTTAAACAACGAATGATGGAATATTTTTTCTCTTCTTCAAGCTTCTTTCTGATGCGGTGAAAATGTTGGTTTTCCATGAAGTTTGAGTAGCGCTTCTTGAGTTGACCGGCGAGTTCGCGATATGTCCATGGATAATTACGAAATACGTCTTCCTCGGTCAGTGTCACAGCCGGAGCATTTGGATCGTTGGTCCATCGGAAAGCCACTGGAGCAGTGTCCTTTGTTCGAACCAATTTTGTCTCCAATCTGAGAGCTACATGTTTTTCTGAATCACCAGTGGATTGGCTTTCAAGTGAATCGAGGTATGCAAGAAGCCGAGCGATTTGATCGCTCGGCTTGGAAACAGATGCCGTTGTAATAGCTTCAAATCCGTGATAAAACGACAATGGCATCAGAAAGAAATTATAGCGCGAAAGGTCGATTTGAAACCATTCTCCAATGAGAGACAGGTAGTTCTGAAGTGAGGCTGTTCCGATCTCAAGAACACGGCGCCCCAGATAAAGATCCTTATTGATGAAGTGAGCAGAATTATTGCGGATTTCAATCAGCGCCAATACGTTGTCATAAGCTGGCTTGTCGAAGCCAGAAGCCTTGATTTCAAATATTTTTTGCGGCGAGATACGTAATGCCAAATGTCATGGCATTGCCAGAGCGGTTGAGCTTTGGCTGTCCGGTAGGGAGTGTTTCGTGCAGGGAAGTTAGATTGTCGTTGTGATCGAACAGCCATTTAGCCTTCAAGAGTAGCTCCCAAGCATTTGTCATCAGGAGGCTGAACGCTTCCTCTCGAAAGTGAAAATCTGGTTTGTTGTAAATCTCAATTGCCGCAACTGCGGCGTGAACTGATTTGTTCGAAAGATCAGTGCTGAGTGCTGGCATTGGTTTTAAAATTCGAGGTCAGCCTCATGGATCTTGGGACTGCAGCCTAATCGACTGCTTCCGCTGCTTTCCGCAATGCAAGAAACGCCTCCTTCAGGGCCTGATTGACGCCGCTTTCGGGTTCGCTCAACACCAACTCTTGATACTGATTGAGAAAATCCATTCGGATGCGGTGGAACATATGCAGGAAATGGCGCAAAAACGACACACAATCAAGAATCGCAATTTCCACTCCGCCCAACTCGGCGTATTGCGCGGTAGCGTGCTCGCGAACTTCCTGGGTGATCGGCTCGGTCGTGATGAAGATGTAGTTCTGAATCCTGGCTCCCGTGGCGATTTTCTCGACGGCAATGTCAATATCGCCCTTGGTGACAATCTTGTCTTTCATCTCGTAGGTCGTTACCACGTTGTCATCGCCCAGCAGCGTGATTTCAACGTCGCCCAACGCGCCCGTTTGT
>Ga0114940_10000397_pt1 | contig 21680 bp, 18 predicted proteins | sample ColdCreekSource_FD_87195 | JGI IMG/M metagenome (GOLD analysis project Ga0114940, IMG submission 87195) | Groundwater microbial communities from Cold Creek, Nevada to study Microbial Dark Matter (Phase II) - Cold Creek Source | ecosystem: Environmental > Aquatic > Deep subsurface > Groundwater ... | reverse complement strand
GGGTCGAACGCTTTTTCGAGGGTGACTATCACCGCCCCGGCGACCAGCTCAGCCGCGGGATCGAACTGGGCGGCGCGGCTGAGGACGTGGCGTTCCACGTCGCGCTGGTGCGCTGGCTGGGCGATCTCCGCCGTGTTCCGGTCGCGCCGAAGTAACCCCCTAGCCCTTAGGGGTGTGTGCGGTTACATGGGCCGCCACGAATCGACCCCCTCAGCGCAAAGTGGCACCTATGGACATTCCTCTCGGCCTTACCTTCGACGACGTGCTGCTGCGTCCGGGCGAGAGCGATATTGTCCCCTCGATGGCCAACACGGCGACGTGGCTGACGCGCGAAATCGCGCTCAACATTCCGGTTATCTCTTCGGCGATGGATACCGTGACCGAGGCCGACATGGCGATCGTCATGGCCCAGCTTGGCGGGATTGGCGTGCTTCACCGCAACCTCACGCTTGAGGAACAGGTCGCTGCAGTGCGCACGGTCAAGCGCTTTGAAAGCGGCATGGTGGTCAATCCGATCACCATCGGCCCAGACGCCACGCTCGGCGAAGCGCGGGCACTGATGGAAGCCAATCGCATCTCCGGGATTCCCGTGGTCGAGGCCAGCGGCAAGCTCGTCGGCATTCTCACCAACCGGGATGTGCGGTTCGCAGACAATCCGGCCCAACCAGTGCGCGAGCTCATGACGCATGAAAACCTTGCCACGGTCGGTACCGGGGTCGGCAAGGACGACGCACGCAAGCTGCTCCACCAGCGCCGGATCGAAAAGCTGCTGGTGGTCGACGATGCGTTCCACTGCGTCGGACTTATCACCGTGAAGGACATTGAAAAGGCCGTAACCTATCCCGCTGCGACCAAGGACGAAGCCGGGCGCCTGCGCGTTGCCGCTGCAACCACGGTGGGTGACAAGGGCTTTGAGCGGACCGAAGCGCTGCTCGCCGCGGATTGCGATGTGGTGATCATCGACACCGCCCACGGCCACAACAAGGACGTCGCGCGCGCGGTCGAACGGGTCAAGAAGCTCTCCAATTCAGCGCAGGTGATCGCGGGCAACATCGCCACATACGATGCCGCGCGCGCGCTGATCGACGCCGGAGCCGATGCGATCAAGGTCGGGATCGGGCCGGGCTCGATCTGCACCACCCGTGTGGTCGCAGGTGTCGGCGTGCCGCAGCTGACCGCGATCATGGAAGCCGCCCGGGCTGCGCAGGACAGCGGCGTGCCGATCATCGCCGACGGCGGACTGCGGACATCGGGCGATGCGGCCAAGGCGCTGGCGGGCGGGGCGAGCACGATCATGGTCGGCTCGATGCTTGCGGGAACCGAAGAAGCGCCGGGCGAACAATTCCTCTACCAGGGCCGGGTATACAAATCATACCGCGGGATGGGTTCGGTCGGAGCGATGGGCCGCGGCTCGGCAGATCGCTATTTCCAAGGTGACATCAAGGACCAGATGAAGCTGGTGCCCGAAGGGATCGAGGGCCAGGTGCCGTTCAAGGGCCCGGCGCGCGAAGTGGTTCACCAGCTGGTTGGCGGGATCAAGGCGGCGATGGGCTACACTGGCGCGGCGACGATCGACCAGCTGCGGACCAAGGCCCAGTTCGTGCGGATCACCGGTGCGGGCCTGCGCGAAAGCCATGTCCATGACGTGACGATCACCCGGGAAGCACCCAACTATCCGACGCGCTAGGGTGAGGGGATGACACCCGCCGCCCGCGTTCAGGCCGCAATCGAGATTCTCGATCTGATCATCGCCGCCGCTCAGGCAGGCGGTGCGCCGGCTGACCGGATCGTCTCCGACTGGTTCCGCACCCGCCGCTTTGCCGGCAGCGGAGACCGCCGCGCGGTGCGTGAACTGGTCTATGCTGCAATTCGCGTGTGCGGTGAGGTTCCATCAGGCGGGCGAGCGGCGATGCTCGTGCTGGCAAGTGGCGATCCCACCCTTACGGAGCTGTTCGACGGCAGCAATCACGCGCCTGCGCCGATCGATCCCGGCGAGCCGCTGGCGCAATCCGGCATCGCCCCCGCCTGGCTCGAACACGCGCTCGCCGCCAGCGGGATTGACGGTGATGAAGCCGTCGCGCTGCTGGCGCGCGCACCGCTCGACCTTCGGGTCAATGCGCTCAAGGCGGATCGCGGTACGCTCGAATTGCCCGAGCCTGCCAAACATACCTTCGCGCCGAATGGCTTGCGGCTGAAGCATGGCACCCCGGTCGAACAATGGGACGCGTTCAAGGACGGGGCGATCGAGGTGCAGGACACCGGCTCGCAGCTCGCCTGCCTCGCGCTGCGCGCACAACCGGGCGAGACGGTGATCGATCTCTGCGCCGGGGCGGGGGGCAAGACCCTGGCTCTGGCGGCAGACATGGCCGGGCGTGGTAACCTTATCGCCAGCGATACCGACCGGCCGCGCCTGTCCAAGCTTGCGCCGCGCGCCGTGCGCGCCGGGGCGACCAATATCGAAACCCGGTTGCTTGATCCGAACCGCGAACGCGAAGCCTTGGGTGATCTGCTCGGCAAGGCTGACGCCGTGCTAATCGATGCGCCTTGCTCGGGTACCGGCACTCTGCGCCGCAATCCCGAGGCGCGCTGGCGGCTCACTCCTGCTGAAGTCGCGCGCTACGCCGCGATTCAGGCGCGCTTGCTCGATCTCGCGGCAGGGCTGCTCAGGTCTGGCGGGCGGCTGGTCTATGTCACCTGCTCGCTGCTCGATGCCGAGGGGGCAGATCAGGCCGCCGCGTTCCTTGAGCGCAACCCCGGTTGGCATCCTGAGCCCGCCGGATTGCCCGCCGGACGGCCCCGCGGACCAGGCACCCGGTTGACCCCGTTTCACGATGGGACGGACGGCTTTTTCATCGCACGTTTTGATTCGCCGTGATACCAAACGGACAAATGTCCACGCTCAAGGAGCAGATAATGCGTTACACCCCGGCAGCCGTCGCGCTGTCCCTGCTGGCTGCGGTTACCGCCAGCACCGGCTTCAGCGCGCCGCCTGCGGTACAGCTTGATGCGCGCGCGGCCGTGCTGGTTTCGGCCGGTCGCACGGCCTTGGCGGCGGGGCAGGTCGATCAGGCGGTGGACGATTACGAAGCCGCGCTGGCGATCCAGCCGGGGCACGCAACCATCGTGCTGAGCCTGGCAGAGGCCGCGCGCCGGCAGGGGATGCCCGGCAAGGCGCTGCACTATTATCGCCAGGTGCTGGGGCGCGAACCGAACAACGAATACGCGATCTCAGGCGAAGGCGCCGCCTTGGTTGAAAAAGGCGCGGTCGAAAAGGCCCGGCTCAACCTTTCGCGGCTGGAAACGCTGTGCGGCAAGGACTGCGCCCCGACCAAGCAACTCGCCGCTGCCATCGCCCGTGGTCCCGCCCCGCGCGTGGTGACCGCCGAGCAGGTGCAAGCCCAGCCGGTGGTGACTACGAACTGAGGGGGTCAAAGGTTGGATCTCGCTGAGGTGCCCGATCAGCCGAGTGGTGATCTCACGCGCGCATTCGCAGTTGGTGTGCTCGTCGGCCCGTTGCTGACGCTGTTCTACTTCCTGGCCGAATTCTCGCTCAAATCCATCGCGAATGGTTCAGCGGCGGCGCAACCGTTCCGCTTCCTGCTAGAATTCGCCGGATTCGGGATTGGCTCAATCGTCGTTCTGGCGTTTGCTATGCCATTCGCGGGTCTTGCTGCGATGCTTTGCATCACTGTTTTGGTTGCACTTGAGAAGCATTGTCGCATGACCCGAAATGCGTTGGTCTGGGCGATTTGCGGCGCGGCATTTGCCACGCCACTGACCCTCCTGTTTCCGCTGGGCCAATATCTGCCAATAACTCTTTGGTTGGCTGGATGTGGCGCATTTGGCGGATTCTGCGCTAGGCTCGCTTATAAGGGCTGGCCCCTCAAATCAGCCCCCGAAACTCTTCCAGCACCGCGCGGTAGAGCCGTTTCTTGAACGGCACGATCACCTCGGGCAGCAGTTCGGGGTCGAGCCATTTCCAGTCGTGGAACTCCGCCGGATCGTGCGCGTCGAGCCGTACATCGGCGTCATCACCGCCGAACCGGGCGAGCAGCCAGTGCTGGCGCTGGCCGCGATATTTGCCTTTCCACAGCTTGCCCATCAGTTCCTCGGGCAGGTCGTAGAGCAGCTCCTCGCGGGACTGGGCGAGCACGGTGACATGGTGTTCCTGCACCCCGGTCTCCTCGGCAAGTTCGCGCAGGCCAGCGGCGCGCAGCTCCTCGCCTTCGTCGATCCCGCCCTGCGGCATCTGCCAGAAATCGCCCCCCTCAGGCGCGCCGCGCGTGTCGATCCGCTTGCCGACGAAGACATGGCCGGCCGCATTGACCAGCATCACGCCGACGCAGGGGCGGTAGGGCAGGTGGGAATAGGGATCGCTCATAGTCGGCCCCTTACCCGAACTAATCGCGCAACATCAACTTCATCGCCTCAATCACCTTGGCGGTGGCCGCTGCCGCGCTCGGCAGGGCTTTGCGCGTGGTCGTGAAATCGTGCGTCAGGCCGGGGATCGTGAGTGCGATCACGTCCACCCCGGCTTCGACCAGCTTGGCCGCCAGGCGCCGGCCCTGATCTTGCAGTGGATCAAGCCCGCCGACCGCCATGATCGTTGGCGGCATGCCCGCTGCGCTGGCGTGGAGCGGAAAAGCGCGCGGATTGCCGCTTTCGGGCAAATAGAGCGCATAGAACCAGTCCATCGCGTCCTTGGTCAGGAAATGGTCCTGCGCAAAGGTCGCCATCGAACCGTCCTGCGACTCGTCGGTCGCCGGGTAGAGCAGCACTTGTAGCAGCATCGGCGCGGCAGCGGGCTTGCTGCACAGCGCCCGCGCGGTGACCGTGGCAAGATTGCCGCCCGCACTGCCGCCGATCGTGATCAGGCCGGTGACCGTGCGGCCTAGTTCGGCCGGGCTGCTCGCCAGCCAGCGCGCCGCTGCTTCGCAATCGTCAGGCGCAGCGGGAAAAGGGTGCTCAGGCGCGAGCCGGTAATGTACGGCCAGCACGGGCAGATCGAGCTCCGCCGACAGTTCGGTGCACAGCGAATTATGGGTATCGAGATCGCCGATAACGAAGCCGCCGCCGTGGAAGAACAGGATCACCGGCGATGGCTCGCGGCTTTCGCGCACGTCGTAGAACCGCACCGGAATGGCACCCGCCGGACCGGGGCAGGCCAGGTCCTTGATTACTGCCAACGGCCGCGGATCGGCCTCGGTCATCGCCTTGAGCGCGAGATAGCCCGCGCGTTGCTCGGCCGGATCGAGCTTCTCCGGCTTGGGCATCGAGTTGATCAGCGCGAGGAAACCTTTGACGTCCTCTTGTACGAAATGGCCCTGCGCGCTCGCGCGCTGCTCATCAATGGTCTCGCTCATGGAAATCCTCTCATCCGATCAATTTAATCGACAGGTTAAGTCGCCTTTTGCCACTTGACTAGCGCCTTGGTGAGGCCTTTGCTCTTTGGCGGTTCGCGGCGCAGCAGAAAAACTTCATTGCGCGGCGAAAGTGGAGAGGATTAGGGCGGCTCACACCCCGGCGCATGACAGCGCTGCGTCGTCCGGCAAGGAAGATACATGGCCACGCAAGTTGCGGAACCCGAAGTGAAATCCAATTCCCCCGAAGCCGTCGTGGTCCGCTTTGCGGGCGACTCCGGCGATGGGATGCAGCTCACCGGTGGGCAGTTCACCCTGTCGAGCGCGCTGTCGGGGAATGACTTTGCGACATTTCCGGATTTTCCCGCGGAAATCCGCGCGCCGCAGGGCACGCTGTTCGGCGTTTCGGCGTTCCAGATCAACTTCGGTTCGACCTCGATCGACACCGCGGGTGATGCGCCAGACGTGCTGGTGGCGATGAACCCGGCGGCGCTGAAAACCAACGTCCAGGCGCTCAAGCCCGGCGGTCTGATCATTGCCGACACCGGTGAATTCTCGAAGCGCAACCTTGAGAAGGCGAAGTACGAGGTCAGCCCGATCGAGGACGGCAGCCTCGCCAAGTGGCAGGTGCTGGCCTTCGATATTTCCGCGCTGACGCTCGAATCGGTCAAGCCGTTCGGGCTCGGCAACAAGGAAGCGCTGCGCTGCAAGAACATGTGGACGCTGGGTCTGGCGCTGTGGATGTTCGACCGTGACCGGCAGCCGCTGATCGACTGGCTCAACACCAAGTTCGCCAAAAGCCCGGTGCTGGCCGAAGCCAACGTCGCCGCGCTCAACGCGGGTCACGCCTATGGCGAGACGGCGGAGCTGGGCGGGCAGATCCACCAGCAGCACCTCGGGCCGGTCTCGACCCCGGCCGGCCTTTACCGCACCGTCACCGGCGCGGACGCGGTCGCGCTCGGGCTGGTGGCGGGCGCGCAGCTTGCCAGTCTGCCGATGTTCTTCGGCGGCTATCCGATCACGCCCGCCAGCTCGATCCTGCACAGCCTGGTGCGGCTTAAGGAATTTGGCGTCACCACCTTCCAGGCCGAGGACGAGATTGCGGCGATCTGCGCGGCCATCGGCGCAAGCTATGCCGGCCACCTTGGCGTCACCTCGTCGTCCGGCCCGGGCATCGCGCTCAAGGGCGAGGCGATGGGCCTGGCGGTGATGACCGAGCTGCCGCTGGTGATCGTCAACTCACAGCGCGGCGGGCCGTCGACCGGCCTGCCAACCAAGACCGAACAGTCGGACCTCTACCAGGCGGTCTATGGCCGCAACGGCGACACCCCGATCCCGGTGATCGCCGCCCGCAGTCCCGGTGACGCGTTCGACTGTGCGATCGAAGCCTGCCGGATCGCGACCCAATACATGACCCCGGTGATCCTGTTGACCGACGGTTATATCGCCAACGCCGCCGAACCATGGCTGGTCCCCGATCCCAAGGATTACGCTCCGTTCCCGGTCAAGTTTCTCGCGGAAAAGAACGGCTCCGATGGCGAATTGCTGCCCTTCGCGCGCGATGCCAAGGGCGCACGGCCGTGGATCAAGCCCGGCACCCCCGGGCTGATGCACCGGATCGGCGGGATCGAGAAGAACCCCGGCACCGGCAACATCGACTACAGCCCGCAGGCACACCAGACCATGACCGAGGCGCGCAAGGCCAAGGTCGATGGCATTGCCGCTTCGATCCCGGCGCAGGGCGTCAGTTTGGGCAATGGCAGCGGCAAGCTTGCGGTGGTCGGCTGGGGCAGCACTTATGGCCCAATCCACCAGGCGGTGCGCAAGGCGCGGGCCAAGGGCCTCGACGTCAGCCACGTGCATGTCCGCCACATCTGGCCGTTGCCCGCCAATCTGGGTGAATTGCTCCACGGGTTTGACAAGATCCTCGTGCCGGAAATGAATACCGGCCAGTTCAAGACCGTGCTGCGCGACCAGTATCTGGTTGACGCCCAACCGCTTTGCAAAACCAGCGGCCAGCCCTTCGCGATCGCGGAAATCGATGCCGCAATCGCGACTTACTTCGACGGCGTTCCGGGCAATGCCGGCGGCGATGAAGTGCCGCCCAATGCCAAGCAACTGCCCAGCGTGAAGGCGGTAAACCCGTGATGTCCGTCGTAATCTGGTCTGACGTGGCATTCGAAAAATGATCGGCTGTCTCGGCCTGGCTGCACTGCTTCTCTTCATGGGCGCCTGGGGCAGTGGCTACGTATTCTACGTCTATTTCGGCCCGGACAATCCGCTGCTCGCCTTTGCGTTTGGTGCCGGCATGGTCTTTCTGTTCTGGACCGTCATGAGCTATTTCGCTGACCGCGCCATTGCCAACGATACCCGCTATAACGAACTGCGCGCAGCGCGCGAGCGCGACCCGAACTTTGCCCGCTACCGCTTTGTCGCGCTCTACATCAGCCGGGGAATCGGCTGGGCAGTCACGCTGTTTTTCGGCGGAATTGCTGCCTTTTGTGCGATTCTTGCGATCTACGATTATTTCTTTGACGGAGGGGAAAGTGTAAGGTCCCTCGCACTGCTCGCCGGCTCAGTAGCCGCGCTTGCTTACCACCTGTTTCCATTAGCCAAGGTCGAATGAAGAATGAACGAGATGACCAAGATCGCCGTCCAGACGACGCTCAAGGACTGGGAAACTGACCAGGAAGTGCGCTGGTGCCCGGGTTGTGGGGACTACGCGATCCTCAAGGCGGTGCAGCGTACCTTGCCGGAGCTGGGCGCGGACCCGTCGAACACGGTGTTTGTCAGCGGCATCGGCTGCTCAAGCCGGTTCCCCTATTACATGGAGACTTACGGCTTCCACACCATTCACGGCCGCGCTCCGGCCTTTGCGACGGGCATCAAGCTCGCCAATCCGGAGCTCGATGTCTGGCTGGTGACTGGCGACGGTGACGGGATGTCCATCGGCGGCAACCACACGATGCACGTGCTGCGCCGCAACCTCAATTGCCAGATCATGCTGTTCAACAACGAGATTTACGGCCTGACTAAAGGGCAATATTCGCCGACCAGCCGACAAGGCACAAACAGCCCGACCTCGCCGATGGGTTCGGTCGACCGCCCGGCCAGCCCTTGCGCCTTTGCACTGGGCGCAGGCGCCCGATTCATCGCGCGCGGGTTCGATGTGTCGAAGAACCTGCCCGAAGTACTCAAGGCAGCTTACCATCACCGCGGTGCGGCCTTCATCGAGATTTTCCAGAACTGCATCGTCTACAACAAGGACGTGTTCGAGGATTTCGCGGCACCCAAGGGCGCCGAGGACCGCCAGCTCTGGCTCAAGCAGGGCGAACCGATGGTCTTCGCGAAAGGCACCAAGGGCATCGCGCTCGATGTCGAGAAGCTGACGCTCAAGGTGGTCGATGTCGTCGATGACGACTGGGCGGCGGCGGGTGTAATCGTCCACGACACCACCAACCGCTCGATCGCGCATATGCTGGTCGAAATGCCTTTCGGCGTGTTCCCGATGGCGCTCGGCGTGCTCTACGACGATCCCCGCCCAACCTTCGAAGACTCGATCCTCGGCCAGGACGCCAAAATGCGCGAAGGCAAAAGCGCCGATCTGGGCAAGCTATTGGCGAAGGGCCAGACCTGGACGGTGGAGCCTGACGGGCCGGAGTTGTAGGAAGATTGGTTCACACGAAGACACGAAGGCACGAAGTTGTCGCGTCTTGAGGAACTAGAGGCGATTGCCCGGATCGCGGTTGATTGCGGCTACCATTTGCATCGCGATGTCGGGCCGGGACTTCTTGAGAATGTCTATGAAGTCCTGCTTGCCGAGTATTTGAAGGACCGTGGCCTAGCGGTTGCACGGCAGGTTCGTGTACCAATAATGCACAAAGGACAGACGCTTGAAGAGGCATTTCGTGCGGACATTATCGTTGAGGATATACTGCTGTTGGAATTGAAATCCGCAGAGCGGATTTCCCTTGTCCATCCAAAGCAGGTTCTGACCTACCTGCGCCTTCTCAACCTGCCACTCGGTTTACTGATGAATTTCGGGCAAGGTACGTTCAAAGATGGCCTGAAGCGCGTCGCCAACGACTATTACGGGCGGATCGGCTGAGCGCGACATCTTCATGTCTTCGTGTCTTCGTGTGAGCAAAAAATGGACAACCTAACCCATTCCCTGATCGGTGCGGCGCTGGGCCAGGCGGGGCTTAAGCGCAGGACTGGCCTTGCCATGCCGGCGCTGATCCTCGCGGCGAACCTGCCGGATATCGATGCGCCGTGTGCGATCTATGGGGTGGAATCGCTCTCCATGCGGCGGGGGCTTACGCATGGGCCGATTGCGCTCGTGATCTTGCCGCTGCTGCTGGCGGGCGCCTTGTGGTGGTTCGACCGCTGGCAGTCACGGCGCGGCAAGCGGCCCGAGGGGCGGCTGCCGGTTGATTTCAAGTGGCTGCTTGCGCTGTGTTACATCGGCGCGTTCACACACCCGCTGTTCGACTGGTTCAACAACTACGGTATCCGCTTGCTGGAGCCGTTCTCGAGCCAGTGGTTCTATGGCGATACGCTGTTCATCATCGACCCGTGGATCATTGCGATGCTGGGCGGCGGCATTTGGACATCGCTGCGGCGGGAACGAGCGGGGCGGCTAAACTGGACGCGGCCAGCGATTGCCAGTTTGATTGGAATCCTGACATTTGTAGCACTGAATTTGGGTATTACGGCGCGGCATGAGTCCGAGTTTGGATCGGCCTTGCTGAATGGCGGACGGTTCATCGCCTCGCCTGTTCCGGTCAAGTTTTGGCAACGGCAGCACATTGTCGGGAAGCCTAGAGAAGCTTGGTACACGAACACTGTCTCCCTAAGCGGGCAAAGCGACTCGGAGCTTCGGCCGGTCGCTGATCACAGGTGCACTTGGCCAGACACCGAAGCTCTTTCGCGCACTCGACCAGACCTTCGGGCATTTCTGTTCTGGTCGAGAGCGCCTTATGCGGAGAGGTCTCAAACTGGAGACTACGTGGTGATCAGGGACGCAAGATTTTCGGGCTTTGGCGCAAGAGATCAATTCAAGGTCGAATTGCGAGGTGTCCCCTGTATGCACTCACCATCTAGCTACTTCGCAAAATGACCGCCCCCGTCATCGTCTGGCTGCGCCGCGATCTGCGGCTGACGGATCAGCCTGCGTTTTTCGCGGCAGCACAGCAAGGCCCGGTGATCCCGGTTTACGTGCTCGATGATGAGACGCCGAAACACCGCAAGATGGGCGGAGCATCGCGCTGGTGGCTGCACCATTCGCTCGCCAGCCTCGATGCCGATCTGCGCGAGGCCGGATCACGCCTGATCCTGCGGCGCGGCAAATGCGAGGACGTGCTCGGCGCACTGGCGGCGGAGAGCGGCGCGCAGTCGGTCCATGCGCTGCACCATGTCGAACCCTGGTGGCGCAATGCCGAGAAGGCGGTGGCGCAGCGGCTCGATTTGACGCTGCATCACGGCAATTACCTCGCCCCGCCGGGGTCGGTGCTGACCGGCGGGGGCACGCCGTTCAAAATCTACACTCCGTTCTGGCGCGCGCTGAACGAGCGGATGCCGCCGACCGAGCCGCTGCCGGTGCCGCAGCTCACCGCGCCTGATGTCTGGCCCGCAAGTGAGCGGCTGGAGGACTGGGGCCTGCTGCCGACAAAGCCCGACTGGGCCGGACGATTCCGCGAGGAATGGACGCCGGGCGAGGGCGGGGCTGGGGCCCGGCTCTCGGACTTCGCCGATCACGCGCGGCATTACTCCGACGAACGCAACCTGCCGTCGAAGGAAGGCACCTCGCGCCTTTCGCCGCATCTGCACTTCGGCGAGGTTTCGCCCGCGCAGGTCTGGCACGCGGTGGCCGATGCGGGCGGCTCGGTGCGCACCTTCCTTGGCGAGCTTGGCTGGCGCGACTATGCCGCCAATGTCGTCCACCAGTTCCCCGACTACGGGGCGCGCAGCTACAAGGCGGAGTTTGACCGGCTCGCATGGCGCAGCGGGCCGGAAGCCGACACAGACTTTACCGCATGGACCAAAGGCCAGACCGGCTACCCGATCGTCGATGCCGGGATGCGCCAGCTCTGGCACACCGGCTGGATGCACAACCGGGTGCGGATGATCGCGGCCTCGTTCCTGATCAAGCACCTGCTGATCGACTGGCGGCGCGGCGAGCAGTGGTTCTGGGATACGCTGGTCGATGCCGATTACCCGCAGAACAGCGTCAACTGGCAGTGGTCGGCGGGCAGCGGAGTCGACGCCAATATGTTTGTGCGGATCATGGCTCCGCTGACCCAGTCGCCCAAGTTCGATGCCGCGAGCTACATCCGCCAATGGGTGCCCGAACTGTCCGGTCTGGGCGACGGCGAAATCCACGATCCCGGCCTGCTCCGCCCGCGCGCATATCCTGCGAAGATCGTCGAACACACGGTTGGCCGTGCCCGCGCGCTTGATGCTTTTGCGCGGTTGAAAATGGTCGTCTAGGGCATTGCCCGCAGTCGCGCCGCGCGCCATATCGCAGGCCATGAGCGGAGCGGGTGTCGCCAGTGGAGAGCGCCTCGTTACAGGCGGCAAGCGGATCGGGATCGGTCCGTCGTGGCTGGCGCGCGTGGTTTCCGGCGGGTTCGGCCGGGTCTTGCGGCGGATCGATACCGGCCTTGTCAGCGGCAGAATCAACGGCACTTTGCCGGATGGCACGCATCTCGTGCTCGGCGGCCGCGCGCCGGGGTTCGAGGCCGATGTGACGCTGCACGATTACCGCGCACTGCTGCGACTGGCGACTGGCGGCTCCGCTGGCTGGTATCAGGCCTGGGCCGCGGGCGAGTGGTCAAGCCCCGATCCGGTGCAATTGTTCGCACTGTTCATGGCCAACGCTGCGACGCTTGGCACCACCGCGCGCGCGCGCGGACCATGGCGCTGGCTGGCCAAGGCCACACACCGGCTCCACCGCAATTCCCGGGCGGGGGCTGAGCGCAACATTCACGCCCACTACGACCTGGGCAATGACTTCTACGCGGCGTGGCTGGGTGACAGCATGGTCTATTCAAGCGCACGGTTTGATGGCGGCGCTGATGGGCTCGATGCGGCACAGGCGCGCAAGCTCGATACGATCGTGCAACGCGTTGCTGGCGCGCGTGAGGTGCTGGAGATCGGCTGCGGCTGGGGCGGGCTGGCCGCGCGGCTGCACCGGGATGGCGCTGCGGTCACCGCGATAAGTCTGTCCGACCAGCAGTTGGACTGGGCGCGCAGGCACCAGCCGTCCGGAATTGCCTTCAAACATCAGGACTACCGCGACGTTACGGGGCAGTTCGACGCGATTGTCAGCGTCGAGATGGTCGAGGCAGTGGGGCAGGAATACTGGCCCGATTTCTTCGCCGCGATTGACCGCACGCTCAAGCCCGGGGGTCGCGCGGCGATCCAGTACATCAGCATCCGCGACGACCTGTTCGAGGCCTATGCAGCGAGCGCGGACTTTATCCAGACCTACATTTTTCCAGGCGGAATGCTGGTCAGCGAGAGTGCATTTCGCCGACTTGCGGCACGGCGCGGGCTCGATTGGTCCGATCAGGCGAACTTCGGGCAGGACTATGCCGAAACGCTCAGGATCTGGCGCCAGAACTTCGATGCCGCCGTAGCCGAGGACCGTCTACCCGTCAGCTTCGATCAGCGCTTCATCAACCTGTGGCGCTATTACCTGATGTATTGCGAGGGCGGCTTTCGCGGCGGCGGGATCGACGTTGCGCAGGTCACGCTGGTCAAACCCGCATAAGCCGACCCCCGCCAGTGAGCTCTGACGGGGGTCGCTTGGGGTATCGTCGCTGGGGTCGGGTTGATCAGCAGATTGTGCGGTAAACGCTGTTGGGCTGATAGCGGGCCAGCAGGTTGTCATGGATGATCGGACTGAGCAGGCTGTCGAACGCACAGCCGACCTGGCTGTTGTCCCACCAGATCACTTCGGCTTGCAGCGATTCGAGGCCGGGCAGGGTCAGCCAGCAGACCGAACCAGGGTGGACCCGGTTGACCGAAGAGCCGCAAAAGCCGCTGATCGACAGATCGCTGATCACGGTCTGGAAGCCGCGCGCACCCGAAACGCGCAAGGTCGCCGGAATGGTCAGCCGCGTGCGCGGCGCGCAGCGATCTTCCTGCGCGGCGATCATGTAGCGGTCTGCCGTTTCGGAAAAATAGTCGGCCATGGTGCGCTGCCCTCTGTTTGATCCTTGCCACCGGCTTTCCGGATTGGCTTGGCAAAGTATGCAGCAGGCTGGTTGCGCAGAGCTTATTGGGGCTGGTTAACGATTTCGCGGTGCGGGCTGGCAAATTGTTCACCAAGCAAGGCAACGATCCGGGCCGCGACGACCTCCGGCGGCTTGAGCGAAGCCGGGTCTTCGCCCGGATAGGCTTTGGCGCGCATTGCGGTGCGGGTCGCGCCGGGATCGACGATTGCGACCCGGATCGCGCTGATGTTGCGCATTTCCTGGGCGTAGCAATCGACCAGCACCTCGGCCGCGGCCTTGCTGGCGGCATAGGCACCCCAGAACGCGCGCGGCTTGGTCGTCACGCTGGTGGTGAGGTGAACCAAGCGCGCATCCGGGCTGGCCTTGAGCAGCGGGCCGAACGCCCCGATCAGCGCCTGGGTCGCGAGGACATTGATCGTCAGCGCCTTGTTGAACCCGTTCTTGTCGATGTCACCCACCGGGGTGAGTTGAGGCAAGACAGCAGCGGCGTGAACCAGAATGTCGAGCGCAGGCCAGCGCGAGCTGATCGCGGACGCGAGCCGGGCAATGCCATCGGGATCGGCCAGATCGACCGGGGCGATCGTGGCCTTGCCATCGCTCGCGAAAATCCGCTCTTCCACGGCTTCGAGTGCCTTCGCGTCGCGTCCGGTCAAGACAACATGGGCACCTGCTGCGGCCAGCGCTTCGGCAATCGCTGCGCCAATCCCGCGACTTGCCCCAGTGACCAGGGCAACCTGGCCGTCGAACTGGCTCACGCCACCTTGTCCACGTGCAGCGAAAGCTGGCTGCCTTCGCCATCGCGCTCGGCCATATCGGTCAATCTGGTCGGGTAGTCGCCCGTGAAGCAGGCATCGCAGTGCTGCGGGCAATCGACGTTGCGCTGCTTTTCGCCAACCGCGCGGTACAGCCCGTCGATCGAGACGAAGGCGAGGCTGTCAGCGTGCATGAACTCGGCCATGGCCGGCACATCCATTTGCGCCGCCAACAACTTGCTGCGCTCTGGTGTGTCGACACCGTAGAAGCAGGAATATTCAGTTGGCGGGCTGGCGACGCGGAAGTGGACCTCGGCCGCGCCGGCATCGCGCATCATCTGCACGATCTTCATCGAGGTGGTGCCGCGCACGATCGAATCGTCGATCAGCACAATTCGCTTCCCGGCCACCAGCGCACGGTTGGCGTTGTGCTTGCGTTTGACGTCGGCGTGACGCGCGCCATCGCTCGGCTGGATGAAGGTCCGCCCGACATAGTGGGAACGGATGATGCCCAGCCCGAACGGGATCCCCGATTGCTGGGCATAGCCGATTGCCGCTGGCACGCCGCTGTCTGGCACGGGGACCACCAGGTCAGCCTTAACCGGGGCTTCGCGGGCCAGTTCGGCGCCGATCTGGCGGCGGACTTCGTAAACCGACTGTCCGCCCATCACTGAGTCCGGGCGGCTGAAATAGACGTGCTCGAAGATGCAGGGGCGGGGCGGATGCTTGCCGAACGGGCGGTGGCTGGAAATGCGCCCATCCTGCCGAACCTCGACGATCTCGCCGGGCTCGACCTCGCGCACGAATTCCGCGCCGACCACGTCGAGCGCGACCGTTTCGCTGGCGAACACCGTCGCATCACCCAGCTTGCCCATCACCAGTGGACGGATCCCCAGCGGATCGCGGCACGCGATCATCCGCTTAGGGGTCATGCAGATCAGCGAATAGGCGCCCTCGACCATTCGCAGCGCATCGACGAACCGGTCAAGCAGGGTGGGATAGCGGCTGGTCGCGATCAGGTGGATGATGACTTCGGTGTCAGAGCTCGACTGAAAGATCGCGCCTTTGTTCACCAGCTCCTGCTTGAGGGTCATGGCGTTGGAAATGTTGCCGTTGTGCGCGATCGAGAACCCGCCACGCGCAAGATCGGCATAGAGCGGCTGGACATTGCGCAGGCCGGAGCCGCCGGTGGTGGAATAGCGGACGTGGCCCGATGCCATATGGCCCGGCAGTTCGCCGAGGATGACATTGTCAGAAAAGACCTGCGCGACATGGCCGATCCCGCGCCGCGCGAAGAATTCCTTGCCGTCCCAGCTTACAATCCCGCAGGCCTCCTGCCCGCGGTGCTGCAAGGCGTGAAGCCCCAGCGCGGTCATCGCCGCTGCTTCTGGCGAGCTGATAACGCCGAAAATGCCGCATTCCTCGCGCAGCTTGTCGCCGTCGAGGTCGAGGAAGGGATGAGTGAGGTTCATCGATGTCCACCAGGAGCGCCGCGCCCTGCGCGCGCCTTTGACGACCTTTGCCGGGGAAGGCAAGGCTACATACCACGGAACTGCCCGCTATCCGCGACAAACCGCAGCCAGCCTAACGCCTGCAAACGAAACCATCGCCGGCCGCCACGGCAATCGACGGATAGGGGCAGAGCGGACGCTGACGGCCCGGCCATGGCGTATCAGGTCCAGCCTGCGCCGAGATTGAACCGGGAGCGGCGTCGTTGAGGACCCACTCTTCGAGCGCGCGCAAGCTGTCGAACTGGTCCGTTGCGGGACCACCGCCGCAATGGTTCATGCCGGGAACCGGAAACACCCGCACAAACCTGTCGGCACGCCCGTGATTGCGCGCGTTGACCTCATCCCACCAGGCCATCGTGTCGCGGGCAGAGAATACCGGGTCGGCCATCCCGTGCGGTACGATCAACTTGCCGCCATGACTGCGGAATGCCGTCAGATCGGCCGAACGCATAGCGATGTCCTGCCATGCCGATGTTCTGAACGGGCCGCCCATCGCATAGATTTTCGGCGCATCGCGGTCGAAGTCGAACGCAAGCTGCCATGCCAGCAACTGCGCCGGAGCAGTGCCCAGCGCCACCGGCGGATAGCTGAACACTGCCGCTAGCGAGCCTGCTCCGAGTGTAACGTTGCGTTCCGTTTTCCAAGCGCCCCAGCCCGAAGCAGCGATCCCGGCATCCCACGGGAACGGCGCGTAGAGCTGGTTGCCCGCACTATCGCGCGCACCGTCCATGATCCCCGCCAGCGCCGCGATCTGTGCATCGGCAAGGCAGTCTTGCGCGTTGCCTGCGCTGCATTGCCGCTTGCGCAATTCCGGCATTACTCGGGCGGTGGTGCATTGCTTCGACGCCGGAACCAGTCCGTCTGCTGCGCCATCGAGCGTGTCGCAAGCTGCGAGAACTGCATCGCCCGCCAGCTTGAGCTGCGAGGCCGGGAGCGCTGTGGCGAGCGTTGCAAGGCTCGGCACTTCACCGCGCGCAGTCGCGATCCGTGCCAGCTGCTGTGTATCCCAAGCCTGCGCAATTGCTGCGCGAGGCAGCGCGAAACCGGGGGCTGCTGCAACGATCCCGTCAAACGCGTCGGGATAGCGCTGGGCAAAGGCCATGCCTTCCTGCCCGCCCTTCGAGCAGCCCCAGAACAACTTGGTGGTCGCGTCGCGGCCATAGGCGCGGCGGATCAGGTGCCGGCCCAGATCGTAGCTGGGCTTCAGGCTGGTATGGCCATAGTCGGCGCGGGCGCGTGGATCATGGCCGAAGACCAGATTGCCGCCCATGTCTGCAACGGAGTTGCGGGCGTTGTCGTGGCCGCTGTCCTGCGCAATCACGGCATAGCCGCGCAGCAGGGCGGCCGGATTGCCAGGGCCGTTGAAGCCGGTCGCGTCGGCGACCGAGCCGTTGCTGCCGCCGCCGCCATTGAAGAAGAACCGGCCGTTCCAGTCCGCTGGCAAGCGCATCCGGAAGCTGGTGCGATAGGGGCCGCCGGCGATGCCGTCGTGATCGCCGTAAGTGCCCTCGATCAGGCAGTGTGCAGGAAGTGGAGGCGAAGCCTTGCCCCGAATGTCGACGGTTGAACCAGCTTCGAGCCAGCGCGCGGCTGTTAGCTTGAGACTTGCCACGGGCGCATCGGCCAGCGCGGATTGCGCCAGTGCCAAACACTGCGACGCAGCGAAGGGTGCGGCAAGCGACGCGACGCCCGGCCCGCCGTCTTGCGCAGCGCAGGACGCGAGCAAGGCCGAAGCCAGCAGCGACAGTGCGCTGCCAAGCCGGCTCCGACCTTGCCCTTCCACGTTTAGAAGTCCGCCCGCAGACGCACGCCGAACTCACGCGGCGCACCGACGAACTGGTTCACTGCCGTCCGTCCGCTGATGTAGACCTTCTTGGTCACATTGCTGGCGAACAGTTGCAGCTCGAAGTTGTCGATCTGGAACGCCACGTTGGCCGAAAGCAGGCCATAGCCCGGGATCCGGTCGCGCACTGGGTTGTAGGCGATGTAAGCATATTGCTCGCCGATATAGGCGTAGCTGACCCGCGGCGTGACCTTGATGTCGCCCGCTTCGATCTCATACGCCGCGCTGACATTCCACGACCACTTGGGCGAATAGAGGTTTGGCCCGCTGGTGGTAGAGATCAGGTACGGCGCATAATCGACACATGGGCTAGGCACGCCGGGTGCGGTGCATTGCGGACGGTTGGTTACCCCCGGATTGGCAAGCGCAAAGGCGCGGGTGTCGACCAGTGCGGTCCCGGCCGAAAGGCTTGAATCGACGTATGCGAAGCCGCCGTCGAACTGGAACCCGCCGCTCTGGTACTGGAATTGCCCTTCGACTCCCTTGAGCGTCGCGTTGGCAATGTTGAACACCGCGTTGAGCCCGGTAGTGGGATTGATGCTGTCGAGCTGGAAGTCGGTGTAGTCGTAATAGAACGCGCCGATCTGGGTGCGCAGCGCACCATCGAGGAACGCCGATTTCCAGCCGATTTCATAGTCGATCACGGTTTCGGGGCGGAAGCTGACAGTCGGGGCCTGAATGCCGCCGGCCTTGTAGCCCCGCGCGACGAAGGCGTAGACCAGATTGTCTGCATCGGGCTTCCAGTTGAGCGCAACCTTGCCGGTCATCATCTTGTCGTGATGATTGCCGCCCGGATTGCCAACCACAGTGCCGTTGCCAAGGCTGACCGACCCGGTCGAGATATTTGAGTACCACGAGTGGCGCCCGCCGATGTCGATCGATAGCTGCTCGCCCAGCGGCACTGTGACTTGCGCAAAAATGCCCTTGGTCCGCTTGTCAGGCTTGACCAGGATATTGGTGGTGTTGTTGCCGTTGGAGAAATTGTTGTTCACCACGTCGATCAGGTTCTGCTGATAATAGCCGCCCAGCACCCATTTGAAGGCCTGACCTTCGGGCGAGAGCACGTTGAATTCCTGCGTGATCTCGCGCTCGTTGACCGATTGGAACTGGGCGCTGCGGGGCAGCGTGGTCGTGTTCGTGGCATCCTGATCGTAGAAGTTCCAGATGCGCTTGCGGGTAAAGCCTGAGAGCGAGCGGAACACCACGCCGCCGCTGGTGGTCAGATTCATCCGCAAGGTCGTCTGGAAGTTGCGCTCGGAATTGCGGGTCTCATCCGAATAGCTGAGCAGGTAGGGATCGGCATTGGCGAAGCTGGCGTAGCGGGTGAGCGGTCCGGGCTGCCAGGCATAGCCTTCGGTTTCCTTGCGACCCCACTCGGCCTTGAGCAGCGCGTCGAAGTTGTCGCTCGGTTCCCAATAGAGCCCGATCCGGCCTGCCAGCTCGTCGAGCGAAGCCGGGCGGGCCACCCGGCCGGTGTTGTTGCGGTAATAGCTGTTGCGATTCATCACATAGAACGCGCCGCGCACCGCCAGAGTATTGCCGAGCGGCAAGTTGAGCGCGCCCTCCGCGCCGCCGCGGCCGTAGTTACCAAGCGTCAACTGGGCATAGCCCTCGGCCGAACCGAGCTTGGGGCTGCGGCTGTTGATGAACACTGCGCCGCCGGTCGAGTTAGAACCCACAAAGGTGCCCTGCGGACCGCGGAACACTTCGACCCCGGAAATGTCGTAGAAGCCGTTGGTAGTGACCACCGGCGGCTGGAACATTCCATCGACATAGGTCGAAACGCCGTTCGAGGCGTTGGCGTTGCCGCTGGCGAGGCCGATCCCGCGAATGTTGACGTTCTGGGTCAGCCCGGAGTTGGTCACGGTCAGGCCCGGCGCGATCCGCTGAAGGTCTTCAACCTTGGCGACCGCGCGGTCCTGCAAGGCATCGGCGCCAAGCGCGGTGATCGCGGCGGGCACATCCTGCACGCGCTCGTTGCGCTTCTGGCCGGTAACGACGATTTCGGTGCTTTCGGCTTCGTCTGTCACCTCGTCGGCGGCGAAGGCGACTTGCGGCAGAAAAGTCAAGGCTGCTGCAGCGAGCAGCCCGTATTTGGTGGTCTTCATGGTGGTCCTCTCCCCTTAGATTTCTTGTTCGGCGTTTTCGCCGATTTGTTTGCGCAGCCCGTCCGCAATGCGGTCGAGCAGGCGCTCAAACTGCTCGCGTTCGGCGTCGTTCAGGTCGGCGCCGAGATGACGGTCGATTTCGACCGACGCGGCGATGAAGCGCGTGTGAAGGTCTTCGCCGTGCCCGGTAATGTGGAGCGCATTGGTGCGCTGGTTGCGTCCCTCGCGCCGCTCTATCGCACCGAAGCGGACCAGCACGTTGACCATTTCCATGGCGCTGGCGCGGTTGATGTCGAGCGCGCGGGCGAGGTCGGATTGGCCAGCCCCCGGATGTGCGCGCACAAACGCGAGAGCAGTTGCCCGGGCCGGTGTCAGGCCGATGTCGCTGAGGTGATCCCGCATAAGCTGCATCGCCAGAAGGTCGGTGCGATGCAGCCGGTAACCCAGCCGCGATTCGATCTCACCAAGCGGCCCTGACTGAACTTTGCGCGCAGTTGCAGCAGCTTGCGCTACTCCATCGCGTTCAGGTGCGTCTCCCATCGGTTGCCTCTCCTGTGCAATCGTTGATCGCCTTATACCTATGTATGGCAACCATACAATAACTTTCGTCGTGTGACCGTCATCCGTCGGTCAGCCCGCACTTGCCTGTGCGTGCCGCGCGCCCTAAGTCCGCGGCGTTCCTCAAACAAATGCGAGCCCCAGTGATCCTTTCCCCGTTCGAATGGACCATCGCCAAGCGCTACATGCTGCCCGGAAGGGGCGAGGCGTTCATTGCGCTGGTGGCAGGCATCAGTCTCGTCGCGGTAATGCTGGGCGTCGCCGCGCTGGTGATCGTGATGAGCGTGATGAACGGCTTCCGCGCCGAATTGCTCGACAAGATCGTCGGCCTCAACGGCCATGCGTTGATCCAGGGCTATGGCGGGCAGCTGGAAAATTGGCGCGCGGTGCTGGCTGATGCGAAGGCGACCCCCGGCGTGGTCCGTGCATCGCCGCTGATCGAACAGCCCTTGCTCGCCACGCTCAACGGCCGGGTCGCGCCGATCCTGGCACGCGGCAATACGGCTGAGGACATCGTCCGGCTCAAACCCAAGGTGAAGATCGGCAACCTTGGCGATCTCCAACCCGGCACCAACCACGTCGCGATCGGCAGTCAGCTTGCGATGAATGTCGGCGCGCGGGTCGGCGATACGATCACGATCATCAACCCGCAGGGCCGCGCCACGCCGTTCGGCACGGTCCCGCGTCAGGTTGGCTACACGGTCGCTGCGATCTTCGAGGTCGGGGTCTATGCCTTCGACGAGACCTATGTGGTCATGCCGATGGCAGATGCGCAGACGCTGCTGCTCACCGGCGACACGGTCGGGATTATCGAGGTGACCACCGAAGACGCCGATCTGGTGGGAGAGATCGTCGCCCCGCTGCGTCAGAAATATGCCGGACAAGCGGTGATCAACGACTGGAAGACGATCAACTCGACCCTGTTCGAGGCGCTGGCGGTGGAGCGGGTGGCGATGTTCATCGTGCTCTCGATCATTGTCCTGGTGGCGGTGTTCAACATCCTTTCGAGCCTGATCATGCTGGTCCGTGCCAAGACCCGCGACATCGCGATCCTGCGCACGATCGGCGCGACGCGGCGCTCACTGCTCAAGATCTTCGTGACAGCAGGCTTCCTGATCGGAGCGCTGGGGACGCTGGCCGGACTGTTGCTTGGCTTCGTGTTCCTCTATTTCCGCCAGCCGATCGTCCGCGCGATCGAGGTGCTGACCGGCCAGAACCTTTGGGATCCCTCGATCCGCTTCCTGACCGAGCTGCCCAGCCGCAGCGATCCCAAGGAGATTGTCGGAATTTCCATCATGGCGCTGGTGT
>Ga0114940_10000396_pt1 | contig 21861 bp, 21 predicted proteins | sample ColdCreekSource_FD_87195 | JGI IMG/M metagenome (GOLD analysis project Ga0114940, IMG submission 87195) | Groundwater microbial communities from Cold Creek, Nevada to study Microbial Dark Matter (Phase II) - Cold Creek Source | ecosystem: Environmental > Aquatic > Deep subsurface > Groundwater ... | reverse complement strand
TGTTTGGCTTTCTACCCAATCACCATCGTTGCAATACAATATGCCGTCAATGGTGCGCATTTCTGCTCTGTGAATATGCCCACACACCACGCCATCGTGACCAAGATTCCGCGCCTCGCGTGCGACTGCAACCTCGAAATCAGTCACATAGTTGAGCGCTTTTTTGACTTTTTGCTTGAGGTAAGCAGACAAGGACCAATACGGCAATCCAAAATGTCCACGTAGTCGGTTTAGATGCCGATTGAGCTTGAGCGTGAATTCATACGCGTTGTCACCCACATAAGCCAACCACTTGGCGCATTGGATAACGCCATCAAAATAGTCACCGTGTATGACCCACAACTTAACCCCTTTGGCGGTGACATGAACTGCATCTTGTACGACTTCAACGCCGCCAAAATGATGCCCGATAAACCCACGGGCAAACTCATCATGATTGCCTGGAACAAATATGACCCGACTACCCTTGCGAGCACTACGCAATATTTTCTGCACCACATCGTTGTGCGACTGCGGCCAATACCATTTGCGCCGTAACTGCCAACCATCAATGATGTCGCCGACCAAATACAGGTAATCGCTGGGATGGGCTTTTAAAAACTCAAGCAATGGCGCAGCTTGGCAGCCTTGTGTCCCTAGATGAATATCTGATATAAAAACTGCACGAAATTTAGCATCTTTATGCCCCTCAAACTCTGGGTTCGAAGCGGACGCTAAGAGGCCTTGAATCCAAGCTTGTTCCGATTCAAAAAAAGTTCGCATTTCGTGACCTATGGCTACGCACCCAAAAAATGCTTGCGATAACGATCCGGCATGTCTGAAATACGCATCATCATTGGCAAATCAGCCGTATTGAAATCAGGATCCCATGCTGGCGCACCCAACACTTTTGCCCCTAAGCGCAGGTAGCCTTTGATCAATGCAGGCGGTGCAATATCTAGCGTGTCATCTAACTCGTCTACCGGGAGCGACAAGCGCGGTGTCACTTGCTGTTCGGAAGGCGCTAAATGCTTCTCTTTGACTTGCCGCCAAATACTAGCAGCGGCATCCCCGCTTACCATGCCGTTGTGTAGCATGGGGATGCTTGCACAACCAATCATGGTGTGCAACTGGTTACGCTCCATAAACTCGGCCAGCGCCCCCCATAGTGCCATGATGACACCACCTTGGCGATAGTCGATGTGCACGCAACTACGCCCCAGCTCAACCATGTGCGGGCGCAACTCTCGCAGATTTGTCAAATCAAACTCTGCATCAGAATATGTGCGGCCAATTCTCTTGGCTTGAACGGGTGTTAATGCACGGTAAGTACCTACTACGCGTCTTGTCTCAACATCACGCACAAGTAAATGTTCGCAAAAATTATCGAAACTATCGATGTCATGTCTTGCAATGGGTGTTTTCAAATTAGCCCCCATCTCAGTCGCAAACACGTCAAAGCGTAGACGTTGAGCTTCCCTGACTTCATCTTGGTGCTTCGCCCAAGAAACTTCAATGCCACTGCGTCCGGTAGCAGCAATTGATTTCTCACTTTTTACCTCAATTGGCGGAAAGAAACGATGCAACAAACCCCGAGGCAAAGCTATGGGCGACAGATCAAACGTAGGTGTTGGTATTTCTCTCATGCAACTTCCTTTTTTATTGAATGTGCATGCAGTTTGCGATTTGGCTGTGACAGGCTTATGAAGCTTTTATGTAGGTTTTATGACAGAGACAGGCATGATTGAATATGCGTTGGAAAATTGAAAATATTCATGACGTTTTTTGTATTTTATTTCTATAATTCAAATATAATTGAATTATGAAAATAAATTCATCACATCATTTAACGAAAACCACACCTCTGACCGAAGAGCTTGCCGTCAAAGCACTAGCTGCTTTGGCGCATGGCCACAGACTGCGGGTTTTCCGAGCCTTGGTTGTTGCTGGGCCAACGGGTTTGACACCAGGCATGCTGTCAGCCCAGCTTGATGTAGCGGCCAGCGCTTTATCTTTTCACCTCAAAGAGTTGGCATATTCGAGCATGGTCAGCATTGAACACCAAGGCCGTAACCTAATTTACCGCGCTAATTTTGAGCAGATGAATACGCTTTTGGCGTATTTGACCGAGCACTGCTGCGCTGGTGAACCATGCGAAGTGACTGATGACGACGCCATTTGCACGACTTGTTAATCGAACTAAATATCACGTAAACCTCTGATTTATAAAATTTTTAAGGAAGTACCATGACTGACAAAACCATCAACGTTCTATTTCTCTGCACCCACAACTCAGCCCGCAGCATTTTGGCCGAAGCTTTGCTCAACCACTTGGGACAAGGCAGATTCAAAGGTTTCTCCGCTGGCAGCAGCCCACGCGACAACCAACAGCCCAACCCGCTAGGACTTCAAACGCTGCAAAAAGCGGGTATCAGCACAGATGGGCTGTACAGCAAAAGCTGGGATGAGTTTGCCCTTCCTGACGCACCACACATGGACTTAGTCATCACCGTGTGCGACAACGCCGCAGGTGAGGTCTGCCCTTTCTGGCCTGGTCAGCCCGCCACTGCGCACTGGAGCTATAGCGACCCCTCTGCTGGCGACGGCACAGACGAGCAGAAACTTGAAGCCTTTCGCCAAACTCTGCACGCTATCCGCCACAGGTTGGAGCTTTTTGTCAACCTGCCCGCCACCAGCGTCACCAAACTGATGCTGCAAACCAGTGCCCGTGAACTTTCCAAATCATGAGCGCAGCAGAAAATTTAGACCAAACGCAAGCAATTCACCTCAACAAACAGTTTTTCGCTGAATTTATAGGCACCGCCGCCCTGCTCTGCGCCGTGATAGGTTCGGGCATCATGGCTGAGCGTTTGAGTGGTGGCAATGTGGGTGTGGCTTTGATTGCCAACACACTAGCCACCGTTTTTGTGCTGTTTGTGTTGATTGAAATTTTGGGGCCCATCAGCGGTGCGCATTTCAACCCTTTTGTGACTTTGGTTGTTTACTTTAAAAATAGATCAAATAGCACTCTAGCCGGCGTATTTACTGCCCAAGCAGCTATTTTATTTATAGCAACACAGCTAGTAGGAGCAATAGCTGGCGCGTGGTTAGCGAATGCCATGTTTGAGTTACCCATGCTGCAATTGAGCACCCATGTGCGTAGCGGTACAGGCCAATGGATTGCTGAATCTGTGGCAACGGCTGGTTTGATCGTCGTGATTTTGCGCTCTAGCGGAGATGGCGTTAACGCCAAAGCCAGCGCGCTGGTGGCATGCTACATAGGTGCGGCCTATTGGTTTACCGCTAGCACATCGTTTGCCAACCCTGCTGCGGTGGTGGGGCGGATGCTGAGCGACAGTTTTGCGGGCATTGCACCGGCTAGCGCATTGAGCTTTGTCGCAGCGCAGGCTTTGGGGGCAGCGGTTGGGGTTGGGATCAACCATTTGTTAGAGCCTATTGATGATTCAGGGATTCAAGGATTGAAATGACCGATTTACCGAATTTAGACACTGCCCTTTTCGCCATTCCAGACACTTCAAAGCTTCAAGTTGCTGCAAAAGAACTCTCAACAGCACATCCACCGCGTATTTTGCTGCTCTACGGCTCGCTGCGGGAGCGGTCGTTCAGCCGCTTACTCAGCGAAGAAGCCGCCCGTTTGCTTCAAGCGATGGGCTGCGAAACCCGCACTTTTAACCCGCATGGGCTGCCACTGGCGGACGATGCGCCCGAAAGTCACCCCAAAGTACAAGAATTACGTGACTTGGCTGCTTGGGCCGAAGGCATGGTGTGGACGTCTCCCGAACGCCACGGCGCGATGACCGGCATCATGAAAACCCAGATCGATTGGATTCCCTTGAACAGCGGCGCGGTGCGCCCTACACAAGGCAAAACTTTAGCGGTAATGCAGGTTTGCGGCGGCTCGCAATCGTTCAATGCAGTCAACCAGCTGCGCATCTTAGGCCGTTGGATGCGGATGTTAACGATTCCCAACCAATCTTCTGTCGCAAAAGCGTTTTTAGAGTTTGACGAGACAGGTCGAATGAAACAATCACCTTACTATGACCGCGTGGTTGATGTGATGGAAGAGTTGGTAAAATTTACGCTGCTGACGCGTGAGATCTCATCTTATTTGGTTGATCGCTATAGCGAGCGCAAAGAAAATGCTGAAGAATTGATGAAACGGGTTAACCAGACGCAGATTTAACGAAAAAGAACGGAATTTATACATCAAATTCGATTGCAGCCAGCATATTATATGCCTGAATAGCTATGTTATTTATAGCAAAAACTTTTAACTCAATAAGTTATATTCACCACCACGTTCAAGCGCGCGTTTGTAGCCTGCTCTAGCATGTATGCGTCTGATGAATGCGTTGATTTTTGGGTAGGATTCGTCTAAACCGCCACGTACTGCAGCAGCTTCTAAGGGGAAGCTCATTTGGATGTCAGCACCCGTCAAACGCCCGCCAGCAAACCATGTGGATTTTCCTAATTCGGACTCAATATAGTCTAGGTGTGCCTTGATTTGAGGGTCAATAAAACTTGATTTGGCCTTTTTAGAGATAGCTTTAGCTATGGGTTTCGCAAAAAACGGCATGGGCGCTTTTTCAATATAGTTAAACATCAGCTTCATCAACAATGGCGACATCGCAGAGCCTTCTGCAAAATGCAGCCAATATGTGTAGCGCAGACGAGTTGGCGTGCCCGGTGCTGGCGACAATTTGCGCTCGATATCATAGCGATCAATCAAATATTCAACAATTGCACCTGATTCAGCAACAACAGTATCCCCATCTGTGATAACTGGAGACTTGCCTAAAGGATGAACTTTCAGCAAAGACTTTGGTGCAAGCATCGTCTTTGGGTCACGTTGGTACCGTTTAACGGTGTAGTCCACACTTAGCTCTTCCAAGAGCCAAATAACACGCTGTGAACGAGAGTTATTTAAGTGGTGAACCGTAATCATTATGCGAAATTCCTAAAATGACGTCTAGGTTTTGAGCGTATCGGCTATTCGTTGCGCACAATTCTTGGCTTGCACGGCATTTTGAGCTTCGACCATGACACGTACCAAAGGTTCTGTGCCGCTTGCACGAATCAGAACACGACCAGTATTGCCAAGCTCTGCTTCAACAGCTTGGGTTGCTTTGATAAGCGCAGGCATTTTTTGTAGTTCGACCCAAGTTTGACCAGGCTGTAAGCGCACATTTATCAGTGTTTGAGGAAACAGCGTGACATCGCTTAGCAGTTGTGCCATGGTTTTACCACTACGCGTACAAGCTTGTAGCACTTGCAAAGCACTAACAAGACCATCGCCTGTGGTGTGCTTGTCAAGTGCTAGCAGATGACCTGAACTCTCGCCTCCTAAAATCCAGCCACGTTTGTCTAACTCTTCCAAGACATATCTATCACCCACTTTGGCACGAACAAAGGCAACGCCTTTTGCTTTTAAGGCCAGCTCGACTGCTAAATTGGTCATCAAAGTACCAACGGCACCTGGCACGGGCTCAGCACGGGCCAAACGCTCAGTAACCATCAGATATAGCACTTCATCGCCGTTGAACAAACGACCCTGCGCATCTACAAACTGCAATCGATCAGCATCGCCATCAAGCGCAATACCATAATCAGCTTTATGAAGCTGCACAGCTGCAATCAATGCGTCCGGATGCGTGGCACCTACTTCATGGTTGATGTTCAAACCATCGGGGGCGCAGCCTATAGAAATCACTTCTGCACCCAACTCATGGAACACTTTAGGAGCAACTTGGTAAGCAGCACCATGCGCGCCATCAACGACGATTTTCAGCCCTTTGAGCGTCAAATCATTAGCGAAGGTGCTTTTGCAAAATTCGATGTAGCGACCTGCGGCATCATCCAAACGCTTAGCCTTACCTAAGTTTGCTGAATCAACCCATTTAGGCGCCTCTTCCATAGTGGCTTCAACAGCAAGCTCCCATGCGTCATCAAGTTTTGTACCCTTGGCACTGAAAAACTTAATGCCATTGTCAGCAAATGCATTGTGGCTGGCGCTGATAACAACACCTAGGCTTGCGCGCTGCGCACGCGTGAGGTAAGCCACAGCAGGTGTGGGAATAGGCCCCAATAGCACGACATCAACACCAGCTGAGTTAAAGCCGGACTCTAATGCACTTTCCAGCATATAGCCTGAAATACGCGTATCTTTACCAATCAAGACCGTAGGGCGCGCCTCTGTTTGCTTGAGCACGCGACCAACTGCGTGCGCCAGTTTAAGTACGAAATCAGGCGTGATAGGGTGCTGCCCTACTGCACCGCGAATACCGTCTGTACCGAAGTATTTTCTTGTCATATTAATTATATTTTTGCTTATTATATTCAGATGTGTAACTAACTTCAACAAAAATTAACAGGCAGCAACAAAATTAACCGTCACCGATTTTTACTGCTCGAATCTTACTTAAATCTTGCTTAAACCTTTCTTAGACCTTACGCAAAGCAGTAACCGTGCTGAGTACCTTTAAGGCGGCTACGGTTTCTTTCACATCGTGCACCCGAACAATGCTGGCACCATTTTGTACAGCAAGCACGGCAGCCACAACGCTGGGCGGCATGCGCTGCTCTATTGACAAACCCGTCACAACGCCCAGTGATGATTTGCGCGACCAGCCAGAAAGTAAAGGTAAGCCAAGTGCGAGCAACTCACGTTGACGTGCCAGCAATGCAAAGTTTTGCTCAACAGTTTTCCCAAAACCAATGCCAGGGTCAATCGAAATACGTGATAAATTAACCCCCAGACCACATATATATTGCCTCCGCTGCTCCAAAAAAGAGAGCACTTGAGCAACTATTGCATTGGCATCACCTAGCATGGTTTCAGACTGCATGGTTTGCGGTTCTTTGTGCATATGCATCAGACAAACGCCGCAGCTGGAATGCTGAGCAACAATTGCCGCTGCCCCAGGCTGCCGCAGCGCCCAAATGTCGTTGATGATGTCAGCACCTGCATCCAACACAGCCTGCATGACTTGCGGTTTGTAAGTGTCTACAGAAACAGGAACGCCGAGTTTGACCGCTTCAACCACAACAGGTAGGACGCGAGATAACTCTACCTCCAGCGGCACTTGCGGCGCGCCTGGGCGAGAAGACTCGCCACCGATGTCTAGGATATCTGCACCCTCTTCAAGAAGTTTTGTCGCATGCTTGATAGCAGAACCAGACAAGGCGTATTTGCCACCGTCTGAGAACGAATCAGGCGTGACATTGACAATGCCCATCACTTTGGGCTGCGTCAAGTCGATTTGAAATCGACTTGTTTGCCAATTCATAAACACCTACAAGAGATATAGCGCGATTAACTATGCTGCCGTAGGCGCTGCTTCAGGCTTAATCACAGGGGCACTGCCACTACCGCCAGTGTTACTGTCCGCTGGGGGTATGCGCGGCGTCCAATCTTTAGGAGCTAGTGGCTGCTTGCCGGCCATGATGTCGTCGATTTGATCACTGTCTATGGTTTCCCATTCCAGCAAAGCTTTCGCCATGGCATGCATTTTGTCTTGGTTGTCTTCAATCAGTTTACGAGCGCGGCCATATTGCTCATCAATAATTCGTCTAACCTCTGTATCTACTTTGAGCATTGTTTGCTCGCTCATGTTGGTGGTCTTAGTGACCGAACGACCCAAGAAGACTTCACCCTCATTGTCCGCATAAACCATAGGACCCAGTGCTTCAGACATGCCATAACGCATCACCATATCACGAGCCAGACCAGTGGCACGCTCAAAGTCGTTACTGGCACCTGTTGTCATTTGCTTCATGAACACTTCTTCTGCGATACGACCACCAAACAACATGGCAATCTGGCTAAGCATGAACTCACTGTCATAGCTGTAACGATCTGCCGCTGGCAAGCTCATGGTTACACCCAGAGCACGTCCACGCGGGATGATGGTCACTTTATGAACCGGGTCGCACTTAGGTAGCATTTTGCCGATCAAGGCGTGGCCAGCTTCGTGGTAAGCCGTGTTACGGCGCTCTTCCTCGGGCATGATCATGCTCTTGCGCTCAGGGCCCATCAAAATTTTGTCTTTGGCTTTCTCAAAATCTTGCATCTCCACCACTCGTGCATTGCGACGCGCAGCCATCAAAGCAGCCTCGTTGCACAAGTTCGCCAAATCAGCACCACTCATACCTGGCGTGCCACGGGCAATCGTACCTGGGTTAACGTCTTGCGACGCTGGGATTTTGCGCATGTGGACGTTCAAAATCTGCTCACGGCCGCGGATATCAGGTAATGTTACATAGACTTGGCGATCAAAACGACCGGGACGTAGCAAAGCGGCATCCAAAATATCAGGACGGTTGGTTGCAGCAACCACAATCACACCGAGGTTGGTTTCAAAACCATCCATCTCAACCAGCATTTGGTTCAAGGTTTGTTCGCGTTCGTCATTGCCGCCACCGACACCCGCGCCGCGCTGGCGACCAACCGCGTCAATCTCATCAATAAAAATGATACAAGGCGCATTTTTCTTGGCGTTTTCAAACATGTCTCTCACACGGGATGCGCCAACACCAACAAACATTTCAACGAAGTCAGAACCTGAAATCGCAAAGAAAGGCACTTTGGCTTCGCCAGCAATTGATTTCGCCAACAAAGTTTTACCTGTACCCGGTGGGCCAACGAGCAGCAAACCACGGGGGATGCGGCCACCCAACTTTTGGAAACGACCTGGGTCTTTCAAAAAGTCGACGACCTCCTTGACTTCTTCTTTGGCTTCGTCACAACCCGCCACATCTGCAAAGGTCACGGTATTAGCGCTTTCATCGAGCAATTTAGCCTTACTTTTACCAAAGCTGAATGGGCCGCTTTTGCCGCCGCCTTGCATTTGCTTCATGAAATAAACCCAAACGCCAATCAGTAAGAGCATAGGACCCCAGCTCATCAAGAGTGACATCAGTAAAGAGCCCTCTTCGCGCGGTTTCACGTCAAATTTAACGTTGTTGGCGATCAAATCACCCACCAAACCGCGATCCATGAATGTGCCAGTGGTGCGAATTTTGCTGTCGTCTAATTTGGTGCCCACAATTTCGGAGCCGCCAGCGCCCTCGCTGATCGTTACTGTTTTGAATTGCTTGTTGCGGACTTCTTCTAAAAAGTCAGAGTAGCCCACGTAGCCAGTTTGCGCACCGCTTTTAGCGTCAAACTGTTTAAAAACGGTGAACAACACCATCGCAATGACCACCCAAACGGCAAACTTCGAAAACAATTCTTTATTCAAGAGAAACTCCTTAGGACTACTTAGTCAACATGCGTCTGATTTTAGGCTTTTCAAGACGAAAAAGCGCGAATAAGTCCTGTTTTAAGGGCATTTAATGCCCTAAATTGCATCAAACTATATCAATCTAGGACAGGATTCATAAATTTGAAAGAACGCTGCTATTACTTTTGACCCATGCCGACCAAAAACGTTTCTGAAGACTCTGAGCGTGACGACGCTGGTTTGATCGCCTTAACCACTTTAAAGTGCGCCTTAAACATCACCACCAGCTGGCTGTAGCCGCTGCCATGAAAAACTTTAGCAACTAGGGCACCTTCGGGTTTCATGTGGTTCTTGCAAAAATCTATTGCCAATTCGATCAAGTTTTCAACGCGAGCGGCGTCAGTGGCATCAATTCCCGATAAATTGGGTGCCATGTCGGACACCACCACATCAGCCAAATCGCCCTTCATCTCAGATGTAAGCTGGCTGAGCACAGCCTCTTCGCGGAAATCGCCTTGGATGAAAACCACGCCTTCTACCGGCTCCATCGCCAGTAAATCCAGCGCAATGATGCGACCATTCAACTCGCCCACGGCAGCGCCGCCGCCCGTTGCGGTTTTGGGAGACAATTTGCGGCGAATGTACTGGCTCCACGCACCGGGCGTTGAGCCTAAATCAATCACCATATGGCCAGGCTTGATCAGCTTATGCGCTTCGTCAATTTCTTTGAGTTTGTAAGCGGCGCGGGCACGGTAGCCTTCGCGTTTGGCGAGTTTGACGTAGGTGTCATTGACGTGGTCGTTCAACCATGCTTTGTTGACTTTTCTACTTTGCGTTTTAACTTTCACTAATTTGCTTCCACTTTTTCATATATCTTTTACCTTTTATCTATAGTCATTATCCTCTGTCGCCGCTGCAATTTGGCCAAACACCATGTTCTTACCTAGTAATCACCGATAATAGAGCCTATGTCAAAAATAATACTTACCCCTGCACAGCGCAAAGTTCACCGCGCTGAAGCGCACCACCTGTCACCCGTTGTCATGATTGGTAACGACGGTTTGTCTGCTGCTGTCAAAAAAGAAACCAACGCCGCGCTGAACTCTCACGGTTTGATCAAAATCCGCGTTTTGGGTGATGACCGCGTTGTTCGCGAAGAAATGTACCAAACCTTGGCTGAAGAGCTCTCTGCCGCACCGATTCAGCATATCGGCAAACTTTTGGTACTGTGGCGCCCGATTTTGGAGATCAAAAAAGAGCGCTCTGAAGATGAAGACCGCATGGCGGGACCACGTGATTTCAAGGTTTTAAAGTATTCAAGCCGTGGAGGCCAGCGTCCAGAAGTGAAAACTTTGCGCGTACTGGGTAATCAGCGATTGACGCAAGGCGGTAAAGTAAAACGTGCACAGCCTAAACAAACCTCGGTTAAGAAGCGCAGCCAGACTTAATATTTAAATCAGTGTGATGAAAAAATCATACTATTAAATATATGATTTGAATACTAAATCTAACTTGCCAATTTAGTATTCGATAACTTCCAAAGCACAACACCCGCGCAAACCCACTGCGCGAGGTACATCAAACTTCCGACCGCATGCCAGAGCATCAAGTTCTCTCTGGCCACGATGCGGGGTGATACGCCAAACGCAACCAGCATAGACATCAGCACACCAAATGCTACAAATATAATAGCTGTAGAGGCAGGAAATACGCCGGCTAAAGCCATATCCACATCACTTTTAGCATTATTTTCTGTGTTGATGTGATTTTGGATGCGTTTGGGGCGCAATATCAGCAACAACACCAAACCGCAGCCGACAGACACCCAAGTTTGTACTTCAAACAACCTTGCTGCCATATTACCTGCCAATGCTTTGGTCGGCAGATGCTGAAACAGCATCGGCACAACAAAGAAACCAAGCGTAGTTAAACTACCCCACCAGAGTGCTGCGGTGAATATTGTTAGCTTAGAAAGTATTATATTGTTCAATATTAAAAATAATACTAAATATAACGAACGCTAATAATTTCGTAGCTCTTCACACCACCCGGCGCTTGAACTTCAGCGGTATCGCCCTCTTCCTTGCCAATCAAAGCACGCGCGATAGGGCTGCTGATGTTAACGAGTCCTAGCTTGATATCCGCCTCGTCCTCACCAACGATTTGGTAAGTCACTTTTGCGCCGGTATCTTCAGATTCCAAGTCTACCGTCGTGCCGAAAACAACGCGACCACCTGCGTTCAGTTCTGTAGGATCAATAACTTGGGCAACTGACAGCTTGCCTTCAAGCTCAATAATGCGGCCCTCGATGAAACCTTGGCGGTCTTTGGCAGCGTCGTATTCGGCGTTTTCGCTTAAATCGCCCTGCGCGCGCGCTTCAGAAATCGCAGCAATAACAGATGGACGCTCAAAAGCTTTGAGTTTGTGGAGTTCAGCTTTGAGCAGCTCTGCGCCGCGCTTCGTAATAGGTAGTGTAGACATATCTCTATCCGTCTCTTTTTATCTATATTATCTAAATAAGTTTATTTACAAAACGAAACCGCCGAACTGCCCCAGAGGGACAGCATTCGGCGGTTTTATGTGTGCTTGGCTTAATTATGCCGTTAAAAGTTGTTTACAGCAACTGCGCGTGCATCTCCTGCACCGAAATCACACCCAAACTGTCCATGTACTTCATACCCTCAACAGCCGCTTCTGCGCCAAAGATAGTGGTGAAGGTAGTAACGCGAGCCAGCAAAGCCGAAGTACGAATGGCTCGTGAATCAGCAATCGCGTTGCGGCGCTCTTCAACCGTGTTGATGACCATCGCCACTTCGTTGTTTTTGATCATGTCCACCACGTGCGGACGGCCTTCGGTCACTTTGTTAACAACTGAGCATTTCACACCTGCGGCGTTGATGGCTGCAGCAGTGCCTTTGGTGGCAACGACATCAAAATTCATAGCTACTAAGGCACGTGCTATGTCGACTGCACGTGCTTTATCGCTGTTTTTGACGGTCAAAAATACCTTTTTCACTGCCTCCGTTGCACGTGGCAACTTGGTACCAGCACCAAGTTGCGCTTTGACGAAAGCTTCACCAAAAGTTTTGCCTACGCCCATGACTTCGCCCGTCGATTTCATCTCAGGCCCAAGAATCGTATCAACACCTGGGAATTTCACAAACGGGAAGACCGCTTCTTTAACACTGAAATACGGTGGTGTCATCTCTGCACCAATGCCCTGCGCATCCAAAGACTGACCTGCCATGCAACGGGCTGCTACTTTGGCTAGCTGAATGCCTGTTGCTTTTGACACAAACGGCACAGTGCGCGAGGCGCGTGGGTTCACCTCTAAAACGAAAATAACGTCCTTCTTCTCGTTGCTATCTTCAATTTGTTGAATAGCGAACTGCACATTCATCAAACCCACCACATTTAGCGCTTTGGCCATAGCAGCGGTTTGGCGTTTGATTTCAGTAATCGTCGCAGCCGTGAGGTAATACGGTGGCAACGAACAGGCCGAATCGCCACTGTGCACGCCCGCTTGTTCAATATGCTCCATCACACCACCGATAAACACGCGGCCGGTGTGGTCACGCACGGCGTCCACATCGCACTCGATAGCGTCGTTCAAAAAGCGGTCCAACAACACCGGTGAATCGTGGCTAACCTTGACCGCTTCACGCATGTAGCGCTCAAGGTCGCGCTGCTCATGGACGATTTCCATCGCGCGGCCACCCAGCACGTAGCTTGGGCGAACGACGAGCGGATAGCCCAAAGTAGCTGCTTTTTCTAGCGCTTCAGGCTCAGTACGCGCCGTCGCATTGGGCGGCTGCTTCAAGTTCAGCTCGTGTAAGAGCGCCGAGAAACGCTCGCGGTCTTCCGCAGCGTCAATCATGTCTGGCGTGGTGCCGATGATGGGTACGCCGTTGGCTTCCAGCGCCAGCGCTAACTTCAAAGGCGTTTGACCGCCATATTGAACAATCACGCCGACCGGCTTTTCAATCGCGACGATTTCCAACACGTCTTCCAATGTCACAGGCTCGAAGTACAGGCGGTCAGAGGTGTCGTAATCGGTTGAAACCGTTTCAGGGTTGCAGTTGACCATGATGGTCTCGTAACCGTCTTCGCGCATCGCCATAGCGGCGTGAACGCAGCAGTAGTCAAACTCGATGCCTTGGCCAATACGGTTCGGACCGCCGCCTAAAACGATGATTTTCTTTTTATCTGATGGCGCAGCTTCGCATTCGCTGCCTGAGCTGAGCGGATGAACCGCCTCGTAGGTTGAATACAAATAAGCCGTGTTCGACGCAAACTCTGCCGCGCAGGTGTCCACACGTTTGTACACAGGACGCACATTGGCAGCGTGGCGAGCTTCACGGATTTTTGTATCCGTAGTTCGCAATTGCTTGGCCAGCCGGCGGTCTGAAAAGCCCTTTTGCTTCAATAATCGTAGCGTAGCGGCATCGATTTTATCGAGCGTGGTTGTTTCCAGTTCCAACTCGATTTTGACAATTTCTTCGATTTGCACCAAAAACCAAGGGTCGATCTTGGTTAAAGCAAACACTTCATCCACGGTGTAACCCATGGCGAACGCATCACCTACGTACCAAATACGCTCTGGGCCTGGTGCACCCAATTCACGCTCCAAGATTTCGCGGTCTTGGGTTTTTTCGTTCATGCCGTCAACGCCAACTTCCAAACCACGCAGGGCTTTTTGGAACGACTCTTGGAAAGTGCGCCCCATGGCCATCACCTCACCGACCGACTTCATTTGCGTGGTTAAACGCGAATCAGCCGCTGGGAATTTTTCAAAAGCGAAACGTGGGATTTTGGTAACCACGTAGTCGATGCTAGGCTCAAAACTCGCTGGCGTTGCGCCGCCTGTGATCTCGTTGCGCAGCTCATCCAGTGTGTAACCGCAAGCCAGCTTGGCTGCGACTTTAGCAATCGGGAAACCTGTCGCTTTGGACGCCAAGGCGCTGGAGCGCGACACACGCGGATTCATCTCAATCACCACCATGCGACCATCGACCGGATTGATGGAGAACTGCACGTTGGAACCGCCCGTGTCGACACCAATTTCGCGCAGCACCGCCAAAGAGGCATTACGCAAGATTTGGTATTCTTTATCCGTTAAGGTTTGCGCAGGAGCAACGGTGATCGAGTCACCCGTGTGAACGCCCATCGGGTCCAAGTTTTCAATAGAGCAAACGATGATGCAGTTGTCCGCCTTGTCGCGCACCACTTCCATCTCGTACTCTTTCCAGCCGAGCAGCGATTCTTCAATCAGCAACTCGTTGGTTGGGGAGGCTTCCAATCCACGTTTGCAAATCGTCTCAAACTCTTCGGAGTTGTAAGCGATACCGCCGCCCGTGCCGCCCAGTGTGAAGCTAGGGCGAATCACTGTTGGGAAGCCCAGCGTCTTTTGCACGCCCCAAGCCTCGTCCATACTGTGCGCAATGCCTGAGCGGGCGGAACCGAGACCGATCTTGGTCATCGCGTCTTTGAACTTCAAGCGGTCTTCGGCTTTGTCGATGGCTTCTGGGGTTGCGCCAATCAGCTCAACAGGTTTGCCCGTCGCCGCACCGGTGTATTTTTGCAACACGCTGTTGTGCCACAAATCCAAAGCGCAGTTCAGCGCCGTTTGCCCACCCATGGTCGGCAAAATCGCGTCTGGGCGCTCTTTGGCGATAATTTTCTCAACCGTTTGCCAAGTGATGGGCTCGATATAGGTGACATCCGCCGTGGCGGGGTCTGTCATGATGGTCGCAGGGTTGCTGTTGATCAAGATGACTTTGTAGCCTTCTTCGCGCAAGGCTTTGCATGCTTGCACACCAGAATAGTCAAACTCACAAGCTTGACCAATGATGATTGGGCCAGCGCCAATGATGAGGATACTTTTAAGGTCGGTACGTTTTGGCATGTTATTTATTCTCCCCAGCTTTGTTCATCAAACCGACAAAGCGGTCGAAGAGGTAGCTGATGTCTTGTGGTCCAGGTGATGCTTCAGGGTGTCCTTGGAAGCAAAATGCGGGTTTGTCGGTGCGAGTCAGGCCTTGCAGCGTGCCGTCAAACAGGCTGATGTGAGTAGCGCGCAAGTTGGTTGGTAGTGTTTTTTCATCTACCGCAAAACCGTGGTTTTGGCTGGTGATGCTGACTTTGCCAGTGTCTAAGTCTTTAACTGGGTGGTTTGCACCATGGTGGCCAAACTTCATTTTGAAGGTTTTCGCACCGCTAGCCAAAGCCATGATTTGGTGACCCAAGCAAATACCGAAGGTCGGGATACCAGTTTCTATCAATTCTTTAGCTGCTGCAATCGCATAGTCGCACGGTTCTGGGTCACCTGGGCCGTTAGACAAGAAAATGCCGTTTGGATTTAACTTAAGCACATCAGCAGCGCTGGTTTGTGCAGGCACGACGGTGACGCGGCAGCCGCGCTCGGCCAACATGCGCAAGATGTTGTACTTGACGCCGAAGTCGTAAGCTACAACATGGAATTTTGCATCTGCAGGCAATTGCTCGCTGTAACCGGCTTTACCGTTCAAGGTCGGGTTATGCAACTGCCACTCGGTTTGCGTCCACGGGTAGGTTTTGGTCGTAGAGACGACTTTAGCCAAATCCAAACCTGACATGTTAGGCGCAGCTTTTGCCAAGGCAACGGCTTTGTGGATCAGCGCGGGTGTTGCCGCTTCGCCCTCAGCCAAAGCCAAAATACAACCGTTTTGTGCACCATGGGTGCGTAAATGGCGGGTCAACTGGCGAGTGTCGATATCTGCAATCGCAATCGTTTTTTCTTGGATCAAGTAATCGGTCAAGCTCATGGTAGAGCGGAAGTTAGATGCGATTAATGGCAAGTCTTTGATGATCAAACCTGCGGCATTGACCTTGGCAGACTCGACATCTTGTTCGCTGATGCCGTAGTTGCCAATGTGCGGGTACGTCAACGTGACGATTTGCTGACAGTAGCTGGGGTCAGTCAGGATTTCTTGGTAACCGGTCATGGACGTGTTGAAAACGACTTCTCCAACAGTATGAGAAACATCTTTGGAGGCAGCTCCAACGGAAGATCCGACAAAGATGGTGCCATCGGCGAGGGCCAGAATGGCTAGGGGGAAACGTGGCTTGAGGCTCTGAAGCACTGGGTTCTCCGAATATATAACGGGTACGCCCAAGCTGGCTTTAAAACGACTTTTGTAAAGTTGCTTTGAGGCTGCTATGTCAGGGTTAAGCTAAATGATGCGCTAGGCGTACGTGGGGTAGACAGGAAGCCTCTAATTATAGCTGAGCTTGCGGGAGAACCCTTACTCAACCTTGGCTGAACTTGCCTAATTTCTCCAAAATTTGCTTGAAATTGCCGCGAAAACAAAAATTATCCAACCACCGAGCTAGCATGCAAACAAATCGCAGCCGCAGCCGCCACGTTCAGCGACTCCTCCCCACCGGGCTGGCCGATTCGCACTGAAACTGCCGCTTTTTCAAGCAACTCCGTCCGAACACCCTGCCCTTCGTGCCCCATCACCCACGCGCAGGGTTGCGGTAAAGCCTTGTTTTGCATCAAGTTTTGCAAAAAATCGCCTTGGTGCGAGCTGGTGACGACCAAGGGGACGGTCAAGGCTGATAAGTCTTCTAAACTTGCGCTTTCAACTAATTGCAACCCAAAATGAGCGCCCATACCGGCGCGCAGCACTTTGGGGCTCCACAGTGCTGCCGTTCCCGTGAGTGCAACAACCTGTTTAAACCCAAACGCTGCGGCGCTGCGCAAGATGGAGCCGACATTGCCCGCATCTTGCAGACGGTCCAAAATCACGGTGGCAACATTGGGGGCGATTTGTACTGAGCTAGGTAAATCCACCACAAAACCCATCTTGGCGGGCGACTCTAAGCCGCTGATATCTTGCCAGAGCTTGTCAGAAATAACGACAATTTTTACTATGTTTTTAATAGCTGCTGAGGCAGTAAATATACTGGCTATAGGCATAAATGACTCTGAAAAAACGGCTAATGCAGGTTTGATGCCTCTGGCGAGTGCAGCGCTGCACAAATGGTCGCCTTCCAACCACACGCGACCTGTTTTGCGGTACGCCGTGGGCTCTGAGCTGAGTTTGCGTAGCTCTTTGAGGAGTGGGTTATCGCGGGACGTGATGTAGGTCGTTTCAGGCGAAGTCATTGTATTTATTCAATTTTTTGGCAATTTAGCGGTTCAAAACAGCTGTAACGGGCGCAAAAGTGCGGCGGTGCTCTGGGCAAGCGCCAAATTCGTTTAAAGCGGCCAAATGCTGCGCCGTGCCGTAGCCTTTGTGTTGGTCAAAGCCATATTGTGGAAACTTGTCGTGTAACTCAGCGCACCAGCGGTCGCGGGTGACTTTGGCCAAAATAGAGGCGGCAGAGATGGCTTGCACTTTGCTGTCGCCCTTCACAATCGCCTCTGCCAGCACGTCCAAAGTCGGAATACGGTTGCCATCGACCAGCACTTTGACTGGTTTTAACCGCAAGCCCTCCACCGCGCGGCGCATGGCCAGCATGGTGGCTTGCAAAATGTTGAGCTCGTCAATTTCCGCCACACTAGCTTCGGCAACCGAGCAGCACAGGGCTTTGGCGCGGATTTCGTCATACAGTTTTTCGCGGCGCATGGCGGTAAGCGTTTTGGAATCTGCCAAGCCCTTGATGGGGTTCAAATCGTCCAGAATCACAGCTGCAGCGACCACTGGGCCGGCCAATGGGCCACGACCAGCTTCATCGACGCCCGCCATCAAACCTGGTGCGTCCCAAGACAGCGCGACTTGCTCTGCCTTGATTAAATTTTTGGACAGACTTTTAGACTTACTTTTGACGCTTTTTACAGCTGATTTAGCTGATTCAACCAGCTTTGGCGGTTTTGTTGAGGACTTGGGCGATGGCATCGGCGGCTAATTCTGAGGTGTTTCGGAGCAATTGGGTGTGCAAGGTGGTGAATTGTCGCTCTAAATCGGTCACTTTTTCGGGTGCTTCAAACCAAGCCAGCGTTGCAGCAGCCAAAGCTTCCGGTGTGCAATCACCTTGAATCAGCTCTGGTACAACAAATTTTCCACTCAAAATATTCGGCAGCCCCACCCAAGGCTGCAGTTTTTTGCGCTTCATGATCTCGTAACTGATCCAGTTCAACGCATAGCCAATCACCATGGGGCGTTTGTACAAGGCAGCTTCTAGGGTGGCAGTGCCGCTGGTAATCAAGGTCACATCGCAGGCTTCTAACGCAAGGTGCGACTGGCCAGAGATGATTTGCACCTGATTTTCCACACCGCATTCTTTGGCTATTTGCTGCAACAAAGGAATGTGTTTAGGCACAGAAGGAACTATGAATTTCATAGCTGTGTAGGCAGCAAATATGCCGGCTACAGCCTTAAAATACCTTGGTGCAAGATGCTTTATTTCGGCCAAGCGGCTGCCTGGCAAAACGGCGACAACTTTGTCTTGAAAGTTCAAACCAAGTTGTTCCCGTGCTTTTGCTTTGTTTGGCTGCATCGGTATGACAGACGCCAGCGGATGCCCGACAAAGGTCGCGGGAATGCCATGTTTCGCCAGAATTTCAGGCTCAAACGGGAAAACGCACAGCACATGGTCGCAGCTTTTTTTGAGTTTTTCGACCCGTTTCGGTCGCCACGCCCAGATCGACGGACAGACAAAATGAACGGTCTTGATGCCGGTTTGACGCAACGCGGCTTCTAAATCTAGGTTGAAATCGGGGGCATCAACGCCGATAAAGACATCTGGTGGACTGGCTAAAAGTTTGGCTTTAAGCTGGTTACGGATGCCCAAAATCTCGCGGTAGTGGCGCAAAGCATCGATATAGCCAAAAACGGACAATTTATCGCTAGGCCACCAAGCTTTGAAACCACGCTCTGCCATACGCGCACCGCCAATGCCTGTGGCTTGCATCTGCGGCCAGCGTTGTTGCATGCCATCAAGCAGTAAACCCGCCAATAAATCACCTGATGCTTCGCCTGCTACCAGCGAAAACTGGGGGGATGCGGTAGTCACCTTGTCCTTAGCCGCGAAAATTAACGCACAATACCACGCGTGCTTTGGGCTAAAAATTGCCCCATCAAAGCCACGTCTGTCGCTGCTTGTGGCATGGTCTGCGCAAGCTCAGCGATTTCTGCCGTCGCTTGAGCCAGCGTTTTGCCCGTACGGTACAGCAGTTTGTGCATCTGCTTGACCGCAGCAATCCGTTCTTCGCTGAATTGACGACGACGTAAGCCCTCAGCATTGAAACCGCGCACTGCGAGTGGATTGCCGTCAGCCATCATAAACGGTGGGATGTCTTGGGTTACCGCGCTAGAAAAACCCACCATCGCATGTGCGCCAACTTTGACAAACTGATGGATACCTGTCAGCCCACCCACAATGACCCAATCCGCCAGATGCACATGGCCACCCAACGTGGTGTTGTTTGCCAGTATGGTTTTGTTGCCCACCTGGCAGTCATGGGCAATGTGAACATAGGCCATGATCCAGTTATCGTCCCCAACTCGCGTCACCCCAGTATCGCCTGGGCTACCAATGTTAAACGTGCAAAATTCGCGGATGGTATTTCGGTCTCCAATGGACAGCTCGCAGGGCTCGCCCGCATATTTCTTATCTTGCGGAATAGCGCCTAGAGAGTTGAATTGAAAGATTTGGTTGTGTTTGCCAATAGACGTGTGGCCTTCAATCACGCAATGTGCGCCAACACGCGTATTAGCACCTATACGCACATGAGGACCAACGACGCTGTAAGGACCAACTTCAACGCTGCTGTCTAGCTGCGCTTTTGGGTCAATCAAAGCTGTAGGGTGAATCAATTGTTGCATCGAACTCAGAGTAAATCGTCTAGATGATCAGCCTAAATTATTCATCTTCACCCAACATACGGATCGTACACATGATGGTGGCTTCGGTAACGACTTCTCCATCCACACTGGCTTGACCTTTAAATTTCCACATGCCTGAACGCACACGCTCAACGTGCATTTCTAACCAGAGCTGGTCACCTGGCGCGACAGGTTTTTTGAAACGAACGCCATCAATACCTGCAAAGTAAAACATGGTCTTATCGTCAGGTGTGACGCCGAGTGTGTCAAAGCCCAACAAAGCTGCAGTTTGTGCCAAAGCTTCCACAATCAAAACACCAGGCATCACGGGACGGTGCGGAAAGTGGCCCACAAAATATGGTTCGTTGATAGAAACGTTTTTATAGCCTTTGATGTATTTGCCTTTTTCCAGCTCAGTAATTCTGTCCACCAGTACAAACGGGTAACGGTGTGGCAGTTGCTTGAGAATACGGTAAATGTCCATCATGGTAAATTTTCTTTCTTTAATTTCAACTGTATTTTAGTTATTGTTTATTTTTCTCCAATAACCGGAGTCTGTCGCGCAAGCTAGACAATTGCTTTAATGCCGCTGCATTTTTACCCCAAGCGGCACTGTCATCCAACGGAAACAAACCTGTATAAGTACCAGCTTTGCGAATCGAATGGGTAACAACGGAAGCACCTGATATTTCAGTGTGCGGTGCAATCGACAAATGCCCAGCAATGCTGACGCAACCACCAATCATGCAATAAGCACCAATCTCTGTGCTTCCTGCAACAGCTGTAGCCGCTGCAATAACTGTGTGCGAACCAATGCGCACGTTATGACCAATTTGAATCAAATTATCAAGTTTGACACCATCTTCAATCACGGTGTCATGCAAAGCGCCACGGTCAACGCAGGTATTGGCACCAATCTCAACATTATTGCCAATTTTTACCACACCCAATTGCTCAATTTTTATCCAAGTCAACCCATGTGAAGACTTCTGTGGTGCAAAGCCAAAGCCATCTGCACCGATAACGGCACCTGAATGCAATATGCAGTTTTCACCAACAACGCAGCCTTCGCTTATGGTAACGCGTGACTTAAGTACCGTGTTAGCCCCGATGCGAGCACCAGCTTCAACAACACATTGAGCACCAATCACAGCTGTTGTATCGACAATAGCTGTCACATCAACTGTCGCACTTGGATGTACAGAGCCAGCACTTTTGGGTGAGTGCTGCTTTTTCCAAAATTGCGTCAACAAAGCAAAGTAAACATACGGTTGTTCTGCAACGATGTAATCACCGCGCTTTTCAGCAATCGCCGCTAGATGTGAGCTGACGATGACGCAAGCTGCTTTGGAATTAATCAGGTCTTGTTCGTACTTAATGTTGCTAACAAAGCTAATTTCTGAGACGTTAGCCTGCTGAATAGCAGCTAGACCAGTGATTTGCTTTGTACCATCGCCGTGGAGTCTGCCACCTAATGCTTCAATAATTTGATGTAAAGTGATGACCACACGCGAACCAAAACCAAAAGATTAAATTACTTCGTAGCGTTCAAAACTTTAAGCACTTTGTCTGTGATGTCATGCTTTGGATTGATGTAAACCACATCTTGAACAACCAGGTCATACTTTTCGGATTCAGCGACCTGTTTTACAACTTTATTGGCGCGCTCCAGCACAGACTGCAATTCTTCATTTTTACGAACATTCAAATCTTCTTGAAACTCACGACGCTTGCGTTGAAATTCGCGATCTTGATCCGTCAGTTGTTTTTGACGCGTGTTGCGTTGTCCTTCAGCCAATGTGGGAGCATCTTTTTCCAGCTTATCCGCT
>Ga0114940_10000392_pt1 | contig 21933 bp, 21 predicted proteins | sample ColdCreekSource_FD_87195 | JGI IMG/M metagenome (GOLD analysis project Ga0114940, IMG submission 87195) | Groundwater microbial communities from Cold Creek, Nevada to study Microbial Dark Matter (Phase II) - Cold Creek Source | ecosystem: Environmental > Aquatic > Deep subsurface > Groundwater ... | reverse complement strand
TGGATTCACAGGGACATGTAGTGAACACATGGGCAGACATTTTGAACCGAGCTAACCTTGGATTTGAAGTAATGCACGAACGTAACGCTCACAACTTCCCTCTTGACCTTGCCAGTGGCGAACAAGCTCCTGTAGCTTTGACTGCTCCTGCAATCAACGGTTAAGTTTAACTGAGTTACAAAGCTCTCTGAGTTCAGTAACTAAACAGAAAATGCTCTCCAGCGATGGGGGGCATTTTTTTTTGCTGCTCACTAAAAAGTTTTTGTAATTCACACTAGACGTATAAATCAGTAATCAGTGAACAGTAAAGTAATAAAATGATTGTTCTATATTGTCTGGTAAATTATAGTGGATTTAAAGAAGTAATTATTGCCTATAAAGCGGGACATAAAACTAGTCAGCAGTGGGCAGAAAAATGTGCGAGGGAACTGGAAGCTCGTCAATGTAAGGTCATGATCGGGCCTAGTGGTTTTAAGGATAATCCTTACCCAGTATTCTTAGCTTCTGCCACCTGTAAGATTGATTTAGCAGTGGTCTTGGGAGGAGATGGGACAATTCTAGCAGCAGCTAGACAATTAGCTCCGGTCGGTATTCCGATCCTCGCGGTGAATGTGGGGGGGCATCTGGGATTTTTGACAGAACCTTTTGAACTGTTTCAAGATACCGCAGCAACTTGGGATCGTCTCCAGTCGGATCACTATGCCGTCCAAAAACGGATGATGCTCCAAGCTCAATTATACGAAGGCGATCGCCATAATCCCACCGCAGTTAGCGAGACGTTTTATTGCTTGAATGAAATGTGTATCAAGCCTGCCAGCATCGATCGCATGCCTACCTCCGTCTTAGAACTAGAAGCCGATGGACAGATGGTTGATCAATATAGCGGGGATGGTTTGTTAGTTGCCACTCCTACAGGTTCTACTGGCTATACTGTGTCTGCCAATGGCCCGATTTTACATCCTGGCATGTGGGCGATCGCAGTTACCCCAATTTCTCCCCTCAGTCTCTCTGGTCGTCCTTTAGTTTTAGCCCCTGGGACAGTGGTTAGCGTCAGTCCCCTGCGAGATGCGGAAGTCAATACTAAACTTTGGACGGATGGGGTATTAGGGACTACAATCTCTCCTGGTCAAAGAGTTGTGATTAAAATGGCGAACTGCCAAGCTGACTTTATTATTTTGCGAGAGAGTTATTCTTTTTATCAAACCCTCAGAGAAAAGCTGCATTGGGCTGGAACCATAGTTCATTATGCTAGTAACGAGAAAATTTAGGGACTTGGGGACTTGGGGAGAGTAAAAGAGGTAATTAAATCACTCTTTGTGCAAATCTGAAGATTTTGTTTACTATGGGAACTTGGTATCACCGCATATCTTGGCGAATCAAGGGGACGATCAATGCGACTCAAACAGTTGTTTAAAGAAGGGCTTAAACAGAGGTTTAGAAAATTCTCGCTAATTGTCTTAGCGATCTCAACCATTGGCTTAATTCTAATTATCAATATTCTGCCTGGGCTAACGCAAGATAGCTATAACTCCCGCACCCTAGAAGACCTACAAATTCTCAGCAATCCTACCGTACTTAAAGCTCCTGTGGTAATTGACGGGAGAGAGATATTTTCTGTGGGTAAAATTGGCAATACCCCAGCAGGGGAAAGAGTTGCCCTGATTCGCTCAGAACTCCTCAAAGCAATTCGAGATGATGTGGTTCCTCAAGTAATTATTGAATCTCAAGGAGGGCTACCCGTTCTTTATTTGGTTTATCCTCAAGCTTCCAGTACAGAACCGGATTCCACCGAAGATCGGCGCTATCTTTTTACCGTCACCCAAGAAGATACCGTCGGCAGGAAGTCCAATCGGGAAACTGCTGAAGACTTTAAAACAGAAATAGAACAGGCAATGGCGATCGCCAGGCAGGAAAGAAGCTCGGCTTATCTTAAACGCCACGGCATTATTACCGCAGGACTACTCTTGTTTGGTCTACTCGTTACCAGGCTGTTGACCCAGCTACAGAGTTATCCCTTAAGAAAAGCTATTCAAAGAGTTATCCCAGGATTACCGAGCAATAGCAGTTCTCAGCCTTCTAACTTAACTACCTTATTTCGGCTTAAATTGGGTTTAGCGCGGTTTCTGGTTTGGACGACGATTATTCTCGTGGTTTTTCGTCTATTTCCTGCCACTCGACATTGGCTATATTTTCTCTTTAGTTTAATTGGCAGTTCCTTACAGAAATCTATCTTTAGCCTGGGAGGAAAAGACTTTTCGATTATTCATCTGCTAATTTTCATTGGTTTAGTTGTAGCGTCAATTTTTTTCAGCAGCTACCTCGCCAATCTGCTGCGAACGAACGTGCTAGAAGCAACGAGGATGACCAGAGGTTCCCAGGAAATTATCTCCATCATTACCAAATACGGTTTGATTTCTTTTAGCATAGTCATTTTACTTCAGGCGAATGGGATTGATCTTAGTTCCTTAGCTTTGATTGGTAGCGCTCTTGGGGTAGGAATTGGTTTTGGGTTTCAGGACATCGCTCGTAATTTTGCTAGCGGGATTGTTTTGTTGTTCGAGCGATCAATCCAGATCGGGGATTTTATCCAGGTAGGGCAACACCTGGGGGTAGTAGAAGAAGTGAGAACCAGAAGTATTGTCCTCAAAACCTTAGATCGTATTTCGATTATTGTCCCCAACTCCCGTTTACTGAGTGACGAAGTGATCAACTGGAATCATCGTCGCAGCGTCACCCGCCTCCATATACCTGTTGGTGTAGCCTATGGTTCTGATGTCAAAAAAGTTAAATCCGCCTTGTTACAGTCGGCGACAGAACATCTGGAAGTTTTACATCATCCTGCTCCCCAAGTGTTTTTCACGGGATTTGGTGATAGTTCTTTAGACTTTGAGCTACTGATTTGGATCTCCGATCCTAGTCGTCAAGCGCCATTAACCAGCGATCTGTACTTTCGCCTTGCCGAAATTTTTCAAGAGCAGCAGATTGACATACCCTTTCCTCAAAGAGATATCAACCTCAAGATGGAAAACCTGCCCCTGAAGTTACCACCTCAATTAGAAGGTCATTTACTTTATCTGTTAAAAGGATTAATTGCTCAACAATACCCTGATAAAAATTCGAATAATCCCCCTTCATCAAAAATTCCCTAATCCCCAACGCGCGACGCGAAGCTCATCCTTTAAGACTAGCTTCCCTTGAAAACGACTGTAAATCAAATCCCTGACACTTTCATTAACTCGGCGATGGTGGAACAGTGGTTTGGCAAGCCAAAACTGGCCGAGGTGACGGGGTTGGCGTAGGTAAAGTGGCGATAGTCGAGGGAAAAACGGCTCCAAGAATCCATCTGAATCCGAAACAGCTTAATAAAAATATTGGTGAGCCAGATATATAGAGGGATACGGAGATATACCTGTTTGTGAAAATAGTTGGTAATTTCGGCGATCGCCTGATCTACAGAAATCGCAGGATTACCTAATACCAAGCAGTCTACTTCTCCCTTAGTTGTACCTGGGTTAGGAGAGTAATCGGGGTTGGCTACCAGATAGCTGATGACGCGGGCAATATCTTGAGCGTGGATAAAGTGAAAACTACCATCTAGACTAAACCAACGAATTAAGCCAATCCATTTCGTTACGTCGGTAATCCCTGCACTCAGATGAGAATAGGGCTTGTTTGACTCGCCCCCAAACACTAGAGTCGGAAATACGGCAATAATTTTATCAGCGATCGCCTGCTCTGCAAGTTGAGCAAAACACTGGTACTTCGTAAGAATGTAGTCGTGTCCTAACTGACTTGCTGGTAGCAATAGCTTGTTGTTGCGGTCTAAAATACTAGCAGTAGAAAAATAAATAATTCGTTCACAAATGTTGGGATTAAGGAGACTAATCAGGGATAAAGTCTTAACCACATTGATCTCATAGGTTTCCTCTTTTCCTCCCCAAGCAGTGGCTGCCAAAATGGCGATGTTAATCTGGTTGAAAAGTAAATCACTATATTCTTCAATGCGGGACATATCCCCCACCAACAGATGAATTCCTGGACGAGCCTGATAATCAAACTTCAACTTATCGGGATTTCTCACTAGCAAATACAGTTCATGGTCGGTGTTTTGAATGAGCGCTTCCGTCAGATAATGACCAATGCAACCACTTGCGCCAGTAATAAAAATCCGTTTCATAAGTTGGGTAGATAAATAAATATGCCCATACTAAACCAATACTGATGCTGTTTCGGCATCTAAAATTGACCAAACCTTCTGAGTCAAAAGATCTAAGCCTGCACGAGTCACGGCGGAAACGTGAAAAATTGGGGCGGAGGTTAGTGCTTGTAGTTCAGAAGTCAGAAGTTCTAAAGTTTCATCATCCACCGCATCGATCTTATTAAAAGCAATAATCTGGGGTCGATCAGGTAAACCATGACCGTAGGCTGCTAATTCTTGCTGAATAGTTTGATAGTCGACGATGGGATCTACTGCGGTGGCATCGATTAAATGCAGCAAAACACGGGTTCGTTCAATATGACGTAAAAAATCATGACCTAAACCAATCCCTGCCGATGCCCCCGAAATTAACCCAGGAATATCAGCAAACACTGTTCCATCTCCACTAGGTTTCCGCACCACCCCCAGATTCGGTACTAGAGTAGTAAAGGGATAGTCTGCTACTTTGGGTTTAGCAGAGGACAAAGATGAGATGAGGGTGGATTTCCCTGCGTTGGGTAAACCGATAATGCCCACTTCGGCAATGAGCTTAAGCTCTAAGCGTAACCTTCTAATTTCTCCTTCTAAACCAGGAAGAGCGTGTTCTGGGGCGCGATTGCTATTACTTAAAAAATGCTTGTTGCCTAAACCGCCTTTGCCCCCCGCCGCAACACAAAGGGTTTCTCCATCCGTCGTCAAATCGCCAATATATTCCCCTGTGTCGGCATCGGTAATCAGGGTACCACTGGGAACTTTAATCAGGCGATCGCTTCCTTTGGCTCCTGTACGGTTATTGGTGCCACCTTTTACACCATCTTCTGCCTTAAAGATGCGGGCATAGCGAAAATCCAGCAGAGTCTGGAGACGATTTGAGGCAACCAAAATTACCGAACCACCCCAGCCCCCATTACCCCCCGCAGGCCCTCCCGCAGGCACATATTTTTCCCGTCGGAATGCCACCATACCATCGCCACCCTTGCCAGCGATTACTTCTACTTCTGCTAAATCGATAAACTGCATTAATTACGACCGAGTATTGACTAAAGACTAAAAAACTATTGAACATACTTAGTCACATCTTCCCCGCATTCATCCGCCAAGTATGACAGGGAACGAAAACGCAACAGGGTAAATTGTTCGTAGAGAGGATTGAGTTTACAAAGAGGCGGAATATGAGCAATCTTGCGCCCAAATAAATTAATATCCCGTTCAAAAGGACATTGAGGTGGAATTACTCGACAGATAAATTTCGCTAATCGAGGATCTTTTACGTCCATTCCTTCTAGCCAATCTTTCACTGGATAGAGAACATCGACACTGGGTCTAGATTTCTCAGGGGGAGTTAAGGATAAGGCGGAATCCGATACATCTTCTGTTGCTGTTGCTGCTTCTGGTCGATAAAGGTTATTTTCCAGAGCTTTTAGAGCTTCTATCTCAATGTCTAAAGCAGCACTAAACCGATGTAGTAGTTCATATTCTGGCGCAGAATAAACCCCGTCCGCTACTGCGACTAAAACTGCCGTCCGCAAAAAGTTTTCGGCGGTATCAGGTTCTTTGCCTAATTTTTCGGCTAATTCTTCTGGGGTTATACTCTCCAAAGGGTTTTTCCCATCAATATTCGCTAAATCTTGGGTTAGTTGACCAATTAGCTCCTGTTCTTTGGGGTCATAATATCCATCGGCTAAAGCTATGGTGTATAAGCCTCTGAACCAAGCTATGATTTGGCGATCGCTATATGCAGATTGAATAGTACCAGTCATCTAAAATAATTTACTGTTTGCTCTTAGACTTACCTCATCTAAAATCATAGCGAAAACTGCCACCAAAACTGTTTAGAATTAAATCAGTCTTAGCCAAATTCCTCAAAATTACTATTCAAACTATTCAAGAAATTACTCTCCAAGCGATCGCCGATAGCGAACGGCTTGACCGTTGGTTAGCAGCTCAACTACCTAATGTCTCCCGTTCGCGAATTCAAAAGTTAATTGAAAATGGTCACGTTCAACTAAATCATCAAGTATGCAGTAGCAAAAAAACTAAAGTGGCGACTGGAGATTATCTCCAGGTTACTATTCCCGAACCCCAAAAACTAGACCTAACCCCCGAAAATATTCCCCTGGATATTCTCTATGAAGACGAGCATTTAATTATTGTCAACAAACCCGTGGGGATGGTGGTTCACCCTGCTCCAGGACATTATACGGGAACCCTAGTTCATGCTCTGTTGCATCATTGTGACACCCTAGCAGGTATTGGTGGGGTAGAGCGCCCTGGCATAGTTCATCGTATTGACAAGGACACTACTGGAGCGATTGTGGTGGCGAAAAGCGATCGCGCTCATCAACATCTTCAGGCACAGATTAAAGCAAAAACTGCCCGTAGGGAATACTGGGGCATCATCTACGGTTCATTTCCTGAGAATGCAGGTACGATTGATCTACCTATTGGTCGTCATCAAAGCGATCGCCAAAAAATGTCGATGACTCCTGTGGAGCATGGTGGAAGAACTGCTGTAACCCATTGGCAAACCCTAGAAAGAATTGGCAATTACAGCCTGATGCAATTCCTCCTAGAAACAGGCAGAACTCATCAAATTCGCGTTCATTGCGCTCATTACGGACACCCTTTGGTGGGAGACAGCACCTATGGCGCAAATCGTTCTTTGAAAGTTAACCTGACTGGTCAAGCTCTCCATGCCAGACAGCTATCCTTAATCCATCCCATCACAGAAGAATTGATTACAGCGATCGCTCCTCTCCCCGCCGAATTTACCAAACTACTGCAAGTTCTCCGTCAACGTCAGTTTTAGCTACTAGCCTCTAGCTTTTAATAATCTAAGTTAGACGTATATCAAGAAACTAACACAGACATTTTGGCTAAAGCTTCTTCTACCACTTTTATATTGGCTTTTTCGACAAATTTTGCTTTTCGAGCTTGCCAATCAAACACTCTGATCTGGTCAGTTAAAATCACTCCCTTTGTTTGCATTTCCTCTCTCAAAATCACTTCAAATTTCCAACCTTTAATGGTGTTGGTTATCGGGCAAGCCAGAACAAAATGTGATTTGAGATTATATGCTGTAGGAGAGACAACTAAGGCTGGTCTAAATCCTGCCTGTTCTCTACCTTTTTGTGGGCTGAAAGAAAGTTTAATGATATCTCCTCTTTCAGGGACATAGGTTTTTACCATTGCTCTTTACCCGCAGTTTCGCCCCAATCAACTTCCGAATGTAGATGCTCAATAGTCATCCCATCAAGTAACTCTTCTAAAGTATATTTTTTCTTTTGTGGCGTAAGAATTAGTTGATTTCCATCTGTAGATAGCTCCATCTCATCTCCTTCCCTTAACTGAGCTTGTTTTGCCATTTGTTTAGGTATACGAATTCCCAAACTATTGCCCCATCGAACGATTTTAGTCGCCATTATCTAGCTAAGTATATTTTTATATATACAATTATACATTGTATCATTGTTAACCAAAAATTAATTCAAAGAGGGTGTTGTTCGGGAATGCCCACCCCACGAGGAAATTCTGGCGACGTAGCGGAATGCTTGCGGAGATAAATACAGTGGCGAATTCCCTTGGTTAGAGGAGTTTCCCAGCGGTGGATTAATTCAATTTTGCCTCCTAAGCGAGCTACTGCGGAGGCGAGACTTGCAGTATCCTCTTGGTTCCAATGTCCACGATAGAGAACGGCTAATCCACCTTTTTTGACCAAAGGCAGACTGTACTCAGCACAGACAGCAGGTTTACTCACCGCTCTAACTAAAGCTAGATCATAGCTGGCGCGATCGCCTGTAATTCTGCCCAATTCTTCTGCTCTGGCGACTATTCCTGTGGCGTTATCAAGGTTCAGTTTGGCAATTAGATTGTTGACAAAGGTAATTTTCTTGCGGGTGGAGTCCAGTAAAGTAATGTGCCAATGGGGAAAAGCGATCGCCAAAGGAATACCTGGAAATCCTGCTCCAGTTCCCACATCAATGATCTGTAACCGATGGTCTAAAATTGCCTCAAGACCAATAATTCCTGAGAGAGAATCCCAGAGATGTTTTTCCCAAAAGTCTTCGGGGGAGGTGATGCGAGTCAAGTTTTGCTGACGATTTCCCACTAATACTTCTTGATAAACCTGCTGAAATAATTGCTCTTGAGTGTTTTCAGGTTGCCAGTTCAGAGTTTGTGACCAAACCTGATTCATTGGTGGCAGCACATTGGTTTCAATTTGACTCATAAACTTGTAGGATTATCGGTTCAAGGCTGTTGACTCCATCGGCTGTAAAACCCCATGCTTGATCGTCCAACAGCGATCGGCTATTTCCAGCAGTTCAACGGGATCGTGAGTTACCACTAGCAATGTCCAATGCTGCTTTAATTTGGCTAACAGTTTAGCTAGCTGAATTCGCATTGACCAATCCAACCCCGCCGTTGGTTCATCGAGCAAAAGTATATTCGGTTGGCGAATTAGTTGGACTGCCAAGGCTAAACGACGCTGCTGTCCTCCGCTGAGGGCGTGGGGTGATATCTGGAGCGATATCTGCTCTAATCCTACCTCGCTTAAAGTATCTCTGACTCTTTTTAGATCTAATTCGGGATGACCTAGACGCAATTCTTCTAAAACGGTAGCGCCACAAAAATGCCGTTCGGGAAACTGAAACACCAAGCCAGCTAGTTGCTGTAGTTCGAGATCCGTCAGTTGTTTCGTGCGCCAACAAATTTTACCTTTAGTTGGTTCTGCTAATCCCGCCAAGATTTCTAAGATGGTAGTTTTACCTGAACCACTAGCACCGACAATTAATCCCAGCTTTTGGGCTGGTAGTTCTAAGTTAATCTCGTTGAGAATCGGTTGAGGAGTTGCGGGGGGATGATAAATCAAATTTTGCAGGCGCAGCATGATCTCATTAACTAGAGTATTCTTGTTCGATTATACGCCCTCAGAATTTAGCCAAAAAATATCTAACGGACGGCAAGGCGATCGCGTCCTGCCATCTTTGCTTGATATAGTGCTTGGTCGGCATTCAATAATAATTGTGCTGGAGTCAATACCGCAGATGGAATTAAACTAGTAACGCCAAAACTAGCTGTAACATACTGACTCACTTGAGACTGACTATGGGCCATTTGTAGCCCTGCAATCGACCTTTGAATATTTTTCACAACTTCTAGAGCCTCCCCCAAGGCGGTATTAGGTAAAAGTACCACAAATTCCTCTCCTCCATAACGAGCAGGTAAGTCCGCTGCACGGCGAGTAACCGAGGCAATTGCTTGGGCCACATAGCGGAGACAGTCATCTCCCCCTTGGTGTCCGTAGGTATCGTTATACTGCTTGAAATAATCAACATCACAGAGAATCAGGGACAAGGGCAATTGTGACCGTTGCATTCTATACCACTCTTGGTTGAGTCGTTCGTCAAATCGCCGTCGATTGGCAATTTGGGTAAGTCCATCCAGGTAAGCCAAGCGCTCAAGTTCTTGGTTAGCCTCCTTGAGAGCAGCTTCAGTATTCACCCGCTGTTGAATTTGCTCCTGGAGTTCCTGAGTCCGCTCACTAACTTTTTCTTCCAGCGATCGTGAATAGGCTTCTAGTTGTTGCCGTGATTGCTGAATTTCTTGATTCATCTGGTTAAAGGAGTGAGCTAGAGTGGACAACTCACGAATTCTCGAAGGGGGTACTTTCTCAGTAAAATTCCCGCGACTAATTTGTTGACTGGCATAACTCAACTCCCGAATTGGTTTGACTAAGCGACGACTGAGGAGAATGTTGAGAGCGATCGCCGCTACCACTGCCCCCAAGCAAAGTAAAATGGTTGTCCGTGTCCCCTCTTGTATACGAGCCATGACATCTGATTCTGGCACAATAATCACCGTCAGCCAATCTAGTCCATGACCGTCAGAAAAGGGTATTACTTGGACGAATTGCTGATTTCCATTGAATTTAAAGTCGAACTTCTGTTGCTGCTGAATGTTGGCAAAACTCGTGGATTTTTGCTGAATAAATTGAGCAGTTGCCTGAATTAGAGGTGTTTGGCTATCTAACACATTCACCCGCTGGGGTGATCCTCCACTCACTAACCGAAACGGTGCTTCTTGGCTAGAACTGGCAACCAGCAATCCCGAGCGATCAATCAGAAATACTTGTCCTGAAGGGCTAATCTGATTCTGCACCAGAAATTTTTGAATATCCACCAGTGACATATCCGTGCCACTAACCCCGATTAACTTACCCGTTTGATCGTAGAGGGGTTGAGCCGCTGCAATAAATACAGTTCCTGGGGTAAAGCCTGGGTAGATACTCGTCCAGATTGCTTTTTTGGCAGCAACTGCTTCTTTGTACCAGGGACGTGTACGGGGATCGAAGGCTGGTCGTTCTACCTTGAGTTGATTGGTACGCATCCCCTGTTGGTTGGTGGCATAATAAGTGCCGTAGTAGTGATTTGCTCGGTTGGACATCGAAATCTGTAAGCTGTTATCGTCTCCAGGTCGCCAAATTCCCAAGGCATCACCAGTCTCCGCACCCAGACTAATCCAGGTGAGATTGTTAAACAACTGCATATTTTGCCAGAGGTATTGCTCCCGTCGCTTATCAGATCCTTCTAGGTTCAGCTTTAAATCCCCTCGCAGAACAGCGTCGCTGTTGAGTTGGTTCGCTAACAGGGGAGTCACCAAATAACTAGTTAATTTCTGCTGAATCCGCTGGCTAAAATCATTTGTCAGTCGATCCGTTAAATCTTCAACCGCGTGCTGACTGTTGCGATAGGACAAATAACCAACCAAGCTAGCAACCAGCATAACTTGCAAAACAAACGGTACGATTAATAACGAAGATAGAGATGCTTTCCTCACTGATTTCTGCTACTTTCCTAATTGTGCTTAGAGCTAAGGCTTCGCTTTAATTCTCTCAACTAAAAATATTGATTTTTGGTTGGCACTTAAACTTTCCGTCTAGGATAACACGGGACTTTTAAGACCAGATCTTATGTCTCTTGGTAATCAACGGACTTGGTTTGGCACAAAAGAATTTAATTAATCCCAATAATTTTTTAAAGATAAAAACCCCCTAACCTAAATCATCTTGATGGTTAGAGGGTTAATAACTAAAAGCTTTTAGCTTTTAAAGGTGCGGACTTAAAATAGATTAAAAATATCTTTGATGGTATCGGTAGTACTTTTAACGGATTCAGCACTTCTTTTTACCGAATCTACATTTTCTGAAATAGAGCGACCAGACTGGGGAGTATCACTGCTAGTGCTAGGAGCAAGACCGAAGACTGCTTCAGGAAGACATTTTGTAGATTCGTCATAGGTAACACTTAGCCAATTTACTCCTCTTAAATCAGCACTACAGAAATTTGCACCGCTAACATTAGCATAACTAAAATTAGCATTTCTTAAATCTGCACCCTTAAAAAAATAAAGTTGTTACCGTTAACAGTTTAAGGTTCATTGTTATTCAAAAACTAAAAAATAGATTTTAATTTTAATTGTTATGCAACTATTCTTACTGATAATAAAATGCCTTGGTTGTATGCTTACAATACTTTTACTTTAAGATAAAAGACTGGTAAATTACTTGCTCTTATGAAGAGATTCTTTTTTGACTAAGTACAAATACTGAGAAGAGTGAGGGTAGTCACTCACCGTCTGTCTAATTCTTTCTATTAACTAATATTAACAATGGGTTGTTCAAGGAATACTTTTATATATACTATTTAGCGAAAAATATTTTACTCTAAAGAACTGGGCTTATGTTTAAACAGCTAAATGCTGGTATATTTTCTTTGGGTTTATTGTCAATTGTAGCAACACCTGCTATAGCAGAAACTACTTTTGATATACCCTTAGAAAACAATTCTAGAAATACAGAAAATATTGCTATTGAAGATTATTCAAGCTTATATTCGAGCCTAACAGAGGGGGGAAGTTTAGAGACTTCAACTGTTAAGAATACTTTGGATTTTTCGGATATTAGCCAAGAAGTCACAGAACTGGAGGGAGATCCTGTCGTTGCTCAAAGAAGAACTAGAACCCGTTCTAAATATAAATATAGTGCTGGTTTAGACACGATCAACTTTGGTTGGGTTAATGATGATGACGGCGCAATTTCGAGCATTTTAGGATTTAATCTGGGCTTGGGAATTGGCTATCGCAAATATTTCAAACCCGTACAAGAAGGCAAGTTTAATTTCTCTTGGGATGTTGGCACAGTTCTCCTGCTTTTCCCTTTTGCGGGGGTAGGGGCAGATTATCAATGGGATAGTGGTTGGTATGTTGGCGCTCGGGCTTTATTTTTTCCAGGAGTACTGTTCATCGATGACTTTTTCTTTCCCGTCTTTCCGACTCTTTCTGGCGGTTATCGATGGAAGTGAGATTCCCTCTGTTCTGAAATTCTGGGTATGATCTAGGAAAAATATATTTAGATAAATATTCAGTGCTATCAGAAATCAATCAAGCCAACGCTTTAGTAGTTGGTGCAAGTCAAGGAATCGGCTTAGGGTTCGTGCGATCGCTTTTGCAACAAGACAATATCCAGCGAATTTTTGCTACCTACCGTAGTGTGGATACAGCAGCAGAATTGCTAGATTTAGCCAGTCAGTATAGCGATCGCGGAGCATACCCGGAGGGTAATCGCCTTACCTGTCTTCAGGTGGACATTACCATCGAAGCGGACATCGCAGCAGCAGTTAAGGAGATACAAACATCCGTCAAGCAACTACACTTAGCAATCTATTGTGTGGGGGTGCTTCACGACCAAAATTTGACCCCCGAAAAAAGCCTCAAACAAATTAACCCTGAAAACTTAATCTATTCCTTTCAGGTTAATAGTATTGGTGCTGTCTTACTCGCTAAACATTTAATGCCTTTGTTTAACAAGACGGAACCCAGTATCTTCGCCAGTATTTCCGCTAAGGTGGGTAGTATTGGCGATAATCGTTTAGGAGGCTGGTATGGTTATCGTGCCTCTAAAGCAGCCTTAAATATGTTTCTCAAGACTACGGCGATCGAATATAGTCGTCGTTGTCCGAAAACGATTGTGGTAGCGCTACATCCAGGTACTACCGATACCCAACTTTCACAACCCTTCCAGAAAAATGTACCGACGGAAAAGCTCTTTCCTGTAGAACACACGGTAAAGTTGCTATCTCAAGTAATTTCAAATTTATCTTCTCAAGATAGCGGAAAGTTCTTTTCTTGGGATGGGACTCAATTGCCCTGGTAGGCTATACTACGTACTTATTTTTTGTCGAATTATAAAGGAAGAGGGCAAAAAATTGAAAAATCGCTAATTGACTCAGCGATCGCACTTTGTGATATTATTTTTTTATAATGGGAGTGGTGACTTTTAACTATAAGTCCAAAACCTCCCATTATGAGAATCTTAAATTCAATTAAACCATGTTTAGCGATCGCTAGTCAACTATCGATTTTTTTAGTACAAAACTAGTACGAACTGATGGCTGAAATTGCTAAGTAGACTTAGTTTCAAATTAGACTTGCCAGGATATTAATTGCCAAAGCCAGGATGATTGTATTAAAGAAAAAGGTCAAAACTTCATGTACTAAAACTAGCCGTCTTAACAAGGGCGAATTTATGGGTACATCGGAAACCTGGCAAGTCATGCCAATTCCTAGGGAGAAATAGAGAAAATCCCAATAATCAGGTTGGTTTTCAGTCGGAAAATCTAAAGCATTTGGTAGAGGAGAGCGATTTCCCTCTGGGAACGCTCCGCGATCGCTTTGGGCTTGATAATACAAGTGTGCATAGTGCAACGCAAACATAGTATGGATCAGAAGCCAAGAAACCACAATCGTCACTAAGGTCAGGGTGATGTGCAGTGTTAATAGTCTAGAAGACAGGTTTTTACTTTCCGTCAGCATAAAACCAATTGCCAGAAGACTGGCACAAGCTGCCGCCACCACCAAAGCTAAAATTGTCCAACGGCTCTCGTCTTCACGTTGGGAACTGCGTTGCATCTTTTGAGTTGTGGCATTGTTCATCATTACCCCAACTAAGATCAAAAAACTTATAACCCCTAGATCCCAAGTAACAATAATCCGCGTTGATCGCTGCATCCATTGGGGAAGTAGAAAATGGACTGCTGCTGCTACTAAAATAGCAACTAGTAGACGAGGTTTTGCATCTAGATGTTTGAGCAATGGAGTATCTAATAGATAATCTTGCGGATACCGAAATTATTTTGGCTATTTTAAATACTAAGCGATCGAGGAAACAACAAGTTATGGAATATAAAACCCAGGTACGCAAATTGGCGAATTTCTGGCGGCAAAAACTTCATCGTCCATTAGCTTCCTTGATTACCACCATTGGTACCGTTGGGTTAATTAGCTGCTTGTTGATTATTTACTTCTTAGCAGAGCTTTCAGATGAAGTATTAGAGCGGGAAGCCTTTGCTTTTGATCGAACAGTTTTACTGGGAATTCATCAGTTTGCCAATCCTACCCTTGATCGCCTAATGCTTACGATCACTGACTTAGGTAATCCTCATGCTGTAGTGGCGATCGTGGTCATCAGTTTAGCTATTTTATTGTGGCGACGTTATTACCAAGAAGCCAAGATATTTGTGATTGATTGTCTTGGTGGAGTCATCCTCAGTTATGGTCTGAAATTAGTGTTTAGCAAACCGCGTCCTAACCTTTGGCAATCGGCAATTGAAGAAACTTCGTTTAGCTATCCCAGCGGTCATGCTTTAGGTTCAACAATCCTCTATGGATTTTTGGCTTATATCCTAGCAACTCGATATCCGCAGTTTGCTTTCCTAATCTATGCTGGTGCTGTTTTTCTCATTGGTGCTATTGGTCTAAGTCGGCTATACCTGGGGGTACATTGGCCGACTGATATCATCGCTGGCTATAGTATTGGCTTTTTGTGGGTAATGTTCTGTACCACGATGTTGAAGTTACAAAAATTGAACAGTTCAAATTAGGGCAGCAGGCGAAGAGATTGTTGCTTCAACTCGTATAAACCTAGCATTAACATGGAAATCCCCAAAGGTAGAAAATAATAGATACCTCGATAAGCCAACAGCGCGCCAAGTAACTGATCAACAGAAATTACTGGTGAAAGCAGTAAAATCAATACAGTTTCAAACACCCCCAGTCCTCCTGGTAGATTACTGATAATCCCCGCCAACTGTCCCAGGAGATAAATACCAAAAAAGCTAAAATAGGATAAGTTTTTGGGTACAGGCAACAAAACATAAAGTACTGCTGCCGCTAACATCCAGTCGAGAGAAGTCAGGGCAATTTGAATCAAAGAAAGCTTGACTGGTAGATGGGGAAACACCAATTTTTTGACCTTTAATGGCTTTTGACTCAACCCACTCCAGAGTAGATAGACAGCAATTATTCCCAAGAAAATGTACCCTACTGGTCTAACGGATTCAAAGGGAATAGGCAGCGATTCTGGCGTAGCAATGGGTTGGAGGGCAAAAATAACCCCCGCAACAGCAAAGAAACCGAGCCAAAAGCTGAGATTGCAAAAAGCGATAATTTGAGCAATTTTGGCAGCAGAGAATCCCCAGGCTGAGTAAAAGCGATAGCGAATAGCACTCCCACTTAGTAGAGCAAAGCCAACACTGTTACTGATGCCATAACTAACGATCGCCACTAAGGCAGTTCGACGATAGGATAGAGATTGGCGCAAATGATAGATGGCTAAAGTATCGTAGCCTATAAACAGCAGATAGTTCAGCAGCGTTAAAGCGGTCGCTAGGGCAATATGTTGGCGGGGAATGGTTGTCAGGATGTGGAGAATATCCTGTAGATTATATTTGCGTAGTTCTTGGGTAATTGCCCAAAGAGAAATCCCAAAGAGTAAAACGCTGAGGAATAATGGTGCCAGGCGAGCCAATTTTTTGCCGAAGGAAGTGACGGCAGTACTGAAAAACTGAGTTCCTAAATAATCCCAAAGGCGATCGCCTGAATCGGCGCGAATCAATCCCACCACCACGTCAGGTAAGGTAGTTAATCGGGGATATACCAAATAGCGTGATTCCCAGTCAGGATTGAATTTATCCTTATAAGCCCGCAGTCCTTGAAAGTTATAAAATTGATCGAGATGTTGGTAGAGATAGTGTACTCCTCGTTCGAGACGAGAGGAAGAAGATATTGCCCCCACACCTGAGAGGGCAACCAGACCTAAATTGAAACTGTCGTAACCCAATTGCTTAAAATGTTCAAACATAGAGATAAACAGAAAATCCATTGTTCCAGCCTCTGCCTTGGCAACATGGCGCATTAAATCAATGGTAATTTCGTTCAGTTGATACTCAGGTATGATATTGGCAAAAGCGATGGGGTTTGACTGAGCATTATAGACTACTGCAATCTCGCAGCCTTTGAGATAATCTTCATTGAACCAACCGAGGGAAAACTTTTTCTCTGAACCTTTTATATGTTCGAGCCACTCATTACTAATAGCCCGTAACTCTTGTAATAGCTCATCGGCGATTGGTGGCGAGTGAAACCGAACGAAATACCCCAATTTATTAAATTTATTAACGGTCGTGCGTAAATGTTTGCCTGATTTCCCTTGGAGGGTGAAATTAGGGAGATCCACCACCGCTTCCTCGCCAATTTTCAGAGTTTTAAAACCCAAAGACTCATATAGCTTTAGATCCCCTGCTAAAGTTTGATAAAAAGCTGGTTGCCAGTCATTGCGATCGCAGAATTGCTTAAAAGTGGCGATCGCTTCTGGGCGCTCTTCTAGAGGGCCAATGGGATCACCTAAAGCGATCGCGCTCCTGCCTTCTGGGACGTAAGCAATTACACTCTGGTAAAAAACATGGTCAAAGTTTGCTTCAGCGCCTGACCCAAGCGAAAGTCAACGGCGGAATTATGGTCTAGCCATAAAAAACCTAAAGTGCCGTAGGCAAGAGTAAACAACAAGGCGAAAACTAATGCCTGAAGACCATGAATAATTGATGGGCGATCCGAACGGGCAGTAAAAACCCTGCCCATCAGTAAAAGCTGCCCTAGCAGTATCGTTGAGAGCAAACTTTCTTCATAATCCCATCCTTTCAACAGATTACTGATGATCGACACAATCAGCAAACCGATAGTCAACAACCAAGCAAGGCGTTTGCGACGGAGCAAATTAGCGGACAGGATCAGGAGAAAAAATCCACTCAGCACCGCAAATAGATGCGCCCCTGCTCTAACTTCAAAGGGAAAAATCTGCTCCAGCCAGTCAAGGCGATCAGGTAGACTCGGCGTTACTGCTGATAGTAAGTTAGCTACACCTACAGCACCCGTTAGCAACGCAGTTATCCACAGTCCTGTCTGCGTTCTCTGTCTCAGCATTATTTTGTAAAAGGATTTTCGACTTGAACTAAAAACACTTCGATTCTAGTTGATAAAAATCAGAAATTTTTCTAGTTACAGCAATCCTAAATGAAATGAGAAATTTCTATATGCCCTAAAGGATTCCCTATCGGTCACGAAGCGGTGACGCGACGAAGGAGCTAATCCTTTAGGAATCCTTTAGGACTACCTACTACTTAAAACCAATCAATGTAGTTTCATGAATCAAATAAGATTGCTATACGCCTTCCTTATGTTTAGCTTATAATTTTTCACCACTGAGAATAAACATCGGATTAACCGCAGCAAAAGTTTGATGTATACCTCTAGTTTCCAGACGATTGACGGCGGACTGGACGACTTCTATATTGCGCGCTTGCAGTTCCGATAAACCCTCAGAAATGATATATAAGTTCTCTAAGTTGCTCACCGTGGCAACAATCCTCCCTTCTGGCTGAAGATATTTCCAAGTTTGTTGCAAAATATCTTTAATTGGTTTGCCCCCCTCAAGACAGACTAGATTTGGTCTAGGGGTAATCGCCTCCAAACATTCTGGCGCACTCCCTTGAATCACCTCGACGTTATTGACTCCAAAGCGATCGCAATTGCGTTTGATTAGTTTTGCTACTTCTTCGTCTCGTTCGATCGCCACGATCTTTCCTTGAGGGGAAAGCAACCCAATTTCTACAGGAATTGTCCCTGTCCCTGCACCAATGTCCCAGAATACGGCATCTGGCTTCATCCTTAGGGAAGAGAGAATTAGCACTCGCACTTCTCGCTTACTCAGGGGAATCCCTGGCAGACGTTCAAAGAGTTTATCGGGAATTCCAGGAGTTTTATATGGCCAGAGCATGGTTAGTTCGGAGTTCGGAGTTCGGAGTTAATTAACTATTATCAAAAAGCTTATAGCTATCGGGTTTAATGCCCCCACTAATTGTAAGGGTGCGTCCCCCGAATTCATTCGGGGGCTTGTATCGCCCTGTCAACTGTTGATACCAACAGGTGACGCTTTTTGTGTGAATATTCATACAAAAAACACGCCGTGCAAAGAGCGAATCCTAAAGGATACCGCTTCGTGACCGAAGGGAATCCTTTAGGGCATATGCACCAAGAAGCTAGGAGCTATTGAATAAAGCCGATTATCTTATTTAAGCGCTTGAACGGTCTGGAGCGTCGGATCGTTACACCCCGTAATAGTTCCCCCCGCAGCTACAATTTGCTGTAAATATTCGATCACTTCCCTCGTAATTACTTCCCCTGGCATTAATAGGGGAATTCCTGGGGGATAGGGACAAATTAACTCCCCACAAAGGCGATCGCTCCCTTGCTCTATCGATATTGTTTCTGTTGCACTAAAGTATGCCTGACGAGGTGAAACTATGACCGATGGAGAACTGAAAGCTGGTAAGGGAAAGCTTAGAGCTGGTCGCTTAGAGCTTGGAGCTTGAAACCTAGAGCTTAAAACCGAAATAGCTTCAATCAACTGTTGAATATCCGCTGATGTATTGCCCAAAGAAATAATAAACGTCAGATGCTGTAATAAAGGCAACTCACAAGTAACCCCTAGCTGCTTGTGGAGTATTTCGTCGGCGGCAAAGCCAGTGATTCCTAATGGGGAGATATCAATAGTTAGTCTAGTAAGATCGAGGTGGTGGCATCCAGGCTGGATCTCAGGATTGAAGATGGATAAATAAGGAATTTCGGCTATTTTAGTTCGAGCTATCCTAGCCAAAGCGATCGCTTCCCTCATTAATTCATTCCCTGCGGTTGCCATCTGTTGTCTAGTGGCATCGAGAGAAGCCAGCAGCAGGTAACTAGGACTAGTAGATTGAACTAATTGTAAGGCTTTACTAATCCTCTGGGGACAAACTCGATCCCCTTGAAGATGCACCATCGATGATTGAGTCAGAGAACTCAAAGTTTTATGGGTAGACTGGACTGCGAGATCTGCCCCCAAGCTCATGGCAGAGGGGGGTAAATCAGCATGAAAAGCAAAATGTGCGCCGTGAGCTTCATCTACCAGTAAAGGAATCTGGTAACTATGGGTCAGATCAGCGATCGCTTGTAAATCACTACAGACTCCCTGATAAGTCGGGTGCAAGATCATAACTGCCTTGGTATCGGGATGCTGGATTAATGCCTGGCTAACCGCTTCTGGCGTGACGTTGTAGGCGAATCCCCCTTGTGGCTCAGTTTCAGGATTGATAAAAATGGGGATTGCTCCAGATAAAATCAACCCCGCGATCGCCGATTGATGAATATTTCTCGGCAAAATGATCTTTTCCCCCATGCCACAGGTAGCCAAAATTGCTGCGATGATCCCCGAAGTCGAGCCATTTACTAAAAACCAGGTGTGAGTAGCCCCAAAAGTCTGGGCTGCTAGTGATTGAGCGGCGACGATCGCCCCTGTGGGAGCAAATAAATTATCTAATTCGGGTAACTCTGGTAAATCGGCTTGAAAAACTTGCTTTCCGATCAAATCCTGCATCTTGCGACTAACTCCTTGACCTTGCTTATGTCCTGGGGCATAAAAAGCAGCATGTTGTCTTTGTGCTGCCTGACTTAAGGCATTTAATAATGGTGTTAAGCTGTCATGCATTTAATTTGCTGGTTGTGATTGGAAATGCGATCGCTGATCTGAAGTTTGAATAGAACTTAGTACGTGAGAAGGATTTTGATCGAAGTTTCTTAGTTGCTTCTCTATTTGCTGTTTGCGCCACAGCAGTATAATAGTGCTTTTTATATCACTTATGACTAAAATCTAATGTCAAGTCTTAGTGCGATCGCCTGATCTGTAGGTTGGACAGAACGAAGTGAAACTTAGGAAAGTAGCGATCGCATCAATTTTAAAAGCCACAGGAACAACATCAGAAAGAACTAGAAAACTAATAGTTGAATGGGTTAATCATCAACCCGTTGATGGAGTTCTAAATTGCCTGGGAGATGGTCACCCTGGAATTTGGAATCTGCTCGACGAATTTAATCCTCAAGGAGAAACGAGACAGATTCTTGACTGGTTTCATCTAGCAGAGAATCTTTACAAAGTTGGCGGTTCGCTCAAACGCATCGCTCAAGGTAAACAATTGCTATGGCAAGGCAAAGTAGATGCAACTCTGGCATTATTCTCGCCTTTGAAGAAAAAAGCAGCACAGAATTTCTGTACTTATCTGCAAAATCACCGTCATCGTATTGTCAATTATGATTACTATCAAGCTGAAAGTATTTGTTCTATGGCTTCAGGGGCAGTTGAATTAACGTAATATCTTTGTTCTTACGTGATTGACTTGCTCCCAACCCCTAAGATTTGCCCCGTTTTTTATTTTAGTATGTTGTCATTCCTTGAGAAAAACTTTAACGAACAGTAACCCTTTAAAAGCTATGATAACTTCCAGTATAAATACTTGGATTTGTGTTGCTGGTTGTTAAAATCAACAGTATCTTTAGTAAAGATATTTAGTATTATCAAAATATTCTCAATTCTATTAATTTATTGACTAGTGATTACTTAAAAATTATTTATTTTTTGCTTAACTGTAAGTAGAAAAACACTTTCTATTTAAATTTCCCTTAACAGAGTCAAGAAACTAACGTTACAACTGTTAAACGTTGATTGTTATATTAAATTGAGTCACTACCATACATGACCTGTAAATTTAAAGTACGATGGAGTCGCTGGTTAGCCATTATTGTTGTCGCTTGCCTAGTTACCTTGAGAATTAATAGCTGGGGCAACATTCCATCACAAGCATCAGATAAAGAACAACTTCTCTCTCAAGATGTTTCTGCCGTTTGGGCAAAAGGCTCCTTCCCTGTAGAAAACTTTCAGTCTTATACTTCTCCATTTGGCTATCGAATCTCTCCTGTTACGGGAGAGCGACAATTTCACAATGGATTAGATCTAGCAGCTCCTCGTGGTAGTTACGTTCGCAGTTGGTGGAGTGGAAAGATTACCAACTTGTCAGACAATACCGCTTGTGGTACATCAATCACCATCCAGTCTGGAGACTGGCAGCATGTTTATTGTCACATGGAGGGCTATGTAAGCGATTCTTCCAAAGGCAAGTTTCTGCTTGATCGAGAAGGTGGCATCCAATTCACTTTGGGTCAAGCAATTCCTGCAGGGGCTAGAATTGGTCGCATTGGTATGAGCGGTCGTACTACAGGACCTCATTTACACTGGGTTCTCAAATACAATGGTGACTATGTAGATCCAGCTTTGGTACTTAAAGAGATGTTTAAACGTCAAACTGTTTCCTAGACATCCCAACAGCAAAAACCCTCTTATCTACAAAAGACGAGGGTTTTTGCTGTAACTGAAAAGAGGAACCTGGCACTGAGCTATTGTCCCAGGGGGCAACCCCCCAAGTATCTTCGCCGCCACAGCGTTTCACAATCGAGTTCGGGATGGAGTCGAAGTGGGT
>Ga0114940_10000391_pt1 | contig 21980 bp, 22 predicted proteins | sample ColdCreekSource_FD_87195 | JGI IMG/M metagenome (GOLD analysis project Ga0114940, IMG submission 87195) | Groundwater microbial communities from Cold Creek, Nevada to study Microbial Dark Matter (Phase II) - Cold Creek Source | ecosystem: Environmental > Aquatic > Deep subsurface > Groundwater ... | reverse complement strand
GAGGACATCTGAGCCGATGCAGCAGCGCTATCTGATCGCGCTGGGCTCCAACGTGCGCCATCATCGCCATGGGTTGCCGCCGCAGGTGCTGGCTGCGGCGCTTTCGGCTTTGGCGGCGGCAGGCGTCATAATCGAAGCGGCAAGCCCAGTGCTGTCCAGTGCACCGGTCGGTCCCTCGCGCCGCCGCTATGCCAACGGCGCGGCGACAATCTCGACCGGTCATGATCCTGAAGACTTGCTGGACCTGCTCAAGCGCATCGAACACGCCTTCGGCCGCCGGTCGCGCGGTTCGCGCTGGACCGCGCGGGTGCTCGATCTCGACATCGTGCTGTGGAGCGGCGGGCCGTGGCACTCCCCGACGCTGACCATCCCCCATCCCGAGTTCCGCTCGCGCACCTTTGTGCTCGATCCGGCAGTGTCCATCGCAGCCGCCTGGCGCGATCCGCTGAGCCATCTGACACTGCGCCAATTGCGAGCGCGCTTGACCCGGCCCCGTCCGCTGCCTAGGTGACGCCCCCGTGGTCGGGCCCTTAGCTCAGTCGGTAGAGCAACTGACTTTTAATCAGTAGGTCGCTGGTTCGAACCCAGCAGGGCTCACCACGCATTGCGGTCAATCGAGCCGCCCGATTTCCTCCACTCCAGGTCACGGACGGCTCCATGCTGCGTTATTACACCGGAAGCTTTCTCTTCACCGCGTTCTGCCTCGGGCTGGGTGCCTGGCTGGGCTGGGAGCAGGGCGGGACCTGGGCTGCAGTGGCGCAGGTGGTATGGATCTGCTCGATCCTGGCCGTGCTGGAGGTGTCGCTGTCGTTCGACAACGCCGTGGTCAACGCCTCGGTGCTCAAGGACATGGAGCCGATCTGGCGCAAACGCTTCCTGACCTGGGGCATGTTGATCGCGGTGTTCGGGATGCGGCTGGTGTTCCCGCTGCTGATCGTGGCGATTGCTGCCAGCCTCGGCCCGATCGAGGCGTTCAAGCTCGCGGCGAGCGATCCGGTGCAATATCAGCACATCATCGAGGACGCGAACCCCGGAATCATGGGCTTTGGTGGCGCCTTCCTGCTGCTGGTCGGGCTCAAGTTCTTCTTCGATTCGGAGAAGGAGCACGACTGGATCGAGGTAATCGAGCGGCCATTGAAGCGCTTTGCCGACCTTGAGGCGTTCGAGATCATCCTGACGCTGATGATCCTCTACGCAATTTCGCGGACCTTGGCCGATCCGATTGAGGCCCAGACCTATATGGCGGCCGGCGTGTTCGGGATTGCGACCTTCTTCGCGGTCGAATGGCTGGGCCACGCACTCGAAAGGCCAGAGGCCGCAGACGGCGTGCAGAAGGCCGGACTGGGCGCCTTCCTGTACCTCAACGTGCTCGACGCCTCGTTCAGTTTCGACGGGGTGATCGGGGCCTTCGCACTTTCGAACAACCTGTTCGTGATCGCGATCGGCCTTGCGATCGGCGCGATGTTCGTGCGCTCGATGACGATCCATCTTGTCGACATGGGCACGCTCGCCCAATACCGCTTCCTTGAGCACGGCGCGTTCTGGGCGATCATCGTGCTGGCGGTGATCATGCTAACCAGCGTGATCTGCCACATTCCCGAAGCGGTCACCGGGCTGATCGGTGCGGTGCTGATCGGGCTGTCGCTGTGGTCTTCGGTGAAACTGAAGCGCAAGCAGGCTGAATCAGTGGGGTAGTTCCGCAGGGTCCTGCTTTGCACCGGCGATCGCCGGCGGCCGGACCCGGCGCATCAGGAACACCAGCGGGATCGCGGCGAAGTTGACCCAGGCCATCAGGTAGAAGTCGTTGATGAAGGCAATCATCATCGCCTGCCGGTTGACCTCGGCATCGATCATCCGCAGCGCGGCTTCGCCCACCACCTGAAACCGGTCGATCGTGGTCACATCGATCAGATCGGTGACCGAGCTGGTGACGTGCGCCGACAGATCGCTGTGGCTGACCTGCTGGTTGCGGGCCAGCACCGCCATCACTGCCGAAATCCCGATCGACGAGCCGACCGAGCGCATGATGTTCATCAGGCTCGATCCGTCGGTACGGGTGGTCGGCAGCAGCGAGGCGAACGCGCTGGTGTTGAGCGGAATGAACACCAGGCCGATGCCCAGGCCTTGCACCAGTCCGGTCCAGAGGATGTGAAAGCGATCGACCGCCAGCGACCAGGTCGACATTTCCAGCATCGAAAGCCCGCTGATCGCCAGGCCGACGCTGATCATCAGGCGCGGATCGATCCCGCGGCGCACCAGCCCGCCGGATACCTGCATCGCGATCAGGACGCCGACCCCGCGCGGGGTCAGCGCCAGCCCGGTATCGATCACCGAGTAGCCGAATAGGTGCTGGAGCATCGGCGGCAGCAGTGCCATCGTCGCGAACATCGACATGCCGACCAACGCCATGAACCCCAGCGCCATCACGAAATTGGCATCGCTGAACATTGAGCGGGGGAACAACGGATTGGACGTCGTCGACAGATGGACCGCCGCAATCCATGCGGCTGACACCGCAATCGCAAGGTAAATCAAGATCTCGCCCGACTGGAACCAGTCAACCTGATGGCCGCGGTCGAGCAGCAGCTGGATCGCGGACAAGGCGATGCCGATCATTGCAAAGCCGAGCAGATCAAACTTGCGTTTGGCAATCGGGCGTGAGGGCAGTTCCGACAGCAGGATCGCCAGCGACAGCGCGCCCAGCGGAACGTTGACGTAGAATACCCAGCGCCAGTTCCAGTTCTCGGTCAGCCAACCGCCCAGAATCGGCCCAAGGATCGGGCCGACCATGATCCCGACCCCCCACAGCGCCATCATCTGCGGCTGGCGTGAAGGCGGGTTGGTGTCGATCATCGCGGCCTGACTGAGCGGGGCAATGAACGCGCCAGACGCCCCCTGGATCGCCCGGAAAATTACCATCTGTTCAAGGCTCTGGGCCATGCCGCACAGCATCGAAGAGGCGACGAAGCCGGTTACCGAGAAGATGAACAGCCGCCGTGAGCCGACCCGATCGGCCAGCCAGCCGGTCACCGGCATCGCGATCGCGGTGGCGATGATGTAGCTGGTCAAGACCCAGCTGATCTGATCAGGATTGGCCCCCAGGGTCGATTGCATCCGCGGCAAGGCCACATTGGCGATGGTCGAATCGAGGATCTGCAGCAGCGACGCGGTCATCACCCCGATCGCGAGCAGGATCGGGTTGCGCACCGGCAGCAGCGCGACATCGGCCACCGACCCGGCGGGCGAACCAGTTTGCGAGCGAGGAGCGGCGGCGCTGGCCATGGTCTGGCGCTAGCGCTTGCGTCCGTCGGTATAGATCGTGACGTCGGTCGAAAGCCCGGCGATCAGGCGGCGCGGGCTGGCTTCATCCAGAACGATGCGCACAGGTACGCGCTGCGTCACTTTGACCCAGTTGCCCGTGGCATTCTGCGCGGGCAGCACCGAAAATTCGCTGCCAGTGCCTGCGCCGATCGAATCGACGTGGCCTTTGAGCTTCAGCCCGGGATAGGCGTCGAAGCGGATTTCCGCCGGCTGCCCGACGCGCATGTCGCCCAGATCGGTTTCCTTGAAATTGGCCTCGATATAGGTCGACCCGTTGGTGACGATCGTGATCACCGGCAGCCCGCTGACCAGTTCCTGACCGACCTGCAGACGATCCGCTTGGCTGACCAGTCCGGAAGCGGGCGCGCGTACCTCGGTGCGGCGCAGGCTGAGCTCGGCAGTCGAGCGCTGGGCACGGGCGGCGGCAACCTGCGGATAGACCCCGGGGACTTGCTGGCCGGTCGCGAGCTTGGCGGCGGCTTCGCGCGCCTTGGCATCTGCGAGCCGGAGCTGTTCCTGCGCCTGCGTCACTTGATGCCGTGCGGCGTCATAAGCCGCCTTGGTAGTAAAGCCCTTTTGCCAGAGCGCCTGCTGCCGCGAGAGGTTGGAGCGGGCGAAGGCGATGTTCTCCCGCGCCGCAGAAGCGTCCGCGCCGGACAGTGCGCTGGAGTTTGCAGCAGCGGTCTGGCTGGCTTGCGCAGTCGCTATCGCCGCATCGGCTTGGGCCAGCTGCAACTGGTATGGTTCGGGGTCGACCCGGAACAGCAGGTCACCGGCGCGCACCGTCTGGTTTTCGCGGACCATGATCTCCACGATCTTGCCGCTGACCTGCGCGCTGACCGAGACCTTGTCGACATGGACATAGGCGTTGTCGGTGCTGACCTTGCCTTGCAGGCTCTGCCAATAGATCACCCCAGCGATCAGGATCAGCAGCGGGATCGCGAGCATCACCAGCAGTCGCCCACGCGCGGCACGCGGGACTGGCGCAGCGGCGGGAGCCTCAGCAGCGGTGGGGCGGGACTGGGGGTCGGCTTCAGCCATTGGCAGCAATTCCGGTCTGGCGGCCCGCGGACAGATTGTCGCGGACCGAATCAAGCATGGTGGCGAGGGACAGCCGCGCCGCGGGGTCGATCCCGGAGAGGATCATATCCTCCAGCGGAACCATCTTGGCGCGAATCTGGTCGATCAGTTCGCGGCTGCGATCGGTCAGAAACAGTCGCCAGGCGCGGCGATCGGCCGGATCGCGGCGACGTTCGACCAGTCCTGCTTCTTCCAGCCGGTCGAGCATTCGGCACAGCGAGATCGGTTCGACCTCCAGCCGGTCGGCATAGAATCCCTGATTCTCGCCTTCGCCCTTCCACAGCATCATCAACAAACGTGCCTGCGGCCCGGTCATCCCAAGTTCGCGCACGCGCGCGTCGAACGAGCGGCGGATCATCCGCGCATTGTCTGCGATCAGGTATGCCACGCTATCCATCAAGCGCTCATATAATAGACTAGCTTACGATAAGGAAGGTCAAAAATGCATATTCTGCGCGAGATGGGTCGATTCCTGTTCACACAGGCGAGTTTTGGACCGTTGGTGATTTCTGGTCGAAGAGCAGCGGCGGGCATGGCTACGCCCAGCGCTTCCTCGATGCGCTGGGCGTAGCCATGCCCGCCGCTGCTGAGCCTGCTACAGCGTTTTGATGATCGCGGAGAAATCGCTGCTGCCGCTCCCGGCGGCAGCGAAGGCTTCGTAGAGTTCCTCGGCCCGCTCGCCCATTGGAACATTCGCGCCGACGCCCTGCGCCGCTGCCATTGCCAGCCGCAAGTCCTTGAGCATCAGTGCAGCGGCAAACCCCCCCTGATAATCGTTGTCCGCCGGGCTGGCCGGGCCGACGCCCGGAACCGGGCAGTAGGAGGTCATCGACCAGGACTGCCCCGAAGCTTTGCTGGAGATGTCGTAGAAGGTCTGCAGATCGAGCCCGAGCTTGTCGGCCAGGGCAAAAGCCTCACAAGTCGCGATCATCGTCGCGCCGAGGATCATGTTGTTGCAGATCTTGGCGGCTTGGCCTGCGCCGGAGCCACCAGCGTGTATCACTGCCTTACCCATCGCGGACAGGATCGGTTCGGCCCGGGCGAAAGCTTCGCCAGACCCGCCGACCATGAAGGTCAGTGTGCCGCCATTGGCCGCCGCGATCCCGCCCGAGACCGGGGCATCGACCATCGCATAGCCCGCCGCGTCGGCCGCTGCGCCAACGCGCCGAGCAGTGTCCACGTCGATCGTCGAGCAATCGAGCAGCAGCGCTGTAGCCGGGGCATGGCCAATAACATCGGCGCCATAGACCCGCTCGACGATCCCACCATTGGGCAGCATCGAGACCACCGCTTCGACGCCTTGCACTGCCTCCTGCGCGGTGGGGAAGGTCGCGCAGCCGTTGGCCTTGGCCTGACCCAGCGCGACTTCGCTGAGATCGAAAGCGCGGACGGTGTGGCCCGACTTCACGAGGTTGGCGGCCATCCCGCCGCCCATGTTGCCGAGGCCGATGAAGGCGATTTTCATGGGTTTCGATCCTGTTTGAAGTCCGGGCCAATCAGCACATCCGACATATTGCCGCGATGTTTGGCGATCAGATAGGCGAGATAGGGCAGCAGGAAGCTTGCCCCGAGGAAGAACGCCGCGACGCCAAGGCACACGCCTGCCATGCTGAAACGATTGCGCCACATCGTCCAGCTTGCCGAGACGAAAAGCATCAGCATGAAATCGAGGTTGAATTGGCCAGGCCAGCCCAGCTCAGCCATGTCACCGAAGAAGATCGGCAACAGGCCGAGACCGTGCTCGGCTATGACCAGCGCGGAATAGCCCATCAGGATCACCCACAGCGCAAGCGCAAGGATGGACCATCCCTTCATCGCCTTATCTCCCCTTCCACACTCCGGCGCGCTTCTCAACGAAGGCCTTCATGCCTTCCAGCTTGTCTTCGGTGGCGGTCAGGATCTGGAAGATCCGGCGCTCCATCACCAGGCCTTGATCAAGGCTCGATTCGAATGCGGCGTTGACCATTTCCTTGTTGGCGATCGCGGCCAAGGGAGGCATCGCGGCGATCTCGGCGGCGGTCTTGAGCGCTTCCTCAACCAGATCGGCCAACGGCACCACGCGGGCAACGAGCCCGCTGCGCTCGGCTTCTTCGGCGCCCATCATCCGGCCGGTCAGGCACATTTCCATCGCCTTGGCCTTGCCCACCGCGCGGGTCAGGCGCTGCGATCCGCCCATACCCGGGGCCACGCCCAGCTTGATTTCGGGCTGGCCAAAGCGGGCGTTTTCCGACGCAATGATGAAGTCGGCCATCATCGCCAGCTCGCAGCCGCCGCCCAGTGCGAAGCCGTTGACCGCTGCGATCCACGGCTTGCGCGTTGTCTTGACCACGTGGCTGGTCCAGCGTGCGAAGACGTCTTCGCGGTAGAACTCGGCGGCCGGCTTGTCGGACATTTCCTTGATGTCTGCGCCCGCAGCAAAGGCCTTCTCGCCCGATCCAGTGATCACCGCGCAGCGCTGACCGGGATCGGCTTCATAGGCGGCGAAGGCAAGGATCAGATCCTCAAGCACCTGAGAATTGAGCGCGTTCAGCGATTGCGGCCGGTTGAGCGTGATCAGGGTCACCGGACCGCGGGTTTCGACGAGGATGGTTTCGTAAGTCATAGGGGCTTCCATTCCTGATCCGCTGGTAGTGCGGCAAAGATTTTGTCGATCAGCTGATCGGTTACGCCTTCGGGCGTCGCCGGGTTCCAGCGCGGCGCGCCATCCTTGTCGACGATCACCGCGCGCACGCCTTCGGCAAAGTCGGGCAGGGTCAAGACGCGACTGGCGATGCGGTATTCCATTGCCATGTTGGCGGCAAAGTCCGTGCAGATCAGACTGTCGTGCAATTGCCGCAGCGCGACCTTGCAGGTCTGGGGCGACTTGGTGCGCAGCATGGCAAGTTCCTTGGCCGCCCATTCGCTGTCGTCGGCTTCGAGGCTGGCGAGAATGTCTTCGTAGCGGTCCGAGGCGAAGTGTTTCGCGATCTTCAGCGCATTGCCCTCAACCCGCGCCTCTGGCGGGCTGGCGGCGAGCGCGGCAAGGACCTGCGCCGGATCGTGTCCATGCGCCAGCCGCTCCTTGGCCTCGGCCAGAGCGTCGTGCGGCAGGTAATGCGTTGCAAGCCCCGCCCACTTGCACTCCGCTCCGTCGAACCGCGCGCCGGTCAGCGCGAGGAACTGGCCGATCCGGCCCGGCAGGCGCGAGAGATACCAGCCGCCGCCGACGTCCGGGAACAGGCCGATCCCGGTCTCGGGCATGGCATAGCGGGTGTTCTCGGTCGCCACGTGGAACTTCGCGGGCTGCGAGATGCCGACACCCCCGCCCATGGTGATCCCATCCATGAACGCGACCACCGGCTTGGGGTAGGTGAAGATCAGGTGGTTGAGCTGGTATTCGTCATGAAAAAACTTGCGGCCCGAAACCCCGCCATCGTTCAGCGCGGAGTTACGCAGAAAGGCAATATCCCCGCCTGAGCAAAACCCGCGCCCCTCGGCGTGGTCGATGATCACCACAGCCACGCCCGGGTCGTCACGCCAGCCAAGCAGCGCCGCGGTCATCGCATGGACCATGTCGAGCGTCAGCGCATGGATCGCCTTGGGCCGATTGAGCGAGAGAAACCCGGCACTGCCCTCGCGGCGGATCAGCACCTCCGGTTCGTCGCCTGGCTGTTCAACAATAGTCATTGCGTCGTCCCTGCGAGCTGGATCAGGTCCCAGCGATTACCGGCCACGTCAGTGAAGACAGCGACCGATCCGTAAACCTCATGGCGCGGTTCGCTGGAAAATTCCACGCCCTTGCCCAGCATTGCGGCATGGGTTGCAGCGAAATCATCGGTGTAGAGGAAAAAGCCCACGCGCCCGCCGGTTTGATTGCCGATTGCTGCTGCCTGCTCGGGACTGGCCGCCTGCGCCAGCAGCAAGCGCAGGCCACTGTCCCCGGCGACTTCAACCCAGCGCTTGGTCTCGCTCTCGCGGCGATCGGCGACCAAGTGGAAGCCGAGCTTGCCGACGAAGAACGCGATCGCCTCGTCATAATCCGGCACCACCAGGGTCACCATGCCCAGCGATATGCTACTCACTGGCGTAGCAGGTCCCGGCCGACGATCATCCGCATCACCTGATTGGTGCCTTCGAGGATCGAGTGGACGCGCAGGTCGCGCCAGAAGCGTTCGATCGGATAGTCCTTGAGGTAGCCGTAGCCGCCGAACAGTTGCAGCGCCTGGTTGACGACCTCGCTACCGCTGTCGGTCGCGAGCCGCTTGGCCATGGCCGAGAACCGCGACTTGTCGGGCGCTCCCGCATTGACCTTGGCCGCGGCGAGATAGAGCAGCGCGCGCGCCGCCTCAAGATCGGTCGCCATGTCGGCGAGCATGAACTGGGTGTTCTGGAACTCTGCCACCGGCTGGCCGAATTGCTGGCGTTCCTTGGTGTACTTGATCGCCTCATCAAGGCAGCGCTGCGCGCCGCCGAGGGAGCAGGCGCCGATGTTGAGGCGTCCGCCGTCGAGCCCGGCCATGGCAAAGCGGAAACCTTCGCCTTCCGCGCCGACGCGGTTGGCGACCGGCACGCGGCAATCCTCGAACACCACCTGCGCAGTGGGAGAGGCATTCCAGCCCAGCTTCTTCTCCGGCGCGCCGAACGACAGGCCGGGCGTGTCCTTTTCGACCACCAGGCAGGTGATACCTTTCGACTTGTCCTCGCTGGTGCGGACCATGCAGACGTAGATGTCGTTATAGCCCGCGCCAGAGATGAACTGTTTGGTGCCGTTCAGCACGTAATGATCGCCGTCCAGTCGCGCGCTGGTCTTGAGCGCGGCCGCGTCCGAGCCCGAGCCTGGTTCGGTCAGGCAATAGCTGGCGATGTGCTCCATCGACACCAGCTTCGGCAGGTAGCGCGCCTTGAGCTCGGCCGAACCGAAAGTGTCGATCATCCACGAGGCCATGTTGTGGATCGAGACATAGGCGCTGGTCGCCGGGCAACCATAGGCCATCGCCTCCATGATCAGCGCGGCATCGAGCCGGCCAAGCCCGATCCCGCCGCTTTCTTCGGACACATAGATCGCCCCAAAGCCGAGCTCGCCTGCGGCCTTCCAGACATCGACCGGGTAGTGGGCCTGCTCGTCCCATTCGGACGCAAACGGTGTGATCCGGTCGGCCGTAAATTTGCGCGCCATGTCCTGGATGGCGAGCTGGTCTTCGGTCAAAGCGAACTGGTCGGTACTCAAGTCTTCCCCCTCTTGCGCGGGCCGCTTGCTGCGGCCCGCACTATCCTAGTTTGTCATGCGCACCGTGTGTAGGTGCGCGGTCCCGGCGGTGCATCGTCGCCGAACTCTTCCATGATCAGCATCTTGCCGCCGTCACGCGATTCAAGTGAGACCTCGCGCGACCATTCCATGCCTTCGCCGGTGTAGGCAAAGCTGCCGCGCAGCTGCACTGCCGACGCGGGTTTGACACTTTTCAGGGTGGCGACCGATTCGTAGAAACGCATGGTCTGGGCGTCGATCGCCACCAGACCCTTGGCGTCACCGCGGGTCGAGGTACAGTCGGCGGGAACCAGCCCGAAGCGTCCGCGCATCACAGTCGGGATTTCCTGGCCCATGCCTTCGGTCGGCGCAGGGCCTGCGGCAACGGTGGTTGCGGGCACGGTGGCAGCCGGACTGACCAGTTCAGCGTCGGGGGTCGCGCTCGCGTCCTGGTTGTTGGTCCGATCGGAACACCCGGCAATCGGCAAAGCCAGAACGGCAGTCAGTATCAGCAGGCGATTCATCGGATTCTCCTTCTTGAAGGCCGACCGCAGTCGGCTGATCTGAACGAATAACTCACGATCGCTGCAGCCGTTCCACCCCCCGATTCTGTTACCCCATCGTCGGAATGACAAAGGCGTTCCCGCCATCCGGCGAGCCGTCGGGCCAGCGCGCGGTGACGGTCTTGACCTTGGTCCAGAACTTGACGCCTTCCATGCCGTGCTGGTTGGTGTCACCAAACGCCGAACGTTTCCAGCCACCAAAGGTATGATAAGCGACCGGCACCGGGATAGGCACGTTGATCCCGACCATGCCAACATTGACCCGCGCTGCAAATTCGCGCGCGGCGTGGCCGTTGCGGGTGAAAATTGCCACGCCATTGCCGTATTGATGCTCGCTTGCGAGTGCGAGCGCCGCTTCGAAATCTGCGGCGCGGACCATCTGCAAGACGGGACCGAAGATCTCGTTATGGTAAGAATCCATCGCGGGGGTGACGTGGTCGAACAGCGTCGGACCGACGAAGAATCCGTCCTCGTGGCCTTGCAACGTAAACCCGCGGCCGTCGACGACCAGCTCGGCTCCCTCATCGATGCAAGTCTGAATCCAGCCTTCGACCTTGGCCTTGTGCGCGGCGGTCACCACCGGGCCGTAATGCGCCTCGGCATCGGTCGAGACTCCGACCTTGAGCGCTTCGATCGCCGGGATCAGCTTGGCGCGCAGACGTTCGGCAGTGTCTTTGCCGACCGGGACCACTACCGGTAGCGCCATGCAGCGCTCTCCAGCCGAACCGAATGCCGCTCCTGCAAGGTCATTCACGACCTGGTCCAGATCTGCATCGGGCATGACGATGCCATGGTTCTTGGCTCCGCCCATCGCTTGCACGCGCTTGCCGTTGGCGACGCCGCGGTTGTAAACGTAGTGCGCGATGTCGCTTGATCCGACGAAGCTGATCGCACCGATCGCCGGATGATCGAGGATCGCGTCGACCATCTCCTTGTCGCCGTGAACGACCTGACAAATTCCTTCTGGTAGCCCTGCCTCGATGAACAGTTCGGCCAGCCGGACCGGCACCGACGGATCGCGTTCGCTCGGCTTGATCAGGAAGGCATTGCCGGTGGCGATCGCCACGCCGCTCATCCACAAGGGAATCATCGCCGGAAAATTGAACGGGGTAATCCCGGCGCCGATCCCGATCGGCTGGCGCATCGAATAGACGTCGATCCCAGGGCCGGCGCCTTGCGTGTATTCACCCTTGAGGACGTGCGGGATCCCGCAGCAGAACTCGATCACTTCCAGTCCGCGCTGGATGTCACCCTTGCTGTCGGCGATGACCTTGCCATGCTCGGAGGAGAGCATATGCGCCAGCGCATCCATGTTGGCTTCGACCAGGCGTTTGAACTCGAACATTACGCGCGCGCGTCGCTGCGGATTGGTCGTGGCCCAGGCCGGTTGCGCTGCCTGCGCAGCCTGAACCGCAAGGTCCAGAACGGCCGCATCACCCAGCGTGACTTCGGCCTGAATTGCGCCGCTATTGGGGTCGAACACCGGGCTCTTGCGTGCCGCAGACAGCCCGCTGGTTCCGCCATGGATGAAATGATCTATCAATCGCATGAAATTTTTCTCCACGACTTTCCATGCTTTCCCTGCACCCGCGAACGAGTCGAAACAAGCCCGGAATTGCGTGGAGAAGGTTGGTCGTGGTGCTCTAAGTCATGCTGTGCGAGAGTCTGTGCGCGCAAGATCATTGAGATAGGTTCGCCGCGAAAGCGCAAAGGCGCCTGCGGCAAGCAGCGCCGGGATGGGCAGCAATTGCAGCGCTCCAAGCAAACCAATGCTGTCAGCCAGACGGCCGGTCAAGGTCGGCCCGGGGGCGAGGCCGAGGATGTTGTTGGCCAGCGTCAAAGTCGCAAAGGCTGTGCCGTGAATTGCCAGCGGGGTCAGTCCCGCAACCATGGCGCCGGTCGGACCGGTTGAAGCTGCGCACAGAAATGCGCCGATTCCCAGCAAGGCAAGTTGCAGCGGCCCCGCCGGGCAGACGAACGCCAGCCCCAGTGCCGCCGCGCAACCCAGGCTGAAACAGAGCCCCAGCGTTGGGGTGGAGCCGGGACGGCTGCGTGCGGCGCGGTCGGTCAATATCCCGCACAGCACCATGCCCGCCCCGGCGATCATCAGGAATATGGCCGCGACGCTTGCCGCGCGCGCGACCGGCATATCGTAATAGCGCCCGAAGTAGCTTGGCAGCCAGGCAGGCAAGGCACCAGCGACATAGTATTGCAGGCCGCTGGCGACATAGGCGCAAAGGACACTGGGATTCGCAAACACACTGCGGATCGGCGGGCGCGATGTCGTTGCCGCAGGAGGGATTGTTCCGAGCGCTTCAATCTTGTGTTGTCGGACAACCAGCGGATAGGCCAACGCCAGCATCAATCCGGCCAGCGCGATGGCATTGAAGGCCATTCTCCAGCCATGCGATTCAGCGATCAAGCCGCCGATCCCGACGCCCAGCACTTGCCCGGCGAGTCCCCCGGCGATGAAAGCCGACGCCAGCGTTGCCCGCATCCGCGCCGGAAACACGCTGAGCACCACCGCGATGCCAACACTGCCATATGCCGCTTCCCCGACCCCGACCAGCAGGCGGCCGACAAACATCTCCTCATAGCTGCGGGCCATCCCGCAGAGCAGCGTGGCGATGCTCCACAGCACGGCCATCACGGTCAGGCTGCGGATCCGGCCCCAACGGTCTGCCAGCAGCGACAGCGGGAATGTCAGCAGCCCGACCATCAAGGCGACAACGCCAGAGAGCGCGCCAAGCTGACCATCGTTGAGCGACCATTCGGCCTTGAGCAGCGGGAACACGGCGTTGAGCACCTGGCGCGCCATGTAATCAGAGATCAGCAGACCAAAGCTGAGCGCAAAGACCACCCAGCCGTAAGCGGTCGGCCGGGACGAATCCCCCGGCCGACCGCCCCCCTCCGAACTGGCTGGCACGTACGCCATCGTGCGGCTGTGGCTCAGGCCGCAATCAACGGCGCGCTGCGGACGTTCGCGGCGCCGAAGTTGGTGTTGCGGTTGGGCAGCCAGCCATTTTCGCGCAGCGTTTCATCGACGCTCGAATAGAAGGTGCCGATCTTGTAGATCCGGCGCGCATCGGCGGCGGTTGCGATCGGGCGGTAAAGCTCCTCGGAAATCCGCACCAGCTTTTCGATCTGCTGGACCGAGGAGGCGCGCTCGCCCTTGCGGCCCCAGAGGTTGTCTTCCTGGCCAACGCGGGCGTGGAAGCCCATCGCAATGCCCATGGTGCAGAGCGGATAGACCGAGCGCATCAGGCCTTCGACCGTGAACACGGCGTTCTGCGGCATCCGGTTGACGAACTCCATCAGGTTGCGCGGGTTGGGCCCGTCGTGACCGCCGCCGATCGCCACCCAGTTGAGCACCAGCGGACCCATGTAGTGGCCACTGCGCACCAGCCGCTCGACCGTTTCGAGATCGCGCGCGCAACCGACCATGAAATGGGTCTGGATGCCCGCCGCCGAAAGCCGCTTCATGTGCTCTTTCATGAACCTGGGCCCGGCCTCGTAATACATTTCGGTATAGGCATCGGTGTAGTTTGCCTCGCCCATCGAAGTGCCGGCGCAGTCGTCCTCGGTGATCAACTCCATCACGTTCATCTGGTTGGTGTTGACCGCCAATGTCACCTGATCGGGCCGGGGATTGAGCTCGGCGAGCATATGCCGGGTATCATCAGACAACCACAGCGCCGCTTCGCCATCATTCTTCGGGGCAAAGCTGATCGAGCCGCCGACCTGCAGGATCATCCCGGGAACCGCGCTGCGCAGCCGGTCGAGCATCTCGTTGAAGCGATCGAGGTTCTTTGAGCCAGTGCCATCCGGTTCGCGCACATGAATGTGCAGCACGGTCGCCCCGGCGTTGTAGCAATCGACCGCCTTCTGGACCTGATCGGCGTAGCTGACGGGAATGTCGTCGCTGTCGCGCGGGAAAAAGCTTGGCGCGTATGGCGCGACCTGAATGACCAGCGGATCCTGGGTTTCGGGCAGCAGGCTGTCATCGAAGAATTGCATAGCTAGTCTCCTTCCGGTGTGGGCATGGTCATGCCGCGTTTGCTCATCTCATCTGCAAGTATGGGTGCGCCCAGCGCGACCGAGTGAATGCCCAGGACGGCTACGGCTTGCAGCACCGCGATCACCTCTTGCGGGGTAGCCCCGAGATCGAGCGCCTTGGCCACGTGCCGCTTGACCCCCGGCGAATAGAGGTGCGTGCACGAGGCATCGACCGCGATCGCCAGAAATTCATAGGTCTTGGGATCGATCAGGCCCTTGCGCATTGGCAGGGTGGCCATATCGACGAACTTCTCCATCCACTCGCCATCAAGCGCGGCGGCTTCGTCCCAGGCCTCGTTCCATTTGCCGGATCCGCGCATCGCGTCGGTGATCGGGGTGCCGGTCATAGCGCAGCTTCCACGCCGACTCGCGCAAAGTGGCGCAGAACTTCCGCTGCGACAAAATCAGGACGCTCCTCCGGGATCCAATGACCGCAATTTTCGGCCACGCCGCCCGAAACGTCACAAGCAACGCGTTGCCAGCTCTCAAGCGCCGATAACCCGCGTCCGCGTGTCGCGGGATCACCTCCATAAACAAGGATCGGCATCTTGAGCTTGGCAGCGCCGCAGAAAGCAGTGTTATCTGCGATGTCCTGCGGCACTGCGCGGTAGTAGTTGAAACCGGCGGTCATCGCCCCCGGCTGCGAATAGGCGCGAACATACTCGACCTGAGCTTCTTCGGAAATGGCATCGGGCCGCGCGCCACCAAAGCGGTAGAAGTAGCGCAGATAGAGGTCTTCGCGCCCTTCGGTCAGCGCTTCGGGCAGGTCAGGCAGGCCGTGGAAGCCGAAATGCCAACGGCTGTGGTGCGCGATCGGGCCGCCATCGCCAAGCACCGGCGCATCGAAAATCGCCATTGCTCGTACCCGATCAGGAGACTGCGCGGCCAACGCGTAGGCTACCGGGCCGCCCCAATCGTGCGCGACCACGCCAAAATGCTCGTGCCCAAGCGTGGTCATCAGCCGGGCAATATCCAGCGCCACGGTTTTCTTGTCATATCCCGAATCCGGACGACTGCTGTCGCCTAATCCGCGCAGATCGGGAGCGATCACAGTGTGGCGTTTCGCCAGCGCAGGGATCACATCGCGCCACATGAACCAGGTCTGCGGCCAACCGTGCAACAGCACGAGCGGATCGCCAGTGCCAGCCGTTACGTAGTGCAGCGTAACCTCGCCCAGATCGGCACGATGGTGGCTGATCCGGTCCATCAGAATGGCCGGTCACCGATGATCGTTGCGCGGTTCATCCGCCGTACGCAGGGGGGGTAGTCCATCACCGCGTAATGCTGAGTGCAGCGATTGTCCCAGAGCACCACGCTGTTCGGCGACCAGCGCCAACGAACCTGATACTCGGGAATCGCCGATTGCGAGATAAGGTATTGCAGCAGATCGCCCGAGCCTTGGGTAAAGTCCTGGCCGTAGCGGACGCGGTTGGCGGTATGGTAATTGGTGAAATGGGTGGCAAAAGCATTGACAAACAATGATTTGTTGCCAGTCACCGGATGCGTCCGGACTACCGGGTGCTCGGGATCTGGGAAACGCTCCTTCATCGCCAGCCGTTCGTCGGCGGGCTTGGCTGCCATGAAGCTTGCTTCCATCGAATGGCGCGCGCGCAGCTCGGCAATGTCTTCTTTCACCCGCTCTGGCAGGCGCTCATAGGCGAGCTCCATATTGGCCCACATGGTGTCGCCACCGACCGACGGACATTCGACACAACGCAAAACCGCGCCCATCGGCGGGACTTCGCGCCATGTAGCATCGTTGTGCCAGGAGTTTTCATAGCGCTCGGGCGGGCTTTCGGGGCTTTTCCAGATGTGGATGATCCCCGGTTCGCTGTCCGCACTGGCGGCAAGCGGGTGATCCTCAAGCTCGCCGAATTGGCGTGCGAAGGCGGCCTGCTCAGCGTCGCTGATGTCTTGATCGCGAAAGAACAACACCTTGTGCTTGAGTAGCAGGGCGTTGATCGTACCGGCCAGATCGGCGTTGGTTCCGGCATCGGCCAGCGAGATTCCGCTGATTTGGGCTCCAAGCGCGCAGGAAAGTTGTTCAACTTGCATGGCTACAATCCTCCAGAACGAATACTGACGAGCCGATCGAAGTCCCGGCCTCAAGATCGCGGTGCGCCTGCACGCAGTCCGCAAGCGCGTAGCGCTGGCCGATCTCGACCTTGATCCGCCCAGAGGAAAGGTGATCGAACCAGAACGCCGCTAGTTCGGCGCGTTCGGCGGGATCGGCGTAGTAATCGGCAAAAGCGGGGCGGGTGAAATAGACCGAACCCTGCATCACCAGCTGCATCGCGTCGATCGGCGGAAACGGGCCCGAGGCAGTGCCGCAGCCGACCAGCACGCCGCGCCGTTTGAGCGACTTGAGCGAGCCTTCGAAAGTATCCTTGCCGACCGAATCGAACACCGTGCTGACCCCTTCGCCCCCGGTCAGTTCCTTGACCCGAGCGGCGACATCTTCGCGGCGGTAGAAGATGATCTCGTCGCAGCCCATCGCCCGGGCCTTATCTGCCTTCTCCTCGGTGGAGACGGTGCCGATCACCCTGAGGTCCATCAGCTTGGCCAGTTGCACCGCGAGCAGGCCGACTCCGCCCGCTGCGGCGTGCAGCAGGATCGTGTCTCCGGGCTTGAGCCAGGGATTGGTCTTCTTGAGCCAATATGTCGCCGACAGCCCGCGCATCGTCGAGGCGGCGGCCTGTTCGAACGAGACGCTGGCGGGAAGCTTGAACAGCGGCGCGGCCGGCATCACCCGCTCGCTCGAATAGGCGCCGAGGGGACTGCCATTGTAAGCAACGCGATCACCGGGGGCGACGTTGGCGACCCCTTCACCGACCGCTTCGACCGTGCCAGCGCCCTCTACCCCGATGCCGCAGGGCGGCTGGACGGGGTAGAGGCCTGAACGGAAATAGGTGTCGGCGAAGTTGCAGCCGACCGCAGCGTGACGCAGGCGCACTTCACCGGGACCTGGCGCGCCCACCGCAATGTCCTCCAGCTTGAGGACTTCGGGGCCGCCGGTCTCATAGAAGCGCACTGCCTGAGCCATGATTGCACAGTCTCCCGTTCGATTTTCTTGGGACCGATACTAGGTTGGGAATTGCTTGCCTTTTTCACATTTCGTGACATTTTCTTCACATTTGATGCCAAATGCGCGTTGAGAGAGGGTTCAGCATGGCAGAGCAGGTGCGCGTGGCCTCCTTGGCTGGCTTCTTTCCGGCGATGCAGCTGCACGGCGTCGATCCTGGACGCTTGCTCAAGGAGGTTGGCCTCTCCCCCCGGCTGCTCGCCAATTCCGAGCAGCTGATCCCGGCCCGCGCGGCGATGCGCCTGCTTGAACGTGCAGCGCAGGCGACCCGCTGCGTCACTTTCGGGCTGCGGATGGCCGAAAGCCGCGGCATCGCTGACCTTGGCGCCACCAGCCTGTTGATCGCCCACCAGCCAAGCTTGCGTGCCGCGCTGGCGGCGGTCGCCCACTACCGCAACCGGATCAATTCGACACTGGTGATGCAGCTTGAGGATCTCGGCGACAATATCTTGATCCGCGAGGACTTCTCGCTCGACCGGCCCGAACCATCGCAGCAATCATCCGATCTCGCGGTCGGCGTGCTGGCCAAGCTTTGCCGGAGCGTGTTGGGAGATGGTTGGCAGCCCGCATCGGTCTGCTTCACGCACCCTTCGCCGCCATCCGCGGAACTGCCGATCTACCGCCGCCTGTTCGGTTGTCGGCCCGAGTTCGATTGCGAGTTCAACGGGCTCGTCGTCACCCCGGACGATCTCGATCGGCCCAATCGCCGTGCTGACCCGGCGCTGGCCGAGCACGCCCGCCAGCTGATCGAATCTGTAATGAGTCCCGAGCGGTACAGCGTCGCGCAGCAGGTCGAGCAATCGATCCTGCTGCTGATGCCCGCCGGGCGCGCCAATATTCAGACCTGCAGCGATATGCTGGGAATAAGCGTGCGGACGATGCAGCGCAGCCTCGATGCCGAAGATGCCAGCTTCAGCGCGCTGTTGCACCGGGCGCGGATGCAGCAGGCCGTGCAATACCTCACCAATCCGAGAATGCGGATCACCGACGTTGCGCAAATGCTCGGCTACGGTTCGACCGGGGCGTTTACCCGCTGGCACGTCGGCACTTTCGGGATCCCCCCGCGCGACCAGCGCAAGAGAGGGAGCTTGAGGTGATTGCAAACGGTTCGACTGCCATATCCAGCCGTGCCAGCCGCGGGACCGGCGATACCCGGACCAATTCAGTAAGCGCCTGCGGTATGGCCGGCTAGACGTGGTGGCGCAGCACCCCAACGCCTGAACCCTTGCTTTGCGCTGTTTGAAGCCCGCCAGGCAATGCGCTCTGCAATATCGCTTGCAAGGCGTTTCGGGTCGGCTAAGGTAGCGCTACCATAAAGGTGGGCGACGGCTATTGACGCCGGGGACGGGAGAGTGGATTCGATGCAAGCTAGCGCTACGCAAGCTCAAGAGGAGCGCGCCAACATGGCGCTCATTTTCGCGATTGTGGCCGTGGCCACGATCGGCGGGCTGCTGTTTGGATATGACAGCGGTGCAGTCAATGGCACGCAGGGCGGGCTGACCAAGGCGTTCGGGCTTGACGAAGGCGGTCTGGGCTTCACGGTCGGCTCGCTGCTGATCGGGTGCTTCATTGGTGCGTTTTTCGCCGGTACGCTTGCCGATGCGATGGGGCGCCGCGCGGTGATGCGCATTTCGGCGGTATTGTTTCTGGTTGGTGCACTGATTCAGGGGCTTACCGAAAGCCACACGCTGTTTGTGCTTACCCGGATTTTGGGCGGCATGGCCGTAGGCGCAGCCAGCGTCCTGTCTCCCGCCTATATTTCAGAGGTCGCCCCCGCCAACATTCGCGGGCGAATGACCACCGTACAGCAGATCATGATCATTACCGGTCTGACGGCCGCCTTTCTGGTCAACTATTTGCTGACCGCGACAGCGGGCGAATCGACAAATCCGTTCTGGCTGGGGATCGCGGCCTGGCGCTGGATGTACCTGATGCAGGCCGTGCCGGCGGCAATCTTCCTGATCGCGCTGTTCTTCATCCCCGAAAGCCCGCGTTACCTTGTGGCCAAGGGGCGCAATGCCGAAGCGGCGAGTGTGCTGACTCGTCTGTTCGGCGAAACCGCGGCGCGCAGCAAGCTTGAGGAGATACGCTCTACCTTCAGCACCGATCACCGTCCGAGCCTGCGTGATGTGCTGGCCCCGGCTGGTACCGCCGGGTTCCTGGGCATCCGCTCGATCGTGTGGGTCGGCATCATGCTGGCGGTGTTCCAGCAGCTCGTCGGCATCAACGTGATCTTCTACTACGGTGCCTCGCTGTGGCAGCTTGCCGGATTCACTGAGAGCGACAGCCTGTTGATCAACATCGTCTCGGGAGCGGTGTCGATCGCGGCGTGCTTCATCACTATCGCGGTAATCGACAAAATCGGGCGCAAGCCGCTGCTGCTGATCGGCTCGGCCGGCATGGCCGCCACGTTGTTCGTGATGGTTTACGCCTTCAGTCAGGGTAGCCTCGATGCCACGAGCAAGCTGCAACTTTCCACGCAGATGGGCACGATCGCGGTCGTCGCGGCCAACCTCTACGTGATTTTCTTCAATGTCAGCTGGGGTCCGGTGATGTGGGTGATGCTGGGCGAGATGTTCCCCAACCAGATCCGCGGCAGCGCACTGGCGGTGGCGGGCTTCTTCCAGTGGTTTGCCAACTACCTCATCGCGCAGAGTTTCCCGGTGATGGCCGCCAAAAGCCTGACCGGTGCTTACATCTTCTATGGTGTCTGCGCGGCAATCAGCTTCTTCCTGGTCCAGAAGTTCGTCGTGGAGACAAAGGGCAAGGAACTGGAGGAAATGCAAGGCTAGGCGTAGTCCTGCAGGTATGAACGTTCCGCCGCGCAAACCCGTCCGCGTTGTCGTCCTGGGTGGCGGCACGGCCGGCTGGATGAGCGCTGCGGGCCTTGCCGCACTGCTACCGGGCAGCGCCACGGTGACGCTGGTCGAAAGCGAAGATATCGGCATCGTCGGGGTGGGGGAGGCGACGCTCCCCCATATCCGCGGCTATGTCGAAAAACTGGGGATCGACGAAGCCGCGTTCATGCGCGCGACCCATGCGACCTACAAGCTGGGGATCGACTTCCGCGATTTTGGCAGCATCGGCACCAGCTATATTCATCCCTTCGGCAGCTTTGGCGAAAAGGTCGCCGATGTGGGCTTCCACCATTATTGGCTGGAGCTCGCGCGGCAGGGGCTGGCTGATCCGTTGGGCGCTTATTCATTGGCCTGTGTCGCGGCGCAGGCCAACCGGTTCAAGCCTCCCGCGCAGGATCAGAGCCTGGCCTCAACCTATGGCTATGCCTATCAATTCGACGCCACCTTGTTTGGCCCGTTCATGCGCGACCACGGCCTGGCTCGCGGTGTCGAGCGGGTGGAGGGCCTTGTCACCAGCGTTGAGCGCGATGCGGCCAGCGGCGACGTCACCGCGCTGGTCCTCAAGGATGGCCGCCGGCTGGAAGGGGACCTGTTTGTCGACTGCTCGGGCTTTCGTTCGCTTCTTGTGGGCGGCGAACTGGAAGAACCCTGGGAGGATTGGTCGCACTGGCTGCCGTGTGATCGCGCCGCGGCGATGCCCTGCGCGCACCCTGCCGGAGCGCCGCTGCGTCCCTATACCACGGCAACGGCAATGCCGGCCGGTTGGCGCTGGCAGATCCCGCTTCAGCACCGGATGGGGAACGGGTACGTCTTCGCCAGCAGTTTCGTCTCCGAGGACGAGGCCTGTGCGGCCATTGCCGGGGCTGCCGAAGGGCAGCCGCTCGCTGATCCGCGCATCTTGCGGTTTCGCGCCGGGCGCCGCCGCAATTCCTGGCAGCACAATGTCGTCGCCGTCGGGCTTGCCAGCGGCTTCCTCGAACCACTTGAATCGACCTCGATCTACCTCGCGCAGATGGCGATCACATATTTGATCGAGCTGTTCCCGGACGGTCAGATCAATCCCCGCGATCGGGCGGAATTCAACCGGCTGGTCGACATGGAGTACGACCGGGTCCGGGACTTTCTGATCCTGCACTACCACGCGACGACGCGCGACGATTCGCCGTTCTGGAACCACGTTCGGACCATGCAGGTGCCCGGCAGCCTGGCCGACAAGTTGGAACTCTGGCGGCGTTCGGCGCGTATCGAAAAATATTCCGACGGCCTGTTCTACGATGCGAGCTGGATTGCGGTCTACCTCGGCCAGGGTGAGTTGCCCGAGCGACACGATGCGCGCGCTGCCTTGCCTGATCCAGTGCGGGTCAAGGCGGCGTTGGACCGGCTGCGGCAGGCGGTCGACGCCGAAGTGGAAACGATGCCGGGCCACGCCGATTACCTCTTGGGCGAGGCCAGCCGACTGGCCCCGGCAGCATGAGCGATCCGCGCGAGCCGCTGCACCGCGTTGTCATTGCGGGAGCCGGACAGGTCGGGGTTCTCGCCGCGATCGGGGTGAAACGCGCGGTGCCAACCGCCGAGGTTGTGGTGCTGAATCTGCCCGCAGACCCGTCGGCATTTGCCGACCGTGCCGCCACGGCGCTGCCCTTTTCCAACCGCCTGCACGACCGACTGGGCATTGCCGAAGAGGCAATTATCGCCCGCGCACAGGGCAGCCATCGCCTGATCACGCGCTATTTCAACTGGGGCACTCAGGGGCAGGCAGGTGTGCTGCCCTATGGCACCGGGCTCGATCCAGCGTT
>Ga0114940_10000390_pt1 | contig 22012 bp, 17 predicted proteins | sample ColdCreekSource_FD_87195 | JGI IMG/M metagenome (GOLD analysis project Ga0114940, IMG submission 87195) | Groundwater microbial communities from Cold Creek, Nevada to study Microbial Dark Matter (Phase II) - Cold Creek Source | ecosystem: Environmental > Aquatic > Deep subsurface > Groundwater ... | reverse complement strand
GATTTGACATTAACTTGTTTGCTCTTACCTAATCAAATTTTTCTTTTGCGTAAGTCCTATAAATAATAAGTACTAAATAGTGAATCAACAATTGCAACAGAATCAATCAATTAGATTAGAAATTACCGATCTCAATACTAGTGGCGAAGGAGTGGGACGTTCTGAAGGCAAGGTTGTCTTTGTTCCCGATACAGTTACAGGAGATCTCCTCAAAATACGCATCACCCATCCTAAAGCCAAGTTTGCACGGGGAACGGTTGAGCAACTATTGGTAGCATCAAAACATCGTGTTCGTCCCCCGTGTATTGTTGCCGATAAATGTGGCGGTTGTCAGTGGCAACATATCGATGGAGAATATCAACGAGAGGCAAAACGCGAGCAAATAATTCAGGCTTTTCAACGTATTGGTGGATTAGAAGAGATGCAGGTTGAGCCAATTTTGCATACGTCTAAATCTCTCAACTATCGTAACAAATCCACTTATCCTCTGGCGCGATCGGCTACTGGACAAGTTCAAGCTGGTTATTATCGTAAAGGTAGCCATAAACTAGTTAATCTCAATCAATGTCCTGTGCAGGATGAGCGTTTGCATCCCCTCCTCAAAGAAGTTAAACAGGATATTCAAGAACGAGGTTGGTCTATCTACGACGAAGCCAATCATCAGGGCAAATTGCGCCATCTCTCGTTACGTATCGGTAGTAATACGGGAGAGATGTTACTGACTTTAGTGACTACAGATAAACAACTGACTGGAATTGAAGAACAGGCGGAAATTTGGCTGGAGAGGTATCCCCAGTTGGTTGGAGTTTGTTTGAATTTAAATAGCGATCGCACTAATGCAATTTTAGGCAAGCAAACCCATGCTGTGGCTGGCAAATTACATCTACGAGAAATGTTTGCAGGAGTAGAGTTACAGATTGGTGCTGATACTTTTTTTCAAGTCAATACCGCCGCCGCCGAATTATTATTAAATGCGATCGTACAACAATTAAACTTACAGGGAGACGAAATATTAATTGATGCCTACTGTGGAATTGGCACATTCAGTTTACCTTTAGCACAACAAGTACGACAAGTTATTGGGATTGAAGTACTTGAATCTTCAACTAAACAAGCAAAGCATAATGCAACAATTAATCAGATTAGCAATGTTACTTTTCACACAGGTAAAGTCAAAACTTGTCTAGAGCAAATCGATCTGCAACCAGATATTGTTTTACTCGATCCTCCTCGCAAAGGCTGCGACCTTAAAGTCATCGAAACCTTACTCAGCCTACAACCATCTCGTATTGTTTATGTCAGTTGTAAGCCTGCTACTCTCGCTAGAGATGTCCAACTTCTGTGTCAATCTGGTATTTATCAACCAACTTTTGTTCAACCTGCTGACTTTTTCCCTCAAACTACTCATGTAGAGTGTTTCGTTGTTTTAAATAAGCAATGATTTTAAGGGGATTACTTTCTTAATCTGTAAAATTTAGTATAATTGGTAAATAGATGTATGCAAGTTTTTTTGAAGCCTTAAGGGGAACACTATGGTTTTAATGATCGAGTCGCTAGACGAAACTAGCAGAGTCATCTCAAGAAAGAGCTTGTTGCTACAGAGAATTTCAGCTATTGGAACTATGCAAATTTAATAAAATACCAAAGCTTTACTTCAAATTATTAAATGCGTTTAAATGCAATAGTAGTTAAGTAAACAGCCTTGGTTTAGATCATGGCGCAAATAGCCACAGAATTTAAATACCATGTCTTTTGCTGAAAACCAAGCCAAAGCAAAAGCGACTTGATTGATAATTTATTGTTGGCGTAATTGCAAACTTTAAAAAGCAAAAATCTCGGAATTAAAGCTAGAGGTATAATTAGTGATTGCCATACCTATTCCTTGGAATAGAAGCAAATGGAGTACGATGAGCTTTGCTTCAACACTTTATCTCTGTCCCGTTCTTGATCTACTACTAGTGAATGTACCTCTAGAATGGCGCTCAGAAATAAGACTAGGATTGCAAGAAGCATTAGTTAATGCCGCCAAACATGGCAACAAACTTGATCCCAGTAAAACTGTTATTGTTCAATTTACCATCACCACCAAAGAGTATTCTTGGGTAATTGCTGACGAAGGCAGTGGCTTTGCCTGTAAATGCGGCAGCATTTCCAGTCATCAGGGTTTCGTGGACAACTTACCTTCAGATGAATCAGAAAACGGTAGAGGACTTTCCATCTTGTACGAAGTTTTTGATCGTGTCCATTGGAATCGAGAAGGAACTCAGTTAACTTTATCTAAAACAGTATCTACAATTAAGGTTAAATAGTCTTCAATTCATTAACTTCCTCTGCACAAACTATTGTGATCCCTAGGGAGCATTATTTGATATACTGTCTAAGCGTAAGTTTAAGGAATGCGGCGGCATAGCCAAGTGGTAAGGCAGAGGATTGCAAATCCTTTACCCCCAGTTCGAATCTGGGTGCCGCCTTGTATTTTCGTTGTAAGTTAAAGAATTATTTGTCTGACTTAAATCAGACCGATATTTTTGATCATATATATCTGCCTGTGGGATTGACGTAGGACTTGAGAAGTTCCTCACTCATTGCATAAATCGAATAATTTCAACATATTAGATGATGTGATTGATTCTTAAATAAGTAAGTGAGTAAAGTCAAATGAAAAAAATTAACCGAGGCTTAAATACAGGATTTGCGATCGCTTTAATTGCTACTACTAGCACGCTAATGCAGACTAAACCAGCTTCTGCACAAATACTCGACATAGCGGCTGGAGCTTTGAACGCTCTAGTTAGAAGTAAACAACCCCAGCCACAAATTATTCAACAACAAGTACCAGTACCTGTTCCTACTCCTTCTAATCCCGATTTGAATATTGGCACGAATAATGCCAACGGCAATAACTTTAATCTTTGCATCTCTAATTGTTTACCAAATAGTCCCACAGCTAACTCTAGTCCAGCTTATTTTCCCCCAACTGTCCCCACACAGATGCCCCAGCAGATAGCTCCTTCTCCTATTGCTCAACAACAGCAACAAAGTCTGTCGTCAACAACCGTTATGAGTCAAAATGGTTCTTTACCCCCTGGCGTAGTACCTCAACCTCAAGTTTTGCCCCCAAATCGCCCTACTTTAACAATTCCTCCGATTGGCTTACCAGTTAACCTACCTCGTTAATTACGGCTTTTTTCCAATCTCTTACTTATTCAAAAAGCGTTACCTGCTCTAAAAACAAGTAACGCTTTTTCTTATCTATTTTCTGTTTTCTTATCTCACCGCTAGTTCTTTAAGAACGCCGGGATACTACAGGATCAGGAGTCACCGCTGTAGAACGCTTTCTTCTTCTTGTTAACCTAGTTGGGGATTTTTCGGCTGGAGTCTGAAGCAAAAATACTACCAAGGGACGACTACGTAATTCTCGCTTCATCAGTCGTTGTAAGCCGCCTTCGATTTCCAGACGTACTTCTGTCCAGTTGACTTCAGTTTCACCGTCGTTAGTTTGGCAAAAATCACTCCAGCGATCGCTCAAAATTCTTTCTAAAGTCCTGACTACTAGCTGTTGCAGTAAGGATTTTTCGACTGATGTAACTACTCCTCTTAAATGGAGAGAAGGAGGGCCAATTAACTTACCAGAGAAATCTATAGCAGTAGCGACAGTAATTACTCCGTCTTCGGCTAACTGCTGTCTTTCTTTCATTACCTCATCTTGGACAACTCCAGCGCGATCAACTAATTCAATACCAGAAGTAACTTCTCCAGTTACACCGATGCTATTTTCGGTTAGCTCGATCACATTCCCATTTTTGATAATCACCATATTTTCTTCGGGAATTCCCATCGCCTTAGCCATACCAGCGTGTTCGACTAGCATTCGATGTTCACCGTGAACAGGAATGAAGAATTTAGGTCTAGTTAAAGATAACATCAGCTTATGGTCTTCTCTCGAACCATGACCCGAAACGTGAATTCCTTGTTGACGACCATAGATTACTTTCGCTCCCTGCATCATTAAGCGATCAATTGTATTGACTACGCCAATAGTGTTACCAGGTATAGGATTAGCAGAGAAGATAATAGTGTCTCCTTGTTTGACTCTGATTTGTCCATGTTCACCTTTAGAGATGCGAGTCATTGCCGCTAAGGTTTCACCCTGAGAGCCTGTAGTCAGAATGAGAATTTTATCGTCTGGTAAACGATTTGCTGATCGCAAAGGTTCAAAGATATCGTCACGACATTGAATGTACCCTAACTTGCGAGCATGGGCAATGACATTTAACATTGAACGCCCCACCACTGCTACTTTCCGCTGGTGTTTCTGCGCCAAATCTAAGATCATGTTGACCCGATGCACAGAAGAGGAGAAGGTGGTTACCATGACTCGTCCTTCTGCTGTGGCAATAATTCGATCTAGATTGGGATATACAGATCGCTCTGAGGGAGTGTGTCCTGGTACTTCAGCATTAGTTGAGTCACTAAGTAGGCAGAGTACGCCTTTTTCTCCATGTTCGGCTAGTTTTTGTAGGTCATAGTGTTCCCCATCAACGGGGGTGTGGTCAAATTTAAAATCTCCTGTATGAATAATTACACCGATGGGAGTATGTATGGCGACGCTAAAGCTATCGGCAATGGAGTGAGTATTGCGGATAAATTCAGCGGAGAAATGTTTGCCAATACTGACTATCTCTCTTGGGACAACGCTTTGAAGCGTTGTGCGATCGCTAACCCCCGCTTCTTCTAGCTTGTCTCTCAACAAAGACATTGCTAAACGTGGCCCATAAATGATCGGTATATCAAATTGTTTTAAGTGATAGGCAATCCCACCAATATGATCTTCATGACCATGAGTTACAATCATGCCCTTGATGCGATGAGCATTTTCTTTTAAATAAGTCATGTCGGGCAAGACAATATTTATCCCATGCATTTGGTCTGACGGAAAACCTAATCCTGCATCTAAGAGAACAATGTCGTCTTCATACTCGAAAACACAGGTGTTTTTACCTATTTCGTGCAATCCGCCTAAGGGAATGATTTTTACGGTTGGTTTGTTGTTTTTTTTGATTACTTTGATCATATTTGTTGTTAATGTACTTCTTAATGTGTTTGTGTACTTGCGTTTTTTTATTTGGTCAATAAAAACTATTAATTTGACTTAAAATCTGTTTTGCAAAGTATGTTCTAAGTCATGAAAAAACTCTTTCTTTTTTTCTTCGATAATGATGATTGTCAATGTTTTATTAATAGCGGCTGGCAAAATTCTCTATTTTTGAAATGTCTAACTGAGTATTGCTTTTAAAGATTATCCAGCAGCAATGTGTATTGGTTTTTATTTATAACAAACAATCTTGTATTTTGACGACTATATTTAATTTACAGTTTATTTTATAAATTTATCTCAGGGGATAAAACATAGACCAGCCAAAGGATTAAATCAAACTGAGTTCTTTTAAAACTATTTTTAACTTTTCTAATAAATCCAATTGTAGCTCACAAAGAGGTGTCCGCAACTTACCTACATTCCAACCTTGCAAATTTAAAGCAGCTTTAACCGGAATCGGATTGGTAGTCATAAATAAAGCTTCAAACAGAGGAAAAAGCTTCATTTGAATCGAGCTAGCTGTCTCATTATTGCCTACGGTAAAAGCTTGGATCATCTCTTGCATCTGATTCCCTACTAAATGAGAAGCCACGCTGACTACCCCAACACTACCTACAGTTAATAAAGGTAAGGTCAAAGCGTCTTCGCCTGAATAAATGGCAAAAGAAGTCGGTGTTAACAATCGTATTTTGCAGGTTTGCTCTAAATCGCCGCTAGCTTCCTTAATCGCTACTATATTACTTATTTGAGCAAGGTGAGCTACTGTCTCTGCTTCTAGATTGCAGCTAGTACGTCCAGGTACATTATACAACATCATCGGTAAGTCCGAACAGGCTTCGGCGATCGCCTTGAAATGCTGATATAGTCCTGACTGGGGTGGTTTATTATAGTATGGCACTACTTGGAGCGAACCATCTAAGTTAAGTTTAGCTGCTTTCTGAGTAGCTGCGATCGCTTCCGAGGTAGAATTTGAACCAGTGCCTGCTATAATTTTAGCTCTATTCCCGACAGCCTGCTTAATAACTTTAAACAACTCATCTTCTTCCGACCAACTTAGAGTCGGAGACTCTCCCGTAGTGCCGCAGATTACTAATCCGTCGCTACCGTTATCTACCAAATGAACAGCCAACTCCTCGGCTACTGTATAGTTGACGCTACCATCGCTCGAGAATGGCGTTACCATTGCCGTGATTACTCTACCAAAGGGGGCATCGTTCATCAATTTTTATGTACCAATTGTTAACAAAGTAAATTCTAAACCTTAACTGCCCTGTCTACTGAAGTCAACAAATTTTTTTCAATTAACAATTCTGCTATCTGAATTGCATTCAAAGCAGCACCTTTACGAATTTGGTCGCCACATAGCCATAATTCCAACCCACAGTCGTGGGAAACATCTTGGCGAATTCTACCAACTAATACAGGGTCTTTTCCAGTCGCGTCTATGGGCATAGCAAAATAATTATTCTGCCAATCTTCTACTAATTTTACTCCAGGTGCAGCCGCGATTAACTTTCTGGCTTGCTCAACGCTAAAAGGCTGTTCAAATTCCAAATTAATTGCTTCGGAGTGCGCCCTCAATACTGGCACTCGCACACAGGTAGCTGTAACTCGTAATTCAGGGGCATTAAAAATCTTCCGTGTCTCGTTAACCATTTTCATTTCCTCTTCGCAATACCCTTGATCGTTTAGAGGTGAATTGTGAGGAAACAAATTAAAAGCTATAGGATAAGGCAATACTTCTGCCTTAGGCTCTTTGCCGTCTAGGATATCCCTAGCTTGAGTTTTCGCTTCTTCCATTGCTCTAGCACCTGCACCAGAAGCAGATTGATAGGTAGCAACTACCACCCGTTTGATTGGCTGTACTTGATGCAGGGGCCAAATTGCTACACCCATCAAAATAGTGGTGCAGTTAGGATTAGCAATAATACCTTGATGCCTGGCTGCGGCTTCGGGATTAATTTCTGGAACAATTAAAGGAACATCGGCATCCATCCGAAATGCACTGGAATTGTCGATCACTACCGCTCCTGCGGCTACGGCTTTTTTCACCCAGGTCTTAGAAATAGAGCCCCCTGCTGAGGCTAAAACAAGATCTACATCTTTAAAAGATTCGTCGCTTACGGCTTCGACTGTTAACTCCTTCCCACCAAACTTAATTTTACTCCCAGCCGAGCGAGGAGAAGCTAATAGTTTCAACTGTTTAATGGGAAACTTGCGCTCTGCTAATAACTCTAATAATTCTTTTCCTACGGCTCCTGTTGCACCTAAAATAGCAACATTTACATACCTAGACAATTGAACTTACCTCCAAATTATTAATTATTAATTATTAATTACAGTCAATCTTGAAAAGATTAATAAATTTTATTAAAATATGTATGATTTTTTAGGGTCTTAGAGCTTAAATATCAATAAAATACTTATTTTTTAGCCTAACTAAAGGAAAATATGGTTAATATCGGTTAATCCTATCATAATGCTTTAGTTCTGATGATATTTGATTTACAGTACGCAACAGTCAATCAAACTCGAGAACAGTCATCGACCAGAAAAAATGTAGCTCGCAGGGTAGATAGATTATTATTACTATTGGTTAATTAAAAGACCTAAAATATATGCCATGACTAGTTTAGTTTTTCGCGTCTAATACCTGGCAAGGATTTAAAGTCTTAACTTTACTTTAAGCTACTCCCAGCCTAGCTAACTTCGTACATAAAACCAATAAATAATTTTGAGATTAAAACATCGATGAAAGTAACCCAGGAGAAACTTCCTGACAGTCAAGTAGGTTTAGAAATAGAAATTGTCGCAGAAGCGTCTCGCAATGCCTATGAAAAAATGGTACAAAAACTTTCCCGTTCCAGCAATATTCCTGGGTTCCGCAAGGGAAAAGTACCACGTCCGATTCTGCTACAAAGAATTGGTCCTCAAAACATTAAAGCCGCAGCCTTAGAAGAACTAATTCAAAAATCTTTACAAGATGCGATTGAACAAGAGTCAATTAACGCCCTTGGTCAGCCTAATCTACGTTCTAATTTTGAAGAATTATTGGGGCAATACAATCCAGGAGAAGCCCTCACTTTTTCGGTAGCTATTGATGTTCCCCCCTCCGTAGAATTAGCAGACTATACAAACCTTAATGTTCAAGCCGAAGAAGTAGTCTATAAACCAGAAAAAGTCGATGATTTTCTAGAACAGCGTCGTCTTCAAAAAGCCGATTTAGTTCCAGTTGAAGATCGTCCTGCTGAAATGGGAGATGTGGCTTTTGTGAATTTCAAAGGCACTCTGACAGCAGCAGGAGAAGAGGGTAAGGAAATAGAAGGAGGTAGTGCTACCAATTTTCAGGTAGAACTAGCAGAAGGCAAGCTGATTCCAGGCATGGTCGAAGGAATTGTTGGCATGAAGCCAGAAGAAACCAAAGAAGTCGCAGTTACTTTTCCCGAAGACTACCCCCAAGAAGATCTAGCTGGCAAACCAGCAATATTTAGCATCACTCTAAACGAACTTAAGACTCAAGAGTTGCCCGATTTAGACGATGACTTTGCTCAAGAAGTCAGCAATGAAGAATTTGAAACTATAGATGCTTTAAGAGAATCTTTAGTTAAACAGTTTACTGAACAAGCCCAAACCCAAACCAATAATAACATCAATCAGGCGATCGCAACTGCCTTATTGGCACAAAATACTGTTGACATCCCAGAAACTTTTATTCAAGAAGAAGTTACTAATGTTTTAACTAAAACTCTGATGCAAATGCAGCAGATGGGACTGGATGTCAGACAACTATTTAATTCTGACAACGTACCAATGTTGCGGGATAATGCTCGTCCTGAAGCCGTTAATAATCTCAAAAAATCGCTGATTATCAATGAGATAGCCAAGAAAGAAGGTTTAGAACCTGACTCCGCCGCCATATCTGTCAAAATCGCCGAAATCCAAACAGAAATTGCTGGACAAGACGTTGATCAAGAACGCTTGAACAAAATGGTCAGGGAGGATTTAGTCAACGAAAATACCTATAGTTGGTTGCGAGAAAAAACTCAGGTGGAATTAGTCCCTGAAGGTTCTTTATCTGAATCTGAAGAAGATGAATCAGACGAAGAAATTGAAACTGTAGAAGTTGAAGTTGTAGCAGATTCCCAATAGCAAATCTTGCCATGAGGAAGATGAAGGCGAAAAATAATAAGTCAAGAATATTCTTTCGCTCTAATTCCTCATGATTCGTTCCAATACAAATATCTATCAAGTCAGTTGAGGCATAATGATTATTAGAGCAATCAACACCTCTAGACTAAGCAAAGTCAAGCAAGGTTAATTAACAATATATTATTAGTCACAAATTTTTGCCAAAAATCTATGCTGGAATCATTTTCGCCTTACAACTTTCTTGTTAGTAAAAACAGCTCAGAAATACAATCGGTTAACAACGTCATTCCTATGGTTGTCGAACAATCGGGGATTGGAGAACGGGCTTTTGACATTTACTCTCGCTTGTTGCGGGAGCGAATTATTTTCTTGGGCACTCCCATTGATGATAAAGTCGCCGATTTAATCGTGGCTCAGTTACTGTATCTAGAAGCGGAAGACCCAGAAAAAGATATCCAAATTTATGTCAATTCTCCTGGGGGTTCAGTCTATTCAGGACTAGCTATATATGACACAATGCAGCAAATTCAACCTGATGTCGTAACGATTTGTTATGGAATAGCTGCTAGTATGGGAGCTTTCTTACTATCTGGTGGTACAAAAGGGAAGCGCATGGCATTGCCTAGCTCGCGAATCATGATTCATCAACCTTTGGGGGGAGCGCAAGGACAAGCTACCGATATCGAAATTCAGGCTAAAGAAATTCTCTACATCAAACAACGACTCAATGAAATAATCGCAGGGCATACGGGTCAACCTTTTGATACAATAGCCGCCGACACAGAAAGAGATTTCTATATGTCTTCAGAAGACGCTGTGAAATATGGCTTAATCGATAAAGTCATCACCAAATCGGAGGCGGCAGGCTTAACTACATAAAATCGCTATATAAAATAATGAGGTATATATGTCTAAATACGACTCCCATCTGAAATGTTCGTTTTGCGGTAAATCCCAGGAACAAGTAAGAAAACTTATAGCTGGCCCTGGGGTATATATATGTGATGAATGCGTCGAATTGTGTAACGAAATTCTAGATGAGGAGTTGATGGAAGAGGGAGCAATAGTATCCTCTCCTGCTATAGCTAATAGTTCTGAAGCCAAGCCTCCTAAAAAAAGAAAATCTAAATCAGGAGGTATTTCTTTTGGGGACATTCCCAAGCCAATAGAAATAAAAAGTTGCTTAGACGAACACGTAATTGGGCAAGAAGAAGCGAAAAAAGTTCTTTCTGTCGGAGTATATAACCATTACAAACGTCTTAGTTTAGCCAATAAAACTGTGGATGCCGAAGACTCTGTCGAACTACAGAAGTCAAATGTACTGCTAATTGGCCCGACTGGCTGTGGTAAAACTTTACTAGCTCAAACTCTAGCCAAAGTCTTGCAAGTACCTTTTGCTGTAGCTGATGCCACTACTCTTACTGAAGCTGGCTATGTAGGAGAAGATGTAGAAAATATTTTATTGCGCTTGCTACAAGTAGCTGACTTAGATGTAGAAGAAGCCCAAAGAGGAATTATTTATATCGATGAAATCGATAAAATCGCTCGCAAAAGTGAGAATGCTTCGATTACCCGCGATGTATCGGGAGAAGGGGTGCAGCAGGCATTATTAAAAATGCTAGAGGGAACCGTAGCCAACGTACCGCCTCAAGGTGGCAGAAAACATCCCTATCAAGACTGTATTCAAATTGATACTAAAAATATTCTGTTCATCTGTGGCGGGGCATTTGTCGGTTTAGACAAGGTAGTAGAACGCCGCTTGGGCAAAAAGTCGATGGGCTTTATTCAGAAAAGCGAGAATCCTCCTTCTAAAGAGAAACGTACTGCCGATGTGTTGCAGAAATTAGAACTGGATGACTTGGTAAAATTTGGCATGATTCCCGAATTCGTCGGACGAATTCCTGTAACGGCAGCTTTAGAACCTTTAGATGAACAGACTTTGGTACAAATTCTGACTAAACCGCGTAATGCTATCGTCAAACAGTATCAAAAACTGCTGAGCATGGACAACATTGAGCTAAAATTTACCGAAGATGCAATTCAAGCTCTGGCTAAAGAAGCCTATCGTCGTAAGACTGGAGCGAGAGCCTTGCGGGGTATCGTCGAAGAATTAATGTTAGATGTCATGTACGAAGTTCCATCTCGTAGGGATGTACGTAAATGTACCATTACTAAGGAAATGGTTGAGAAGCTATCAACTGCCGAGTTGATAGTTCATCCAGCTTCTTACCGTAAACCCGAATCAGCCTAGTCAGCGATCAATAACCAATGTGACCAATAACTAAGATGCCTACAGTAGATGTTCGCGGGGTAAATCATTATTACGAGTGGATTCGTAACTCAGAAACTTCCTCTTCTAAGCCTGTTATGGTTTTTGTGCATGGTTGGGGCGGTTCGGCGAGGTATTGGCGTAGTACAGCAGCAGCTTTGTCCGATGACTTTGATTGCCTGCTTTATGATCTGCGCGGGTTTGGGCGTTCTTCTTTACCCGCACAGACTATAGTTGGCTATGAAATGGAAGACTACTCGGACGATCTTGCCATTTTATTAGATGTTTTAAATCTAGATCGAGTTTACATTAATGCTCATTCAATGGGCGCATCGATCGCAACTTTTTTCATCAATCGTTATAGTCACCGAGTTCAACAGGCAATTTTGACCTGTAACGGCATTTTTGAATACAACAAAAGAGCTTTTGATGCTTTCCATCAGTTTGGCGGCTATGTGGTTAAATTGCGCTACAACTGGTTTTTAAAATTTCCTCTAGCAGATAGAATGTTTATGGCGCGGTTTTTACATCGTCCGATTAGTAAAAGCGATCGCCTGGCTTTTTTAGAGGACTTTCTACTAGCCGATTACGATGCAGCAGCAGGAACTATTTATACTTCTGTCAGTAAAAAAGCAGTGGAAGTAATGCCCCAAGAGTTTAGTAAGATCACCGTCCCAACCCTAATGGTTTCTGGGGAAAAAGATATTATTATCACCGCAGTCATGGGCAAACAAGCAGCAGCCTTGAATGACAGGATTAAGTATGTGGAAATGTCAAAAACAGCTCATTTCCCGATGTTAGAAGATCAAGAAACTTATTTGAGCGCAGTTAGAGATTTTTTACAGGTTGGTAGTGCAGTTTCATAGTAGTTTCAGACATAAAACCAGATATAGGTCTAATGAGCAAATTGCTTAACAAAACTACAAACTTTCTCAGAATTCAGTAAACTCATATACAAACCATCTGTATATCAAGTTCAATGCAACTTAGTTCTGATCAGACCCCCTCGTTTTCCAAAGCTTTATTACTCATAGCTCCCTTCTTCCTCTGGGGAACAGCTATGGTAGCCATGAAAGGAGTAATTCCCTATACAACTCCCTTTTTTATGGCAGGAGTGCGCTTAGTACCTGCGGGAATTTTAGTACTGATTGTGGCAGCTATTTTCCAACTTCCCCAGCCCAAAACCTGGCAGGGTTGGCTGTGGATTGCTGCCTTTGCCTTGGTTGATGGAACAATGTTTCAAGGCTTTTTAGCACAGGGAATCGTCAAAACAGGTGCTGGTTTGGGTTCGGTAATGATTGACTCTCAACCTCTAGCTGTTGCCTTATTATCCAGTTTTTTGTTTGGCGAGGTGATTGGACTTTGGGGTTGGCTGGGACTAAGTATCGGAATATTAGGCATTAGTTTAATTGGATTACCCGATCCCTGGATATATAGCTTATTTCAAGGAGACTTCCAGGCAGTTGAGATTAATTGGCTGGGTTTATTTGATAATGGTGAGTGGTTAATGTTGCTGGCTGCTTTATCGATGGCAGTCGGTACGGTAATGATCCCTTATGTCAGTCGTTATAGCGATCCCGTAGTCGCTACAGGCTGGCACATGATTATTGGGGGATTGCCGTTGTTCGGTTTATCTTGGACACAAGAATCCCAACAGTGGGTAAATCTTAGTTTAGAAGGCTGGCTGGCTTTAAGTTATGCTACGGTTTTTGGGAGCGCGATCGCTTATGGTATATTCTTTTATTTAGCATCCAAGGGTAATTTAACTAGCCTTAGTGCTTTAACTTTTCTTACGCCTATTTTTGCTTTGCTGTTCGGCACTATAATCTTGTCAGAAGTATTGAGTCTTTTACAATCGGCTGGAGTTTGCCTGACTATAGTTAGCATTTACCTGATCAATCAGCGAGAAAATCTGGCAGCAAAATTCTCTGTTGTAAATGAAGAGCAAGATCTAATTCCCGATCTAGAATCTAGTCCCGCTATCAATCTTAGTCAGTTAACTGAAAAGATTACCGAAGAGATCGTTGTAGAAGATTGAAAAATTAACTAGAGATTAAATTACGCAAAACATTAAAGAGTTAATTAAGGAAAGAATCCCAAACAGAGAAACTGCGTTAGCCTTTTTGTTAGATGGATTTAAGAAATAGTCAATTTTTAATTTAAATTGCTGCTATTTCTTAAAGTAAAAAGCACAGAGACTTTTGGAGCAAGCTCAACACTATGGCAAAAAGAACTTTCGGCGTAATTGGTTTAGCCGTGATGGGAGAAAACCTAGCTCTTAACGTAGAGAGTCGCGGCTTTCCCATTGCTGTGTTTAATCGCACCGCTACTAAGACTGAGAAATTCATGGCAGAAAGGGCAAAAGATAAAGATGTTAAAGCTGCTTATTCCCTAGAGGAATTTGTAAAAGTTTTAGAACGCCCTCGTAATATTCTGGTAATGGTCAAAGCAGGTAAACCTGTAGATGCGGTTATCGACCAACTAAAACCTTTACTGGACCAAGGGGATACTATTATCGATGGCGGTAACTCTCTTTATGATGATACAGAGAGACGTACTAGAGACTTAGAATCTACAGGACTTGGTTTTGTAGGCATGGGAGTAAGCGGCGGTGAAGAAGGCGCGCTTAATGGCCCTAGCCTCATGCCAGGAGGCACAGAAGCAGGTTATAAAGATTTAGAGCCAATTTTGGTTAAAATTGCTGCTCAAGTAGATGATGGCCCCTGTGTTACCTACATTGGTCCAGGCGGCGCGGGTCACTATGTCAAAATGGTACACAATGGCATTGAGTATGGAGATATGCAGCTGATTGCCGAAGCCTACGATATCCTAAAAAATGGCTTGGGCTTAAATGGACAAGAGTTGCATCAGGTATTTAGCGAATGGAATCAGACCGAGGAGCTAAATTCCTTCTTGATTGAAATTACTGCTGATATATTTACTCGCATTGATCCGACAACCGATTTGCCTTTGGTAGAGTCGATTTTGGATGCAGCAGGACAAAAAGGTACTGGACGTTGGACGGTTGTTAGTTCTCTAGAGTTAGGCGTACCGATTCCTACTATGTATGCGGCGGTAAATGCTCGCGTCATGTCTGCATATAAAGACGAGCGGCTGGCAGCATCTAAACTATTAACGGGACCTACTGCCAAATATGAGGGAGATAAGCAAGAGTTTATCAACAAAATCAAAGACGCTTTGTATTGCTCAAAAATGTGTTCTTACGCTCAAGGAATGGCTCTTTTAAGTAAGGCATCTTCGCAGTTCAATTACAATATCAACTTGGCAGAAACGGCTCGTATTTGGAAAGGTGGCTGTATTATTCGGGCTGGCTTCTTAGATAAAATCAAAGCCGCATTCAATGAGAATCCTCTCTTGCCTAACTTATTACTCGCTCCTGAATTCAAACAATCAATTTTAGATCGTTCCTCGGCATGGCGAGATGTATTAGTAGTTGCTAATACTTTGGGCATTGCCGTTCCTGCTTTTAGTGCTTCTCTCGACTATTTTGACAGTTATCGTCGCGCAGTTTTGCCTCAAAATCTTACTCAGGCACAGAGGGATTACTTTGGCGCGCATACGTACGAAAGAGTCGATAAGCCTAAAGGCGAATTCTACCATACGGAATGGACGAAGACCGATGAGCTATCTTTGCAAACCGGTACCACTGATTAGATAGATTAATTAAATAGTATAGCCAGGACATAGCATTGCTACGTCCTGGCATTAAAAATCAATCGCAGAAATTAGTTCAGGCTTCTAGTCTAGGCTTTTCCACCTTTTACCAGTATCTCTTTTTGATTTTGAGCTTCGGCTTGTGACTGATTTTGTTGTTGCTCTTTTGCCATTAAGTTGATGATTGAAGCCTTTTCTAATAAACCAATCGCTTTGCCGTCTTCGCTGACTACGACTAATTCACGAACATCTTGAGTTTCAATCAGTTTCGCTACTTCTAGCAAAGAAGTATTAGCTTGGATAGTATTTACCTCTTCTACAGGCTTCATCAATTCTTTGATCTCGATGTCATTCCATTGGGAAGTAGGAATTTGTTTTAGATCACCTGTCGAGATCGCACCTACTAACTGTTGGTTTTCATCAACAATTAAAAACTTTTTCCAACGTTCTTGACCAATCACATAGTCATTAACGAATTCTCTAACAGTAAGGTAACTAGCTACTATTGGACTATCGGCAATAACTGCATCTTCAGCCGTATACTGACTTAGTTTGTCCTGCACCGCAGCAGATTGAGCCGCAAATCCAGCATTTCGTAATAAAAATACGCCGATTAATAGAGTCCAAAAGCTACCTACTTGACTAATACCTAAGATAGATAATGCCCCGATAGTGATTGCCAACCAACCAATGACTTGACCAACTCTGCCGGCGAAAATTACGCCCTTGTTGGGGTTGCCTGTGATTTTCCAGACAATGGATTTGAGAACGTTACCACCATCAAGGGGCAGGCCAGGAATCATATTAAATAGTGCTAAGACCAAATTAATATACGCTACCAAGGAAATAATTGCTTTGAGGGGCAAACTTAAAGGCAAAGTGACGGCAATAAAGGAGAAAATGCCATAGAGTAAGACGCTCACTAATGGCCCTGCGATTGCCACTGAAAAAGCCTGTAGGGGTGTCTCTGATTCTTTCTCTAGAGTCGCTAAACCGCCAAAAATAAACAGCGTAATTGATTTAACGGAAATTCCTTGGGCGATCGCTACAAAGCTATGACCAAGCTCGTGGGCTAATACAGAAGAAAATAAAAGTATGGCAGCGACAAACCCTAAAAACCAAGGCATTATCCCTGTTAATTCGGGAAAGTTAGTTAGGTTAGAGCCGTAACTTATAGTCACTAAACCTAAGACCAAAAACCAAGAAGGGTTGATGAAAAAAGGGATACCAAATAAATTACCGATACGAATGTTTCCGTTCATGGAATACTCCTGTTCGAGTGACGAAATAGATATATATATAAATACGCTGTTTGTATAAGTGTTTTATATTCTCGCCTGATTCAATTTAATAAGATTGTAACGAACTGTAAATGACAATTCATCTTACTCAGGTATAGTAAAAACCGCCTTTGCGAGTACGGTAACAAGTTGATCGGTTTTAGTCATAATAAATAATAATATAGTGGAGATATGGTTAAATATTATGTCAAACACAGATATACCGTTACAGTATCCAGAATCCTATAGCCAAGAGGATATTCAAGAAATTTTACATTTGGCGATTGCTCGTCATGGAACTGATGAAGAGTTAACCAGGCAGCAACTCTGGGAAATCGCTTCGGAATTAGATATTAATAACTCAACTATTCAAGCGGCAGAAAGAGATTGGCTAGAACAAAAAGCGGTCAATCATCAACGCCTCGCTTTCGATTTACACCGCCGCCAAAAATTCAAGCAAAAATTCACCAAATATGCGATCGTTAATACTTTCCTAGTTTCTCTTAATTTAATTGCAGCAGGCACTCTATCTTGGTCTTTGTATATCCTGTTATTTTGGGGTTTAGGTTTGGCTTTAAGTGGTTGGAAAACCTATCAATCTCAGGGAGAAGAATATGAGAAAGCTTTCCAAAGATGGAATTTTCAAAATGGTGTTAAGCAGACTGTCGCTACTGCTTGGACTAAGTTACAAAAAGCTTTGGAAGTTTGACATAAGATACTTTGATGTCATTTTATTAACATGAAAACATCGTAGGACATTTCATAAAACGTCCTGACGATTTTTGATTGCAAACTTACTTATGACTTTTACTTATGATTTTAAAATGAGCGTATCGTGACTGTCGGCAAGGATCTCAATACCTCGGTTTTTTCAATTAAACCGCGTCCATGAGCGAAACTAGTGGACGTGGGCGTAAAAATCCCTACTATTAGCCAAGTTAATCGGTAAATGAATTGAGACCATTTTAATGGTGGTTGTATTTAAGCCAAGCTCCACTAGTAGTTTTTGTTTTCAACAATCACCTCCTTACCTCTGACCCTTATCTCAGAAATCTACTTCTCAAAGCTAGACAAGGTTTAACTATTGCCTAGACCAAAAAAGCTTTTTAGCCAATCTAGAAAAGCACCCACATCTTTAGTCGAAATTTTTAATAAAGAAAGTAGGCCCACCACAATCAGAATTGTACCGATCAAAAAATTATTCTCATACAAAGCTAAACCAACAACCACCACAAAATAAGGAGAAACTATACGGCTGATTTTTTCAACAGTATTAGCTAGCTCTATTTCGGCTAGCTCTGGTTCTGCTGGTTCTGGTTCTGCTGGTTCTGTTTGTAAAAGCGTATCTTGGGGGGAGCTTTGATCAACAGGGATTGGCGGCGAGAGTTTAATGTCTTGTAAATCTGACATTTTCGGCTTTTGCGGTTCACGAGGCGACTTTCCAAACATAACTCAACTCATTCTTAGTTAGATTCATCTGTTGTTTAGGATAGCTTGACTTTTCCACTTGTCGTCAGAGAGCATCATTATTTTTGCTTATTTCGGGATTCTATTTAGAAAATAGCAATTAAAACTTAACTTAAAAGTGTTTTTTAAAGACATAGTCAACCTTGCTGTATACTATTCCTTCAGACACTTACAGACGATATAAATTTATATCGCTTCGACTTCTAAGGAATAACTAAGGAATGGAAAATCTAATATCAGAACAGTATCCTAACGACGGTGGTTGGCACGTCAAGCGGCTAGTAGACGAGGCTAACGGTAGACTTAGCCAGATAGGTAGGAAAGGCAAAAGAGCTAAAATTGTCGCTAAAAAGTCATCCTTGTCGTTACAATTCAGCTTCAAAGAAGGAGCCAGTAGCTCACAAAAGAACCCTGGGCTAGGAGGGCTGTTATTGAGCTACAAAGGAATACAAGAGGCTGAACGAATAGCCGAACTAGTCACAGGGCAATTAGTAGCGGGGACGTTTACCTGGGACTGGTACAACGGCTTAATAGGGAAGGATGCGACCGAAAGCGTCAAGGTACTGACCTGTAAAGAGATGTTGGAGGAGTATAAAAAGCATTACTTCAAACAAAGGAAAGATAATAAAACCGTCGAAGGTAGTTGGTACATAGAATGCAGACAAATAGAGGAAGTTTTTGCAAACAGTAGCAAGCCATTGTCTTTATCCTTAATTAGACAAGCTGTAGACTTAACCGAAAATAATACCGCCGCTCGTGCTAAAGCACTTAACGGGTTGGTAAGTTTTTTAAAGTATTTCGACAACGACGACTACAAAGCGGTTGTCAAACAGTATAAAGCTAACAACAATCCCAAGCCTAAGAGACGCAACGTACCTAATCAGAAGCGAATAATAGAAGTGTACAGAGATGGTTTTACGTCGTCGTCATGCACTTTCAAAACCAGTTTACATAGATACGCACAGTGGCAATTCTTATATGGGCTATTAGCTACCTACGGGTTGCGAGTACATGAAGCTTGGAACATAGCTAACTGGAGCGAATCAGTAACGTTAAGGAATGGAGACTGGGTAATAGTAGAGGCAGGAGAGGATAGCGATATAGTAGTACAGCGACGCGCTAAGGACTTGATGATACCCGCTATTCTCGATCCAAAAAATAGCGATCGCGTTTTGTGCATTAAGCACGATACTAAAACAGGTTACAGGATGGTTATGCCGATATCACCAGAAGGGCATGACTGGACAGAGGAATTTAACCTGATACAACCTTTAAACTTGCCTGATATCAAAGACCCGCTGGGAAGACGAGGCAGCAACAAGACTTCTTATGCTTGTTCGGATAATACAGCACAATGGTTTGCGAGGCACGAATACGGGTTTACACCTCACGATCTGCGTCACGCCTATAATCACAGAGGACACTTGCTAGGTTACAACCCCAAAACTTTAGCTGATAGTCTAGGTCATTCAATGCAAATGAACGGCGATAATTACCTTCGTTACATGAGCGACAGCGTTAAGCTCGAAGGAATGATGGACGCTATGACAAAGGACAAAAATAGACGTTCAGAAACAGAGGCATTAAAAGACGAGAATAGAGCCTTCAAAGCAGAAAATACATCATTAAAAAATGAGAACGAACTACTAAGAACTAAGCTGAAAATGTATGAAGCTATCGAATCAAATAAGAAGCTTAGTTCTGACAATAAGCTACTATAGGGGTATACTCCTCAGTGGCGACACTACTTATAAGAGCATTTCTAGAAAGTGTTAAACAAAGTGTTAAACACTTTTCAAAGATGCTCTTACTTAGTTAGTTTTTCACTTAGATCTGATTCAGTTTCTTGTATGCCTTCTTGTATTACAGTCTTGCCATTGCTTAAAACTCTATGAAATTAAATCTTGTTACTTCTTTTATAACAAAAATATAATCTTGATGAAGTGAGCGAAATCACTTTCACAGCAAAGCTTTCATAGCTTCACCTACAATACAGAACCCTAGGGGTCGAAATTTCTTCAACCCTATTGATTGCCTCTTGTAAAGAATTGTTAAGTAGGAATTAACCTAAAGATATCTAAAAAGAGTGTGCGCCCTATAGCCCGATTCCCAAGTTAATCGAAACATATTCCCCCCAGGCGGAACAATTTATATCAAAGTCGCAGTGAGGTGTTAGTCGACTGCTTGTCCGAAGGATTTTTCGCAGCAGAAAAACAGTTTACGAACATTCGCGGCGACTTATAATATTGTTCTCAATGCCTAGAGGGGAATATTTTAGGCAGCATTCCAGCTAGATAGATGTCTCATCGCTGAGGAAACCTGGAAGTCTTCGTGAGTTAAATCGTTTTTTACCATCAGGACTAGCTAATAAAAACGGTAACTAGGAAAATATTCTGTAATTAATGACACTTCACTTGAGCTATCAGCGAGGAGTTGGCTATAACAGTACAGGAATACTAAGTCAATAAAAATAGGCAAAAAAAATAAGCCCTGTTTTCAAGGACTCACCTTTATCTATACCCGTAATGTTAAAACCAAATAACGAAAATAGCAACCAGCAGTTTTTAGCTGCTTCAGATGCCCCTAGTAATACCCCGCTATTCCTTCATCTACCTCTAACCCTTACTGCCAATAGCTTTACCCCTTGTCTACCTCTTCAAACTAACTCCCAATTATTTTTAACGTCAAAAACAACTTTTATTCACTTAGACTATTTACGTTTAAGTAGTACTGGTTTAACTAATAAATCTTTTGATTTGCTCTGGTACTCTTTATTTTCAGGAATAGTTACCAAGAATCTTAAAAATCCCTGGCATCCTGACCCTAATATGCCTAGAGGTAAGAAGTATCCAAACAGAATAGTATCTAATACAGGAATAGTCTTAGGCTATAGGAAAAGAGCCAAAAACAGAGGTGTAAATACCAGATACGTTTACGACATCATGATTGACTTTACAGGAGCTTATTTTAGCGATTTAAGCCTACTGGAACAGCAAGAGCTAATCAAGTACCTAAACACTAATTATCAGCTTAAATGCCATCGTCTAGACGTAGCTATTGATGATTGCTCTCGCAGCCTGATACCAGTCAATTCGATGATAGTAGCTTTCTTAGAAGGCAATAACTTCGGTTTTGAAGTGATAGACGATAGCTATCTAGACATCGTTAATAACCAGCTTGTAGGTACATTAGCTTTAGGTTCAAGAAAATCTCAGCATTACATTAGAATCTATACTAAACACAGAAATTTTGTTAGGTACGAAGCAGAATTTAAAGGAGGAAAAGCACAAAAGCTGTTCGATAAAATAGCTAATTTGGATGCGGATAAAATTGACAGTAGTTCACCACTCAAATCTCTTCAAAAAGCCTTAGCTGAAGCTGCTTTAAACTGCATAGACTTTAGAGATAAAAGTAAAAATGCTTCACCAAAAAATGCTACTAAAAAGAGAATAAAACCATTATCTTTTTGGCAATTGTATAAAGATAAAATATTCTCGTTAATCGAAAATGGAACTATCAGAATTTAGCTGAAAACTTAGCTAAATTAAACAATAACTTCAGCGGCATATTAAGACATCACAAATAGGTTTGATAAGTGTAGCCTACATATCTAACAGATATCATGCCCTCAGCCGCCTAGCAATGTCTGATGGTCATTTAATACACTTTAGAGACTATCTTAAGACTTTACCAGATAAGCAAGTAGTAAAACTATCTTCTAAAAAACTCTTGAAAAACCGCTTGAGGGTGCGTATCTGAAAAGTGTTTAACACTCTGTTTAACACTTTCTAGAAATGCTCCTACAAACCAACTAACATCGACGACATGAAAAAAATACGTATATGTTGTGAGGTAACGCCCGATATATTCAGAGCTATCGATAGGCTAGCCAAACAAAGCGGTACTAGCCATCAAAGGATGCTCGTTGACCTAATAGCTGCTGAGATTAATTATAGGATTAAAGCAGAGCGTCAGAACGATGTCTCAGCCACTTTATTTGAGTGCAGGCAAAAGCTAGAATTTTTCAGAAGCGATTTATATCGACTGATTCAAGATATCGAGCAATTGAAGCCG
>Ga0114940_10000387_pt1 | contig 22147 bp, 21 predicted proteins | sample ColdCreekSource_FD_87195 | JGI IMG/M metagenome (GOLD analysis project Ga0114940, IMG submission 87195) | Groundwater microbial communities from Cold Creek, Nevada to study Microbial Dark Matter (Phase II) - Cold Creek Source | ecosystem: Environmental > Aquatic > Deep subsurface > Groundwater ... | reverse complement strand
TCACTTCTAAGAGGATTAAAGTGCTACCTCAACCCAGTATGGGTTACTCTTAGAATTGCTCTCAATCCTCCGTATTGATATTTACCAATATAGTTTCTGAGAAACGAATCGCACTTATGTTTGGAAAATCACCCCGCGAACCCCAAAAGCCCACTATGTCTGATTTAACAGATATTAAACTGTCGCCTCCTGCCCCAGTTAATTTAGCCCCTCCTCAAGATACTCGATTGCAGACAGAAGAAATTCTCGCCGAGAAAGAGCTAGTTTCTACGGTAGAGAAAGTTAGTCGGATTGTCTCACCTTACTTTATTGCGATCGTTGGTTTGGCTTTATATGAAAATAATTTTCTGATCGGGACAATTTTGATTGTCCTCGGCATACTCTCCTTACTCAAGGTTTCGACCAATGATGTGGGCAATTTTCTCGAATGGCTGAAAAATTTTCTTGGTTTGAAGTAGAGGAGCTTCCCCCTAGCTATTACTCATTATCTATCGGTGACAAGTGAGGGACTGCGCTATTTGTTAACTTTTTCTTAACTTGTCACCATTACCCATTACTTAAACCCTTCAGGCTTGGTAGCGGTTAGCGCTTCTAGAGGGCGAATAATAGGACTGGCATCGCTTTCAGGTTGGAAAATTGACCGTATGCCCTCATCTAAAGTTTTTGCCATCACAATTTTGTTCTCGTAAATCACAATTACTCTAGCCAAAGTAGGTAAGCTATTTTCCTTTGCTTCAATATAAAGTGGTTCGACATAAAGCAGGGATTGTTCGATGGGAATAATGAGCAAATTGCCTTGAATTGCTCGGGATCCTTCTCGATTCCAGAGGGAAATTTGTTGAGAAATTACGGGATCTTGGTTAATTAAGGCTTCGATTTGATTCGTTCCGTAAATTTGCTTTTGTTTAGGAAATTTATAGAGTAGGAGTTTGCCATATTCTGCGCCGTCAGATCTGGCTGCTAACCAGGCAATTAGGTTAGGACGATTAGTTGGGGTATAGGGATGGAGGAGAATGAATTCTTCTTGCTTGGCGGTGGGTAATTTCATAATCAGATAGTAGGGTTCTACTGCCTGAGATTTTGTACCATAGATTTCTCGGGGAATTTGCCATTGATCCTCACGGTTGTAGAATACTTGCGGATCTTGCATATGATAGGTTAGGAGTCTTTCAGACTGAATGCTAAAGAGATCTTCGGGATAGCGGATATGTCGGCGCAGATCCTTTGGCATAGCAGTAAGGGGTTTAAATAGCTGAGGAAAAACTTTTGCCCAGGAATTAATTAGCGGATCGGATTGATCAGCCAGATAAAAATCTACTTGACCTGTATAGGCATCTACCACTACTTTGACGGAGTTGCGGAGGTAGTTAAATTTGTTCTTGCCTGGATCAGAATAAGGATAGCGATCGCTGGTAGTATAGGCATCAATGATCCAGTAGAGATGATCTTCGTTGTCAGGCTGGTTATTGGTCTTCGCTACGACTAAATAAGGATCTTGATCGTAACTGAGGAAAGGAGCGATCGCTTTTACTCTTTGGTTAATATTGCGGCGAAACAGTAACTTTGTATCATGGGTAAAGTCTTGAGCAAAGAGCATTTGCCAGTCTTTAAGGTATTGGGCAAACAATACCCGTCGCCAGTAGTTACCAATTTTAATCCCTCCCTTACCGTCATAAGTGTTATAAACATTTTCTTCGCCACTAGGGAAATCTAGTTCTCTCACCTTGGTCGAAGTCATGATGTAGGAGTTAGTTAATTCACCAAAGTAGATCCGAGGTTTACCGATGGGAATGCTGTTACGGATGACTTCATCGGAAACTGTAAGAGAACCTGTTTCTCGGTTACCTGTTCCCAGATCTTTAACGTAATAATAGGGTAAGCCACCTTCGGCTACTTGGTTAACAGGAGAGAGGGTGAAGCCATAGCCATGGGTATAAATTAAATGTTCATTAACCCAGGTTTTGGCAATATCTTGAACTTGAGCATAGTTTAATTCTCTGGCGGCAATAATTACCTGTTGTTTAACGGCCTGATCGAGGCGAGATCCTGGACTTAATAAATAGCGATCTATATCTGCACCGTAAAATTGATAGTAGGGGCGGATTTGCTGTAGTTGACGATTGGTTTGGAGGATCGGGCGAGTATCCCAAAGGCGAATGTTTTTGATGGTTAAATCATTGTTTTGAATATCTGTAGCCGTTAATTCTCCTTCAGGATTAAAGGTTTTGGCTTCAATGTTATCTAAGTTAAACGCCTTACGAGTTAAAGCGATACTGCGCTCGATATAAGGTCTTTCCTTCTCTAATTCATTGGGTTGAACTACAAAACGCTGCACTGTGGTACTGGCAATGTTACTGAGTAATAAGACTGATAGATAAACTGTAAAGGGTAAGACGAGAAGAATAATTTTTTTGATTTTAAACTGTTGAATCTGGAGATTACGATAGCCACGAAAACCTTTGTACAATAGCCAGATAGCACTAGCAATGGATACCAGAGTTAACCAGAATTCGATGGGTAGCTGAACTTTAATATTGGTAAAGCCTGCGCCATAAACTACCCCCCGAAAACTATAAAGAAGATCAAAACGGTTCAGCCAATGCTGACAAGCTAATGCCAACATCGCTGCTGCACCCAGAAAAGAAATATGTCGCAGTTGGATCTTAGTAAAGCCTGGGAAACGCCCTTCCGAGAGACTATTGCCCGACAATAGATAGTATAAAGTGCAGCTAAGTAATGTGCAGCAGGTCAAGGCAAGCAACCAAGATTCAATTAAATGCCACAAAGGAAAGCGAAAAATATAGAAGCTGATATCATGACCAAACTGAGGATCGCTTAAATCAAAAGCAAATGGATTAAAAAACCTCAGAAATACCGCCCAGTTCCCTGCTGCAATCAAGCCAAAAACAATGCTGAGTAAAGTAGCGATCGCTTTTAAACTAGTTTTTGGTTTCCACAACAACAACCCGACAATAGTAAGAACGACAATTAACTGACGCACATAGCTCAGGAAAAAGCCTGAAAAATTAGCCAAATTATGATCTAAATTGAAACTATCAAGGGATGGTTTAAAACTTGTGGCAATGTGGGTTAAAGGAGAGCTAGTTTGCCAAACAGACAAAGCCAAAGCAATACAGCCGATTAGGATGTAGGTAATTGCTACTGCACCTGCGATCGCGGCGGTTAGTAACAGTGGTAGCTTTAACTTAGGAGAATAAGTCTTTTTTTCCAGTTCGGGTATGCCTGACAATCTATTTTGAGGAGCATTAATCATCTCTCTACCCAATAACAGTCGTTGTTGAAGAGTAATGGGCAAACCTACGTCATACCATTCATCTTTTGGTAACCACTGCCACTGCCAACCACTGGCTAACCAAAGATTCCCGCCGATAAATAATCCTGAAAGGAGAGTAGTAATCAGCCACAGCCCAGATTGACTGGCACATCGCGCCAGAAATACCGAAAGATAGCCCACTTCCTGAAACCACAGTAGTTCAGCAAAGGAACGCGAAGCAAATTCCCAGACTAACCACAAGCTAGCAAGAATAGCGATCGCTTTAAAAATGGATGGATAAAACCGTTTCATAGAGAAACAAATATTCCCAGGGTAAAGACAAGGTTTCTTAATTTAACCTTGGTTTGCACCTAACAACAATCTAATCAAAGCTTATAGCCTATAGCAAAGCTCGTTTACTGATAAATAGCGATCGCTGTACCTGATAAAATTAAACCACAGCCAAAAATCATTGAGGAAGTGATGGGTTCACCCAAAATTAACATTCCCCAAAATAGAGCAAAGAGGGGAACTAAATAAGCCACGGTTAAGGATTTACTTACCCCAAGATTAGCGAGTAACCGAAAATACATGACATATGCCAAGGCGGTAGAAAATAATCCTAGAGCGATCGTCATTAAGATTACCTTCATTGAAGGAAATGTCTCAGGTAAAAACCACGGCGTAATTGGCAGCAAAATGATCGCTGCGCTTAATAGACTTCCTGTTGCCACAACTATGGAATTGACTCCTGATAATTTTTCTTTGACGTAAGATGCCCCCACCGCATATAAAAAAGAGGCGCTTAATCCCGCTACAACAGCCAAAACAAAGTTATCCGTTATAGGTATTTCAGTCCAACCCACAAGTATCGTTACCCCCGCAAAACCAACGATTAAGCCCACAAACTGACTCCAAGTCAATTTTTCCCTCAACCATAAGCCTGTAATTAAAGTGCCAAATAATGGTGTCATGGCATTCAGCAGGGAGGAAAACCCCGCAGGAAGATATAAAGCAGCAAAAGCGAATAATAAAAAAGGAATTGCTGTGTTGATGCAGCCGACGATCAACAACGGCATTAAGTTCTTACGGATTTCGTCAATTAAGTTAAAGCGAGTTGCAATTAATAGTAGGGTTAAACCTGCTAACAATACCCTCAATTCAATTAATAACACTGGCCCCAAAGCAGGTGCCACAATTCTCATAAACAGAAAGGAAGCCCCCCAGATTGCAGCGAGTAGCAATAACTCTAGTAACTCAGAAATTTTCATCTATTACTCACTTCTATTGTGGGCGTTGCTGAAGTTCGGTATGATTTACCATCTTTGAAAAAAATAGACTAACTAAAAAGCTTATAGCTTAAAGCTTATAGCTACGAACAAATTACTTTTCGGTTTCATGCTTTAAATCAGCAACGCCCTATTGTGCATCTATTCTCAGCATGTCCAGCATAGAAATTTCACTCCCGTCGTAATTATTACCAGATGGAGATCACACTTTCATAGTAATCATTGCTAGAGCGACACTAGGTTGCTACAAATAAAATACAGGTAATCACTATCTAAAACTATTAAATTAATAATCCAATCAAAACATGCTAACTTCTAAAATCAAAATCAAGTCACTATTAGGTATTACTCTCGCTGCTTGTACTACGGCGATCGCTTTTCAGTCTCCTTCAAAAGCCGAAAATATTAACGAAATCTTAGTCGAAGTTTCAGAGTCGCTGAATCAAGAATTGCCCATGCAAATCGATCAAGATACTCAATGGGATTCCACTTTTGTAGGGCCGGGAAAAATGATGAATTACAACTATACACTAATCAATTATTCAGTGGCACAACTTGATAAAGAAGTGTTTGCTAAAGAGTTTCGTCCTGTGGTGAGTGACATACTGTGTAAAGAGCCTAGTTCACAAGTTTTTCGAGAAAACAATATCGCTTTTGGTGTAAATGTCTATGACAACGCTCATAGTTTGGTTAGCAGAATAACAGTTTCTCCTGATGAATGTCAGTAAGTAAGCTTTCACGCATTTAATTTGCTTGTTTTGGCTGACTGGGGGACTGGGAGAAAGGGAGACTTGGGGAAAGTTTAACTGTATTCTGCCTAATTAAATAATATGCAGTTTAAATGACGAACAGCTTAACTGAGATTATGCGATCGTTTAACCGAGTCTTTAATTGAGGGAGTTGAGGGAGCAGGTGAAGATACTAGCTCCCTTTCATTTAATATTTCTTTAAATAAAGCGTCTCATCCAAACACTGGTAATTTTTTGATTATTATCCAGGGAAATATCGATGTTCTTTAAAGCTTTGAAACCTAAAGCAGTATAAAAACCTTCTGCATTTAAACTTGAATAGCATTCTAGACAGTTAATTTTAGCCATCTTAGCCTCTCGTTCGCACCTTTGATAAATTGTACGTCCTACCGATTTACCAACCCATTCTGGATGAGTAGCAAAATGACGAATGTGTGCTACCTCTGCGGTTATTTCTCCACTACTTGGTCTTTCTCTAGTCCAACCTCCACAACCTATGACTAATTTATTGGCGATTTCGGCTATATAGAATGTACCCGATGAGAGTAAGAATGGATTAGCTTTAGTTATTGTAGGTAAGATAACTGAAAGTATTTCTTGAGGGTATCGACAACTCATCAGTCTTGGATAAGATGCCTGTAGTAATGCAGTTACAGATTTCTCGTCTTCTGGTGAGGCAACCCTAGTTGTAAAATCTGTTGACATGATACTTTTTTAGCTGTTGTTTTCCCATTCCACAAGGCACAGGCACACATTCAAGGCGATTGAGTTGAGGCACAAAACCCCCAGTAAAACATAGCTACTGAGGGATGGAGCATGATATTTGGGCTAATATAAGCCCTCTTTTGGGTTTTAATTTTTGGCTGGAGCTTATGCTTATTTGCCTGCTTTTTTAGCAGGAGGGCTGACTTCCTTTAATTCTGCTTCTGCATAATTATTGGTGTTTACCCCAGCATAATTAACCTTATTAAAGCGCACGACTACAGGGTAGCGAATACCGCTTGCATCCACCGATGCGACTGAGCCAACTTCGTTATACCAATAGGATTCTGGACGAAGAATTCTAACCTGAGAACCTCGTTGAACCATAATTGATTAGTCTCCTGAAAATGAATTTTTATGTTGTTTTGACTAAGAAAAATACCCAAGGCAGCTTTCTTAATTTTTGGTTCGCATGACTACCTAAAAATAAGAGCCATTAAACTTCAAAGTCAAGTTTATCAAACCTATCGAACTATCTATTCTGACGATACATAACAATTTACGTAGTTCCCCTGGTTTTGCCGTATTATTTCTGACATTTTACGCTTACGCAAAAATCAGGCTGAATAAAGCTTAATATTTATTAAAATACTTAAAATACTAATGTCTGGTTCAGCCAAGAAAACAATTTATGCCGCGATGGCAGCCAACTTTGCGATCGCCATCATTAAATTTATTGCAGCTTCGATTACAGGAAGTTCCTCGATGCTCTCGGAGGGGATTCATTCGGTAGTTGATACAGGAAATGAATTGTTGCTGTTACTGGGGTTGCGTTTAAGTAAGAAACCAGCGGATGATACCCATCCTTTCGGCTATGGACAAGAACTTTATTTTTGGACTTTGATTGTTGCCCTGTTTATCTTTGCTATCGGGGGTGGGATGTCGATTTATGAGGGGATTAGACATATTAGTCATCCTGAACCACTAACCGATCCTCGTTGGAACTATGGGGTGTTAGGGTTAGCGGTAATCTTTGAAAGTTATTCCTGGAATATAGCCCTACAGGAATTTTTGGCAAGTAAAAACGAAGACAGCTTCTGGAAAGCACTTCGTGCCAGTAAAGATCCGACTATCTTTACGATCCTGATTGAGGATAGCGCGGCTTTAATTGGCTTGTTTGTCGCCTTTTTAGGGGTATTGAGCGGACATTTACTAGGGAATGTTTATTTAGATGGAGTGGCTTCCATTGTCATTGGAGTAATTTTGTGCGGAGTGGCATTGTTACTAGCAATCGAAACCAAAGGTTTATTAATCGGCGAAGGGGCAACGGCGGAAACCGTTGCCAGCATTAGACAAATCACCAATAATGACCCTTCGGTAGAGAAGGTAATGAAAGTCCTCACCCTGCATTTTGGGCCACAAGAGATTTTACTCAACCTAGAAATCAAGTTTATCGATGATCTAGAAACCGAAGAATTAGCGATCGCCGTTGAACGTCTGGAGACTTCTATCAGAACCCGACACGCAGAGATTCAAAATATCTTTATCGAAGCCAAGTCGATATCTGCCAATAGAACAGCAGTGACTTAGAGTTCGGAATTCGGAAGATAAGTGACATGAGATCCCCAAATCCCCAAATCCCCAAATCCCTAAACCCCCAAATCCCTAATTTTGAGTTACCTGAGTTCCCTGCGATACTGGTGCAACTGCCTGGGGTGGTAGCTGCATTCTGGGCATACTGGCAATGCCGTAGTAAAGCTGTTCTGCTAGCTTTTCGTTAGCGCCTTCGTTTAAGTGGATCGGATCGATAAAACTGGGAGAAGGATATTTATCTGTCAAGTTGTATAGATTCAATACTTTCAGATTGTTGGGATAGGATTTTGCCAGTTTAAAAGAAGCCTTGGTTAAGGTGGGATAGTCTGCTCTCATTCTCTCAATATAGGTTCTACCTAAGTCTGTGATGATTTGCCCTTCCTTGGCGGTTAGTTTACTGGGATTTCTGCCTGTAATTTCTGGCTGAATAGCTAATAGTATAGGGACATTAGCCGCGCTACTCAGATTCAAAATTTGTTTTTGATTTTCTAGATAACGAGCAATTCTTTTTTCCAGTTCTGGAGGATTTTGGGGCAGATGCTTGTTGAGGTTGGCTGTTTGCTCATCTAACAGAAAATCGGCTTGAACATCTTCTTCTGGTTGTGACTTGTCCCAATATTTAGCAGTTACCTTCGCTACATAACTTTCTTTTAAGACTGGTTCAATGATTTTATCGAGGTAAGCACCTACGCTATCCAATTCCTCCTCTGGGGCAACTTGACTGGCGGGAATTGGGGTGGCTTTGCGATCGCTTGGGAGCATCAAGTCTTGATAGCCGTCTAGCATGACAATTAAATCAGGCTCGTATTTCAGCACTTGCAGGGCAATCTGGGCTAACTCATTGCCCGAAGCATAGCCAGGAACGGCGGCATTAATGATTCGGTAATTGCCAGATTTAATTTTGGGTGGCTTGGTTAAATATTTTTGCAGTTCAACTTTATCCGTAGGAGGCAGTGCGGATTGATAGATTTGAGGAGAAGTTTGCTGCTGCTGAAGACGTTTTTGCAAGCGGGTTTCTAACTGATCACTGATGGTTTTCGAGTTACTGGAACTACCATAACCAAAAGCAGTGGAATTACCCAACAAGAAAATTCTAATTTCATCTTTGGGCTTCACGAGAGGAACTTGATCGCGATCGCGAAATCCCTGCTCATTAATCTCCCAAAATTTATGCTCTTGATTTTCTACCAGATTATATCCCCCCGACATACTGCTCTTAGCTAGCAAGAATTCCGAGGCTTTAGTTTTAGCCTGATTATCCCGTTCTGGCGCTTTAAAATCTAATTTATAGGATTCCATTGGGTTGGATGTTCCTTCTGCTTGGGCAAGCTTAGATTGATCCCCAGCCAGATCGATAAAAATGCGTGTCAATAGTTCTAAAGATAAGAGCAATAGCCCGACAGTAGCGATCGCCCCCAACAGAGAAAAGCGTCGTTTAGCCTTGCGGCGGGGAGTAAACATGGGACGATGTTTGGCTTTAGACTTAAACATTAAATTACTTTCCTGCTAATTAATTATAGATAGATGATGGCGATCGCCTGGAATATTTCAACGTCTAGTAACTTGGTACAAATAAAATCTGTTCACTGTGGACAAAATCAAACACCAACTCGAACACAGCCAACAATACTCTCAATCTTAATGTTCTATCACAGGTATTGAGAGAACTCACAATTCTTCATTAACATTCGCCTGATCGATCATTAATTTTCTTTAGACCTCAAACTGTTCGAGCTAAATTAACTGGATTTATCTTTCCCTATTTGCCTTCAAAAATTGCTTTCTCAATAATCTTGTTAAGCGATCGCGATTTATTAGCCACCCCAGATATCAAAATCAATGATTACCCACACAAGAGAGACTTTAGCGAACTAAGATCTAAAATGTGGTTAACACTCTCAAGAATTAATTCACCCGCGATAGTAATTAACTATGCTTACTAGGCTAAAAGTCTCTGGTTTTAAAAATCTGGTTGATGTTGATGTGCGCTTTGGTGCATTTACCTGTATTGCAGGCGTTAATGGTGTGGGCAAGTCTAACCTATTTGATGCGATTCGATTTTTATCCGCCTTGGCTCAATATCCCTTGACTGAAGCTGCTCTGAAGATTCGGGATGGTAGTGGCACAGCAGATATCCGTAACTTGTTTCATCGGGTAGGCGATCGCTATGTAGATAAAATGTCCTTTGAAGCAGAAATGATTATTCCCAATGAAACAATCAATGCTCTAGGGCAAAAAGTAAAAGCTACTAACACTTTGGTTAGATACACTCTAGAACTTGGATATAAAAAAAAAGATAATTCTCGGTCTTTAGAAACATTAGAAATACTTAAAGAAGAATTAAGAGAAATAAAAAAAGATGATTTAAAGCAATATTTGTTGTTTGAATATCAAACTGAGAATTTGATAAATTCTAAAGATAATGAGTATTATGTTTACTATTTGTATGGTAACGAACAAAATGAAACTATTTACATAAAACAATCTTTGATTGATAAAGAAGATGATAACAAAATAAAATTTGAAGACAAGCTAATCTTAAAAGCCATGAATTTGAAGACAACGGCTTTATATGAATTTTCAGATTTTTTCTTGTCGACAGAGCAGACTCCATATTTAGCTCAAAGAGAAATGATGTCTTGGCAATTATTACAGCTTGAACCATCAGCCCTAAGACAACCAGATGAATTTACTGCACCTAAGCAACTGGGAATTAATGGTACGAATTTAGCAGCAACTCTTTATCATTTAGTAGAAAAATATAGTCAACAGAATCCAGATGAAATTAGCGAAGCAGAAATAGAAGCTAGAGTTTATGCTCAAGTAAGCAATCGTTTGTTTGAATTATTGGATGATGTTGATAGTGTTTGGATTGATCGAGATGATGCTAGACAATTATTAACCTTGATGGTCAAAACAAGAGACGGGTCAGTTCATTCTGCTCGTTCTTTATCCGATGGAACATTACGTTTTTTAGCTCTTACTATCTTGGAATTAGATCCTGATTCTCTTAGATTACTCTGTTTAGAAGAACCTGAAAATGGTATTCATCCTGAACGCATAACTTCGATCTTGGAACTACTACAAGATATTGCAGTAGATTTTGCTGAACCAATTGGTTTTGATAATCCTTTGAGACAGGTAATTATTAATATGCACTCTCCTGTAGTTGTGCAACAAGTACCAGAGGATAGTTTATTGGTTGCTGAACTAAAAGAGACAGTAGTTGATGGTCAAAGATTTAAACGCGCTTGCTTTAGCTACTTACCCAATACCTGGAGAGATCATGAAAACGAGGAAGATAGAGCATCAAACATAATTTCTAAAGGGGAATTACTAAGTTATCTCAATCCCGTGTTATCTCAACCTAAACAAGAGCGAGTAGTAGACCGCCCAGATCTACAGTCATTGATTCCTGGAAATAATTCAAACTAGCATGAAAGAGCTACGTTACACTCTGATATCTGATGGATCTTCAGATAGTGCCTTTCTGCCGATCCTAGATTGGCTCTTGATTCATGATCTGGGCATAGGTTATGCAATTCAAGGCAAATGGGCAGATTTGAGAAAGCTACCTAATCCACCAAAATCTTTGAGTGAAAAAATACCTACTACTCTAGATTTGTATCCTTGCGATCTCCTATTCATTCATCGAGACGCAGAAAACGAATCGCGTCAAAAGAGATTAGACGAAATCCACAAAGCAGTAAAACTAGCGAATATCAGTAATTTTCCTGTAGTTAGCGTTATTCCAATCAAGATGATGGAAGCATGCTTATTGTTTGATCAGCCAGCGATTAGAAAAGCAGCAGGCAATCCTAATAGTAAATGTCAGATCACATTACCCTCTTTAAATAATGTAGAAGAGCTATCCGACCCAAAATCGGAACTGTTGACAATTCTTGTGAATGCCAGCAAACGAAAAGGGAGAAGACTCAAGAATTTTAAAGAAAGACAAGCAGTTCAGAGATTAGCAGAAATAATTGACGATTATTCGCCTTTGAATAGGTTGTCTGCTTTTCAGGCATTAAAGACAGATTTAGCCGAAACTATTAAAAATCAAGGATGGCTGTAGCGGACTAATTAATTTAAAGACTTAAAGCTTAGAGCTTAGAGCTTTTAATAAATCTCAGCAGGGCTTTATTTTTTAACCAGTTTGGGAATAATAACGGTGTAAACCCTGACGTATTTTTTTAGTTTTTCCAAGCCATGAATTTAATCAGAGTTTTTACCATTGCCAACAATGGTTTTAAAGAAGTTATTCGCGATCGCCTTGAAGAAGCTTAAATTCATGAGGTAACATTTTTCGCTTTTTTCCGATAAAATCCACGTAAATCGACTTTGTGTTCTAAAATTTTAAATAAAACAGATAATTATAAAGTTTTATTAAGAGAGGAATAACCCATGTACATCGTGCAAATTGCCTCCGAATGCGCTCCTGTGATCAAAGCTGGCGGGTTAGGAGATGTTGTTTACGGATTGAGTCGAGAATTAGACGAGCGGGGGCATTGCGTCGAGATAATTCTACCCATGTATGACTGCATGAGATATGACCATATCTGGGGGTTGCATGATGCCTATCGCGATCTGGAAGTGCCTTGGTATGGTGGAGAAATCAAGTGTGATGTTTTCTGTGGTTGGGTACATGGTAGAGTTTGCTTTTTTATCCAACCCAAAAGCCAAGATCGATTTTTCAACCGTGGTCATGTCTATGGCAGCCACGACGATCCTATGCGATTTGCTTTCTTTAGTAAAGCAGCAATGGAATTTTTGCTCAAAAGCAATAAACGCCCTGATATTATTCACTGTCATGATTGGCAAACTGGTTTAATCCCTGTAATGCTCTACGAAATGTACCAATACTACGGAATGGAGCGCCAACGGGTTTGTTATACAATCCATAACTTCCGCCACCAAGGTAGCTGTGGCAACGAAATCTTAGCAGCGACGGGTTTAAATCGACCAGAATACTACTTTGATTATTCTCGCCTCCAGGATAACTTTAATCCCTTTGCCCTCAACCTGATGAAAGGTGGGATTGTCTATGCAAATTACGTTAATACCGTTTCCCCTCACCACGCTTGGGAAGCTCGTTTTACTGATGTGGGCTATGGGTTAGGTCATACCTTAGAAATCCATCAAGATAAATTTAGCGGTATCCTCAACGGGGTTGACTACAACTTCTGGAATCCTGACACCGATAAATTGATTCCTGCTAATTACAATATAGACAAATTAGAGAACAAAGCAAAAGACAAGCAAGCTTTGCGTGAAAGACTACTACTTCAAGAATCAGACAAGCCGATCATTGCCTATATTGGTCGTCTTGACGATCAAAAGGGAGTACATCTGGTGCATCACTCGATTTACTATGCCCTTCAGCATAATGCTCAATATGTGCTGCTAGGTTCAGGAACTTCTTCAGAAGTTAATAGCAAATTCCTCCACGAAAAATACTTCCTCAACAATAATCCTGACGTACATCTAGAAATTGGCTTTGATGAAGAATTAGCTCATCTCATCTATGCTGGAGCGGATATGATCGTTGTTCCCAGTAACTTTGAACCCTGTGGCTTAACTCAGTTGATCAGTCTCAAATATGGCACTGTACCCATTGTGCGAGGAGTGGGTGGATTGCTCAGTACGGTGTTTGATCGCGACTATGATCTTGATCATGCCCCCGAAAAACGCAACGGCTATGTCTTCTATCAGATGGATAATACAGCTTTGGAGTCCGCTATGGAAAGAGCGATCGGGCTGTATTATGAATATCCCAAGGAATTTGAGCAATTAGTCCAGCAAGGCATGGAATATGACTATTCTTGGAAGGCGGCGGGTAGTCAGTATCTGAATGTTTATGAATATATTAAGTATAAGTAGTTATCTCGCGCAAAGACGGACGCGAAGCTTATGCGAAGCGGTACCCTTTAGGGAATCCTTTAGGACAAAGACGCAAAGAGATATTTTAATCTAGGATTCGATTGCTATAAAAGCTAAGAGTTGATCTAAACTCATCAATTTAAACTTGACTGGGTGCTACTTAATTGTTCTTAGAGCCGCGATTAAACTCTGGCAGGTATTGCTGAGAAAATCTAGGTCTAGAGTTTCTATAGTGTCACTGGGTTGGTGATAGTGGGGATTCCGTAGCATTGCCGTGTCTGTCACCATGATGGCACGGTATTTTTGTTGCCAGAAGGGATAGTGATCGCTAAATCCAGTAATCGGCAGTAGTTTTCCAGCAGTGGGATCGGGCAAGAGTGCGATCGCAGTACCGTGTTTTTTCATTTGTCGGCTGAGACGATTCATGTCGAGGATAGCAGGCAAGTTACCTACTAAGGCGATGAAGTTGGCGCGATCGCTATACAGTGGTTTAATCAGATCGGGATAAGTCTGGGAACCTGGGGCATCGTTACAATAGCCCAGCATTTCTAAGGACAGCATTAATCTCAGTTTTTGCTGCTGCTCTTTGAGGTATTGAGCATAGGCAGTGCTGCCTAATAAGCCATATTCTTCTAAATCAAAGGCTACTAGTCTGACGGGATACTTGAGAGGATTACGAGTAAACACCTCTGCCATTTCCAATAACACTGCTACCCCCGTGGCATTATCATCTGCTCCAGGAGTGCCTGGCACAGCGTCGTAATGTGCGCCAATCAAGATTGGTGAGAGATCTGCATTAGCAGCTCCATTAAGATTGAGAATCAAATTCTGATGGGTTTTGCCATTAAACTTAAACTCGTGAACTTCCACCTCTCCCCATTGCGCCAAAGAACCACGAATATATTCCCTGACGAAGAAATGTCCTCCAGAATTAAAATAAGGATCTCTTTCCCGAACGATCTGCGTTAAGTGATTATGTAACCGTTGTTTTAACACTACATTGTCGTTGTGATGATTCATTAGCTTGGCTAAATTGTTTAGTTAGCGATCGCCTGCAAAGACAAATCAAACTTGACATTCAAGACAATCGCTTTAGGACTAATACCAAATTAAACGGTGTTTATTGCGGATGCATCGTAGGGGCGATTCGCGAATCGCCCCTACAGAAGTCATGTGTCGCGTTCTCTTTTTAAATTGGTAAACTTTGTGTCGTCCGTGATAGACAAGGGTATAACCTCAATTTAAAAGCTTAGGGCTTATAGCTTACAGCTTAAAGCTTTTGATAACACTATATTTCCAATTGATATATTTCTCGTCTCGACAAAGAGGTGAGTTTCGCTAACTGACGGCTAGCTTGCGATCGCGTCATGCCCTGAGCTAGTAATTGCTGTAGTTCTTGTTTTAACTCGGCTTCGGAGGTAATCAGACTAGTTTCCGCTGCCCCTTGTAAAACTAGAGTATATTCCCCCTTTGGTTGTCGCTCATTGGTATATAGATTAATAGCACTACCAATATTTCCCCGCCAAAATTCTTCATGTATTTTAGTCAACTCCCTCGCTAGGACAATTTCTCGCTCATCCCCCACTACTGTCGCTAGATCTTTTAAAGTCTTGAGAATGCGGTGGGGAGCTTCATACAACACAACGGTTTTAGTTTCGCTACGGAATGATGCTAATCTGGCGATGCGATCGCTTTTTTTCTGGGGCAAAAATCCTTCAAACACAAACCGCTCAGTAGGTAAACCCGATGCAGCCAGGGCGCTAATTACCGCTGTACCACCAGGAATGGGAATTACCGTAATCTGATGTGCGATCGCTACTTGCACTAATTCCACTCCAGGATCGGAGATACTGGGCATTCCTGCATCAGTAACCAAGGCGATACTTTCTCCTTGACTTAAACGGTTGATTAATTCTTGAATACGGCCATGATGATTGTGTTCGTTGTAGCTAATTTGAGGGGTAGTGATTGATAAATGCTGTAATAATTTACCTGTACGTCGAGTATCTTCAGCAGCAATCAGCTCTACTTCTTGCAGAATACGCATCGCTCTGAGGGTAATGTCTTCTAAATTTCCAATCGGCGTGCCGACTAGATATAGTTTGCCTAGTTTGCCCAATTTTTTAAGTTACTTACCGTCTTACAATTGACTGGTATCTCCAGATCATACTAGGTTGGCATCCTCAGTTTTTCACTACCAGATATACACCTTCCTTGATGTCATGAGTTGTCGCAAGTTAGCTTGAGTCCATCATTTCTAAATTAAGCTGATAGCAGCGTTGATCGGTGTTCCCTTGAAACAGTAATAATTGGCGATCGCTCAAAGTTTTCAGATCTCTTTGTAGAGTGCGCCGAGAAATATCAGGAAACATATGCTCGCAGTTTTTGATGGTGATTTCAGAATTATTGAAAGCATAGTTGAGGATCAAACTTTGACGAGAATTAAGCCCATAGGAGCTAATCAACTTATCAATCGGGTTGATGGACTGATTCACTGCCTCATCCCCTATATCAGCTCTTAAATAAGCTCTCAGAAGAGCTTGAATTTCCGTGGTTATTTCTTGGTAATGAGCTTTATTGCTTCTTAAAGCTAACAAAATAAGAGCATTAGTCGCATTAACACAGATTTCAGCCAAAATTAGACTTCTTTGAATGGTTAACTTAGGATTACGAGCTTGTAACAGCCTCGCCATAAATTGAATCGCTTCTTGAGTAAAACTAATATCGATGTTCCTAAAAATAGTCGGAGAAACAAAAAATTGGATGAAAACTATTCTAGAAGTAGGTTGCTCAAATAATTGCTCGACTTGGGTAACTAAAGCGTGAATGAAGTCCGCAAATGGTAGCTGGATGATTTCAGGACGAGATAATTTGTCCCACATAATGTGTACCCGCTCTACATGACGCAACTCTAAAGCATTAAAAATGGCTAGCTTATCGGGGAAAAATTGATAGAGCGAACCTACTGCCGCTTTAGCATGAGAGGCGATCGCATGAGTCGTCGCAGCCTCAAAACCTACTTCATCAAAAACAATGGCTGCTGCATCCAAAATCTGTTCAACTCGCTCTTGACTGCGTTTCTGTTGGGGTTGACGACGCAGAGAAGTTTTTTTGTAATTCATCTTGACAAAAATGAATAAATTGTCATATATTTAAAATTGAATAAAGCTAATTATATTTAATTTTAGCTGTAAAAATATTACTCAGAGCTATTTAATACTTTGATCTTAGCGATCGCAAATTCACGACACTTTATATTTTAGTTGTCGCTGGTAAGTTGCTGAGACAAATTCAAATGCAAATTTTTAATTGAGGGAATTTTCAAATGTCGATGTTAGAAGGTGCGCCGTGGCTAGTGGCTCATAGATCAATGCTACCAATCAACCAACTGTTGAAAGTTTCTCTTTACGGCAAGGATTATGTCATTTGGCAGAATAAAACAGGAAAAATTAGCAGTTTATCCAATGTATGTCCTCATATGGGTGCAATGCTATCTGAAGGCTGGTGTAATGTTCAAGCAGACGGCTCAAGTGCAGTAGTGTGTCCGTTCCATGCCTTAGAGTTTGACCATAATGGTTGCACCATCCTACCAGGAACTAATCAGAAAACATTACCGCAATTAGAAACTTTAGAGCTAATTATCCAGGGTGATTTCATTTGGTCTTACGGCGGATATGAGCCGAAGATTCCAATTCCTGATGTTGTAGCCAAAATTGCCCAGGAATATAAATTTATTGGCGTTGCCGCTGATACTAGTGTCGAGACAGATTTGCGATCGATGCTGAGTATTATGCATGATTATAATCATCAAAATGGAACCCATCGAGATTTATTTGAAATTACCGAAGTCAAATTTGCCAAATTCATTGATGACGGTTATCATTCTGAAGCTTTTTATGACATGCCAACTGCCCCAAAAACTTTTTGGCAAAAACTTAGGCAACCCAACCAGTTTTTACTTCCTGATGTCATCCAGGCTCATGTAGAGAATTTTTTTCCTAGTTTAGTTGTTTTGTACAGTACAAGTCTCTTCGGAAAAATAGCTCAATGTAATCTTTTTGTCCCAGAATCATCAACAAAAACTCGTATATGTGTTTTATTATTTGCGGAAGCAAGCAGTGCATTGAGTAAAATACTCAAAAATCAATTTTTACGGCTGAATAAAGTAGTAGTCGAACAAGATGCTGCTATTTTAAGCAGGATTTATGCTGATGCGCCGAAAAAGATTAGGTTAAATAACGAGGTGGGAATAGACTGGGTTGAGCGTAATTTTGCCAATTGGGAAAACAACTAATATCTGACGTGCAGCATTATCAAATTAAACACCATTCTTAATTTATGACTCAGTTACCTATATTTGAGGAGCCAATATCTACAGCAAAGACTGAGGAAAAAATCAATGTTGTTTCTTTGTTTTCTGGATGTGGAGGAATGGATTCAGGTTTTGCTCAGGCTGGATTTCGGATTCTTTGGGCAAACGATATCGATCAAAAAGCCTGTGAAACCTATGAGAGAAATTTAGGCAAACACGTTGTTTGTGGGGATATACAAAAAATTGATTACTCTACAATACCTGACGCTGATTTAATTCTGGGTGGTTTTCCCTGTCAAGACTTTTCGATGATCTCGAAGCGAGGAGGAATTACAACCGAACGAGGCAATCTATAGCAATCCTATTTGATTCATGAAGCTACATTGATTGGTTTTAAGTAGCAGGTAGTAGGTAGTAGGTGGTAGAAATTTCTCATTTCATTTAGGATTGCTATATATCGTAATTTTGTCAATATATTACCTTTTGCTCAGGCTATCAGACCTTATTTAGAGAAAGTAAAAACAGCCTCCCTGCTAGTTGCTAGCTGATACCCAGAGTTAGTTTGTTCCGTTTTGTGATGGGCTATGTTAAAACAGGTAAGTTAATTTAAAAGTTAAATTTAAATTTCACAGTAAACAATCTTTTGCTAACTTTGGTTTCAATTTAATGAGTGCAAACAGCAAGGTAAGAGAACAGCTTCTTGCTCTCCACAGGCAAAAATTTACCGGTGTTTTGACCATCACAACTCAAAACGACCAACAGCAGTGGGAGATGTTTTTCCATCAGGGAGAGTATTTATGGACAGAAGGTGGATACCATGCCAATCGTTCTTGGCGGAGAAATTTTAAGCGTTTTTGTCCTGGAGTTAACCAGGAATCAGTTGTCTTGAGACATCAATCGGAAATGCGATCGCGACCTTACTGTATGTTGCATATCTTGCTGCAACGAAAAATGATCCAACGGGAACAGATTAAAGCTCTAATTGAAAATCAAGCCCGTGAAGTCTGTTTTGACCTACTGCAAAAAGAATTTAACAGCACTCTTAAATACACAATTGAAAACACTTCAGCCCATTATTTGCTCAAGGCGGGTTTCAGTTTGTCCCTGATCTCAATTGACCTAAAGCAGATTTTATTCAAATCCCAAATAGAGTGGTCTAACTGGGGTAGTAAAGGACTGGCATCTTGTTCTCCCCATCATGCTCCTCTACTTCATCGCTATCAAGATCTACAACAACAGTTGCCAGATTTTATTTTCGCCAACATGTCTCGCCTGTTAAATGGCAAAAGAACCCTCAGAGATTTGGCAGTAGTCATGGATAAAAGTGTTTTGGATTTGACCTGTGGCATTATCCCCTATTTCTTTAAAGGTTATTTACGGCTATTGGAAATCGCCGATCTAGCGGATGCTCAAGCAGAAAAATAACTAATCTTCATAGCTTGAAATACAAAAAACTAAATAAACCTGAGATAATACCACCAGAGAATATATTTTATCTAAGCTGCATTTTTTGCCCGCTCCTACGGATATGATTTTTGCGTTTCAGTTTCAATCTCCTGGCCCAATTATCTTTGAGCTGGGGCCAATTGCACTTCGTTGGTACGGTTTGTTGATTGCTATAGCAGTCCTGGTAGGGGTAACTTTATCTCAGTACCTGGCGAAGGCTCGTCGGGTAGATCCAGAATTGCTGGGAGATTTAGCGATTTGGTTAGTTATTGGCGCTATTCCCTGCGCTCGAATCTATTACGTTCTATTTCAATGGCAAGAGTATGCCCAGCGTCCCTGGTGGCATATGTTAGCGATATGGGAAGGGGGCATTGCGATCCACGGGGCAATTATTGGCGGCACGATCGCCACGATCATTTTTGCCCGTCTGAAGCGGGTATCTGTGTGGCAGTTACTAGATTTAGTCGCCCCTTCCGTAATTTTGGGTCAAGCCATTGGTCGTTGGGGTAATTTCTTCAATTCAGAAGCTTTTGGCAAGCCGACGGATTTACCTTGGAAACTGTTTATTGCTCCGACCTATCGTCCTTTAACCCTGAAGAATTACGAATTTTTTCATCCAACTTTTCTATATGAGTCCTTGTGGAATCTGGGGATATTCGTCTTGCTGATGGGGCTATTCTTTTGGGGCTTAACCAGAGCAAATCGTCTGAAGACGGGGGCGATCGCTGGGGTATATTTAATTGGTTATAGTCTAGGTCGGGTCTGGATTGAATGGTTGCGTACCGATAGCTTGATGATTGGGCCGTTGAAAATGGCTCAGATAGTCAGTTTAAGTTCGGTCGCTCTAGGTCTGGTGATTCTCGCCTGGCTCTACTGGTGGAAACGACCTTTGCCCGATGTTATTCCTTGGGAAAGTTCCCCGAAATCAAGTAACTATCGACCATAATCTAGCAAATATTGACTAATTACTTAATGAACTTAAATCAAATTGTCCTCAAGCCAGCGGTCTATATTATCGGTGCGGGGCCAGGAGATCCAGAATTACTGACCATCAAGGCGTATAAAATACTGACTCAGGCTGACGTAATTCTTTATGCTGATTCTTTAGTCCCGAAACAAATTTTAGAGGATGTCCGTAGTGATGCCGAACTAGTGCCGACGGGTAATAAAACCCTAGAGCAAATCATTCCTTTAGCGATCGCCAGAGTTAGAGCAGGAAAGTCTGTGGTACGGTTGCACTCAGGAGATCTTACTTTATATAGTGCGATCGGCGAACAGATGCAAGCCTTCACCGAGGCAGATATTCCCTTTGAATTGATTCCAGGGATTAGTGCTTTTCAGGCTGCGGCTGCCAAACTGAGTACAGAGTTAACCATCCCCGATCTGGTACAAACTATTATCCTTACTAGAATCAGTGGTCAAGCTTCTGCCGTCCCTGAAGCCGAAGAATTAGCTTCTCTTGCTGCTCACAAGGCTAGTTTATGTCTATATTTAGCTGCTCGCCATTGCGAAAAAGCCCAGGAGCAATTATTAGAACATTATCCCGAAGATACTCCTGTCGCAATTTGCTATCGGGTTGGTTGGCAAGATGAACAAATTTGGGTCGTCCCCCTGGCTAAAATGGCTGCGGTGACCAGGGAAAAAGATTTAATCAGGACAACCTTATACCTCATTAGTCCTGCCTTACAAGAGGTAGTAACCACCCGTTCCCGTCTTTATCATCCCGAACACCATCATCTGTTTCGACCAGAGAAAAAAACATAGTTTATGGTGAATTGAGTAGAGGCGGTAAAATAAAGGAGGTAGCTTGCTGAATTGCTCTAGAACGTTCTTTGTAAGGCACTTTGCCCTGGGGTGAAGTAACGTATTGCTCGATAAATTTTAATAAATCGGGTGCTGATTCTACGGGGGAAAGTCGTTCTAAGATAAAGGTCAGTTTATCATTAGCAGCTAAAGTGACGGCGCAGGAACGACGACAAGCTGCCATGCAGGATACAGGTTTGATGGTAATGCGATCGCTTAAATCACAACTTTCTAGACCTTTTTGCAGTTCTTCAATTAGATGCTGTCCTCCTGAGAGTCCGTGTTTCTTGTTTTGAGTCTCAGAAAATCGGCACAGGCTACAAACTAATAAAGTGTGTTCGGTCATGGTAATTTCTCTAAAATAATTGAATTAAATTTTTGTATGGTGCTGATAATTTGCTGCTGGTTGAAATTCTGACCAAGCTTGACGAACACTCTGGTAACATTCAGGTGGAGTTATGGGAAGGTTTTTTAAGTAAAAAAAAGAAACTCTCGTACCCGATTCCAAAAGTAAGATTACATCTTGTTCAGGATTGTATTTATCCACCGCATCTAAGATATGTCCGTTCATGTAATGTCCTTGAAGAATTACAGTATCAGGTGCGGCTAGCCAGGCGTTTAAGAAAGCAGCCAGGCGAGAACGACGTACAAAGTGAGTTTTAAAAGTTTCCCCATAGTGATCGAGTAAAGGGGAATCGGTGCTACAAACAACTACACCCCGTCCTGTTTTCAAGTAAGCATTCCAGGCGTTGTAACCAATTACTAAAAGGTTGGTGGTAATAAGATCTTGTTGCCAATCTGAGAAATTTGCGTTCAACATTTGTTAACTGTAGTTTCAAAATTTTCAGCTTATTTATCGATTTGCGATCGCGCTGTTTAAATATGGAAGCCAACGAACTTAAAGATGTTTCTTAGAAGACTCTTTGACACCAAGACGACCCTCAATAATTTTGCGATCTAGTTCGCTCAACATAATATCGCGAAAGATTCTTTGTTCTTTCGTTAGTTTGCGCTTAATATTAAACAGACTTTTCCAGAGATGAAGTAATGGCTGATATGAAAATATTGTGAACAAAAAATTATTGTGAAAATCCGCCTG
>Ga0114940_10000386_pt1 | contig 22239 bp, 28 predicted proteins | sample ColdCreekSource_FD_87195 | JGI IMG/M metagenome (GOLD analysis project Ga0114940, IMG submission 87195) | Groundwater microbial communities from Cold Creek, Nevada to study Microbial Dark Matter (Phase II) - Cold Creek Source | ecosystem: Environmental > Aquatic > Deep subsurface > Groundwater ... | reverse complement strand
TATATATACGCTGCCGGGCCAAATGTTATAGCGTACGCCTCGCCCTGTCGTTGTAGGCTTATGATCATGAGCGGCGTCAAAGTCAGCAACATGGCAGCATAGTTAAATAATGCTATGGCCTGATAATGCCTATTGAGGCTGACATTGTTAGTAACAAGCAGCACAAATCTCAATACCGCTACGATTGATAGGCCGGCAAAAAGCAACGCTAAGTGATTAAATATCCTTATGAGCTCCGGAGCCAGGGTACTATCATTGCTAAAGTAATTAGTAATCATCCAGCTTGATAGCAAGATGGTCAAGGCAAAGAAGCAACGGTTAATCCTGGCGTTAACATTACGCAGCAAGACTATTCCACCCATAAGAAGCAGCAGAATAGAGATTGTAGTAAAAATGATTAAATAACGAGTAATCATACCTATACGTAATTATAAGCATAAGTACGAGAAAACTCTAAGTTATCTTTGTTATCCTTACCACTTAGTACGAGACTCGTGGCGCTTGACCGTGCGTATTAGCTTCAAACATAGCCGCCATACCACGGGCATGCGAGGCGATAGGATCATCAATAATACCGGCATTACCCGTGTATGCGTCCATATACCGTACCTGTGGGTATTGGATAGGTTCCCGGCGGCTATTATTAATATGCATCGTTAACGCAAGCTGGGCTTCGGTAGTCACCATACTAGCCGCCATACCTACGCCAATTTGGACCGTAGGAGCTGATTTTTCTCCGGCAGCTACTTTTTGTAGCATCTCTAAGTCAGCGTACTCAGGAACATAAGGTAGCCAACGTTCTAACGGCACTTCTTGCTGCTTTATTTCTTGGAGTGACATATCGTCCGACAAGCCTAACATACTTTCGAATGTAGGACCGTTAGGCATAAAGCCAGTTACGGTACCGGCAAAGCCAACATTCATGCCCATGGCATTATAAACACCGTGCCTGCGAGCAGCACGGGCAACCATAACACCTAGCCAGTGCATAGTAAACTCAGTTTCATCAATAACTACATCAGCGCCTCGGACAAACTCATCAACATTATCTTCGTGGACACCTTCGTTATATACCTTAACTATTGCGTTAGGATTAATTAGACGTAAACCCTCTGCAACTGCTTCGGCCTTGTTCATGCCAACAGTACTGCTATTACAAAATGCCTGGCGGTTAGTATTTTCGATACCGAATTCTTCCGGGTCGGCCACCCTAATCTCACGCACGCCAGCACGGACTAGCATCTCTGCAACGAGCCCCCCATCACCGCCAGCACCAGCTAGGGCAACAACACCATTACCAGTAGCCAATTGCTCCTGGACGTGCCAGAGGCCGAGCGGACGGGTAAAGCTTTCGGGTACTTGGTCTAGTGATTCTTGTGATGTTTCTAACTCTGGATTGATCATATTATGCAGCCTCCTCGACTGATCCAATTCTATTAGCGAACGTTTGGTCAAAGTAACCCAAGGCTCCATTTGCCAGTGCGGCATGGCCAAAGAGCTTACAAATAGGGCTACTTTGGGCCTCCTTGCTATTTGCCGCATCAACGATTTCGCGTGGGTCGAATCGGATAGCTAGGTTGCTCGTATTACCGTAGCCAGGTAGGACAGCCGGCTGAGACAGCCGCTTGAATGGCATGCGTAACATACCAAAGTAACGGGCTAATGGCTCCTCGACTACTGCATAGACATGCTCTACGTCTTCCTCGATGGCGTGCATTGTCATAGCCCGGATATTCCCCATTGCTATAGCCCGTTGTATGTTGGGATTTGGATGCCGAGCAATAAACCTCGACGCCTCGGCAGCACGGCCTTTTATAAGTCCCCTTAGGTCGTGAGGGAAGAACTTTTCTACCGGTAATTCTTCTTCGTATCTATCTTCTTTAAGCATGAGCCTGGACACGCCGGCAACAACCGCGGAGCGTCGGTCACGGTTAGCGAGGGTTACAAAACGCAAAGAACGTTCATCGTCAGCATCACGCTCGGTACCGTCCCAGCAACGGTCCTCTTTGGGTATCCATCCAAGTTCATCAATGTATACATTAGCCCTGAATAAGCCGTGGCCCCGATCTTCGGAGGGGGCTATGATGCCACCCGAGACTGCTGTGAGCCCCATATAAAAACTAGCCTCAGGTACATCATTAAAAACGTCGCTATTTATCGTGACCATCAGGTCTTCTTTGGGCACTGGATGCGAAATGACTGTTTCACCGACACTCATAAATGACTCTACCTTTTTGCAATAAGCAAAAAGACGCCTTGGGCCGAAGCCTAGGCGTCTTTTTTATCTGCAAATTTACAGCTAGCTTGTATGCTAGAATGCCCGTATGATACTATGAACCGGTACATTTGTCAATAATTAAAACAACAAAATATTACATATATGACGTCAAACCCCTACAAAGTAGTTCTGATCGAAGATGATCTTAACTTACAAAACATGTACAAGCTAAAGCTCGAAATTGAGGGTTATGAGGTTATTACAACCGACAATGGCCGTGATGGACTAGTGATAATCGAGAAACATATGCCCGCGATGGTGTTGCTCGACCTTCGGCTCCCGATTATGTCAGGCGAAGAAATGTTAGCATATATGAGGTCACAAGATTGGGGCGGCGATATCCGAGTTATAGTCTTAACTAACATCAGCAAGAGCGAGGCGCCACAGTCTTTGCGCTTCCTCAATGTTGACCGTTACATCGTCAAAGCACATTCCACACCAGCCCAAGTCGTGGAGACAATCGAAGAAGTCTTAGGCATCACCAGCCCCCGACCGTAAGCCCTGAGCCAACAAAATAATAATTGTGCGGTATTATTTTGATATTTTATTTGTGTCGTAACCTCCTACGATGCTCAAGTCCCCACATCGGGACGTAGTAGAGCGTGGCAAGTGTCTTCAGGCGAACTACAACGTCTTGAGTCGACAGACCTCAGCGTCGTTTCCCTACTGCTAAACATCTGAGCCGAAAACTCATGCAGTGATTAGAGGCTGAGCAGAGACAACGTTAGGAGTTGATACGATGCGTACCCGAGCAGGCAGAGCTGACATCTTGTCAGCATTCATCCGCTCGGGTACACATCAACTATGAAAAACGTATCCACTATGCTGTCGGGCTTGATGCCTATAGCTCTTTACTTGTTTATATATTACATACTTAGCGATCCATTCATTGATGGCGACTACGATTTCAGTAATTTACTATTTGCCTATGTCCTCATATTCGTCGTAGCAGCAGGGCTAACACGCGACACAGCAAAAAATCTTAATCATAAAAAACATGAAACAAATCGCATCGCTTATACTGCGATTGCTATGACGACCGGCCTAGTCGCTTCAATATTCTTTATCGACAATCAAACATACATGCTGTTTGGATTGGCGCTACTTCTAGCGTCTCAAGCTATTTGGCTTCGTACTTCGTCCAAATAGACAGTCTATACGCTACATTTTTCTTGTGTAGCTTAAGGTGTTTATTGTGGCGTTGTAACAGATTAAAAATTAGGAACGGCCAACGTCACTCTTAGTGTCAATCCCCGATATAGTCAGGAGGCGTTCGCGATCTTTGGTCATATTTGAACGCAAGAGAACAAAACCAATTTTTTCGAAGTCGTTAATCGTTTCGAGAGCAGTTTTATGCCAAACCCGTAAGAGCAGTATCGCATCTCCCTTTTCAATCGAAACTCTATGAATATTATTCTTAAATTCAAATTCAATCGTTAGCGCAACTTTTAGCCTTACGCGTACAAACCGCATGCGCGTCTGCTCATTAAATCCAGTTTCGACATCATACAGTGAGCTATCGATATTTAAAAGGTCGAGACTGTATCGTACATAGGGATCAAGTCCTTGACGATTACCGTCAAGCGTACCGCCAAAGAAGCGCCTTGAGTTATCAGTGTCTGGCTTGCAAGTAAAAATGAGCAAATCATTCTCGCTCATACTGCCGTAAACAGTACGGAGGCCATCATTAGGGTTGCGGAAGTTGAGAGGGGTTGACCCAAACAATAGTACTAGATTCAATACCGAGCCATCCTCGTTATCAATCATATCGTCTACTAAAAGATCGTCGAACCTTTCAAAACTAAAGTCGCGTACATGACCTTCGTAATTGAAATCTTCACCAAACCAGTTTTTTAAATTTCTTTCGGCAATATCTAGCATAGATTGACTGATATCAATTCCAATGTACCTATTGAGCAGTCCTCGTTCATTAATGTGTTTTATGAGCGTATTGACAGGCATAGCATTGCCAACGCCTAAGTCTATAATGTTGACTTTCTTACGACCCGCAAGAAGGCCATCGATAGAATCGAGGCTTTCTGCGACCAACTCTAGGGTGTTATGCATCATATTAGGAGCATCTTCTTCTGCAAGATGAGTTACCCAATTGTCCCAGTTTGTCGCCCCGTCATCTAAATAGTTATATTTAAGAGGTATTTCGCGATGGATATTTAGATTAGAGATTATATCCAATATCTGTCGATTACTATAAATATCATAAAATTGCTTAGATGGCTTAATAATTTTTTGATAACGAACGTTACGGTACTTCTTGCCCTGTTCGGATAAGCTTTTTAGGACATCGATGTTTTTAGGGTTATTCGCCACGTACATACGGCCATTCTTATTGTGAAGTTCTAATTCAATCTTACGCTGCTTGGCAGCATCAATCCAGTTATGTACTGTCTTGAGAGAAACGTGGTAGTTAGTGACTAGTTCGGAATGTTTGAAATAAAGCATGAAGTATCTATCGTAAACTACATTAGTAAAAAAGTCTATTGTACGCTACACAAAAAGAGTGTAGCATGTAAATAGAGAAGGCGCCTTCTCTTTAAGGCTTACCTGGTTTTTCCAAGTAAGAACTGTACCAACTAATGCGACTTTTATCAAGTCGACAGTTTAGATCGCTCTCATACCATTTGAAATAACTGAAATTAATTCATCTTTCGTCGGCGCTTCAATTCACTGATTTTAACTACCTACCATGCACAGAGGCATGGTTGCGAGGCTCCAAGAAAGTTGTTGGCTTTAAAGGAGTCTAACAATGTCAAACCAAGCAGTCGCCCAACCACGTATGACAAACCAAGAGATGCAACATAAGCAGTCTCGGTCCCAAAAGACCATCAAGACTATTACCAGCGGACCTGGCCATGTGTTTGGTAAGTTCGTAACCAATGTTCGCCTTAAGGCTAATGAGACCCGTCAGATCTTAATTGGCAGCTCTAACAGTCCTATGCCGCCTAAAGGCTTCTGTATCGATATGAAGCCTCAGAAGATGCCAGCAGACACACTTGTTACCCGCGTTACCGCCGAAGGCAGCACTAAGCGCTACGATTATGTATTGGACATCACCAACTGTAGTGACCGCACCGTAAGCGCCCAAGTCTGGCAAATGTAAGTCCGACAATTCAGACAATACGTGCGGCAACTGACCACATATATTGCTTTATAACCAACAAAATCTTCATAGTTTATTTCTATTTAATTAGTCCTTGTTAGGCTGGTAAGCGTTACTAGCTTAAACTATTAATTTCAAGGAGTGAATATGAAGCAATTTTCACGATTCAATACAATAGCCAGTGCTATCGTCCTCAGTTTTACCATGCTAATTGGTTCGGTTGCCAGCGTACATGCCGCACCGTCCGACCAACAGGCTAGCGCTAGCCGCCCAGCAGTTTCTGGACCGCAGGCCAAACCAGCCATAGAACCAGGCACTAAAGATGCCAAGGTGACCGCACCCTTGGGATCTACCAACACGGTCGCTACTGAAGCCAACGGTACGCCTAAGGCCCTGCCGCTCGCCGGAGCAGTAGCAGGAGTAGATTTCCAGTCATTCTACAATTATTGTTCAAAGAATCTAGTCTATACCACAGTAAGGAATACGACGACCGCACTTAAATACATCCAAGTACGGGTTTGGAACCAAGGCCACTACCGCGAGCTAAGCACCTCAGTTGCTGCCGGCGGTACGTATACTTACCCAGCTTTCTACGGAGTTGACGGTGCCTACACGGCCTACCTGTACGTCTGGAATGGTTCCAGTTACCAATATGACGAATACCAATCCGGTACGAACACCTGTAATGTTTCGGTTACCCGCGTCTATAACGCTGGCGGTTGGGTGCAACTGAAGATCCAAAACCTTGGCACAGCATACGCTTCTCAGGTATCGAGTGAACTAGCACCCTACCCAGCAAGCGGCACATACACCGGCACCCACTATGACTACCCCGTAGCTGGTGGCGCCGCAATCTACCGCTGGTTCCAAGTCGGCACTCAGCCATATGGCATCGTGTCTAGCACTTCGGGTAGCTTCACCGCACCGCACCTATTTACAGGCGACCTCTAATGTAATCTGTTTTTGCTAGTAACAAGGCTATCCTAAGCCAGGCTATTGCCCGTATTCTTTCGTTAATGGAGATGCGGGCATTAGTTATTGGCCGACAAGCGAATGCAGTAGATTTCACTTCTACTTGCAATAGCATTTGCGGTATCGCTTGGTATATACTAAAAATACTATGGCGAAAATTGCAATCATCGAAGATGACCAAGCCATTGCCCAAATGTACCGCTTCAAGTTTGAGGCAAATGGCGACCAGGTCGAAACAGCCGAGAACGGCAAACTTGGATTGGAGTTGGTTCAGCAATTTAAACCAGATATGATCCTCCTTGACCTGATGATGCCGGTTATGACCGGCGAAGAAATGCTTGCCGAATTACGCAAATCCTCTTGGGGCGAGCATATCAAAGTCATCGTCCTAACTAACCGTGGCGAGCAAGAAATTCCGCCAGAGGTCAAGCAACTCGGCGTCACCGCCGTTATACTCAAGGCCGACATGACACCCCGTCAAGTCGCCGAACTTATCAAGCAACACCTCGGTAGTTAATATTCGCCAGGACGTGAGACAATAGATACATGAATATTGCAATTGTTGGCTACGACCGCGAAGGCCGAGCATCCTACGACTTCTTTATTAACCAAAATGCCGGGCACACGGTAACTATTTGTGACCAAAAAACTGACATCATTGTACCGGAAGGTGCCGAGGTAGTGCTTGGCGAGAGTTACCTTGATAATTTAGACCGTTTTGACCTCATTATCCGCACTGCCGGTATGAACCCTGCTAAAATTCTCGACAAGAATCCGACTGTAACTGCTAAAATTTCTAGCCAGATTAACGAATTCTTTAAAGCATCACCGACCAACAACATCATCGGCGTCACTGGCACAAAAGGTAAAGGAACTACCAGCACCCTGTTATCTAAGATCTTTGAAGCTAGCGGTAAAGACGTATACCTAGGCGGCAATATCGGCATCCCACCCCTGACATTTATTGATGAGCTGAGCGCCGAATCTTTGGTTGTGTTGGAGCTCTCTAGTTACCAACTGTGCGACATCCAGTACTCGCCACACATTGCCATTTGCCTGTTGATTGCGCCGGACCACTTAAGCTGGCACGGTGGGTACGAAGAATATGTTACCGCCAAAGAACAACTATTTGCCCGCCAAGCTACCGGCGATGTAGCCATTTATTATCACGAGAGCACCGACTCCAAGCGTATCGCCAGTGCGGGCCAAGGCCAAAAAGTACCTTATTACCACTCGCCAGGCGCTGAAGTTATCGATGGCAAGATTATTATTGATGGCGTAGAGATTTGCAGTACCGGTGAGCTGAAACTACTCGGCAGCCACAACTGGCAAAATGTTTGCGCTGCAGTTACCGCCTTTTGGTATTCGTGCCTCGAAGTCTGTGGCCCAGCCGACCAGCCAGACGTCCAAGCCGTGCGTGAGGCGCTAACCAACTTTAGTGGCTTGCCCTTCCGTATTGAATTCCGCCGTGAGGTAAACAGCATCCGATATTACAATGATTCATTCTCATCAACACCGATCGCGCCAATTGCAGCCTTAGAGGCGATACCTGGCAAAAAAGTGCTAATAGTCGGTGGCTTCGACCGTGATCTAAACCTTGGAGATATGGCTAGTGGCCTACTGCGCAACGGCGACAGTATTCGCACCGTTATGGTCATCGGCGCTGCCAGCCAGCGCATCGCCAGTGAACTAACTGCGCATGGCTTTGCGAACTTCGTCCAAAAAGACGTTACTACCATGACAGACATTGTCCAGCAAGCGTCCACACTAGCCGAACCCGGTGACGCGGTTGTCTTGTCGCCAGGCTTTGCCAGCTTTGACATGTTCAAGGATTTTGAAGACCGTGGCCGCCAGTTTAACGAGGTAATCGACACATTATGAGCCAACAAACATTTGTCTTTGACCGTTACGAAGTCAGCCCCAAGAAGGTGGCCTTCACTTACTTCTATAAGGATGCATCTGGCGCAGAGACCGGTCGCTTCACCGAAAGCTATACCTTGCCTGCCGACTTTGATGCCACTGACCCAACAACTGCCTACATACTCAAGATATACCATCTCTTAGCTGGGATTAGTTATTACAAAAGCCTTTTGGGCGATGTAGAGTCGCCCTATGCGCTCACCGAAAGTGAAGCTGATTACCTTAATCAGATCTACGACAACGGGCTTGGCGAATTTAGCTTCGTCAATAAGCTGACCGAGCCAATTAGACCATTTGTTGCTAGCCCGGATACGGTCGCGCCAAACACAGTAGCGCTAACCAACTCGGGTGCAATTCTCGGCATTGGCGGCGGCAAAGACTCTATTGTTACTGCCGAAATCAACAAAGCTATCGGCCTAGAGACAGTTGTTTTGGGTGTATCGAGCCGAGAACACCACGGCCAAGCCGGCGCTGTTATGGAACTTACCGGCTTGCAGCAGACGGAGATTGGACGGTATGTCGATGTCGGCAACCTTACCAGCTTTAATCAGCGGTACCATGGCATGAACGGACATATACCGCTTAGCATCCTACTTGCCTGGCTCGGTACATTATTAGCCTACAACGGTAATAAGCGTTACATCATGATGGGCAACGAAGCCGCAACGTCTGATGGCAACGTCGAATGGAACGGGCGGACCGTCAACCACCAGTGGGCTAAATCGTACGAAGCCGAGAAACTAACCCAAGACTTTATCCAAAATCACGTCTCGCCAGATTTGTGGTATTTTTCGCCAATACGTCCCTACGGCTCATTGGCGGTACTAGAACTATTCGTCAAGCTCGGCCAAGCGTATTATGCTGACTTTACCAGTTGTAATATGGTCTTACGCATTGACCCAGCCAGCCGTCCCAACGGCCGCTGGTGCACTCACTGCGCTAAATGTCTTAGCACCTGGCTACTACTTACCCCGTGGCTCAGCATTGAGCAGCTAACCACTATCTTTGACCGCAACCTATTCGACGATCCAAGCCTACGCTTAACGCTCGATGCCTTACTAGGCCTGAACGGCCACAAACCCCTCGACTGCGTCGGCACCACCGAAGAGCTACGTGCCGTCACCCGCCAATTCCTAGAGACCGGCACTAGCTACCCACTGCTAGACGGCCTCGAAACATCAGCTATACCCGGCCCGAGTATCCAAGAGTTAACCGACGGCCGTAGCCCAGCCAACATCCCTGCCGACCTCGCCAGCCAATACGCCGCCTTCGTCGACAATCAGCTTCGCACATGATGATAATTATCGTCAGACTGTCTTATTTTATCTAGCCGCTCTTGGCCGCCATCTGACATCTTAGTACAGTTGTATACGAATTTGCTCCGCTTATGCTTCTGGAGGGCATTTTTATCGGTCAGTATAATTTCATTCTTGAGAGAGCAGTTCGTCGACAATTGTATGGCTACATAGGAGGCTTCAGATGGACGCCCGCAGCTTACCTAATGTCAGTGAAAAATAAACATAAGCTGAGCAAATTCGTATACAGTTTAATGCGCTGCACCTACTTGCACCGGCAATCCTCAAGCTAAAACTTCAGAAACATATGCAGCACCCAAAATTAGCCTTGAAGCTACAAGCTTGGGCCGAGTGAATCACTATACAGCTCTTCGCTACCGCCGAAGAACTTAATCTGTCGTGAGCAGTATTCATTGATAGACATATATAAGCTGGTATAACTATCGGTCTGAGCTGTGGCGATGTCGATTCCACATTCTACTGGGCCTACAGCTTTGGTATACTGCACATAGTTGAAATTGCGACCTTCTGGAATCTTTACGATCTCCAGAGGCGAGCGGGCCAAAGCATTGTCCGATAACGCCCGCAGGTTGACCATCCATCCGTGATCTTTAAGCCACGACTCAAGGTCCGGTGTCTTAGCTACCCATTGAGCTGTGGTGGCTGTATTGAGCTCTACCTTAGTACTTGTATTCACGACTGAGCACCTGACCGTCTCGTGGAAGTTCACATAGTACGCCAGGCTACATGGGTCGTTGCCAAAAGGCGAGGTAGAAGTTGCAAATGAAAAACCATGTACTGCAACTTCTTTATTAAAAGAACCAAGTTCATCTTCCGAAAGTTCGATAAGCGACTTGCCATAGGTGGCATTGGCGTATTGCTTGACCAGGGTTTCCCTAATCCAACCACGAAGTAAAAATAACGCTACAAGCAGCAGCAATACGAACACCACGACAATAACTACCTTTTTACCAAACGACCTTCGCTCAACGATCATCGGGCCGGCGGCTTGAGGGTCTATGTCGCTGCCTCATTTTGGTTCACTTTAGGTTGGACGACTACCCGACGCTTGGCCGCTTGGATAACGTTCTCAAACAGTGAGCAGACCGTTAGGGGTCCAACGCCACCCCGTGCGGGGGTAATCGTCAGGTCTTTGCGTTCGTACATCTCCGGCGCCAAATCGCCAACCGTCTTACCGCCTTCGCTAGCTACGCCGGCATCGACGACAACTGCACCGTCCTTCACCATGTCAGGATGCAAGATCGCTGGGCTGCCAGTGGCCGTAATGATGACGTCAGCTTCTAAGGTCATGGCTTTTAGGTCGGTTGTCTCGCGGTCGGCAATATTGACATTGACGTTAGATGCCAATAGGATTTTCTCCAATGGCGCACCAACTAATTTGCCATGGCCAATTAACAAAACATACTGACCTTTGTATAGCTCAATGTTATAGGCAGAGAGCAACCACAAGATGGCCATAGCCGTTGCCGGATCATATTTGGCAGCCGGGCCAAGCCCATCAACATCTTTTTCTGGGTCGACAAGACTGACGATCTCATCGGTACGCGCTGGATCACTCAGCGGCAATTGAACGATAATACCGTGTACGCTATCGTCTTCATTAAGCTTTTTGATAGCTTCTGGCGCTTCTTCGGTGGTAATGCGGTGGATGTCGACATCAATCAACATGTCGGCGCCGTAGCGCTGTTTCATGCGCATATAGACATCGATAACAGGATTATCAACCGTTACAATAATCGCTAGCTTAGGGAAGATGGCGTGCGCCTGACGCAACGCCCGCACTTCGCGCGCTTGCCTCTCAGCGATAAATTCAGCTAGCTCTTTGCCGTTCAACAATTTCATACGCCTAGTATACCCTGTTATGTGCTATATACTACTATCATGAAGACTTATCTTATCCAACAAAAGATCCAACCGATCGTCAACCAATACGCTATTTACGAAGCCACCCCGGAGGACGAACCGGGCAAGATGGTCGGCTTCGCCCAACAAAAGCGCTTTAGCTTCAAAGAAAAGTTTACTGTCTACACTGATGAATCCAAGCAAGCAATAGCTTTTGAGATCCAAGCCCGCCAGGCGATCGACTTTGGCGCCCGTTACGATGTATTTGACGCTAACGGCACATTGTTAACCACTGTTGGCAAAGATTTTAAATCATCACTCTTGCGTAGTACGTGGTTCGTTTACCATCCTGGCCAAGAAGAAACACCGGCTATCATTGCCCAAGAGCGCAACAAAACACTAGCCATCGTGCGGCGCATTTGGGGCTTTTTGCCATACATCAGCGATATTCCCTTCTTCGTCAAATACCACTTTGACTTTACCGAGACAACCAACCAAGCCGTAGTAGCCAGTTACGAAAAAACTACTACCTTCCGCGACCATTACAAATTGACGATACAAGAAAACGCGGACCAATTTGATGATCCACGTATCTTGATTGCTTTGGGCGTTATGCTTGACGCCATGCAGAGTCGCTAGGCTTAGACTATTGGAGCCACAGGCGGCTGCTGATTGTTGTTTGGTGGGGTTGGCGGCATCGATGCACCAGGAGCTGGCGGCGTGGCCGTGCCAAACTGAACAGGATCCTGCTCAGGTGTAGTGCCAAATGCTGCTGGTGCAGCAGGCGTACCGAAAGCTGATGGCACTGGTGTAGCAGGCGCCAGCGGGTCGCTTGATGCCGGCGCAACTGGTGCTGGCGAAGGCGACGGGCCAAGTGGCTCAGTCGGCGGTGTAGGCTCAGCTGGCGGCACGTCAGTGACTGGAGCCTGAGGCACCGGATCGGTTGACATCGACGGCTCGGCATCAGTTAATGGGGTTGATGATGGATCTGGTGCGACAGTAGTTTCTGCTGGCGCATCGTGTTTACCAAAGGTAAACAATTTAGTGAAAAAATTGGACATAGAATATATTCTCCTTATGGTAATGCTATCAAATTCTTACGCGGATACCAAGGTGATCATGATATTTAAACAAATTAATAGCCACGCCTCTTGATCAAACAGGGGTAATCTGCTAATATACTTTGGTTACTCTACGTAAGGGCCAGTAGCTCAGCTGGTTAGAGCACCTGCCTCTTAAGCAGGGTGTCGAGGGTTCGAGTCCCTCCTGGCCCTCCAGATGTGAATGATGTAACCAGGTCAACGACCGTGTTTAATGACGGCCAGATTTGACGGCTAGCCGCGCTGTCGGCGACGCGTAGGAAGATTTTCTCAATCAGTCCAAGAGAAGCTCGACGTGAGTCGAGACTGTCATGTTGGTAGATCTCCTGGGTAACGGAGATTTGGGAGTGCCCCAGGATGAGCTGGGCGTCACGTGCAGGCACACCTGCGTCCTTAAGTAAGGTCGCAGTCGTGTGCCGTAGGTGATGCAGCTTAATCCGGGGGAGTTCTGCTCTTTTGCTGATCTCGTGAAATGAGCGCACCAGGTTCTTGGGCTCGACAGGATTGCCAGCCGAACTAGTAAAGACCAGTTCCTCCGGCTGATGTGTTTCGGACGCCTCATGCTTAGCGAGAGCCCGCCAAGCCAAGCCCAGTATGGGCAAGTCACGTTCGCCGGCTCGTGTCTTGACGGGGCCGAGGTATAAACCGCTCGACAAGCGCTGAAGTTGCTGGCGAATGCGTAGCATGCCTGTCTGCCGGTCGACGTCCTGCCAGCGCAGGCCGAGAGCTTCGCCGCGACGGAGACCGTAAAGCAGTAACAGGACGAAGGCCGGGTAGTAGCTGGACGTTTGCGCCGCATTGAGAAATTGGCGGGCTTGGTCAGCCGTCCATGGGACGATGTCGGAGCGCTGGGAGCTCGGCACTTCGACCAGGCGAGCAACGTTCCGTGTAACCAACTCTTCGCGGACTGCTCGTGTCAGAGCGGCGCTCAGGACCGTGCGGATGATCTGCACCTGCCGATTGGATCGCCCATCGGCAGTCAGTTGGTTGATGATCCGCTGGAGCATAGGCACCGACAACTTGGTCAAGGTCACGTTGCCCAATTTCGGCTTAAGGTGGCGCCGAACCGTCATCTCATACATCTCGTAGGTTGCTGGTCGGCGATGCTTTTGGACAATCTCTGCAAGCCAGTAGTCCAGGTAGGCGCTGAGCTTCCACTCACGATCGGCAGTCGGGATACCCTGCATCTCACGCTGTTTGGCTGCCAGCAGCTTGGCAGACGCCTCTTGGCGCGTGCTGCCGTAGGCGCGATAGCGACGACGGATGCCACTGGTAGTCGTTACCCAGAGGGCCGCCTCGTAGCGTCCGTCTTTACGCTTATATAGAGTTCCTTCTCCAACGGCATTCTTCTTGGTCATAGGTCAGTCCCTCCAGTCTCTCGGAGGCGCCCGACACATTCAGCGAGTGCCGCAACTGGCACGCGGCGAGCGCTGCCGAGCTTTATAGTGGCCAATTTGTTCTGATTGATGAGTTGGTAGACGGACCAGCGACTGACTTGAAGGCGGGCAGCGGTCTGTTTGATCGTCAGCAGTAGTGCTGGATCATTAGGTATTGGTAGCTGTTGTGAAGTCATCACACTGCGCTCCTCTCCCAGCTGTCGCTGAGCTGTGGAGAGAGCGCTCGCCTAAAATAGGCGCTCACCGGTTGCGTATCCTCATCTAAGAATCCTAGGTACCGAAGGCGGATCTCCATAGCTTCGATCGAGACGTCGAACAGGTGCGCCAAAGCCTTCGGTTCCTGGATGCCTCTTTCCCAAGCCTTGTGTAGCCAAGCGCGGGGCATCAGCAGGCAGGCGGCGAAGTAGTTGGCGATTTCCTCGATTTTACGCTCTCGATGTTGACGACTACCTCTTCCGAGTTGCGCGTGAATAGTGGCTGCGCTGGTGTAGTCGATTAGGTGTTTGAACTCGTGAGCGAGGGTGAAGCGACGTCGCGGAAAAGGGTCGCCTTTATTAATGAGAACGATATAGCGCCCCCTGGCGAAAGTAGTAGCGCCCGATATTCGATCCATCTTGTAACGTGGCACGAGCTTGACTTCAGTCCGTGGGAGTCCAGTGATCCATCCGATGCTGTCACCAGGTCGGCGGGCGCCGACCAAGGCAAGAGCCCGATTGGCTTGTTGTTCGGCGACGACCAATGATTCACTCAAGCTCAAGGCTCGCATCGGTATCAGTGCTCGTAATTGGCGTACGAGGTCATGCGGAGCGGTCCGCGTTATATGTTCACTCATCAATTTCACCTCCGTTCGTTAGTTGCGCATCCTGGCCAGCGCCTATGGTTGGCCGTATTCATCGATAACATCTTGAATGTTCTGTTTTATGAGTGCAATCGCCTCGGGCGGTAAGTCGTATTCAGCGCGCAGCATCACGTCCAGGCTGCCCTCTAAATGAGGAATGGTTACGCCAGCTAGCTGCAAGACCTCGAGCTCGTTCAGCTCTAACGCCCGAGCAAGGCGCACTAGATTATCGGCTGACGGCTGCTGCACCTCGCCTGCCTCGATACGCACAATGGCTGCACGGGTGATCCCAGTCATGGTGGCCAGATTTCTGGTACTCACGCCTTGCTCCTGCCGTGCCGCACTCATGTATTGACCAAGCGCCCGCGCTCGCTCTGAGGCATCAAAACTTGGTTTGTTCATTATTCCCTCCACTTATATAATTCATCGTAACATCCACCGGTTCGATTTCGAACCGTGGAATTTGCAACATTTCTGTCTCCTATTTCTGCATTTCGTTAAGGAGATGGGCGGCGGCATTTTCAAAGCAAAGGACATGTAGTAGTTGGTCGGCGGGAGCTGGCAGTCGTTGGATCAGGCGATCTGTCGCTTCGCGCCGTCTGTCGTCGGGCACGGTGATCAGTACGCGTGGCAGAACGCCCGCGGCGTTCACCTGGCCACGGTCGTAGAGATCGAGATAGGCCCGCAGCTTGCGGTTGAGCGTCGGCAGGCTCTCGGTGGCGAGATCGATTTCGATGTTGAAGTGGTCTTCGAACTCGGCCGTGCTGAGCGTCAAGGCGGCATCGGGTTTGACCCAGCCGCCGACACCGTCCTGCCACCAGCAGGCCGGCTCCGTCTCGAAATGATCGAGGCTGACTGAGCTGGCCCGTGCTCCCTCGACCAACCTGACGTACAGCTCGGTCACGGTCAGGCTGTGGCGCAAGAAGCGGTCGGTCGGTGTACCAGGATGGCGAGGCCGCGAGGATTCGCCAGCTGTGAAGCGCAACTGCTGAAGCAACCGACGACCGAGGACGTCGAGCATGAAGACCAGACCGGCCGAACCGGCCCGGACACCACCGACGCGCCGATCGAGAGTCGCAAGGACGCCGAGCGAGACGAGCCGTGCCAGCACCCGACGCCTGGTTCGGTCTCGGTGTTCGCCGCCCAGCTCCGCGAACAACAAGCGCTGCAGCTGCAGGGACGTTGCGACACGGAGCCGGCCGAGTTCACGAACGATCTGCTCGTCCCGGAATGTCAGCGCCTGGGCCACCCGATCGACCGCCGCCGGAGTGACCCGCAGTGGGGGGTGAGTCATGGCTGCTGCTCCACGCAGTAGCCATGTTTCGGGGGCACTGAGGGCTGATGAGGACCAGCTGAACAGGGGAAAGGCACGAGGACAGGACGACACGATCGGGCCAGCGACCGGGTGGGCGAGCGGGGGATCATGAGTCGGACTCCTGAGCCGTATTGGATTTCCTGCGTCTGCCGATAGGAGGAGCAGGAGATGGAGTAGCAGCTGGTTCGTTCTGACTGGCCGTCGTGATGCGTCCGGCGAGCGAGGCTTCGACGTCGGCGCGCGCATGGCCGTGCTGCTGTCGACTGAAGGCTGCGAGAGCTGCGGGATCGCTGGTCGACTCGACCAGTGGCAGCGTGATGCCGGTGACGGGCGGCCGGGTGGACCCCTTGATACTGAGCCGGAGTGCGACCTCGTGAGCCGCCAAGCCGCGTAGGTCATCGGCCGTCAGGTAGGGCCCGAACGACGGCGCCAGCGCGTTGGCGTCGTCGCGCAGACATTGGAAGACGATCTGTGAGCGGACCGTGCCGAGAAGCGCGCTCTTGATCTCCCGATCAGTAATCTGTCCGAGGTACTGGTGCGCCAGCGTGTAGGAGGCGCCGAGACCCCGGGCTTGCGCCAGCATGTCGGCCAGGTCGACCGGCAGCCGCAGCACGTCCTGGGCTTCGTCGATGTAGATCATGACCGGGCGCCGTTGCTCAGGCGGTAGGGCGGCGCGACTCAAGATCCCTTGCCAGAGCGTGCTCAAGAGCAAGGTGCCGATCAGGCTGGCGGTCTCGATGCCGACCGTTCCCTTGCTGAGCGGCGCCAGCAGTACCTGCTTACGCGCGAGGAGCCGTGGCAGATCGAGACCGTCGTCTTGGCCGAGCATTAGCCGAACCGAGCTGCGGAGGGTGACAGCCCGCAGCTTGTTCAGGATGGGGCCGATGACCTGCTGGCGCTGGAGCTGCCCAAGACCCTGGTACCAGGTCCAGAAGCCCTTGAGACTGACGGGCACGGACGGCTGCGAAATGACGTAGTGGCGGAACACGGAGTCAGTCAGCAGCTCCGGCACTTCGATCAGGGTGAAGGCCTGGCCGTTGGGCGCCCGGGTGTTGATCAGCGTCAATAGCGCGGCGCGCAGCACGTCCTCACTCCGCGGCCCCCAGAATTCGCGGTACAGCTCATGCCAGATGTGGATCACGTGGTCGACGATCAGCTCGCGACTCTGCTCGTCCGTCCCCGCGCGCAGGATGTTGAAGCCGGTTGGATGATCTACCTGGCTGGGATCAAGCACGATGACGTCGTCCAAGCGCTTCTCCGGTAGCCGCGCCAGGATGTCGCTGCAGAGATCGCTTTTGGGGTCGATGACGACGACCGCGTGACCGGCGGCGATGTCCTGCAAGGCCATTCGGGCGATCAGAGTGCTCTTGCCTACCCCCGTCGGTCCCAGGATGTGCATATGGTGCAGCCGGTCATTGGTGGTCAGTCGCAACATGCGCTTGATGCCCGGGAAGTTGGACTCAGCCAGCTCAACTCCGGTAGTTGGCGTTTCGACACTCGGCGGCAGCTGGCGGGCCGTGCCCAGCGTGAGTCCCGGCAGAGCAACAGTTCCCAGCGGGATGGCAAGCAACCCTGGCAGTTCGGCGGTGTTGATGAGCAGCGGCCAAGCTGCCAGCGGCAGGGACAGATTCCGAGTTCGCCGGTCGACCAGCGGTGACGGCAGCCAGCTTTTGCGCATCAGAACGACACCCGGGCTGCTCATGCCGCGCAGCTGGCCGAAGACATGCCAGAACAGGCGTCGTGCTCGGCGATCGTCGGCAGCAACCACACCAATGCGGACAACAGCTTGCAGGAGCGGTGCCGCCTGCTTGGCACGCTGCGCCCGGATGGCTTCGCTGTCGACAGCGGTCACTTCGCTGACGAACCGAGCAACGCCATCTCGAGATTCCGGTTGTGAGGCAACGGGAGCCGGGATTCGAGCTGCGCCGAAGATCCATTGCAGCACGATGCGTTCGGTGCCGTGTAGAGGTTGCAGCGTCGCCAGCAGCGCCGTACTAGTGGCCTCGGCTCGATCCGTCGCCAAGGGACGGCGACGGCTGGTGAGTCGGGCTTCGCCGGCACTACGAAATGCCGGCCGCGTCTTGAGGTAGTCCGTTTCCTCGACGATGCGGACGCCCGGTAGGGCTGCACGGAGGCCGGACAGGACGGTTGACCGCATGCGGCGCGGCACCAGCACAAAATGCTCGATACCCGATCGAGTGGCCACTACCTCGATCGCCACCGGCGGCTCGTCCAGGAGGCTCCAACGCGAGGAATGCGTGGCCGCGACGATGGTGGACAGCCAGTTGCCGACGTCATCGACGGTCAGGCCGACGGGGAGCATCAGGCGTAGGGCCTGGAGCGAGCTGCGCCAGGCCAGAGCCTCCATGAAGCGCGCCGTCAGGATGATCGTGAACACCAACAGCCCACCGACCGCGATGAAGGCAGCGGCCATCATGCGGAGTCCGCCTCAGGTACTGGAGGTGTTGGCGGCCCGTCCGGATCGGTAGACGACTCGGCTTCGGCGGCCAACTGACGGCCAAGCATGATGACAAGCTGCGCCAGCAGCTCCGGCTCAAGTACTTCGCGCGGCTTTCCAGCAATTCGAATATTGCGATTCTTAGGCATGTAACACCTCCCTCTTGGCGCTCTTGGATGACTCAACTCGTCTTGATTAAGTGGGGGCACAGCAATCAACGCCTCCGGTTCTCCTTATGCCAGGATCCCTCGACACATTCAAGCCGTTTGTCGATTCCACAGCGCCAGCCGCGTGAGGAGTGTTCGTAGCTTGTAGTGCCTGATAGAGAACACGAAACGCCAGCTGCCAGAGCGCTTGCTCGGCAGCTGGCGTTTCGTGTTCTACGCAGCGGGCCGGCTGAATTTCACCCTTGAGCTGCGGCTTTGAAGCTGCTGTTGAAGACTTCGAAGCTGTTGCTCGAGCCGTTCCCGCTCCCGCTCTGTCTTTTGCCGCTGCTCACGGCGTCGAGTCTTCCGAGGCATGGCGGTACTCATCTCTCCTTTCAAATTGGGGTGGCTTGCTCGTTGCTACTGATTAGCGACGGCGCCGAAGAAAGAACCACAGCAGCGTTATGACGATGACCACCACAACTGCGGCTGGAATCAACGGCAGCAGCATCTGGTAGGCCGCCCGTATGGCGTAGGCGAAGCAGAAGATGACTACGGCGAACTGCAAGAGCTTGGCCATGCTTCCGTTGATCACCTGCGTGGCCCCGTCTTCTGAATAGAGGTCCCGGGGTGCCGCCTCTGACGGGGCGGCCTCACCGGTTGCCGGGGTGGTCGGGGCGTCGGGCTTCGTCCAGGAGCTGCTGCATGGCGGCGTAGGCCACGGCTTGAATCTGCCGCTCAGCCGCACGCTGTTCCAGTTCGATGCGCACGCGCTCGGCAACGAACCCCTGACTCCCGAGCCAAGCTCGGGTGGCCATGCCAAGGATGATGACGACGACAACCAGCACGCCGAGCGTGATCAGGATGCCGCTCAGCACCGCTTGAGCTTCCAGGTCGTGTCAGCCACGATGTCAGCGGCCGCCAGCGCCGCCAGATCGCCGATGGCTTGCAGCCGGGAGGCCGCCAGCGGCACGGTCTGCGTCAGATGCTGTTCGAGCTGAGTAACAACAGCAATGGCCTGCATCGCCCGGCCGGCAACTTGGGCAGCCGCTTCGACCTTGACGGCCTGTAGTTCGGCTACGGCATCGACGCGAGTGGTGTCCAGTGCTGACTGTGCCTCCAGCCGGGACAGTCCACGACCGAGGCGACGCGCATGCCCGGGACTGAAGGCCAGGTTGCGGCCGGTGTAGTGATCGAGGGTAGACATGGGGGAGAACCTCCAGTGACTGCCGGGCTCCTGGCTGGACTCGAAAGAGCCAACGAGAAGGCTGATAATGCGGCTAGCCTCACGTTCCGACGGTCGCTCACGACAGGCGATTCGCTCCCCAGAAGTTGGACATCGCAATGGACACGACAGCACCGGAAGACTCGGTCCTCACGCAGCTCCGCAAGCTGCGTGAGGGAGTCGGGCTCACGCCGGCACGCCTCGAACAAACAGGTTCAGTCATGTCGGCGCTGGGGACGTCGGACCCCCAGGAAGGCTACGAGCGGCTATGCGATGCGCTCGGCAAGTTGGACGATTCGGAGCGGCTACGAGCTCTTCGGCTCGACTACGGCCTCGACTTGGCTGCGCTGCTTGGCCGCGAACCAGTCAGTCGAGAGCGAGAGTGGCTGGGCGAACGACGCAGCGGCTACGCCGTGGTGCTCAAACGAGACGTCAAGACGCTCAGCCGGTGGTCTGACAAAGCCGTGGCGGAGCTACAGGCAGCGCTGCTCAACGACACCTTCACGGGTGACCTGTATGTGGTCGCCAACGTTCGGGGTGACCGGATTCTCGGCACGAGCTTGATTCAACAGCCGCTCGAGGCGACCAAGGACGGCATCACCGAGCGCAGCAGCATGGAGATCAAGAACTCCTCGACCGAGCCGTCTATGCCCTGCCTGATCTACGCCTTTCCGCGCGACTGGGAGCCGGCAACTTTAACCTTGGCCGTGGCGTTCCATGCCGAGCCGTACCCAACATATGTGTGGGGCACGTACAGCGACAATATTCTGAAGCTGCCACACGGAGCGCAGCGATATCCAATAGTCCTGAGCAACGGTGTAGCAAATTGTACGTTTAAAAAGCCGCGCAGAGAGCTAATCTATGGCGTATGGTGGATTTATTAGTAGATTTTCTTGAAATAATTTCGAGACACTCGCTGACGAGAATGCGGTCAAACATATCGAGCTTCTGATCACGGCAAAGCACCCGTAGGGGGGCGGGTCAGACTCGAACTGACCATGCCAGCATCCGACAGCTCAAGAAACTTGATTACCTGTCGGTTTCCATGTGTTTCCACGATGGCGATCCAACGCCATTTCGCCCCAACAATAGTATACAACAAAACGCTTCTGGCCCTCGCTGGACTTAATTGCCAAGGGAGGGCCAGAAGGTACGAACAGGTCAGTGCTGGGTCTTTTGCCCATTCGTGTGGTCGGTCGAGTGGTCGCCGGTGGGCCCGGGGTTGTCCCAGGACCGGTGCCATCCTTCGCCGTACATCGTCACGTGCTCGTTCTCACCAATGGTGCCGTAGGCGTCGTTGTCGCCGTTCACAGACATCCCCTGCGGGATCTCTCCGCTCGGCCCCCGCTGGAACATGGTTCCTTCGCTCATTTGCTCGTCTCCCGTGGTGTGCTGCCGGTACATGTCGGGTGGTGCGATTAGAACGCTAGATCGCCGTCAGGCACCGCCGATAGCTCGCTACCCTGTCGACAGACGAATGTCCTCGAACGTTCGAGGACGAGTGCTTGAGGTGCAATGTCGGACGCGAGAGCACAGATAAGAAAGATCTGACATGGGCGCTATCACAGGAGAACAACGTCTCGATCCTGGTTTATGACTCAGATTATGCGATAATGAGTTAATGAATGTTGCAGAACTAAGACACAGTGCCAGACAATTGCATGGGCCAGACGACGAACGAATTCCCGCGTTGGTTGCTGCGTTTGAGCGCTTATGGTCGAGAGCGGATACGTACCCGCAAGTTGAGTCGCTGACACAAATAATGAGCCTCATCCCCACAGAGGCCTGGCTAGCTTTCTTGAATAAGTACAGTGAAGTCGGTAACCAAAACAAGGTGTCAGCAGGCGATCTCGAGTCCATGCGTCATACAGCAATTTCTAGCTATGAGTCAAGTATCCGCTGTGCGGTTGCGGAAGCTCAGGCGAACGACGGTCAAGTCCGGACATAGCTGTGCTCCCACCTTCCGATGGGAGCACAGCTATGTCAGTGGAAGATCGCCAGGGCCTACGGACCGAAGATCTGATTGCCGTTCTCGTCGAAACCGAGGTGCACATGGTCCGACGGGTTCTTGCCCTGGATGATGAACTCAGACGCCACTGGCGTACCAGTGTCTTCGTGCGTACCGCTTGACGACACGCCTACCCAGGCGTCCGGTCCGTTGCTCTGCGTCTCGAAGCGTCCGTTGCCTCCCATATCTCTTCACCTCCTTCACCAAGTCGGTCCTGCTGTGATGGTGCGATAGAACGCTAGATCGCCGTCAGGCACCGCCGATAGCTCGCTACCCTGTCGACAGACGAATGTCCTCGAACGTTCG